>Ga0209067_10001302_pt1 | contig 15470 bp, 16 predicted proteins | sample ColStrG_CSR_2013_FD_187199 | JGI IMG/M metagenome (GOLD analysis project Ga0209067, IMG submission 187199) | Freshwater sediment microbial communities in response to fracking from Pennsylvania, USA - Cold Stream Run_MetaG_CSR_2013 (SPAdes)... | ecosystem: Environmental > Aquatic > Freshwater >...
CCGATCAGGCGCAGATGCTCGATCGCACGCGCCGCGCCCAGCCCGCCATAACCAATCGCACCCATTGGCTTGTGCGCCCATTCTTTATAGGCCTGATCCAGCGCGTTTTTCAGCGAGCCCGTCACCGAGCGATTATATTCAGCCACCACGAAAATATAGCCGTCAAATTCGGCCAGCTTGTTCTGCCATTTCACCGCATGCGGGTCCTGGCTTGGCATCCAGGCGTTGCTGGCCATTTCGTTGAACAATGGAAGATGATAATCGCGCAGATCAACCAGTTCAACACTCATGTCGGTGCGCTGCTTGGCAATATCCAGCATCCACTGGGCGGGCTTGTCGGCAAAGCGGCTGTCGCGGGTCGAACCGATGATGATGGCAATATGAGGAATTTTGGCGGACATGAACGTCTCCACAGTTAACGGATCAGAGGCGTTCAGTATCCCCGCTTATGAACCCGCTTCAAGTCTCTATTTTGTGTGTTTTTGCAAATTGAAATGCCAAATATGCCTTGATTGACTTGCATTCGCGCCGTGAACACCTACCCGTTCCGCTCGCCCCTTCACACGGCCGTCTGCCCGCCTTACATGTTGACGATGAATCGCCCCTCTCCAGATTTGCCAGATACCGAAGAAGAAGACATCGACCCCGCCAGCACCGGGCTTGATCTTGAACTTGACGACGAAGTGGCCGCGCCCGAAAGCGTCAAGCGCGGGGCGGCCGCCATTTACGACCACTGGAAAACTTTGCCGCTTGGCCCCGGTGTCTATCGCATGCTGAATGCCAAAGGCGAGGTGCTCTATGTCGGCAAGGCCAAGAGCCTCAAAAAACGCGTTGCCAGCTACACCCGCCCTACCGGCCATGTGCAGCGCATCGCCCGCATGATCGCACAAACTGAGTCGATGGTGTTCATGACCACCGCCACAGAAACCGAAGCGCTGCTGTTAGAGGCGAACCTCATCAAGCAATTGAAGCCCCGCTTCAATGTGCTGATGCGCGACGACAAGAGCTTCCCCTACATTCTGCTGACCAAGGACCATGCCGCGCCGCAACTGACCAAACATCGCGGTGCCCGCAATCGCAAGGGCGACTATTTTGGCCCCTTCGCCAATGCAGGGGCGGTCACGCGCACCCTGAACACGCTGCAACGCGCCTTTTTGCTCCGCACCTGCACCGATTCTTATTTTGAAAATCGCTCGCGCCCTTGCCTGCTTTATCAAATCAAACGTTGTGCTGGCCCCTGCACCCATGAAATCCAACCCAAAGAATATGCCGATTTGGTGCAGGAAACCCGCGATTTTCTTTCCGGCAAAAGCATCGCCGTGCGCGAGCGCCTTGCCGCCGACATGCACAAAATGGCGGACGACCTCGAATTCGAGCGCGCAGCGCGCCTGCGCGACCGTATTGCCGCGCTCTCGGCCATTCAGGGCGCGCAGGGTATCAATCCGCAATCAGTGGAGGAAGCGGACGTCTTCGCCGTCACGCAAGAAGCCGGACAAAACTGCATTCAGGTGTTTTTCTTTCGCACCTACCAGAACTGGGGCAACCGCGCCTATTTTCCGCGCGCCGACAAAAGTCTCGAACCGTCAGAAGTGCTCGACGCCTTCATCGTGCAATTTTACGAAGACAAGCCCGCCCCGCAACTCATTCTGCTCAGCCACGATATCGACAGCCGCGCGATGCTGTCCGATGCGCTGACCGAGCGGATGAACCGCAAGGTCGAAATCGCCACGCCGCAGCGGGGCGAAAAGCGCGATCTGATCGAGCATGCCTTGACCAACGCCAAAGAGGCGCTCGGTCGCAAGCTCGCCGACTCCAGTGCCCAATCCAAGCTCCTCGTCGCGCTCGGCCAAACCTTTGGCATGGAAAAGCCGCCGCGCCGTGTCGAGATTTTCGACAATTCGCATATTATGGGCACCAATGCGATTGGCGCTATGGTGGTGGCGGGTGCGGCGGGCTTTATGAAAACCCATTACCGCACCTTCAATATGAATTCAGAAACCTTTAAGCCCGGCGATGATTACGCCATGATGCGCGAAATGCTGCGCCGCCGCTTCGAGCGCCTGATTAAGGAAAGCAAATCCGAATCGCCGCCGCAATCGGTGCCGGAAAGTGAAGAGGGCGCGTTGCCTGACCCCGAGACTTTCCCGCAATGGCCGGATTTGCTGCTCATCGACGGCGGCAAAGGCCAGTTCGAGGTGGTGCGCGAGACCTTGAAAGAACTTGGCGTCTCCGGCGTCGCGCTGGCCTCGATCGCCAAGGGCGTTGACCGCGATGCCGGACGTGAAATGTTTTTCGTCGAAGGAAAAGCCCCGTTCCGGCTCAACCCGCGCGATCCGGCGCTGTATTTTATCCAGCGCCTGCGCGACGAAGCCCACCGTTTTTCCATCGGCACCCACCGCGCCCGCCGCAAGAAGGATTTCACCAAAAGCCCGCTCGATGAAATTGACGGCATAGGCCCCAAACGTAAACGCGCCCTGCTCAATGCGTTTGGCACCGCAAAAGCCATCGCGCGCGCTGCCCTTGCTGATCTCGAAAAGGTCGAGGGTATCAATTCCGCCACGGCCCGGCTGGTTTTCAATTTTTTCAACGAACAGAACTAATGCCTGACTTGACGCGCCGCACAGCCGCATGTTCCTTAAGGCATGGAATCGAAACGCGGCCAAAATCACCTGAAACTGCCCAATCTTCTGACCTATGGCCGGGTTGTCGCTGTGCCCATCGTCATAATTCTGATGTTCTGGCCCAACGAATTCTGGATGCGCTGGGCCGCTTTGGGCATTTTCACCATCGCCGCCATTACCGATTTTTTCGACGGCTATCTGGCACGGGCCTGGTCACAGCAAAGCTCGCTGGGCCGCATGCTCGACCCCATCGCCGATAAACTTTTGGTTTCTTCCTGCCTGATGATGCTCGTCGCCAATGGCGACATCAAGAGCTGGTCGATCTGGGCCGCCATCGTGATTTTGTGCCGCGAAATTCTCGTCTCCGGTCTGCGCGAATATCTGGCCGAATTGCGCGTGTCGCTGCCTGTGAGCACGGTCGCTAAATACAAGACAACTTTCCAGATTCTGGCCATCGGTTTTCTGATTGTCGGCTGGGCTGGCAAGCCGGTTTTGTCGATCACTTATGAAGCGGGCATTGCCTTGCTCTGGGCCGCCGCTATTTTAACCATATATACCGGTTGGGATTATCTACGGTCCGGCTTCAAACATGTGGTCGAGGAATGAGCGTCAAACTTGTTTATTTTGCCTGGGTGCGCGAGCGAATTGGCAAGCCTGACGAGATCCTCGACATTCCTGAAAATGTCAAAACCATAGGCGAGCTGATCCGTTTTCTCGCCGCGCGAGATGAAAATTACGGCTATGCCTTTGAAAAAGCGCCCTTCATCCGCGCTGCTATCGACCGCAAACACGCCAAACATGACACGCTGATTGCTGGCGCGCGCGAAATCGCCTTCTTTCCGCCGATGACGGGCGGGTGATATGCCTAAAATCGCTATACAGTCTCAAGATTTTGACGCCGCGCACGAGGCCGCGCTGCTGACTGAGGGCCGCGCGGATATTGGCGCGCTGGTCTCGTTCATTGGCCTGTGCCGCGACGAGGGCGGCACACTGCAAGCGCTCGAACTCGAATATTATCCCGGCATGGCGGAGGAAGAACTCGCGCGGCTCGCCGCCGAGGCCGAGGTGCGCTGGCCGTTGCAGGGCCTCACCATCATCCACCGCTATGGCAAAATCGCGCCGGGCGAACAGATCGTGCTGGTGCTTGCGGCCTCCGCCCATCGCGGCGCAGCCTTCGCCGCCGCCGATTTTTTGATGGACTATCTCAAATCCCGCGCCCCGTTCTGGAAAAAAGAACATAGGAGAGACGGCACATGCGGCGAATGGGTCGAAGCCAAAGACGCCGATGAAAAGAGTTTGGGCCGGTGGGCGAAATAAAAAGGCGACCGAAGGCGCCTTTTAAAAATCACGCGTTCACGGTCGCCGAATAGGCGTCGATCAGATCGCGGGAAATCGCGCCTGGGTTGAATTTATGAGGGCCGATTTCCGCAATCGGCGTCACTTCCGCCCCCGTGCCGCAAAGGAAAGCCTCGTCAAATCCCGCGAGGTCTTCTGGCATGATCCGGATCTCTTCCACCACATAGCCCTTCGCGCGCGCCACTTCGATGACGGTCTGGCGGGTGATGCCATTCAGGAAACAATCCGCAATCGGCGTGATGATCTTGCCGCCTTTGGTGAAGAACAGGTTGGCGCCGGTGCATTCGGCAACGCGGCCCTGCCAGTCCAGCATCATCGCGTCGGCATAGCCTTTGCGCTCGGCACGGTGCTTAGAGATCGTGCAGATCATGTAAAGGCCCGCAGCTTTGGAATCGCACGGCGCACACATCGGGTCAGGACGGCGATAATCGGCGATATCCAGCCGGATGCCCTTCATCTTGGTGGCGATGTCGAACATGCTCGGCCAGTCCCAGGCACAAATCGCTACATGGATTGTCGCATCTTGCGCGGCAATGGCCATCATCTCGCTGCCGCGCCATGCCACCGGACGCACATAACAATTCTGGAAGCCATTGAGCTTCACAACTTCATCCTTGGCCGCCAGCAATTCGTCCACACTGTAAGGAATTTCAAAATCGAGAATCTGCGCTGATTTTTTAAACCGCTCGGAATGGGCGCGTGATTTGAAAATCTTGCCATTGTAGGCGCGCTCGCCCTCAAACACGCAGGAGCCGTAGTGCAGACCATGGCTCAGGACATGCAGCTTTGCCTCCTTCCAGGGAACAATCTTGCCATCCATCCAGATGACGCCATCACGCTGGTCAAAAGACAGGCCGACCATTGCATTTTCTCCTCGTTGGTTTGACAAAGTTTCTAGAGTTTGACGAATTTTCTTGAGTTTGACGAATTTTCTTGGGGTTGACGAATTTTGTTTTGCGCGGTGAATAGAAGAAGATTATCGCTTGCAAAAATAATGTCAATAGTGCTGACTTAATTCCGCATGAACACAAATAATATGAACACGAAAGAATCTTCGGCCCTGCCCGCAGCACCCGGCAGCGAAGGCTTGCCGATGTTTGACCTGATCGAGCTGTTTTTCTTCGCCTATCGGGATTTTGTCGGTGACGCGGACCGAATGCTGGAAAGTTTCAATTTCGGCCGCGCCCATCACCGGGTGTTGCACTTTGTCTCGCGCCAGCCGGGGTTAACGGTCGCCGAATTGCTGGATATTTTGAAAATTACCAAACAAAGCCTAAATCGTGTGATGAAAGAGCTCCTCGATACCGGGTATGTTGAGGTGCGTGCTGGTGTTGTGGATCGCCGCCAGCGCTTGCTCTACCCCACGGTGAAAGGAAAGCGTCTGGCGCTGGATCTGGCCCGTTTGCAAACCACACGCTTTTCCAGGGCGCTGGACTTGCTGGAGCCACAGGCCCGTGCCAATGCCATCAAATTTTTAACCGCTCTGATTGATCCTCATGAGCGGGAAAAAGCTGAACGCCTGATTTGGCGACAAGACCATTCCGTGTAAAATCCAATACCTGAGATCTTGGCTTCATAACTCTAAATCTGACCTCAAAGCCATTCCGTCTATCCCCGGCCCCCGCGGTGCACATGAGCGAAGCATATGAGAAAGACCCCGCCTCGAAAGCCGCGGCCAAGCCTGCAGCGGCAACCCCCGGCGATGACGCACCGCACATTCTGGTGGTCGATGACGACCGGCGTATTCGCGCGCTGCTGTCGCGGTTCCTGATGGAACAGGGCTATCGCGTCACTACGGCGCAGCATGTAGTTGAGGCCACCGCTTGCCTCAAGAGCTTCGCTTTTGATCTGATCGTGCTTGACGTGATGATGCCGGGCGAATCGGGCTTAAGTTTTGCCGCGCGCCTGCGGGTGGATTCAGCGGTGCCTATTCTCATTCTTTCGGCCTTAGGCGAAACGGAAGCCCGCGTCAAAGGGTTGGAGGCCGGTGCCGATGATTATCTCGGCAAACCGTTCGAGCCGCGCGAGCTTGCACTTCGCATCGCCGCATTGTTGCGCCGCACAGCACCACGTCTCGTGACCAGCGCCGCAAATACCGCCCGTTTTGGTGAATTCACTTTCCATTTTGATCGAGGTGAATTGCGTAAAGGCGAAGAACTCGTCCATCTCACCGAACGGGAGAAGGACATATTGCGTTTGATGCTGGAAAAGCCATCGGAAACCGTCACGCGCGACGATCTTGGCGGCGAGGGCGAGGGCAGTTCAGAGCGCTCGATTGATGTGCAGATCAATCGCCTGCGCCGCAAGATTGAAATCGACCCGGCCAATCCGCTTTATCTACAAACGGTGCGCGGCGTTGGCTACCGCATTCTGATTGACCCGTAACATGGCTCTGCCGCGTCTCACCGGTTTCAATGCTGAGAATCTCGCCATTTTGCGCCGCCGCAGCCGCCTGCGCTGGTATAAATTTTCGCGCGCCATCGCCGAACTGATGCCCAAGGGCTTATATGCCCGCTCGCTCATTATCGTTATTGTGCCGATGGTGATTTTACAAACCGCTGTCGCTTATTTCTTCATGGAGCGGCACTGGCAATCGGTGACGCGCCGCCTCTCCGCCAACCTCACGCAAGACATCAGCGCCATCGTCGATCTCTATGTCGCCGATCCCGCGCCGCTGCACCTGCCCGCGCTGCAAAAACTCGCCTCCGAACATTGGGGCATGGATGTGCAGGTGCTGAACGTCGAGGATTTACCACCCGCTCTGCCCAAGCCGTTTTTCTCCCTGCTCGACAACGCGCTGTCGCGCGAGATCAGCCAGCAGGTCAAGCGGCCATTCTGGCTTGACACGATTGGCCGCTCCCGCCTGATCGAAATCCGCATCAAAATCGACGATGACGTGATGCGGATTATCGCGCCGCGCAATTCGGCCTATGTGTCAAATTCGCATATTTTCATCATCTGGATGCTGGGCACATCGCTCGTGTTGCTGGCTGTAGCCATCGCCTTTTTGCGGAACCAGATTAGGCCGATTTTGCGGCTCGCCGATGCCGCCGAGGATTTCGGCAAGGGCCGCGACCTTGATTTCAAGCCCGGCGGAGCGCGCGAGGTGCGGCAAGCCGGCTATGCCTTTATCGAGATGAAAAACCGCATCGAGCGCGCTATTGAGCAGCGCACCACAATGCTCAATGGCGTTAGCCACGATCTACGCACCATTCTCACCCGCTTTCAGCTTTCCTTGGCGCTGATGGAGCAAAACACTGATCTTGAAGACGCGCAAAAGGACGTTGACGAAATGCGCCTGATGCTGGAGGCTTATCTTGCTTTCGCCCGCGGCGATTCGGCTGAAACGCCAGTGCCCACCGACATCCGCGCCTTGCTCGAAGAGCTGAAATCCGACGCAGAGCGCAATGGCCACAATACGCAAATTTCCATTTCCGGCGAAACACAGGCCACCTTGCGCCCTGCCGCCTTCAAGCGCTGCCTCGCCAATCTGGTCGGCAATGCCCAGCGCTACGGTGACAAAATTGCGCTCACCGCCCGGCGCGATAGCCGTTTTCTGAGCATACTGGTCGACGATGATGGCCCGGGCATTCCGCCAACCCAGCGCGAGGACGTGTTTCGCCCGTTTTTCCGCATTGACGAGGCGCGCAATCAGGACACCAGCGGCACCGGCCTCGGCCTTGCCATTGCCCGTGATATTGCCCGCAGCCACGGCGGCGACATTACCCTTTCGGAGAGCCCCCTTGGTGGCTTGCGCGCCCATGTGCGTATCCCTGTTTAATCCCGGATTTTCATGACACGTCTTAGCCCTTTCGCCCGCCAGATTTCGGCCTTCCTGATTGTCGGCACTATCGCCGCAATCTTCCATTACGGGTTGCTGATCGGCCTCAAAGAGGGGCAAGGATGGGACTTCATTCCCGCCACGCTGGCCGGTTTTCTTGGCGGCGCGCTGGTGTCCTATCTGCTCAATCGCCGCCACACCTTCACCGACAGCACCCGCAGCCATTCGCAGGCCTCATGGCGGTTTTTTGTGGTGGCCAGCATCGGCTTTGGCCTCACCTTTATATTCGGCTATCTTTTCGTCAACCGCCTAGGCGCGCCCTATCTTCCGGCACAAATGGTCACCACGTGCATCGTGCTTGTGTGGAATTATCTCGCCAACCGGCTGTGGACCTTCAAAATATGAGCTTTGATGGCTTCATTGAAATCATGCGCTTCGCGCCGCAAAAGCTGGGAACCTATCGGCTAACTCATGCCAGTCTGATTGACTTCGCGCAAAATTTCGATCCGCAGCCGTTTCATCTGGATGAATAGGCCGCGAAAAACTCGCTGCTCGGTGGCTTGGCGGCTTCGGGCTGGCAGTCCTGCGCCATTCAGCACCGGCTGTTCGGCGCGGCCTTGCGCGAAAGCGGTCTGTTCGGGCGGCTGGAGCGTTGCGATGAGGTGCGCTGGCTCAAACCGCTACGCCCCAACGTCGATTTGCATCTCAAAATCGATGACATTGCGTTATCGACCCTGGGCGAAACGCACAAATTTTCTGCCCGGTTTGCACTTGTCGGCGATGATAAAGCGCTGATGCAAACCACCGCTCACTGGACCCTGTCGGATGCGCCGCTGCCGCTAGGCGCGCCCTCAGTCGAACTCACCGCGCCTGATACGGCCAGAGCAATTGGCACATTTACCTTCGCGCTACCGGATGTTGCCGCCTTCAACGCTGCTTATGACCCGCTGAGCCTTTACAATCAGGTCAGCCCATGGCACATATGCGGCGGCTGGATGCGCCGCATGCTGGCGCACCGCCAAGCGGAACAGGCCGCGGCTTTGGCGCGCGGCGAAACTCCGCCGGAACTCGGCCCCTCGCCCGGCCTCGAAAATCTGTGCTGGTTCGGTGAGGTTCGGGCGGGCGAAACCCTCAGCTATTTTGAAACGGTCAAATCTGTTCGTCAAACCTCGAAGCCGGGCTGGAGTCTGATCACCACCCACAATCAGGTTTTTGACGCGCAGCGCACCTGCGTCCTCGATTTCAACGCGAAAGTATTCGCGCGATTTTAGAGTGCGGTTTCAAAAAGCTGCACGCCTAGGTGCCGCAATTCGCTCAAAATTCAAGTTCTTCAGTGTCCGGGAAACTGCAACAGGCTCCGCACCGGCACGCCCATATCGCGGATTTTCTGTGCGCCGCCCAAATCCGGCAAATCAATCACAAAACAGGCCGCCACTACATCAGCTCCCATCTGTTTCATCAATTTACAGGCGCCTTCCGCCGTGCCGCCCGTCGCGATCAGATCATCGACCAAGATCACCCGCTCGCCCGGCTTGATGGCGTCCATATGCATTTCCATTTCGTCCAAGCCATATTCGAGACTATAGGCAATCCGCACCGTCGCATGCGGCAGCTTGCCCTTCTTGCGGATGGGCACAAACCCGGCGGAAAGCTGATGCGCCACCGCGCCGCCCAAGATAAAGCCGCGCGCTTCCATGCCCGCGACCTTGTCCATTTTGGTTCCCGCCCACGGCTGCACCAGCGAATCCACCGCCTGCCGGAACGCCCGCGCATCACCAAGCAGCGTGGTGATGTCACGAAACAGAATGCCCGGCTTGGGGTAATCGGGAATGGTGCGGATGGCGTCTTTCAAGTCACTCATGATCATCTCACTTGTTCAAAACACGACCGGCAACGGTCTGTAGTTTGGCCACGAGTTCGGCATCGCGCATCGATGGAGCGGTCATAATCGCATAATCCAGCGCAACGTCTGAGCCTACCGGGCAAGGTTCATGTTCTGCCGGAAAATCCTGCACCAATTGCGTGATCAGTTTTTGCGCCTTGTCAGCATTGGCGTGCATCACCTTCATCACCGATGCCACATCAACCGCGCCATGCGCTTCGTGCCAGCAATCATAATCCGTCACCATCGCGACACAAGCATAGGAAAGCTCGGCTTCGCGGGCCAGCTTGGCCTCTGTCGCAGCCGTCATGCCAATGACGTCAAATCCGGCGTTTTTAAAGCTCAAGGATTCGGCAAGCGACGAAAATTGTGGTCCTTCGATACATACATAGGTCCCACCTCGATGGTGGGGCACTTCTGCTGCCTTGGCCGCAGCCTCCAGCCGGTTGACCAGTTTCGGTGCCACCGGATGCGCCATAGAGACGTGACCCACACAGCCATTACCAAAAAAGCTGTTGTCCCGCGCCATTGTCCGGTCAACGAATTGCTCCACCAGCATGAACAGGCCGGGATAATATTCTGCGCGAAAAGAGCCACAGGCCGACAGCGAAACCAGATCGGTCACTCCGGACTGTTTCATCGCATCAATATTGGCGCGATAGTTTAGCCCACTTGGCGAAAAGCGGTGCCCGCGCCCGTGCCGCGGCAAAAACACCACATCGGTTTGCCCAAGACGGCCAAAGCGCAACGCATCCGATGGTGCCCCCCATGGCGTCTCGAACACCTGTTCGCGCACCTGTTCTAGCCCCGGAAAATCGTAAATTCCGGATCCGCCAATGATCCCAAGCCGTGCTGTGGTCATGCCCTCTCCCGATAAAAAAGGCCCCACTTTGATAAAGTGAGGCCTTGATCTATGCATGGTCAGTTCCGGTCAATGTGCAACATTGGACCAAATTCTCTTTTTGAGGAAGCCCACAAAACCCGCAAACACCAGCAGGAATAACATGGCGCGGAATCCGGTCTTCTTGCGCTCTTCGAGCTTCGGTTCAGCCGCCCACATCAGGAATGCGGCAACATCCTTTGAATATTGCGGCAAGGTTTTTGGTGTTCCATCAGTATAGTCAACTTGGCCGTCGCTCAGCGGCGCGGCCATGGCGATCTTGTTGCCTGGCATCATCTTGTTGTAATTGGCACCGTCCAGTTTGAAGTCTTTTGGTGCCTGCTCATATCCATTGAGGATGCCAACGATATAGTCCGGCCCTTGCTCGTGATATTGCGTCACCAGATCCCAGATCGCCGACAAAACGTCCATCGGGAAATAGTCAAAGCGGTGATAGGTGCGGGCCTTGGCCAGAACCGACATGTCCGGCGGCAGACCGCCACCATTGGCCATACGGGCCATCTGTTCATTCGGGAAAGGCATCGGGAAATAATCCGACGGACGCCCCGGACGATCGAACATCTCGCCCGAATCATTCGGGCCATCCTTGACCTTATATTCGGCCGCCAAAGCCTTGACCTGCGCCTCGGTGAAACTTGGGCCGCCCTCATCCGCCAAATTGCGGAACGCGATATATTTCATCGAATGGCAGTTCGAGCACACTTCGCGGTAAATGCGATAGCCGCGCTGCAACTGCGCCTTGTCAAAAGTTCCGAACGGACCTGCGAAAGTCCAGTTCTGGCGCTCCGGCACAGCATTATGGTGCGCTGCTTCCTGAGCCAGCGCTTGACCTAACAGCATCGCTGAAACACCGACAGCAGCAAGGAAAGTTGTTTTTAGTTTCAACATGGAGTTCATTCCTCGCTCAAATCAGGCTCTGCCGGTTGCGGCGTTCTTGGCGAGAACCGCATCGGCGATGGAAGCAGGCAGCGGCTTGGTCTTTTCAAACAGACCCAGCAGCGGCAGCACCACCAGGAAATGTGCGAAATAATAGATGGTGAACAAACGTCCCACCAAGGTGGTGCCATCGGTCGGCGCTTGCGAACCGATATAGCCCAGACCGAGAGATACCAACACGAACACCCAGAAGAACATCCGGTAGATCGGGCGGAAGGTTGCTGCCTTCACCTTCGAGGTGTCGAGCCAAGGCAGGAAGGCCAGCACAATGATCGCCGAGAACATGGCGATAACACCGCCGAGTTTTGAAGGAATAGCGCGCAAAATGGCGTAGAACGGCAGATAATACCATTCCGGAACGATATGCGCCGGCGTGACCAGCGGGTTTGCGGGAATGTAATTGTCCGGATGACCCAGATAGTTCGGCACATAGAACGCGAACCAGCTGAAGAAAATCAGGAACACGACAATCGCAAAACCATCCTTGACGGTGGCGTAAGGCGTAAAGGGCACGGTGTCCTTGTCAAAATCCTTGACCTCGACGCCCGACGGATTGTTCTGGCCCACCACGTGCAACGCCCAAATGTGCAGGATCACCACCGCAGCGATCATGAAGGGCAGCAGATAGTGCAGCGAAAAGAAGCGGTTCAACGTGGGATTATCAACAGAGTAACCGCCCCACAACCAGTTAGTGACCGCGCTGCCAACCACCGGAATGGCGGAAAAAAGGTTGGTGATGACGGTGGCACCCCAGAAGCTCATCTGGCCCCAAGGGAGCACATAACCCATGAAACCCGTCGCCATCATCAGCAGGAAGATGATCACGCCCAAAATCCACAACACTTCTCGCGGAGCCTTGTAAGACCCGTAATAAAGTCCGCGGAACATGTGGGTATAGACAGCGATAAAGAACATCGATGCGCCGTTGGCATGCAGATAACGCAACATCCAGCCGTAGTTCACATCGCGCATGATATGCTCGACTGAACTGAATGCCATGCTGGCTTCCGGCGTGTAATGCATCGCCAGCACAATGCCGGTGATGATCTGAACCGCCAGCATCATGCTCAGGATGCCGCCGAAGGTCCACATATAGTTGAGATTGCGCGGCACAGGATAGCTTACACCCGCGTCATGCAGAAGGCGGATAATCGGCAACCGTGCGTCAAGCCACCGGGTCAGGCCGATAGAGGGCTCGTAAGTTGAATGTCCACTCATATTAGGTCTCGCTCGTAAGGTTCGGTCGTTGATTAGCCGATTTTCACTTTGGTGTCCGTCTCAAAGACGTAGTCCGGAACTTCGAGGTTCTTCGGAGCCGGGCCTTTGCGGATACGGCCCGAAGTGTCATAGACCGAACCGTGACACGGGCAAAACCAGCCCTCATATTCGCCCTGATTGCCCAGCGGCACGCAGCCCAGGTGGGTGCAGACGCCGACCAGAACCAGCCACTGGTCCTTGCCCTTTTTGACGCGGTCGGCGTCGGCTTGCGGGTCCGGCATCGAAGCATTGTCAGCGGCGACGGCTTCCTCAATTTCCTTCTTGGTGCGATGACGGATGAACACTGGCTTGCCGCGCCATTTGATCGTGACAATCTGGCCTTCAGCAACACCGGAAATATCCACTTCCGATGAGGCCAGCGCCAGGGTCGAAGCGTCCGGGCTCATCTGGCTGATCAGCGGCCAGGCCACTGCGCCCACACCCACAGCGCCGACAGCGCCTGTGGCAATGACAAGAAAATCCCTGCGGGACGGATCAGACGCGCCATGTGCAGACCCTGATTGTGCAGACGCGGTATTTGCCGAAGTCGAGGTAGCCAATAGAACCCCCTAAAATCCAAACCAACATTGATCGGGCCGTTTAAACCCGAATTTCCACCCTGCCGCCTCTCAAGAGCGCAGCTTTTTCTATATGGCGCAGCCACCGAAAAAAGCATCGCCTGAAGTCTAACAGATTTTTTTGTTATTTCGCATCGTTCGCCGCTCTTGTCCAGCCAAAGGCGCGTGCTACACAAGCATTAGTCACATTTTCTCGCCGGACACCACGCGCCTCCCCGCACGACCCGAAGACCGGCCTTGCTACAGAGTGTTTAACGTTCAGGCGAAGGTAAAGCGCTTCGCCAGAGCCCGGGCCCGTCGCATTTGCGCGACAGTCAGTGTGTCGCCGTTGGCCTTGCGCGCCGCCAGCACGTAATAGCCGAGCCGACCCTCAAATTCGGGCAAATCCGGCACATCGGTTTGCGCCAGCGCTGCATCAAATTTCTGTGCTTCTTCCAAAGTTGCTCCACTTTGCAGCGCCAAAGCCAGGGCCAATGCCGGAGCATTGTCATCCTCCAGCGACCGCACCAGCCGGTAAATATTGACATAGCGTTTCACGTCGCGCGGCTGATTCCCGGCCAGATCAGACATTTTATTCAGCAAACCAAGCTCGTTTGGCTCGAGCGGGCGATCCAAAATCGAAGATTTCGGATCAATAGCGATGGTTTCGGCATCCATTGACGGCGCAATCATCGCCGCGATCAAGCGGCCATTCTCGCGCAGCGGCTGGCGCGCACCCAAGGCATAAGGCACTTGCACCAGTTTGGCCCATTCGGTCCGCGAAAGGCCTTCGGCCCCGCTCGCCGCCACAATCGTGACGAAAGCCGCACCGTTCAGGCTTTCGCCAATAAATTGCAAAAACCGCTTAGCCTCGGGGCTGCTCAACCCATCCAGCCCGTCCACACCAATGACCAACCGCTGCGGCAGGTTCGCCGTAGCCTTGTCGCCGTTGCGCCGAACCAGCGCCAGCTTCCCCGTGACAAAATCGTTAACCGCCCGGATAAAGGCCACCGCCGGAGCCGCGTCCCGAGCCACAAAGTCCGGAACCATCACCACCCGCGACGAATTGTCGCCACGCGCGCGGTGCGCTGCCTCATCCGAGCGCTTGGCGGCGCGATCAACTTCTTCGGAAAGAACGCCTACCCGTTGGGTCTGATGCGCGATCAACCCGTCGAGGTCGCGTTTACGCACCACAATATCGTTACGCAACAAAGCCACACCATGCGAAATCGGCATGAAGAACTTGATGGCGCGCCAGATATTCCAGCCCACCAAAACCAGAGCCAGCCCATACAGACCCGCCTGCATCGGCCTGAGCCAATCATTATGCGCCAAAATCACGCTGACCGTTGGTTGCAGCGAGTCCGGCCAGCTTTTCATCACCGCGCCCCACACATCCTGGCTATGTTCAGCAATACCGGTCGCCCAGCCCAAAATCAGACTGATCACCGCCCAGATCAACAGCTTGCTCTGCCCCTTAAACGCCCAGAGCGAGCGGAAAAAGCCGCCAAGACGCGGGAACATCCCGCCGGACTCGGCAACATCGCGCACCGTCGTCTTGAAAGTGGTGACCGGATCGCCGGTTTCAAAGCCGAACGCGCGCAGCCGAGGCTCGATCGTGCTCCGCACTTTGCGCGCATAAGCATCAACACGCGAACCGGCTGTCTCAAACAACACCGTCTCGCTCAGGCGAACACTGCGCCCATTAAGCTCATGCAGCGCCTGACGCTCGCCATCTAGCTGTATCCGCGCGGCGCCAAGGCTCTCCTGAGCCGCACGCGCGCTGGTCTGCGGATCGCGCCCGGCATATTGCGCCTCGTCGATCAAAGCCGAATAGTCGGTGCTGTCAGATGCCAGCGCCTGATACAGCGCCCGCGCCACCTGTGTCTCCGGCTCGGCACCAGTTGCCGCCGTCACCCTAACAGTCACAATGCGGGCAAGAAACGCCCCCGCTTCGCCGCGCGTGGCTCCCGCCACTGCCGCAACGCGGTCCAACAAAAGATTGAGAAACGTGCTCTTGCCACTGCCTGGCCCGCCGAACAAGCCGAGGGTCAACGGGGCCTGAGTGCCTTTGTGGGCAACCAGTTCGGCCAAAATAGCAGCGTCCACCGAATCACCCAGATGATCAACCCCCGACGAGGCATCACTGGAAAACACCGGCGATGCTGCGCCTTTATTC
>Ga0209067_10001303_pt1 | contig 15470 bp, 13 predicted proteins | sample ColStrG_CSR_2013_FD_187199 | JGI IMG/M metagenome (GOLD analysis project Ga0209067, IMG submission 187199) | Freshwater sediment microbial communities in response to fracking from Pennsylvania, USA - Cold Stream Run_MetaG_CSR_2013 (SPAdes)... | ecosystem: Environmental > Aquatic > Freshwater >...
CCAGTGCCGGATCGAGATGCCGCGCCGGGTTTGCTCTTCATACAGGAACGCTTCAACCAGCAGCGACGTGGCCAGAATCTTGTTGCGCGGTGAATACAGCAGATTGGCACGCGGAATGTGGGTGGCGCAGACCGGTTTGCACTTGCCGCAGCGCAGGCAGTCCTTGACGCTGTTCGAAATCGCACCGATATCGCTTTGCTGCATGATCAGCGATTCATGCCCCATCAACCCGAACGATGGCGTATAGGCGTTGCGCAGATTGGCATCGCACCCGGGCAGATTGAGCAGCTTGCCCTTGTTGAAGCGTCCTTCCGGATCAATACGCAATTTGTAATCGCGAAAGCTCTGGATTTCATCTTCTTTCAGGTAATCGAGTTTGGTTATGCCGATGCCGTGCTCGCCGGAGATGACGCCATTCAGACCGCGCGCCAGCACCATGATGCGGTCAACGGCGTGATGCGCCACCTGCAGCATGTCGTAATCGTCCGAGTTGACCGGTATATTGGTGTGCACATTACCGTCACCGGCATGCATGTGCAGGGCAACAAACACGCGGCTGCGCAACACTTTCTTGTGTCGGGCAACGCATTCATCCAGTATCAGCCGGAACGCCGAGCCGGTAAAAATCTGCCGCAGCTGGGCGCGCAATTCCAGCTTCCAGGAAATGCGGATCGTGCGGTCCTGAACCACGTCAAACCAACGTGCCTCCGGCTGTGCTTTCAGACGGGCCGCCAGTTCCGGCAAGAGCTTTTCGTAGCCCAGCTCACCCAATTGCTCCAGACTGCCGGCCAGCGGCAAATCCAGATTATGCAACACGGTTTTCCAGCGCAAATTGACGGCTTCCAGCAACGCCTGCGCCTGTGCTACGCGGTCTTCAAAAATTTCGGCAGCGGGAATATCGTCGCCTTGTACATCTTCGTTTTTGCCCAGCGGCAGATTTGAGCCGGCGAAGTAAGTCAGCAGCGACTCCACCAACGCCAGCTTGTTTTGCAGAGAAAGTTCAATATTGATGCGTTCAATGCCATCGGTATATTCACCCATCCGGTCCAGCGGAATGACCACGTCTTCGTTAATTTTGAAAGCGTTGGTATGCTTGGAAATCGCCGCCGTTTTGGCACGGTCCAGCCAGAATTTCTTGCGTGCTTCGGGAGAAACGGCAATAAAGCCTTCGCCGACCCGGGTATTGGCAATGCGGATCACTTCCGAAGCGGCCAGCGCCACGGCGTTTTCATCGTCGCCGACGATATCGCCGAACAGGGCCATTTTCGGCAGCACGCCGCGCTTGGATTTGGTGGTATAGCCGACTGCGCGCAAATAGCGTTCGTCCAGATGCTCCAGTCCGGCCAGTATCGCGCCGCCCTGACGGGTCTGACCATCCAGATAATCCTTGATTTCAACAATCGACGGAATCGCATCGCGCGCCTGACCGAAAAACTCCAGGCAGACCGTGCGCGTGTATTTGGGCATTTTGTGCAGAATCCAGCGCGCCGAGGTAATCAGTCCGTCGCAGCCTTCTTTCTGTACGCCGGGCAGTCCGGCCAGAAATTTATCCGTGACGTCTTTACCCAGACCGGTTTTGCGGAAGGTGCTGCCGGGAATATCGAGCTGCTCGGTTTTGAAGGGTGTCTTCTGACCCGGATGGGTCCAATCGAGTCGGAACTTGGCCAGTGCCACGTCGTGGATCTTGCCCAGATTATGTTCCAGCCGCGTGACTTCCAACCAGTCGCCGTTCGGATCGACCATACGCCACGAGGCCAGATTATCCAGCGCAGTGCCCCACAGTACCGCCTTTTTACCACCGGCATTCATGGCCACATTGCCACCGATACACGACGCTTCTGCCGAGGTCGGATCGACGGCAAAAACGAAACCGGCTTTATCGGCTGCGTCGGACACCCGCTTGGTCACCACGCCGGCACCCGAATAAATGGTGGCATAGGGCTGGGACAGTCCTGGCAACACGGTCATTTCGACGGCGCCCAGCGCTTCCAGTTTTTCGGTATTGATAACGGCCGAACGTGCTGTCAAAGGAATCGCACCACCGGTGTAGCCGGTTCCCCCACCGCGCGGAATAATGGTCAGTCCAAGTTCGATACAGCTTTTGACCAGACCGGCCATTTCATCTTCGGTGTCCGGGGTCAGCACAACAAACGGGTATTCAACGCGCCAGTCGGTCGCATCGGTGACATGCGCAACCCGCGACAGTCCGTCAAATTTAATATTGTCTTTGGCTGTATGGCGCGCCAGCAGCCGGGTCGCACGTTTGCGCAGGTCCCAGGTGTGGCGGAATTCCTCGGCAAACTTCTGCACGGCCAGGCGGGCTGCCTGCAGCAGTGACTGGACGCTCTCATTGCGCTTTCTGGCTTCCGGCTCATCATTATTGTCGCTGCGGCGCCGGTCGACTTCATTCAACCTGTGATTGAGCGCATCGATGAGGCTTTGGCGGCGCTTGGGATTATCCAGCAAGTCATCCTGCAGATAGGGATTGCGCTGCACCACCCAGATGTCACCCAGCACTTCATACAGCATGCGCGCCGAGCGGCCGGTCTGACGGGCTGCGCGCAAGGTATCGAGCAGATGCCAGGCCGGCTCACCCAACAAGCGAATCACGATTTCACGATCGGAAAAGGACGTGTAGTTATAGGGTATTTCACGCAGGCGCGCCGGCAGCGCATCAGGTGGTGTTTTGTTCAGAGATTGAATTTGGGTTGGGGCATTCATCGGTGATGGTTTCGTAATGCGATTGGAACTGTCGATAACGGTCAAAATATTGTTGTCATTCTATCTTATTGCGCTGCACCAGCTAAGCATTAATGCGCCCGGTGCAGAATTTTGGGCTACCCGTGTTTTCAAAATGACTAGTTAATACAGTAACTTCATCCAAGTTTGAGGGTGTTGCGCTACCGATTTGCGGCCGGTTTCAGATTATAATGCCCGATTCTTTGGCGACACCCTTTGACATTCTGCTATGACCACCGATTATTTAAAAAAAATATTAACGTCCCGTGTGTACGATGTCGCCCACGAATCGCCGCTTGAACTCTCCCCGACCCTGAGCCACCGCTACGGCAATCGCATCTTCTTCAAACGTGAAGACATGCAGAATATCTTCAGTTTCAAGATACGCGGGGCCTACAACAAGATGGCACAGCTGTCCGAGGCCAACCTGAAACGCGGCGTCATCACGGCGTCCGCCGGTAACCATGCACAAGGTGTGGCCTTTTCTGCCGCGAAGCTGCAATGCCACGCCATGATCGTGATGCCGAATTCCACGCCACAGGTCAAAATTGACGCGGTTAAACAACACGGCGGCAGCAACGTGGAAGTGATTCTGCATGGCGATTCCTATTCGGATGCCTACAGCCATGCACTGATGCTGGAAAAAAAGCACAAGCTGTCCTTTATTCACCCGTTTGATGATCCGGATGTGATTGCCGGTCAGGGCACTATCGGTATGGAAATATTGCGCCAGCATGCCGAACCGATCCATGCGATCTTTGTGCCGGTCGGCGGTGGCGGCCTGATCGCCGGCATCGCTGCCTATGTCAAAGCGGTACGCCCCGAAATCAAAATCATCGGCGTGGAAACCTTTGACGCCGACGCCATGGCAAAAAGTCTGGCCGCCGGCAAGCGTGTCGAACTGAAAGAGGTCGGCCTGTTTGCCGACGGCACCGCCGTCAAACTGGTTGGTGAAGAAACCTTCCGGGTCGCAAAGAAACATGTGGACGAAGTCATTCTGGTCAATACCGACGCACTGTGCGCGGCGTTGAAAGATGTGTTTCAGGATACCCGCAGCATACTGGAGCCATCCGGTGCACTGGCCATTGCCGGTGCCAAGGCGTATCTGGAACGCGAAAAAGCCAATAAGAACAATCTGAAGAACCTGAATCTGATCACCATTGCCAGCGGCGCCAACATGAATTTTGACCGGCTGCGTTTTGTGGCCGAACGCGCCGAAATCGGCGAGGCACGCGAAGCGGTTTTTGCCGTCACAATTCCAGAGGAACGCGGCAGTTTCAAGCGCTTCTGTGAACTGGTCGGACCGCGCAATGTGACTGAATTCAACTACCGCATCAGCGACGCCAACGCCGCGCATATTTTTATCGGTGTGCAGGTGCACGGGCGTGATGAATCCACCAAAATTGCCAAAAATTTTGTCAAACACGGCTTTGCCACATTGGACCTGTCTGAAGATGAACTGGCCAAGCTCCATATCCGCCATCTGGTGGGCGGAAAAAGTCCGCTGGCCGAGCACGAGATTCTGTACCGGTTTGAATTTCCGGAACGACCGGGTGCATTGATGCGCTTTCTGTCGAGTATGGCGCCGAACTGGAATATCAGCCTGTTTCATTACCGCAATCACGGTGCCGACTACGGACGGATTCTGGTCGGATTACAGGTGCCAAAAAATGAAATGCGCGAATTCAAAACATTCCTCGCCAATCTGGGTTACCGGCACTGGGATGAAAGCAGTAATCCGGTCTACAAGTTATTTTTGGCGCAGAGCTGAGTCATGTCGAACACACCAGAACAATCCGCGCTGGGCAAACCGTCAGCTTACGTCACCGAATATGATGCCAGCCTGCTGTTTCCGATTCCGCGCGCGCCCAAGCGTGCTGAAATTGGGATCGGCGCAACGCTGCCGTTTTTTGGTCTGGATATCTGGAATGCCCATGAAATCTCCTGGCTGAATCTGCGCGGCAAACCGCAGATTGCGCTTGCCGTTTTCATGGTGCCGGCCGATACACCGAATATCATCGAATCGAAGTCGTTCAAACTGTATCTGAATTCGTTCAATCAAACCCGTCTGGCCGACAGCGATGCGCTGCTCGCGCTGCTGAAAAAAGATATTTCTGCCGGCTTTGGCGCACCGGTTCAGATCAAGCTGGTATTGCCCGATGCATTTGGGGGTATTCGCTGCGCTGAACTGGAAGGCATTGCACTGGACCGGCTCGATATTGAAGTCGACAGCTACAATCCTGATCCGTCCCTGTTGCGTATCGATGTCGAGGCTGCACCGGTCGAAGAAACGCTGGTTTCGAATCTGCTCAAATCAAACTGTCTGGTGACCGGACAGCCGGACTGGGCCAGTGTTCAGATCCACTACGTAGGCGCTCCGATCAATCAGGAAGGCCTGTTGAAATACCTGATCGGATTTCGCAACCACAATGAATTTCACGAGCAATGCGTTGAACGGATTTTCGTCGACATCCTGCGCCACTGCCATCCGCAGAAGCTGGCAGTCTACGCACGCTATACCCGGCGTGGTGGGCTGGACATCAATCCGTGGCGCAGCAATTTCAGTACCAACCAGTTTCCCTCCAATTTCAGTAACGCACGTCAATAAATCAGAAATTTTCCTATGAAATTATTTAATTCCCGCTTTTTAGCAGCATTTTTTCTCTTCGCTGCTGCATTCAGCTCGCATGCGCAAAGCAGCGATGCCAGCGCCTCCAATACCGGAAGCGCTGTAGTAACAGCCGACAACGATCAACCCGGCTGGTTCAGAAAAGAATTCAATTCTGCTGAATCAACCGTTGAAAACCTGTATGACAACGGCCGCCTGTCCATGGTTTTATCAGGGTATGCCCACCACGGCCGCGGCACGTATACGCCGGAACGCATTGATCAGCTTAATGAAAAGGTCTGGGGTCTGGGCATGAGCAAAGAGCTGCGCGACGACAAGGGCAATGAAGAAGAATTGACCCTTGTGATCATGGCCGACTCACATTACTCCCCGCAAATCACTGCAGGCTATGGTTACCAGTGGATGGCAGGACTGGGCAACAACTGGGAAGCCGGCATTGGTTACACCGCAGGATTGATCAGCCGCGCCGATATTATCGGCGGCGTGCCGTTCCCCGGTATCTTGCCGCTGGCATCAATCGGCACCCGCGATACCAAATTAATGGTGTCGTATATTCCGCGCCTTTCGGGTAACAAGGGCAATGGTGATGTGATGTTCTTTGCCTTGCGAGTTAATTTAAAGTAACTAAATAACATTTATTGAGAGTAAATTACGGGCCTCTTCACGGTCATAAATGTGATCTGAGCAATATCCAACAGTAATCAGGATTGGTATTGCACAATGTTTAAAGAAGCCTATAATTTGCGCCACGCGTCGCCATAAGACGTAGTCAGAACCCCAAAAGCATCATGACGAATATCGCAAAAATCCTGCCACTGACGAACGTAGTCCTCAATCTTGAAGTGTCGAGCAAAAAACGTGCGTTTGAACAGGCCGGACTCATCTTTGAAAATAATTGCGGCATTGCCCGCTCCACTGTTTCTGAAAACCTGTTTGCACGTGAGCGGCTTGGCTCCACAGGGCTCGGACATGGCGTGGCGATTCCGCACGGTCGCATCAAAGGTTTAAAAAAACCGGTGGCCGCATTTATTCGTCTGGCAGAACCCATCCCCTTCGAGTCGCCCGACAGTGAACCGGTGCATTTGCTGATATTCCTGCTGATGCCGGACAATGTCACCAAACAGCATCTGGCCATCCTGGCTGAAATTGCAGAATTGTTTTCCGATTCATCGATACGCGCCGAACTGACCAGCGAACCTGATCCGGTCGCTGTACACAATCTGATCATGGCCTGGCAGCCGCAAATAGCTGCATAGACATGACTGAATTTCCGCCATACGGCAAATAACCCGGTTTTCAATCAATGAACGTTTTATTTACATGCCAAATCCAAGCACGCTGTCGATACAAACAATTTACGAAGAAAATCGTGATTTATTAAAACTGGGCTGGTTTGCCGGATGCTCCGGCGGCGATAAACTCATTTTTGGCGATGCCACCTCGGCGGCCGATCAGGTTGGCCATTTAAATCTGATCCATCCCGGACGAATTCAGGTACTGGGCCAGCAGGAAAAAGCCTACTACGAACGCATTTCCTCCAATACCCGTGCCCACCTGTTCCGCGATCTGGTGGCGGGCGGCACACCGGCTGTGATCATTGCCCAGGGTCTGGAAACCCCGATGGATCTGATGGCAGTCTGCGACGAAAACAATATTCCACTGTTTTCCACTCCCCTGCCTTCGGCACAGGTTATCGATTTTCTACGGGTATTTTTATCCAAACGCCTCGCGCAGCAGGTCACCATGCACGGTGTGTTTATGGATGTACTGGGTGTTGGCGTGCTCATTACCGGTGATTCCGGCCTGGGTAAAAGCGAACTTGGTCTGGAACTGATTTCACGCAGCCACGGCCTGGTTGCCGATGATGCCGTCGAATTTTCACGCATCGCACCCAACATGATTGAAGGTCGCTGCCCGGCATTGCTGCAAAATCTGCTGGAGGTGCGCGGTCTGGGACTGCTGGACATCCGTGCCATTTTTGGCGAAACCGCGGTACGACGCAAAATGCGGTTAAAACTGATTGTGCATCTGGTGCGACGCAGTACCATGGAGGACAGTTTCGAACGCCTGCCGATCGACGCGCAAACCGAAGAGATTTTGGGTTTGCCGGTGAGGAAAGTCACCATTCCGGTGGCAGCCGGTCGCAACATTGCGGTATTGCTGGAAGCGGCGGTTCGCAATACCATACTGCAACTGCGCGGCATTGATACACTGCAGATTTTCATGGAACGCCAGCGTCTGGCAATGAGTGAGGACGAAGAGGCCAATGCAGAAGATGACGAATCCGATGACGAATCCGACGACGAATCCGACAATTAAGGCAGCGCAACAATGCACTCATATTGATTGAAGGATCTATGCGTATATTTCTCATCTCCGGCATTTCCGGTTCAGGCAAGTCCGTTGCACTGAATGTGCTGGAAGATGCCGGCTTTTTTTGCGTCGACAACCTGCCTCCGGTGCTGCTGCCCGATCTGATCACTACGCTGAGTCAGGACAACATACAAAACGTCGCCATCGCTATTGATGCGCGCAGCGCCAGCTCATTAACAGGGCTGGTCAGCAGTATTGAACAGCTTAAGTCATCCGGTCACCGGCTGGATCTGATTTTCCTGACCGCCAAAACGGATTCACTGATTACACGCTTTTCCGAAACCCGGCGCAGCCACCCGCTTTCCCACCGCCTGTTGCCTGGTCAAAATCCAAATGATCCGCGCACGCTGGTTGAATGTATCGAAATCGAGAGAAAAATGCTGAGCGACATGGAGGAAATCGCCGATGTTATCGATACCTCCGGCCTGAAAACCAACCAGCTGCGCAGCTGGATCAAGGAACTGATTCAAATCGAACACAATACGATGACGATACTGTTCGAATCGTTTGCATTTAAAGTCGGCGTGCCACTGAATGCCGACTTTGTGTTTGATGTCCGCGCCCTGCCCAACCCCTATTACGATATCAATTTGCGCAGCCTGACCGGTCAGGATTTACCGGTGCAGATGTTTTTGGAAGACCAGCCAGACGTTCTCGAAATGATGAATGACATCAGTAACTATGTCAAAAAATGGCTGCCCTCCTTCAAGAATGACAACCGCAGTTATCTGACGGTCTGTATTGGATGTACCGGCGGACAGCACCGTTCTGTGTATATAGTCGAACAGCTGGCCAGCCGGTTTTCTGACACCGAGCAGGTTGTCGTCAGGCACCGCGAATTACAGTAAGAAAATTCCGCAGTCTCACGATGCCCTGAATCGAATCGGCTAAACTTCACTGACTGAAATTCAGAGTTCCGGAGCAGCAGGAAAATCTACCGGAATTTCAGTGGTACTGTGCAGGTAATTGCTGATGGTTTTATCGCCAATGACGATCATCACATCGACCAGATTGCCTTCATTCCAGCCAGCGTCAAAAAACGCCTGCAACACGTCGCGATCGGCATGTCCGCGCTTGCTCGCCACGTTATGCACCAATCGAGTCAGCGCGTCCAGGCGCGCATCGAAACTGGCCGTGCCCCGCCGGATCTCCAGTACCTGTTCGTCGGTGAACCCGACCATTTTTCCTACCATGGTGTGTGCAGCCAGACAATAACGACAGGAATTGACCTGGCTGACGGCCAAATTAACGACCTCGCGCGCCTTTGCCGACAGTGAACTCTTCGCATTTTGCAGAGTGAGATAGGTACCCAGTGCCGTTTCAGAATAGGTGAAGGTGGCATACAGGTTCGGTACAAACGTCAGCGCTTTTTTGAGGTTGTCCATTAAAGCCTGATTTGCTGGCGATGCCTGTTCATAGGTTGGTACGGTAACGGTTTTCATGTTTTACTCCGGTGGGTTGATGACGGACTGGAGTATGGATTTGTTCCGAACAGCGCGCTAGATGGTAAATTGGACTATCATTCATTCCTGTTTGGAATGAATAGGGTGATGATATGGATCGCTTGTCCGCAATGCAGACCTTCGTGCGGGTAGTGGAAACCGGCAGCTTTTCTGCTGTTGCAAGAGAACTGTCGACGACGCAAGGGGCTGTCAGCAAACAGGTTGCTGCTCTGGAAAAGCACCTTGGTGTGCGCTTACTGGTGCGAACTACGCGCGCGGTGACGACCACTGACGATGGCATGCGTTATTTTGAAGAGGCGCGTCGATTGGTCAGCGAGATTGAAGAGGCGGAATCCCATCTGCGGCAAGGAGATCGAGCACTTTCCGGAACTCTCCGGGTGGCAACCTCTATTGGTTTTGGTCTCAGAGTATTGTTACCGCATGTCCGGTCGTTCATGCGCGCCAATCCGGATGTCGTGATCGACCTGAAACTGGATGATGGCTATGTGGATCTGGTCGAGCAAGGTATCGACGTTGCAGTACGGATTGGCAAACTTGAAGACAGTTCATTAATTGCGCGGCGCATCGCTACCTCAAGACGCTTGCTGGTTGCCGGGCGATCTTACGTTGATCAACTGCGCGCCGACGCCGCCCTGCCCCGGATTCCGCAAGATTTGCTGCAACACCCCTGCCTGGTCTACACCGGATTACGAACCGGAAATCAATGGGAATTTGAGACTGCCGACGGGTCGGCGGTTGCAGTCCGTGTTCATGGTCCGATGCAAACCAATAATTCCGAAGTGCTGCGGTCCTGCGTGAAAAACGGTTTGGGTATTGCCTTCATCCCGGATTGGCTGATTGCGGATCTGCTGGACAGCGGTGAAGCTGTCGAGCTTATGAAGGAATGGTTTGTCCCGCCAATCCCAATCCACCTGATCAGTCCGGCTGCAAAAAAACATTCGGCGAAGGTCAGAGCATTTGGGGAGCATATTGCAGCCGGCCTGGCGTCGTAACGTCGCAAATCGCCCTGCTGCCTGTTGCTCTGCCACACAAAATATCCGCGCTCCGATTTCTGCGTGCCATACCGAAACGCAGCTGCCGTCAAGCCGGCAAGCCGGCTTTCCTGCTCGGTATTGAAAACAACATCTGCGGCCGGATCCGGTTGCTGTCCTGTTCGATCGGGGCATTGATTGCATACGACCGCACTGCGCCACATGCAAGATAAAACGGTTCTGAATTGGGGTCGGCATCAATGACCACGGCGCGCGCACCCTGTTTGCGTGCAACGTCAATCGCACATTCAAACATGGCTTTGCCGATACCCTGCTTCATCCACTTCGGACCGACAAACAGGTGACTCAGTTTCCATTTAATCGGAGCCGGACTGAGCACCATGACTGCAACAGGGGTATGGTCAATTTCACCCACATAAGCTCGCCCCTCCTGAATTGCAACCGGTTGCACTGTCAGTTCATTGCGCCATATTGCCAACTGTTGTGGGGTGTAATTCCAGTGTGCTTTTGATTCCATCGCCAATTGAGTCAATGCCTCGGCTTCACTGATCTGTGCCGGTCTGATTCGCAATCCAACCGGATTTTCGGTATCGGTCATTTTTTATCCTTTGATGTGAACGACGCGTTGGTCATTCCCGGCATTCCGATGAAGTTGAGTAATATAGCGTGAACGCAGACTGCAGTGGCAGAAATCAAACCAAATGACGCATACAGTCACACCAAAAAACCAATTGCCATTTTACAATTTACAATTTATTGTCCATAGTTCAAGGCCTCAAACCATCCCACGATAAACAAAATTTTTTAATAGTTGATTTTGTAGCACTTCCTGTCCACATCGCCAACACACCTTAAAGGATTTGCAAAATGAAAACACCTTCAGAAATAACACAACGCGGTTTATCTGCCATGCTTGGAATTGCCATGACGCTGGCAATGATTGTTAGTCCGGTTCACGCAGAGAACACTATGCCGGACACCGTCATAACTGCAGCGCGACCTGCCGAAGACATTGCCCGGGATCCGGACCGCAAACCGGCAGACATGCTGATGTTTGCGCAAATCAAACCAGGTCAGACTGTCATTGACTACATCCCCGGCAAAGGCTATTTCACGCGCCTGTTCAGCAATGCGGTCGGAGCACAAGGCAACGTCTATTCAGTCGTCCCACAGTTTTTGCTGGACAAATTCAAAGACCGTCCGCGCCCACCGTCCGTCTCAGTCGAGGCCGGGCACGCCAACGTGCATGATGTCGTAGCAGCCGGCGCCTCGTTAAACGTACCGGTCAAGGCTGACGTGGTCTGGACTTCGCAAAATTATCATGACGTGCACAATGGCGCCGGCGCGACTGTCACTGCCGAATTGAATAAAGCCGTATTTGACGCTTTAAAACCGGGCGGACTGTATATCGTGGTCGATCATGCGGCTGCCGAGGGACAGGATGACGCTACGATGGCCAAACTGCACAGAATTCAAAAGTCGATCGTGGTCAAAGAAGTCACGGCCGCCGGCTTTGTCTTGGACGGAGAATCGACGGTCTTGAGCAATCCGGCTGATCCGCACACTGTCCCGGTATTTGATCCAACGATACGCGCCAAGACCGATCAGTTTGTACTTCGCTTCAAGAAACCCTGAAGTGAGTGCATCAGAGCCAGCCAACAATCCAACCAGAGCCAATTGAACGTTCTGGCATGTCAAATGCTACCGGTGAAAAAAATGAAAATTCAAATTTGCAAACCAGGTTCAATTCTATTGCTGCTGTTGCTGGCTTCAGCAGCGGCACATTCAGATGAAATTACCAAGAGAAAATCGGGCCTGTGGGAGACGAAATCAACTGTAATGGGCATTTCCAGTTCGATGCAGGAATGCGTGGACCATGATGCGGACAATCTGATTGCACAAATCAACAAGAAAGCCATGAATAATTGCCCTGTGCAGGAAAATTCCTACCAAAATGGGAAAATTGTTTTGCACAGCGTTTGTAAAATCGGCACAAATTCTGTGACTACCCAGGGAGAAATTAACGGAGATTTCAACGTAGAATTTTCCGGCACCATTATTTCCCATTTTGACCAACCAATGAACGGCATGAGTCAGATTGAGACGCAAATCAATTCAAAATGGATCGGTGCCTGTCCGGTTGACCGCAAACCGGGTTCGACAATCATCCAACTGCCAAACAACGGCGGCACAATAGACATGAACGATCCGAGACTGAAAGCCATGCTGGAGAATCTCAAGTCCAGTCAGCTGCAACAGCAAAAATGATTATTGGTGCAGGCGTTTGAACAGTCGGCCAAGACTTTGACTTTGATCGTACAGGTAACTACATCAACACCTTGCGCATTTTGCCACTGACATACCAGAGCGCCAACGCAGTAATCAGCGTGCAACTAAGAACCGGCGCCAGCATATCGATACTGCCGACCGGTTCATTATTAAGAATTTTTCCCATCAGCATATTCTGCGACAGCAGTGGCACCCATTTGAACCAGACCGGATCGGCACCCTGCTTAAATATGCTGACCATGGAAATCAGCGGTGCGGCCACCACCAGCAGCGTACAGCGCGCCTGGGCTTCCTTGTGAGACTTGCCGTTGATCGCAATGGCAATCTGTACCGCAGTCACCGCCAGCCCCAAAGGCAGCAATACCAGGATCAGCAGAAACAGCTCGGTACTGCTGAACTGCAGCATGATGCGCATGGTTTCATTGCGAATCAGAAATGATGCGGGAAAAATACTCAGGACACTGAACACCACCACCAGCATGGTCAGCGTGCCGACCGCCATCCATTTCCCGATCGTGAACGACCAGCTCGATACCGGATTCATCATCAACGGTTCCAGTGAACCCCGCTCGCGCTCGCCGGCCGAGGTATCAATGGCCGCATACAGTCCGGCCGACACCATGGTCAGCATCAGCATCATGGTTAACGCACCTTTGAGCTGCGCACCGGAGTCGGCAGTGCGACTTAAATGACGCTCGCGCACATTGACCACATTCAAAATGTCCGGCGAAACGCCACGCATGGCCAGATTCAGACTCGCCAGTTCCATGCCGAATCCCTGCATGAGTCGTTTCAGAGGCGCGACACCGGACTGGGAATCCTGATTGGCCACATCCATGACGATCGTCACCGTGGGCCGGTCACCTTCGGCCAGTTTTTCCTGAAAATCGGCGTCAATCACGAGAACCGGATCAATCAGCAATTTTGTTTGCAATTGACTTTCATAGTCAGCCGGCGCTTCTTTGATCTGATAGCCCTGCCGTTCAATATAATTCTGCAGCACCGGCGCCTTGTCCATGCCGGCCACCCAGATCTGCTTTTTTTCAATCTGAGTTTCGTAACGGTTGGCCGATTCCGACAGCACCACCATCATGAACGGCATGCCAAACAGTGTGACCGTGAATACCATAAGCATGGTGCGCCGGTCGCGCAGGGCATCGAGCAATTCTTTGTATGCAATGACGAACGCGGCTTTCATGCAGCCTCCGGAAATGCAAGTCTGACAAAGGCATTTTCAAAATCGGTTTCCCGTGCCTGCAGCAGCAACTGCTGCACACTGCCCTGTGCAGCCGTTGCGCCCTGCGCCACGATCACTACATGATCGCAAAGCCGTTCGACCTCCTGCATGATATGCGTAGAAAAAATAATGCACTTTTTACCGCCGGCGTCGGAACGCAGCCAGCGCAGAAAATCGCGCAGAGCGCGGGTAGCAACCACATCCAGACCATTGGTTGGTTCGTCCAGAATGATGTTCCTGGGATCATGTACCAGCGCGCGGGCCAGAGCCGTTTTCATTTTCTCACCCTGACTGAAGCCATCGCAGCGCCGGTCGATCACGGTTTTCAGCTCGAGCACTTCAGCCAAAAAATCGACACGCTGATTGGCCTGCTCGCGCGACATGCCGTGCAGTACGCCGTAATAGACGATATTTTCCCGCGCTGTCAGGCGCGGATACAGCCCGCGTGCATCCGACAGCACCCCCATTTGTGCCTGCGTGATCTGCAGTCCGGCCTGTACTTCCACGCCGTCAACCCGTATCTGACCGCCATCCGGCTTCAGTAACGCAGCAACCATGCGCAAGGTGGTGGTTTTGCCGGCACCGTTGGCGCCCAACAGGCCGGTAATCTGCCCATCCTCGGCGCAAAAGCTGACGTCCCGGACCGCGTTCACAATTTCCGTCTGACGCTTCCAGAAACCGCTGGTCGGGCGCCTGAATTGTCGGGATAAGTTTTCAACCTGGATCATCGTTGACCTTTCTTGTCTGACTCTGTCAGGGATTGATTGGTTTTGCAGCGGGTGCGATCCAGACACTGGGGCGCGGAATCTGTTTGACACAACCGGCATCAATCTCGTGCGCATCCTGATCCGTTTTGGCATTGATGAAGTTGGTGGCAACCTCGGTCAGACAGGTCTGCTGCAACATACCATGGCCGGCATGGTCCAGAATCAGGTGTCTGGCCAGAGGACCGAGGCGTTCAGCAATCTGCTGCGCGTGCCAGGGTGGTGTGACCGGGTCAATGCCGCCACTCAGCAGCAGCACCGGTGTTGCAGTCGGTGGGGTCACATAAAACCCGTCCGGAACCTTGCTGCGCGGCCATTGCGCGCACACCTTCAGATATTGTCTGCTGTGCAGATCACCAAACACATTGGCCGGATCCGGTTTTCCGTTATGCAGCAGCCGTTCATACTCTTCTGAACAAACCGTCGAAAAATGCATGCCCATTGCAATGCTGCCCGGCGTGGGTAAAGCACCTGCGCCACTCAATGCCAGCATCGGATTGAAGTTGCCCTGTCTGGCCTGCTCGATGGCATGCGGCAACGCGGCACTGTTTACCGGGGAGTAGAAAATACTGGTGACCCAATTCAATACATCGCTTCTGGTTACCTGCGTTTTGATCTGAGTACCGAGGCGCGGATGGGTCAACAGGGCTTTTTGTGGCAGACTTTCCAGCAGACTGTCCCAGTCGGCCTGCAGATTCGGGTAGGCCTTATGACAGCGCGTTTCGGCTGCGCAGTCATTCATCAAACTGTTCAGCACTTTTTGCAGGTCATCATCGGCCAACATCTGATCCGGTTGGACCGTACCATCCAGAATCGTGCGGCGCACATGGTCGGGGTACTGGCGCTGATATTCCAGCGCGGCACGGGTTCCGTAAGAAACACCGATCAGATCAATTTTTGAGTAGTTCAGCGCTGAACGCACTGCGTCGAGATCCTGCATGGCGATGCTGGTGGTATAAAACTGCAGGTCGCCCCAGGGTAATT
>Ga0209067_10001304_pt1 | contig 15464 bp, 16 predicted proteins | sample ColStrG_CSR_2013_FD_187199 | JGI IMG/M metagenome (GOLD analysis project Ga0209067, IMG submission 187199) | Freshwater sediment microbial communities in response to fracking from Pennsylvania, USA - Cold Stream Run_MetaG_CSR_2013 (SPAdes)... | ecosystem: Environmental > Aquatic > Freshwater >...
AGCAAGAGCGGCTTCCATCGCACCAGGTATGGAAGTTAGAAGAATACTTCCGTTTAGACTCAAGCGAATGGTGGGGCCGTTCATTTTCATGGACCATGGCGGACCCATTGCTTCAAAGCCATCATTGGTTCAATCGCTTGATGTTTTACCACATCCACATATCGGATTATCAACGGTGAGTTATTTGTTTGATGGTAAAATAACCCATCGCGACAGTCTGGGGGTTGAGCAGGTGATACAGCCTGGTGAAGTAAACTGGATGACTGCCGGAAAAGGCATTGCACACTCCGAACGTTTCGAAGATCCTAATCTTTGGGCAGCGGGCGGTTTTGAAATGATTCAAACCTGGGTTGCACTTCCAGAAAAGGCAGAAGAGTCTGAGCCCGCTTTTTCCAATTATAAGGAAGATGAACTCCCCATCTTCACCGACAAAGGAGTATGGATGAGGTTGATTGCCGGCAGCGCTTATGGTTTAACAAACGATGTCAAGACACATTCACCGCTATTTTATATCCATTTGGTCTTGGATAAGCAAGCCATTTTTGGATTACCCAAAGAACACGAAGAACGTGCCGTTTATGTGGTAAGGGGCAGTATTGAGTTTGGCGGAAGAAAGTATGATCCTGGTCAGTTATTGGTGTTCAAAAAAAACTCGGAACCAACGATACAAGCATTAGAACACTCAACACTCATGTTATTGGGAGGTGAACCATTGGGTGAACGTTTCATATGGTGGAATTTTGTTTCTTCAAGAAAGGAAAGAATTGAACAGGCTAAATCAGACTGGAAACAAGGCAAAATAATTCTTCCCCCTAACGATAATAAAGAATTTATTCCATTACCTGACGACCGTTCACGCCCTTCAGCAAGTCATGCACCTCCACCGTTTTCGTAATGTATTTTACATCATCTAAATAAAATCCTATGGCTAAAGTATCATCAAGTATTAAAAACGAGCCTTACAAGATAGAAATCAAATCACCTACTGGAAATGTTGTTATTGCGGACGAACCAGTAGATAAAGGCGGAAAGGATACTGGATTTTCTCCAAAGGAATTGCTGGCATCAGCATTGGCAGCTTGCACCAGTGCCACCGTGCGTATGTATGCTGACCGCAAACAGTGGCCATTGGACGAAGTAAAAATTGATATTGACTTGGAGCGAGATGAAGGCGCCAACAAAACTACAATTAATCGAAGGGTTCAGTTCATTGGCAATCTGGATGATGAACAACGGAAGAGATTACTCGCTGTAGCCAATGCTTGTCCGGTGCATAAAATTCTTACCAATCCAATAGAAATAAATACCAGTATGTAGTCAATAGGTCATGTACTTCTGAAAGTTTCTTTGATGCTCTTTGACTGGGTGTCCGCATGGGATCAGCCTAATCCACGCAGCACGGCCCGAGCGATATTCTGACTCCAGAAGCTGGGATCAGCCTAATCCTCTAAGCTCCCCCGAAAATAGGACAGTCCTATATCCTGCCCCTTGCCTGTGGTCGGTGCTATCACCGAACCACCTGATGACCGTTGTTGTTGGTCGCCTGATCAACAACACGTCTTAATTCCCCTGTCTCTCGTTTCGAGGAGGCTGCAGTCAATAAAATAGGTCATCAAACACGGCCGCAGGTAAAGTTGGAAAAAAATAGATAACGCGGAGTCCGAAAGCGAGACTCCGCTTGGAAAAGAGGAGGCTGCAGTCAATAAAATAGGTCATCAAAACACGGCCGCAGGTAAAGTTGGAAAAAAATAGATAACGCGGAGTCCGAAAGCGAGACTCCGCTTGGAAAAGGTTGCCCGTGGTCTTGCCTGTGGTCGATGTTATCACCGACCTGATGACCTAATTTTGAAATGCAGAGGTAAAGTACATTTCTGCAAAAGTTCCTTGCCTGTGGTCGGTGTTATCACCGACCCACCTGATGACCTGCCTGTGGTCGGTGTTTTCACCGACCACCTGATGACCGCCTGACCAACAACATTTCTTATTTCCCCTGTCTCTCGTTTCGAGGAGGCTGCAGTCAATAAAATAGGTCATCAAAACACGGCCGCAGGTAAAGTTGGAAAAAAATAGATAACGCGGAGTCCGAAAGCGAGACTCCGCTTGGAAAAGGTTGCCCGTGGTCTTGCCTGTGGTCGGTGTTATCACCGACCTGATGACCTAAATTTTGAAATGCAGAGGTAAGGTATATTTCTGCAAAAGTTCGCCACGGCCACGATTCACCTCTTTTCCTTTCGATACGCTAGCGGGGACAACCCGGTAACTTTCTTGAATACACGCGCGAAATGATTCTGATACTCAAAATGCAACATAAAAGATATCTCTGAGACGGAATAACTGGTGTGTGCCAAATAGTTTTTCGCCTTTTCAATCCGCGCTTCATGGACAAGGGCCAACGTTGACTTCCCACTCACTTTTCGGCAAATACGATTAAGTTGTGCCGCTGTAATACCAAGATCTTTGGCAAGCTTCGGAATGCTTTCGATTTGATTTTCTCCTTTGAGCATTTTCTGAAAGCGCGCAAAGTAATCCAGCGTCTTATTTTGGTCGGAAAAATTAGCCGCGTGGTTGTTGCCAAGTCGATAGATCGTCAATAATAACTGTTTGATTACGGCGTCGAGCATGAGTCTTTTTTCAGCATAGTCGCCAAACAACTCGTGACCCAAGGTTCCGATCAACTTCATCACGTCCGTAAAATTCATTGAATTCTCTTCCGGAAATGAAATCACTTGTAGCTTTTCCAATTTCATCAATACAGCAGAAGATTGGGGGAAAAGCATTTCAACCACATTGTCAGAAAGCGTCAAAATCTGACCCTTTACGTCGGTGCTGTAGTGCAAGCCATGGAGCGTGCTCGGTGGAACAAATAGAATACAAGGTGCCGTCAGTAACGTCTCTTGTGATATCCCGATAAACTTGACGCTGCCTGATTCAATAAAGAAAAGTTGATAGAGGTGGGAGTGAATGTGAGGGTCAATCACCCAATCAAATCCCTTGCTTCGTGTTTCAATTGCTTCCAGGAAGATATACTCGGCATCGGGCTCGTGGCCAATGTCCCCGTAAAGTCCCGGGTAGTGCTTCAGTTTGGAAGATGTTCGAATTCTATCCATTTAAATCACAAATGTATCCATTCGGGAGCTGAAAAAGGCGTTTTTTTATAGGCTCATTCGAATTGTTTCCAAAACGCACGCGTATTAACAACACGAACCATGAAAAACATCACCCGGTTAACCTTCTTATTAGGGCTGTCGCTGTTCGTTCATCACGCCTCCCAATCGCAACCGCCCCGAAAGGCCAACACCGATCATATCAAAAACAAATGGCTGGACGTGCCCTACGCAGCGCTATCGAATGCACAAAAGCTGGACATTTATTTGCCGGATGACGCGGCAGGGAAGGCGTCCTATCCTGTGATTGTGAGCATACACGGTGGCGCCTTTATGTTTGGTGACAAAGCAGATGGCCAACTCACCCCGATGCTAGAAGGCTTGAAGCATGGTTATGCCGTTGTATCCATCAACTATAGAATGAGCGGGGAAGCTTTGTTTCCTAAAAACATCAATGACGTGAAAGCTGCCATTCGATGGATAAAAGCAAACGCATCGCAATATAAACTCGACGCGAACAAGATCGCACTGTGGGGTGGTTCTGCTGGTGGAAATTTGTCATCGTTGGCGGGCACTTCTGGTGATGTGAAAGAACTGGAAGACATGAGTCTGGGTAACAGCAGTCAATCCAGCAGGGTGCAAGCCGTGGTAGATTGGTTTGGCCCTACTGACTTTTTAGCGATGGATGATCAATTGAGAGAAACCGGCAACGGCACACCCGATCACAGCGCAGCAAACTCACCAGAGTCTAAAGTATTGGGACAAAAAATTACAGCGATACCCGATCGGGTGAGAGAGGCCAATCCTGAAACCTACATCACGCCCGATGATCCGCCATTCTTCATCGAACACGGAACAAAAGACAACCTGGTGCCTACCCAACAGTCAATTAATTTCGCAAAAAAGCTCGGAGCCGTTTTAGGTAAAGAAAAAGTCACGCTTCGGCTACTGGAAGGCAGTAAGCATGGCGGTCCGGCATTTGAAACCCCGGAAAATTTAAAACTGGTATTTGCCTTTCTGGACGCCCACTTGAAGAATAAGTGATGGCTGCCGAAGCGTTTCTGCCGAATTACAAATCAAAACTGACCTTCACGCATTATGGAATAATCCTGATTTGTTTCCTGATGAATATGTGCGATGGCATGAATGTAATGGTCATCTCCTACACGGCCAATTCCATTACCTCAGCCTGGAAAATAAACCCATCCGGTTTTGGAATGGTGTTCAGCGCCGGACTATTGGGCATGGCGATGGGTGCCATGTTGTTGGCACCAAAGGCCGATGTCATCGGGCGAAAGCCAATGATCTTACTATGCGCCTTGTGGATGGGCTTCGGTTCGTTGATTACCGCCTATGCACTGTCCGTGGAGCAATTAATCTTCCTGCGTTTCTTTACGGGCGTCGGGATTGGCAGCATGCTGGCTTGCACGTCCACCCTTGCCTCAGAATATGCGCCGGCACACACAAAAAACTTCTGGGTGAGTTTCGTGATGGCAGGCTACCCGGTGGGCGCGGTACTTTCCGGACTTGTGGCAACCCAACTGATAGCGCAGCAAGGATGGCCTGCCATGTATATCTTTTCCGGGATCGTTACACTGTTGACCATTCCGGTCGGCTATTTCTTTCTAAGAGAGTCCATCGAATTCCTTCTAAAAAAGCAACCGGCCCGCGCCTTGGAAAAAGTGAATTCAATTTTAGTCCGCATGAAATTGAGCATCCTTTCAACGCTGCCGATCGTTGAACAAAAACAAGCGAAGACCACCGTAACCCAGCTTTTCACGGCCGATCAAAAGCGTGCCACCATCTTCATCTGGACGGCTTTTCTCCTGTGCTTTGCTGCACTGTATTTTCTCACCAGTTGGATACCCAAGCTGGCGTCGATTACGGGCCTGTCAACTTCACTTTCCATCTATGCGGGCATCCTTTTTAATCTGGGCGCCTTTCTGGGTATCCTGACACAAGGCTACCTCTCAGCAACGTTTGGATTGCGAAAAGTAATTTGCTTCTTTTTATTGTCCACGGCTTTGCTCATGATTCTCTTTGGGTTGTTCACCGGAACAGCACTCACCTTGATATTTTTTGGGTTGATCGGATTTGGAATTCAAGGCGGCTTCATTGGATTATATTCGGTAGCCGCCCGCATTTATTCCACCGAGATTCGCAGTACAGGCATCGGTTGGGCGATAGGCTTTGGCAGATTAGGTGCCATCATTGGCCCATTTGTTGGCGGCCTGCTCATCAGCAGCGGCTGGTCAGTAAGCCTCAACTTCATTGCTTTTGCTTTACCATTAGTTGTTGCCGGCGTTGTGACGCTTTTTATTAAATCATCTGACTTAAGTTAACCCATGACAAAAGAAAATTGTTGGGATATCGCTCATTTGGCGCATGTAGAATTGCTCACCCCAAAACTCGAAGAAAGTGTGCGCTTCTTTACAGAAATCATGGGCATGTCGGTGAGCGACGCAAAAGGAGACTCATTTTACCTTCGCGCATATGATGACTACGAACATCATTCATTGAAGTTAACAGCACACAAACATGCGGGCATGCGCCACTTTGCCTGGCGCGCCAGAAGTGAGCAAGCACTGCAACGAAGGGTGGACGCCATTCAAAAGACGGGATTGGGAATAGGTTGGCACGATGGCGATCTCGGCCACGGCCGCACCTACCGTTTTAATACTCCGGATGGACATACGGCTGAAGTGTATTTCGACTCGCACAAGTACAAGCCATCCCAGAAAGAAACATCGGCGTTAAAAAATACGGCCAGCAGGTTCCCCGGCAGGGGCATTAACGTCAGGCGCATCGATCACTTGAATTTATTTGCAAAAGATGTGCGTGCGTTCCGCGATTTCCACCTCCAAAATTTGGGCGGTGTGCTTACCGAAACCATAGTGGATAACACAACTGATATGAACCCGAAGGCAGTTTGGTTTGCAGTTAACTCCAAGTCATACGACTTGGCTGTCACCGAAGACCACACCGGGTTGAACGGTCGTTTTCATCATCTTACCTTTGCTACGAACAGCCGGGAAGAGATCTTGATTGCTGCCGACATATTTTTGGAAAACAGAATCACGATAGAGACGGGCCCCCACAAGCATGCCATTCAGCAAACATTCTTTTTATATGTTTATGAACCGGGCGGCAACCGAATTGAGGTGGCTAATTCGACCGCACGACTCGTGCTCGATCCGGATTATGAGACCGTTGTATGGACACAAGAGGAACGCAAGAAAGGACAAGCCTGGGGCCTGGCGACGGTGGCTAGCTTTCACACGCGCGGCACCCCCATGCCAGAAGACTTAATGCAGGATAAAACGGAAAAATAATATGACAAAAAAAAGACTGTTAGTAGTGGGCGCACATTCCGGCGATTTTGTCTGGCGTGCCGCCGGAACAATCGCGAAAGCAATTGAAGAAGGCGGTTCAACCCTGGTCATCGCCATGTCATACGGAGAACGCGGAGAGTCCGGCGAACTATGGAAAGAAGATCCGAAGCGCACCGAAGAGAGCGTGAAAGTTATTCGACATGACCAAGCCACCAAGGCCGCAGCAATGCTCGGTACACCCATTCAATTTCTGGATTGGGGCGATTACCCGATGCTGCTCACAGATGACCGTATCAAACAACTCACAACCATCGTCGGTGATTTTGAACCCACCGTCATCATTACCCATTCTGAAAAAGACCCGTTCAATCCGGATCATCCTTTGGCATTTCAGGCCGTGCAGCGTGCACGCCTTCTTTCATCGGGAGCGGGTGTACCCAGCGCATTCAAAAATATTGATCCACCGGCATGGTATTCCTTTGAACCACACCAACCGGAACTATCCGGCTTCGTGCCCGACACATTTATCGACATCAGTTCTGTGATGGAGAAAAAAATGGCAGCAATGAGTTGTATGGGTGCCCAAAACTATCTGAAAGATTACTATGCCGAGTTAGCCACGCGCAGGGCAAACCATGCCCGAAGAATTTCAGGCAAAAAAGATATCAAATTTGCGGAGGCCCATCAGAGTCAGGTGCCACGCGTGACTAATTCAATTTTTTAAATCACTTAAACATTCGCTTCTATGAAAGCCTTCTTAAAAATTTCAACATCAATCTTTGTGTTAGCATTCTTAGCCGTTCCTGCCATTTGTTTTGCACAATGGACGCTGGACAAAGGGCACACAAAATTTACGTTTATTGCCTCCCATCATGGCATCTCGGAAGTGGATGGCTATTTCAAGAAATTTGACGGAAACATTTCTGCAGCAAAGGATGACTTATCAGATGCTGTTTTTGAAGTAAATGTTGAAACTGCCAGCATCAATACAGACCTGGAGCCTCGGGATAATCACCTCAAAAGCGAAGACATGTTCGATGTAGTCAATTTCCCTGCCATGAGTTTCAAAAGCACAACCTTCAAGAAACTTCAAGGAAATAAATATACGCTTACCGGTGATTTGACAATCAAAGGAATAACAAAAGCAATCACGTTTGATGTGGTGATGAACGGACCAGTGCCAAACCCCAACAAAAGCGCCAAAAACATGCAAGTGGGGATTAAGGCGACCACTAAACTGAATCGCAGCGACTTTAAGATAGGCGGCAATTTGGCTACCGTGATGGTCGGCGATGAAATCGAAATAAGAGTAACCGGTGAATTTAACAAGCCATTATAGTATATGGATTTCGTCAAAGAGATTTCAAAATTTTCAACAGCCACGATTCACGAGGCGTTGGGTAAAACCGGCAATCTTCCTTCGGCCATAAAGCCCATCAATCCTAAAATGAAATTGTGTGGGCAAGCCTATACGGTTAAAACGATGCCACGCGACAATGTTTTGTTGCACCGTGCCTACGCGTACGCAAAACCAGGCGATGTGATAGTTGCGAGTTGTTCCGGTTTCTACGAAGCCGGATATTGGGGCGACTTAATGAGTCTTGGCGCGAAAACAAAAGGCATTGCCGGATTGGTGATCGACGGTTGTGTACGCGATGCCGATGACATTGACGCGATGAATTTTCCGGTATTCAGTCGCGGGTTGTGCATCCGGGGCACGAGCAACCATGGCGATGGCACCTTGAACGAGCCAGTTGTCATCGGCGACTTCACGATCTGCCCGGGAGATTTTATTGTGGGGGACCGTGATGGTGTGGTGGTCGTGCCAAAGGATCGAATCGAGGAAGCCATCGAGAAATCGGAGGCGCGAGAAGAAAAAGAAGAAAACGTGCGAAAGCAATTGAGAGAAGGAAAAACCTCCATACAAATCTATGGGTGGGATAAAACGTTTGGATACTGATGGATCAATTACACGTTGCCATTCTTGGTTTGGGCGAAGCAGGAAGTCGTTTTGCCAATGACCTAGCATCGCTGGGGGTAAACGTTTCTGGATGGGATCCCAAACTCATGAGAGAACTAAATGCGGCTGTTTATTTCGCAAAAAGCAACCTGGAGGCTTGCCGTGAGGCTGATATAATTTTAAGTGTAAATCTTTCTTCTGTTTCGGAAGCTGTGGCACGAGAGGTGTTGCCCGTCCTGAATAGCAAAAAGATTTATGCCGAAATGAATACATCTTCTCCTGAAAAGAAAATAGGTATCCATCACATGTTACAGTCAACAGGTGTTCAATTTGTGGACATTGCCATCATGGCACCCGTTCCGCCCAAAGGTATTTTTACACCTTTCCTAACGTCAGGACCCGGCGCATTGATCTTGCAAGAAAAGCTAAGCCATCTTAACCTTCACCTTTCTGTGTTGAATGGCATCGTCGGCGACGCCTCGACACGAAAATTACTTCGCTCTATTGTTTATAAAGGAATTGCCGCGGTGATATGCGAGGCGGTCGAGGCGGGTAAAGCTTTTGAATTGGAAGGCTACGTGCGCGAACAAATTCAATCAATCATCGGCGGAAATAATGAGTTGATCGACCGGTTTATTGAAGGCAGTGTCACGCATGCCGAAAGGCGCATACACGAAATGGAAGCGGTAGCGCAAATGCTGGAGTCAAAGGGAATCGAGCCAATTCTCTCGAAGGCTGCGTGCGAGAATCTCGCTAAATTGAAAAACAGAAAGTAACATGCAGACATCGATACCATTTATGCTGTTTCGTGGTGGAAGTTCGAAAGGCCTTTTTTTTCATGCCAACGATTTGCCGTCAGACGAAATAGAAAGAAATAAATTGGTTTTGCAGCCATGGAGGGCGTCGGTCACGGAGACCCTCGTCAAATTGATGGCATGGGCGGCGCCACTTCTTTGACCAGTAAGGTTGCCATCGTTAGCCCGTCCAAAGAAAAAAATGCCATCCTGGATTATTTATTTCTCCAGGTTGTGATCGGCAAAGGACAGATCTCAACAACGCAAACGTGCGGCAACATCCTCGCAGCAGTGGTACCCTTCGCCATTGAGTCCGGGTTGATAAAAGCGACCCATCCAAAAACGACAGCAACGGTTAACATGATCAACACAGGCGGACTGTGCGAAGTAACCATCGAGACACCCAACGGTATTATAAACTATGCTGGCAAGACCAAAGTGGATGGCGTCCCTGGAACTTCTGCTCCTATCCTGTGTAATTACTTAGATACCGAAGGCGCAACCTGCGGCAGTTTGTTTCCTACGGGTAATGTGCTCGACGAGGTGGATGGTATTTCTGTTACGTGCATTGACAACGGAATGCCCGAAATAATCATCCGGGCCACTGATCTGAATATATCAGGCAATGAATCACCTGCAGAATTGAATGCCAATCTCGCATTAAAAGAGAAACTGGAACAGATTCGATTGCAGATGGGACCACACATGAATTTGGGCGACGTCACAAACAAAACCATTCCCAAAATGTGCTTGGTATCGGTCCCGCTCCACGGAGGCACCCTCAACACACGAACCTTTATCCCTCATGTTTGCCACGAAGCCATTGGTGTTTTAGGAGCCGTATCAACCGCTACCGCGTGTATCATAGACGGAACAGTCGCCAATAAACTAGCCGCTATGCATTCAGGTGGCGCGGCAGGCTTATCCATTGAACATCCCAGCGGGGAATTTACCGTGCAACTGGTAACAGAAATCATTGATGGCAAATTTTCAATAAAGAAGTCCATTGTTTTCCGCACCGCCAGACTTATTAGTAAAGGAGAAGTTTACATTCCCGAGGTAAACGGATAATCGAAATTGAATTGCTCATCTGGCCTTTGCTTAGGTTTTCCACTTCCGCGCCTCGTGTGGTAAGACTTACGATAGGAATTGTATTTCTCCCCTATTTCTATTTCTCTTGTCTCTCATTTCGAGGACGCTGCAGTTTGGCAACACCTGCCCGTGGTCGGGTGTTATCACCTATTTCTCCGCGGCGTCGCCTCGGGGACGCCGCGGTCCGTGAAATGTAAAGATAACGCGGAGTCCGAAGCGAGCGCTTGGAAAAGGTTGCTCGTGGTCGGGTGTTATCACCGAACCACCTCACGACCTAAATTTGAAACATACCCAAGATTAATCGGAGTCCTAGTGCGTCGGCCCGAAATGCGGGGGTGGGTAAGCCCTATGCGCGCAGAAGCATATTTCTGCCTTGATTTTTTTGATCCTTTTTGCATCAAGGCAAAAAGGACAAGCGTTTGACAGGACAGAACGATTTCAAAAGTATTAGCCAATAACCACCTGCCTGGTCGGTGTTATCAACGAACCATATTATGACCCTTGCCCGGCGGCGTTCCACCCCATCCCCAAAAATATTTCAACAATACTATTGCGTAACTAATAGGTTACCTATACATTTACGTAACTTTTAAATTACCCATTATGGAAAAGGAAATAAAACAAACATGGCACTTCAAGCAATCGCCCCGGGAAGTTTGGGAATACCTCACCAAGCCAGAACTCATTGAACAATGGCTCATGAAAAACGACTTTCAGCCAATCGTCGGACATAAATTTCGATTCTCTTTCACATCCAAACCGGAGGGCACCTACCGCGATGGTGTCGATTGCGAAGTGTTGGAAGTGACTCCCTTTACCAAACTGTCCTACTCGTGGAACGGCGGCATCAAAGATGGCAGCAGGACTTTCAATTCCGTTGTGGTCTGGACACTCGTCCCCAAAGGCAATGAAACCGAGTTGCAACTGCAGCACAATGGGTTTACCGTGCTGGAGGACATACTCACCCACACCGATGGTTGGAAAGGTTGCTTAAAACGCTTGGAAGAAGCGATCAACGCAGTAAAAAAATGACAACGCAAAAATTTGACGCCTTTCAGGTCATTGCCGACCCCAGCCGCCGACAAATGCTGATGCTGCTCTCCAAAAAAAGCCTCACCATCAACGGACTGGCAGAAAATTTCAACATGAGCCGACCTGCGGTGTCCAAGCATGTCAAAATCATGTACAGCGCCGGCTTTATTTCGATCACCGACATTGGCCGGGAAAGACACTGCATACTCAAGCCCGATGGCTTCCATGAATTGCAGCATTTCATTGACTACTTCGATTCATTCTGGACCAACAAGCTGACCAAGCTGCAGACACTGTTAAACGACAAATCAAAATCAAACTAGTTATTCACCATAAAACTTACCGACATGGAAAACAAAAACTTTCAACGCAGCATCACCGCCCCCATCAACGCGGCGGAGGCCGTCAAACGAATTAACAAAGTGCCCGACTGGTGGGGCGTGACCTTCAGTGGGAGCGCGGAAAAGCAAGATGACAACTTTGTCGTGAAAATGACTGGCGATTCCTTCTTCAACTTTACGGTCGCTGAACTAATCCCGGACAAGAAAGTAGTTTGGTTGGTGACAGATTGCCACATGCCCTGGTACGCGGACAAAACAGAATGGACGAACACCAAACTGATTTTTGAACTGTCAGAGAACAATGGGTCCACCACACTCCATTTTATTCATGAAGGATTAACGCCCGAAGTGGAATGCTACAAAGACTGCGAACCGGGATGGACGCATTGGATCGCAACAAGCTTATATTCTTACTTGACGACAGGCCAGGGCGTCTTCCGAGCGCCAACCAAATAAAGTATCTAGTTCAGAATCAAAACCTTTTTACAACAAACAACATATGAAAACAGCCGACTTTACGTACAGCCTGGCGGTACATGCTTCTGCAACGGAAGCGATGAAAAGAATTGCCCAAGTAGGGTATTGGTGGGCAAAAAACTTCAAGGGCCAGGCCGCAAACCTCAACGATGCATTCTCCGTACACTTTGGTGATACGTATGTCAACTTCCGAATTTCGGAAGTCATCCCCGGCAAAAAAATCACTTGGTTGGTGACCGACTGCCATCTGCACTGGATCAAAAAAGATAAAAAAGAGTGGAATAACACGCAGGTGATTTGGACATTGACGGAACAGGATGGAACAACCCGCATCGATTTTGTGCACCAGGGATTGACCCCTGCCTGCGAATGCTATGAGGACTGCGAAACCGGATGGACACACCACCTAAAAGACAGCCTGCAAAAGCTAATCGACGAGGGCACGGGCTTTCCGGAATAGCTCAACGCAAGGCACCACGGGCCCATTTCTCCGTGGTGTCGCGTCGGGGACGCCGCGATCATTGAAATATTGAGGCAACGCGGAGTCCGAAGCGAGACTCCGCTTGGAAAGAAGATTTATGATACGAATTAAAGTGAACCAAAGGATGGCTGCGGCATGTTGCATCATCCCACTTGAATATCGACACACAATTGCTATCTTCGTTAGCGTAGCATAAGCCACTGTGTGGCCTTTTGCACAGGCCTTAAACCGTCAGGCGTACCATTAAACAAGCACGATGTTCCAAAATCCGATGCCCTCCGCCTTCGCCACAAAACCGACGGAAGCGCCAACCGTATTAACAATGACAACTCGAAACAATTGATTTTCAATGAAATATTGTTACTTGTTTGTATGCCTGATTTCTATCAAGGGCACGTTCTCACAATCCTTTTCGGAATTTGACGCACTGCACAGAAAAGCTGATTCATCCTTTCGTACTAAGAATTACGAAATAGCAATTAAGTATTTTGAGCGAGCGCTGGCGCTGCCGGCAGTCAAAACGCCGCCGATCAACAGTAGCCTTTATTATTATATCGCCCGCTGCTATTCATTGAATCATAGCAAGACCAAGGCCATCGACTATCTGGAAAAAAGTTTTACGACTTCCCGTGCGAAAAATGAAAAGGCATCGGTCGGCTTTTTTCATGTAGCCACGGACCAAGACTTGGATTTTATTCGCGTCGACGATCGATTCCGTCATTTGCTTAATCAATTCTTTCCGGCTTTGCGTGGCTATCTTGACTATGCTTGCTCAACAGAGGTTTCCTATCAGACCGTTTTGGACGTTGCTGAATACTTATCAAAAGATAATTCTTCAACCGATATGGATCCATCCAAAATCCCAATCGTAGGCAAAACGATCTACTACAAAAAAGTAGGAGATTCCATTCAGTACAACGCGACGTCCCTTCCCTTTCCAAACGTTGATGCCCTCAAAACAAAAATACTCTGGTTTGAGAGATGCATTTTTAAAATGAATTTTATTTGGGCGACCAATCATATGTTCTTTCGCCAGCATTTTCCCTATAAACAGTTGGTCATTGAGCAAGATTGCGTTTTCGAAGGCCCGTTTGCACTGTTTGGCGTCGAATTTATGCAGCCTCCACAAATCTATGGCACAAAATTCAGAAAAGGCATGCAACTGGACATAAAATTAAATCCAGACGAATCAACAGGTGTATTTGCGCTCCAATACTGCTCCTTAACTTTTTGCTCAATCAATATTGAAAACAAGGAACCAATTGATGTGATCATTGAAAACAATGTTGGTATTGATAGTTCAGATTTTAGATTCACTTGCACGCAGGCGACCAACACGAATATTGCGAACAACAATTTCGCCAAAAAGAACACAAGAATCCGGCCCGCCACGACCAACGCTCTGAGATTATTTAAAAACCAATTCAACGATCTAATATTTCGTTGTAACATCGGTTCCAAGTTTGATGTATTGCAAACAAGCGTCAACGGAAAAGGTTTATGGTCATCGTCTTCCATTGACGATAATCCAACGAGCAATGTTGACTGGAATTCGTTCAAGGATTACAAGCTTGGCCTTTATGACCCTGATTCGGTACCGGGCAATATTGAGCGAGACGGCAGTTTTCGAGGAGACAAAATTCAAAAATATCATTTCCGAACGGGTGAAAAGTTGAAAGATATTTCCGATGATCAAAATTTTAAAGAGCTAATGGGTTTGTATTCCATGTTTGTCAATCTGTATAAAAACAGAAATGACATTGAATCTTATAACGCCTGCTTTATCATGATCAAGGAAATTCAATCAAAGCGCCTTCAGTATCTCTACGAAACCAATAAAACCTTCGAGACTTTCTTTCGATGGAAGCTATCCCAACTTCTCCGGTTTTATGTTCGCTACGGAACCGACCCAGCGCGAGCCATTGTCATCTCGATTTACATAATACTGGCATTTGGGATCTTTTTCTTTTTCTTCCCGTCCGACTGGGACGTTACCAGCAAGAAAAGATTGCTTGACAATTTTAGGGACCTGATCCAGAAAAACGAAAAGGGGTATGTTCTACCATTCTTTGTGCTGGCAGGGGGATTCGCCGTTAGCTTGATCAATTCGGTTACATTAAGTCTGAATGCCTTTATCACGTTGGGCTTTGGCAATATTCCCACCCACGGCATTGCAAGATATTTCTGCGTGCTAGAAGGGTTCATTGGATGGTTCCTGTTGAGTATTTTCACAGTGGCAATGATAAACCAGGTATTGTAGAGTATTTCTCCGTCGTGTTATATTTTATTGCCTATTCATGCTTAAGTGTACTTGCCTGCCCGTAGCCGGTGCTATCACCGAACCAACTGATGACCGTTGTGGTTGATCGCCGATTTCTCCGCAGTGTCTCTCGTCTCAAAGACGTAGCGGTCAATAGGAAATCAGTCATCAAAACACGGCCCCAGGTAAAGTTGGAAAAGTAGATAACACGGAGTCCTTCATTTGCGGTGTCGTTTCGGGGACGCCGCGGTCCGTGAAATGTAAAGATAACGCGGAGTCCGAAACGAGCGCTTGGAAAAGGGGTATTATCACCGACCCACATTATAATCGTTAGTTGTTGTTGGTCGACTGACCAACAACATTTCTTATTTCCCCCGTCTCTCGTATCGAGGGCGCTGTGGCCAGTTTCTACTCAACGTCACTCGGCGAAGGATGTTTAGGCTCGCCCCAAGCTAATCAGGTGACACTGCCTAAGCACTCCTGGTGCGCTCTTCATTCAAACGAACATCAAACATCCCTCACTCCTTCAACACCGGCAGCTCCACATACGTAGCAAGTTTGCTGTTACAATAGATTGTGTGATCTGCTTTG
>Ga0209067_10001305_pt1 | contig 15464 bp, 9 predicted proteins | sample ColStrG_CSR_2013_FD_187199 | JGI IMG/M metagenome (GOLD analysis project Ga0209067, IMG submission 187199) | Freshwater sediment microbial communities in response to fracking from Pennsylvania, USA - Cold Stream Run_MetaG_CSR_2013 (SPAdes)... | ecosystem: Environmental > Aquatic > Freshwater >...
GTGTATAAATATTTTTTTCTGATAAATTTTTTAATACCACCAGCTTTTCAATATCTCCTATTCCTGCTTTCCGCACCACGACGCTACCATCCTCCAACTCTTGCGGATACAAATAATCCGTATAGGCAGTGGTGCTCCGTGGATTAATTCGTTCAAACGAAGTGAGCTGGAGTGTATCGAGCTGGGCTTTCCACTCTTTTTGCAAATCGGTGGCCATCGCTCGATATAGATCGGTGACATACAGGCCCGTCTCTTTTTTCAAAGAAGAAGAAAAACGGAACGGGATAAATGGCACGTTCCATGAACGAGCGGTCACTTTATCCCAAATAGAAGGATCGCCGGTTTTCTTTCGCAAATAGGAAACCATGTGATAACCCAGCACATAATGATCATTGATGTTGTTTTTATAAGATCGCAGGTATTGCTTGTGATAATTGAACACCCGGCCTTCTTGCAAATTCGTGCGCAAGACCAAATCAAAGTTAGGAATACGACCCCGGCCAGATTGCGTAAAGGCCGTTTCTGTAGCCACCGCATCACCTTCCCAAAACCATTGCGGCGCCGCCACGTACGCCATCCCCGCCAGCACATTATATCCTAAAACGTAACGGAATACTTTGTTGAATCCACGGGTCGCATGTTGAAACTGCGCCATGTGCCGATATTCATGGGTGGCCAATAGATTCAGCCAATCGTTATTGCCGGCAAAATTGTAGTTCTGTGTGGGCATGCCATAAAACTCGGCCCGGCGCGGCGTAAGAGAAACAAAGGCATTGGAGATGGCTGACTGGTTTTGCAAGACCACGGAAATCTTTTTGGGTAAAGTGCCAATGGTGCGTGCCTCCGGTTCGCGAATATTCTCCAGCGTGTTGGCCATCCGTTGCGCCTGAACTTGATAACCTTGCGGGTACAACAACCGGAAATGGGGCGTATTAATTTGAAACCATTTCAGGGAAGCCGGGTTGGTAGCACTAACGGCGGACTCCTGCGCATGAAGTGAGAAACTAAGGCCAAGTAATAAAAGAAACACCACCCTCATAGCATCAATAAAACGCAAAAGCTACATCCAAATTTGACGCTAGTCAACAATCACTTTATAAGTCCGTTTAGATTTTCCTATTTTTGAAAAATGTTTAAGCGGCTTAGGGAATTCTACCAGCAATACAAGGAATACATTCGCGTAGACCTGGTGATGTATGGTGTCATGATTTTGCTGATCATCCTGTACTTTATTTATTCGGTACTCTTCTAAAAAAAAAGCCCCAGTTTCCTGAGGCCTTTCCTTCTGCTTGGGTTGTCTAAAATTTAAAGACCAATTGCCCGTAGTAGGTCGTGCCAAGCTGGCTAAACTGCGATCCATTATAACCTAAGATGCGGTAGCGGCCACTAAACTCAAGGAAGCCCTCCAACAGCTGCCGCTGCGTGGGATCGCTCAACGTTGCTTGAGCATGTGCATAATTAGCGTTATCAAGCGTGGCATCGGGGTTATGCACCAATTGTAAACTCCACTTAGGCAAGACATTAAAAATATTGTTTATCGTAAATGAAAAAGATATATTCTTAGTGAACTGGTAACCGACATTGAGGTCTGTCACCACCGCGGGGGTGAACACTTGCTTGATGCAATTCATGTCCGAACCACCGTTATCCAAGTCTTGAAATTTGGTTGGTCCGAATAAGGTATTATTCAACATCACATTAAACTTGCTCAACGAATAATCCAAGCCCAAAATGGTTTTGTATTTCGGCCGGCCCTCGGTCAATAGTGACTTCACTTGAGTATTTAAGATCGTCGCGCCGGCAGACTTAATGGCGGCTGGGTCATTGGGCGAGCCCAGGATGTCATTGGCTAGCGTAAAGTTCCCCGCCAGGTTAATTCCCATTTTCCCTTCTCCCACCATAAGATTCTTGTAATTGGCCACCACGTCCAATCCCTTCGTACTGGTCTTTACTCCGTTGATAAAGAATTGAACACTGGACAAGCTTCCGGCAGCAAGAATCTGCCCGAGTTGACTGGTGGGATCGCTAGTAGTAATGGAAGAACTGTAAACAATTCGGTCGCTAATGGTAATGTCGTAGTAGTCAGCCGTGACGCTTAAGTTCTCCACCGGGGTTAAACCCAATCCGAAGGTGTAGTTCATGGAGTTTTCTGCTTTCAGTTTAGGAACGCCCAAAGCGAACGCCTCCTTACTGTTGTTGTTAAACAATCCGGAAAGGACAATCGTACCACCGGCAAAACTAGCTTGGGTTGATTGTGCATAAATCTGATGCAACGTGGGCGCACGGAACCCGGTGGACGCCGATCCGCGGATTACCAATTTGTCTTCGATCAATTTATATCGTGATGAAACTTTCCAAACAAACGCGTTGCCAAAATCGCTATACTTCTCGGCACGTACCGTACCCTGGATAAGGAATTTATCGGTGATATCCCAGGTCGCATCCAAATAACCGCCCATATTAAAGCGGCTGTTAATTCTGGCGTTCTCGGGGCGAATCCCTGGAAAAGAGTTGGAGCCTTGGCCATAAAAAGAGGCTGTATCGCCGGCAAATATTTGATAGGTCTCACTTCTGGCTTCCGCGCCAAGCCCAATATTGAAATTACTGGTCAGTGATTTATTTAAATCAATATTGCCCACCACATGTTTAAAACTAAAACCACCGGGCTTAAAGGAGGTAGGGCTTTTTGCTTTCAAGTCATGGTTGACCGTATTGTTTACAGAATATAATTGCTGATTGCCACCCACGGTGAGACTGGCATCATGATGCCATCCATTGGTAACATTGCGCGCGCCAAGGGTAGCGTTGTAATCCTTCAAGTCCCCCTCAAAGGTTGGCATATAGCCCATATACCCTTTGTATAGCTCGACGCCACTTGCATTCAGCGTCGGATCGCCCGTATAATTTACGCCGTTAGGATCGGTGGTGTGAAGTAACCCATAATCTACTTTCCAATAGGGCACACGATAATTTGCGTTACTCAACACTTTCTTAGCAACATAGGCAGCGTTGCCGTAAAACTGACCCGTTTCACTTGTGGGTACGGCAAAGTTGGCCAGGAACTTCATCGAAGAAGTAGCACCGGTTCCATTGATGTTCCCTCCCGTGGGGTTAATCTTAAGGAAGTTGACAATGTTTGGATTGGCAGCCAGGTTCGCTTGCTGTGATAGCGTGGGATCATAGTTTCCAAAAGTAGCTACTTCGGTGAGCGGGTCGATCGTGCCGGATCGAACCGCATTGTCCTGTTGTTTGAGCTCAAGGGTGTAATTTACAAAACCACCTTTTCCAATATTGGCTCCACTGTTAAGGGCCATGCCGTACATTCCTCCATCACCCTTGCCGGTCACCCCCGAGGTAACGGTAAGGGATGTATAGTCAAACTTGTCTTTTAAGATTACGTTCATGACACCGGCAATGGCATCAGAGCCATACTGAGCAGAGGCACCATCACGCAAAATTTCAACGCGTTTAATGGCTTGCGTTGGAATACCGGAAAGGTCTGCACCGGTTTCACCACGACCAGGTGCAAATTGGACATACAATAAGGAACTTAAATTTTTACGCTTTCCGTTGATCAAGACCAGCAGACGGCTAGGACCGAGGTTTCTAATTTCATAGGGATCCAATAAGGTCGTCGCATCATTGACCGGAGTGTTTACTGTATTAAATGAGGGGACTCGATACTGCAGCGCCTTATCAAAGGAAGGTTGTCCGGTAGAGACCAAGTCTTTTGCGGTGAAATTATCCACCGGCAAGGGTGTGTCGGTGAACGTGCGCTGGGCACCACGCCCTACCGTTACCACTACCTCTTGAAGTTCTTCTGCACTGCCTTCCAAGACGACGGTGACAACATTGGAAGCAGGTATATTCACTTCCTGACTGACATACCCAATGAACGACACCACAATGGCGAACGCATCAGCGGGTACGGATAATGAAAATTTTCCCTCGGCATCCGTAACGGTACCCGAGGTACTGCCTTTCACGATCACATTAGCCCCGGGTACAGGTGTTCCATCTACTGCCGAAGTAACCGTGCCGGTTACTTGCCGATTCTGGGCATGCAAAATAAAGCCCGTACAAAAAAAAATGAATACGAGTAATAATTTTCTCATAACTTTTGGGTTTAATGGAACAAGGAGATTTTATGTTAAATCAATGTTAATAAAAAAAACCAATAAAAAGTCCGTTCATGGGTATTTTTTTACCCTGCATCACAAGAAAACGACATCTTTTACACTTCCTTTCATGAAAATCAACCATCACTTCATTGCTATTCTAAGTTTACTGTTTCTTCCTTGTTTCGGCTGGGCGCAGACGGACTACCTGATCAAGTTGAGCGGCGATACACTCAAGGGGGTGGTGCGGCTGCTGCCCGATGAGCGACTGGACCGCGTGCAACTTATCATCGGTGAGGCCAGAACTTCTTTCACTGCCCTGCAGGTCCGATCGGTAAGAAAGGAAAACATCACCTACAAACCCGTACGGTATGAAAACACCATTCGCCTCATGAGGGTATTAATAGATGGTTACTTGAGCCTGAACGCATTCAGCTCGGCGAATCCAAATTCTTGGGACTCCAAGTACCTTACAAAACGCGATGGCACCGGAATGGAAGTCCCCAACTTGGGTTTTAAGAAAATCTTGTCAAACTATTTATCGGATTGCCCCGAGGTTGCAAAACGAATTATCAGCGGTGACTTAAACAAGCGCGATGTGGAACGCATTGTGGACTTATATAACGTTTGTTTACAGACTAAAACGGAAACGGCTAAAAACAAACCCGAACCCGCTCCCGCTTCGGCCGATAGCGAAAAGGTTCTGGCCGTAAGAAATTTCATCACTAAGGTTGAAGCAGAAAATTTCCTTACCAAGAAGGACGCACTGGATGTCTTGAAAGATATTCAGTCGAAGGTGGTTAAAAATGAAGTGGTTCCGAATTACCAACTTGAAGGATTAAAATCATACCTGACCGATTCGCCTGCGCTAACAATGGATTTGGATGCCCTTATTAAGTTACTGAAGAAATGAGGGTAGAAGTTTTTTGACCGACGAAGGAATTTGTTCTCTGCTTTTCCAAAAAGAAAAGAGCGAGCAGAGGAGTACAATCACGGCATACATAAAAAGCTGTCCCCCGTCACCGCGCGCTATTCCAATCACCAGCACGTGAGACAGAATCGCACCGCTCATCAGGAGAACCGCTAACGCGGAGCCCGCCCATACGGTGGCCGGTATCAAAATCAAAACCGAAGCGATGAGTTCTGCCACTCCCGTTCCAATTCTCCCCCAGGGCTCAGCACCTAATTGGGAGAATAGTTCAACAGATTCGGCCGCGGCAGAAAATTTAAAAAACAGCGTCTGAAGAAGAATCAAGGCAGCCACCAGGCGGGCAATCCAAAATAGAATAGGTTGTTTTCGCATGGTGTGAATAACGAATCAATAGCAAAAAAGATTGTCAGCCTGACGACACAGATTTAAGATACTGAATTTAATCATTAAAAAAATTCATGGTTCGCTCGGCACCCATCGTGCAAAAAGAGTAAATCATCTCCGCGGCCTTGTCCATCACCGAGGGCAGCAGCTCAAATTCATTCTTGGAAAACTTGCTCAAGACAAAATCAACTTGCTGACCCTTTGAAAAATGATTACCGATGCCAAAGCGCAAGCGCGAATAATCTTGTCCATTCAAAACCAGCTCAATATTTTTTAATCCGTTATGACCGGCGGCACTTCCCTTGGTCCGCATGCGCAGGCTCCCGAAGGGCAAAGCGATATCATCTACAATAACCAGTAAATTTTCTTTGGCGATTTTTAAATCCTGGAGCCAGTAGGCAATGGCCTTGCCGCTAAGATTCATATACGTATTCGGCTTAATTAAATGCAAATGACGGCCTTTGTATTTAAACTCTGCCTTGTCGGCCAGCCGATGAGTCTCAAATTTCAATTGCTGATTATCGGCCATCCGGTCAAGGGTAAGAAACCCAATGTTATGTCGGGTGAGTTCATACTGGGGGCCGATGTTTCCTAAACCTGCTATGAGATATTTCACAACTGCGAATAAACAAAACATTAATGAAGTAACGAATGGCAACCCTGGGCCAACGTCGCTGGCCACACTTTTCGATGGAAACCAAGTCCCTTGCCCTAACCAAACAAAAAGTCCCGCCTAGATCGAAACCAGAGCGGGACTTTAATTGCAGGAGATCTTATTTCTTCTTGTCGTCCTTCTTAGGAGCCTCTGCTTTCTTAGCATCAGCGCCGGCCGCAGGAGCAGCAGCACCGGCTGCCGGAGCAGCGGCACCAGCCGCAGGAGCAGCAGCACCTTCAGCAGGAGCAGCAGCAGCTGTTTCTTCAGCCAATTTAGCGGCGCGAGGAACTTCCACCGCAGCAATGGCCGCCGCTTTCGGATCTAAGAATTCCAAATTGGTCATTTTAATGTCACCTACTTTAATGGCATGGTGAAAATCCAATTCAGAGCAATCAATGTCAATATGGTCAGGCATGTCTTTCGGTAAGGCATACACTTTCAGCGCCGCGCGTTTACGAACCAGCAAACCACCTTTCGAAACTCCAGGAGCCTGGCCCACCAGGCGCGTGGGAATTTGCATTTTGATTTTGCGGTCTTCGCTGATACGCAAGAAATCCACATGTAAAATTATTTCACTCACGGGGTGAAACTGAACTTCCTGCATGATCGCCTGGCATTCTTCACCCTCGATGTTCAAGTGAACAAAGTGCGCTTCGTTGGTATAAACCAAATCGCGGAAAAGAATCACCGGTGAATAAAAATGAACTTGGGTGTCTCCACCATAAAGAACGCACGGCACATGACCTTCTTCCCTTACTTTTTGGGCGTCATTCTTGCCGAGATTTGCTCTTCGATACCCTATAATCTCAACAGTTTTCATAATGGTTAATTGTTAATTGTTAAACGTTTATTCTAAAGTCTTATAAATAATGAGCTAATGGATTCATGATCGTGAATCTTTCTGATCGCCTTAGCAAAAAGGTCAGACACGGTCAGCACTTTTATTTTTGGGGAATTTCCTTTTAACGGAATCGTGTCGGTGACGGCCATCTCCAACAACTCCGATTTTTCAATATTCTCGTAAGCCTTCCCGGAAAGAACCGGGTGCGTACAAACAGCGCGAACCGAATTGGCTCCTTTCTCCTTCAATAGGGCAGCCGCTTTGCAAATCGTCCCTGCCGTGTCGACTAAATCATCAACCAGAATCACATCTTTTCCTTCCACTTCACCAATCAACCGCATGCTTTCCACCTTATTGGCCTCCTTGCGGTGCTTGTCACAAACGGCCAGATCCGAATCAAAAAATTTTGCGAAGCTGCGGGCACGTTTAATCCCCCCCACATCGGGTGAAGCAAACATAATATTCTTTAAGCCAAGCGATTTCAAGTAGGGAACAAAAATATAGTTTCCGTCCAGGTGATCGACCGGGATGTCAAAAAATCCCTGAATCTGATCGGCGTGAAGGTCGCAAGTCATTAATCGATCAGCGCCGGCGGCCGAAATCAAGTTGGCAATCAGTTTGGCGGCAATGGCAACCCGGGGTTTGTCCTTGCGATCTTGACGGGCGTATCCGAAATAGGGGATAATGACATTAACGTTTTCCGCACTGGCCCTGCGCGCGGCATCAATCATCAGCATCAGTTCCAGGAAGTTATCGGCAGGGGCAAAGGTAGATTGTACTAAAAATACATCATGGCCGCGGACGGATTCAGAAATGTAAGGCGACATTTCACCATCGCTGAAGTGTTGATAATTGACTTTGCCTAGGGGTTCCCCATAGGCATCGGCAATTTTCTCCGCCAGGTAAGTGGTGGCGCTTCCCGAAAATATTTTTACGGCCATTTTTTAAGTAAAAACCCGCGCCAAATAACAAGGCGGGGTTCATTGGTTGTCCTACTAGGATTCGAACCTAGAAAAGCAGAATCAAAATCTGCTGTGTTACCATTACACCATAGGACAATAAAACCTCCAAAAACCGAATTTTGGAGCGCAAAGGTAGGATTATTTTTGAATCTGAAAAACGCCCCAGAAGAGATTATTCACCCCCGCCAACCACTACTTCATAGTTGGTCAGCATGGCCGAGAAATATTCCCGATTCATCCGGGCAATATTGGTAACGGAGATTCCTTTTGGGCACTCTGCTTCACAAGCACGCGTATTGGTGCACGCCCCAAATCCTTCGGCATCCATTTGCGCCACCATTTTTTCAACTCGTTCTTTTCGCTCCGCATGGCCCTGAGGCAGTAAGGCCAATTGAGAGACTTTGGCGCTCACAAAAAGCATAGCCGAGGCATTTTTGCAGGCCGCCACACAGGCACCGCAGCCGATGCAAGCGGCTGCATCAAAAGCTTCATCCGCAATTTTTTTCGGAATTGGAATCACGTTGGCATCGGGCACCCCTCCGGTATTGACACTGACGTAGCCGCCCGATTGCTGGATACGATCAAACGCCGTACGATCCACTACCAAATCTTTAATGATGGGGAACGATTTAGCACGCCAGGGCTCAACGGTAATCGTCTCCCCGTCGGAGAAGGTACGCATGTGCAATTGACACGTGGTGGTTTGCAGCGGACCATGTGGATGACCATTGATGTACAGACTACACATCCCGCAAATGCCTTCCCGACAATCATGGTCGAAATGGATGGGCTCCTCTCCTTTTTTGATCAGACTGGTATTTAATACATCCAGCATCTCCAGGAAAGACATATCGGGTGACACCTGGTCGGCTTGGTAGGTTTTAAACTCACCTTTTGCTTCTCTATTTTTTTGTCTCCAAACTTTAAGTGTAATCTTCATGATTAATTTTTTTGATCATTTTCAAATCAACGAATTTTCAAATCGTCAAGTTACTTATAGCTTCGTTGCGTCAACTTAACATTTTCAAAACGCAGTTCTTCTTTGTGCAACGCTTCCGGTTGGTTATCCCCCTTGTACTCCCAAGCAGAAACAAAGGTAAATTCGTCGTCTTTACGCATCGCTTCGCCTTCCGGCGTTTGCGACTCTTCACGGAAGTGACCTCCGCAGGATTCACTACGACTGAGGGCATCATCCACCATTAATTCTCCTAACTCTATAAAGTCAGCAACTCGACCGGCTTTTTCCAATTCCATATTCAATTCATTCGAACTTCCAAGGACATCCACATTGTTCCAAAACGCTTCTTTGATTTCCTGGATTTTTTTCTTTGCGGTCTTCAAGCCCGCTTCATTGCGGGACATACCGCAGTATTCCCACATGGTCAGGCCTAGTTCACGGTGAAATTCGTCTACTGTTTTCTTTCCTTTAATAGAGAGCAATTTATTCACCCTTGAATTGACTTCATCAATGGCTTGCTTGAATGCCGGATGATCAGTTCCCACTTTATCATTCCAACCAATATTGGCCAAATAATCGCCGACCGTATAAGGAATAACAAAATATCCATCCGCCAGTCCCTGCATGAGTGCGCTGGCTCCCAAACGGTTGGCACCATGATCGGAGAAATTAGCCTCACCCAACGCATACAATCCAGGCACGGTGGTCATCAGATTATAATCTACCCACAGCCCTCCCATGGTGTAATGAACCGCCGGATAAATCATCATCGGCATTTCATAGGGATTGTCACCGGTAATTTGCTTGTACATATCAAACAAGTTGCCATACTTGGCTTCGATCGTTTTTTTTCCATCCCGCTTGATGGCATCAGCAAAATCGAGAAACACGGCAAGGCCGGTTGCCCCAACCCCTCGTCCTTCATCGCACATCATCTTCGCATTGCGGGAGGCCACGTCGCGTGGCACGAGATTTCCGAAAGAGGGGTATTTTCGTTCAAGAAAATAATCACGTTCCGATTCGGGAATGGAGGCTGCATCTTTTGCTTTTAATCCTTTGTTTGCCACTTTGGGCACCCACACTCTTCCGTCATTACGTAACGACTCCGACATCAACGTTAATTTTGATTGGTGGTCGCCGGAAACCGGAATACAGGTGGGATGGATCTGGGTGAAACATGGGTTGCCAAACAACGCCCCTTTTTTATGAGCGCGCCATGCCGCCGTTACATTTGACCCTTTCGCATTGGTAGAGAGATAAAAAACATTCCCATAACCACCCGTGCAAATCAACACGGCATGGGCACTGTGGGATTCGATTTTTCCCGTCACCAGGTCCCGCGTGATAATACCCCTGGCCTTTCCGTCCACCACCACCACATCGAGCATTTCGGTTCGATTGTACATCTTCACTTTTCCATTGGCGATCTGCCGGTTGAGCGCACTGTAAGCGCCTAGCAATAATTGTTGCCCTGTTTGACCCCGGGCATAAAACGTTCTCGATACCTGGGCACCGCCAAATGAGCGGTTCGCCAACAGCCCTCCATATTCTCGGGCAAAGGGGACACCCTGCGCTACGCACTGGTCGATAATGTTTACACTGACCTCGGCAAGTCGATACACATTTCCTTCGCGAGCTCGATAGTCACCCCCCTTTATGGTGTCATAGAATAACCGATAAATACTGTCGCCATCGTTTTGATAATTCTTTGCGGCATTAATGCCGCCTTGAGCGGCGATGCTGTGTGCCCTTCGTGGACTATCCTGATAACAAAATGCTTTGACATTATACCCCAGCTCACCCAAGGATGCCGCCGCAGAGGCGCCCGCCAAACCCGTGCCCACCACAATGACATCGTACTTTCTCTTGTTGGCAGGATTGACCAACTTCAAATTGAATTTATGTTTCGTCCATTTTTCTGCCAGGGGGCCTTCGGGAACTTTGGATTCAAGTTTCATGCGTTAATAATTGTTTTTAGTGGTCACACGGAATTAGTCTATCCATCTGAAATAAATCGCAATCGGCATCAAGGCAAACAGCAGCGGCACAATCACGGAGAAGGCCGTGCCGACAAACGAAATGATGCCATTATATTTTAAGTGGTTCAAACCCAATGATTGAAACGCACTGGAAAATCCATGCAGCAAATGCCAAAACAAAGACAGGCATCCAAGCAAATAGAGCAACACCACCCAGGGGTTTGAAAACACCTCAAACATCATTTTATAGAGGGGTAACTCCTCGCCTTGCGTAAACTGATGGGCGCGGTTGGGGACCCAGAAGTGTGCGGTGTGCATGATCAAAAACAATAAGAGCAACGTGCCGAGCATACCCATGCTACGGCTATACCACGTGCTGTTGGCAGAAGCCTTGGAAACGCTGTATTTGACCGGGCGGGCCGCATGGTTTGCCCTCCAAAGGGAGAGGCCTTGCAGGATGTGTAGGAGAAACCCAGCCACTAATCCGATTTCTAACGTACGGATGATCAGGTTGGTGCCCATGAAATGACCCCAGTAAGAAAAAGTTTCCCCACGGTCATTAAAAAATATCATTGCATTGATGGTGCAATGAATGACAAGGAAACTGATGAGGAACAAGCCCGTCAGAGCCATCAACAGTTTTTTGCCAAGTGAACTTGAGAAAAGATCAATAAGCCATTTCATCTAGTAATGATTTTAAGTTAAGATTAAATGGAATGGCCAGGAACATTATCAATGCTTTGATCAATCCTGCGCACAGCCATTTCATGTCTTGGGGTAGAACTATTTTGAACGAGTCAAAAATACTCGCCAAAGAATTACCAAACAATTTAAGACGGCTTTTAAATCCTTTTTTAAACCGTTCTAAATAACAGAAATGGACTTGTTGAAAAGTAGGAAGGATTTTCTCAAAGCATCTCAAACAAAATCACAATCAAGGCAATCGTGACAACCATTACCAGTAAGAACCATTGCTTCCTGATAAATCCAACAACCATGTTTAAGAGGGTTTTCATAGAAAATGAAGAAATTGTAGTATTCATGTGGTTGCTTTAGAACCAAAAAGGTACCTTTTCCTTAAATGATTGTTTATCAAATCATTATAAAATACAAAGTCCTTAATAATTCCTAAACCGGATCATTTCTTCCAAAATTGGGACGGTTGGCTTGTTGATCAGCAAGCATTAATTTTACGCTACAACCACGACCGCTACATGTATTTGATATTCGATACGGAAACCACCGGGATTCCGCACAATAAAACTGCACCCATCACTGACTTTGACAACTGGCCACGCCTTGTTCAACTAGCCTGGCAACTTCATGATGCGAAGGGGAAACTCTTATCTCAGCACAGCTACCTGATCAAGCCGGACGGCTTTGACATCCCTTTTAAAGCGGAACAAGTGCATGGCATTTCCACCAAACGTGCCCTGGAAGAAGGGAACGATTTGAACAGTGTACTAGGCACGTTTGAAAATGACTTAACCAAAACGAAACTACTGGTTGGCCACAATATCGAATTTGATATTAATATTATTGGTGCGGAATTGATCCGTTCTTCACTCCCGACAGAACTTTTTCTCTCCCTTCAAAAGCTGGACACCGGCATTGTCTCCACCGAATTTTGCAACCTCCAGGGTGGCCTGGGCGGAAAATTGAAAATGCCTCGTCTTACCGAGTTGCATGAAATTCTCTTTGGGAAAAAATTTGAAGATGCCCACGATGCCAGCTACGATGTGGCCGCGACAGCACGTTCATTTTTCAGGCTGCTTTTGAAAAAAGTAGCAAAGCCTTTTGACGCCACGCCGGTGGAAGAGATTGACTATGAGGAGCCCAATCTCCAAGCGGGTAACGCCACCAAACGAGAGCGGAAAAAAGAAATTGATTATTCGGCAGCAGAGGAAGGTAGTCTTACAGAACATCCCTTTTGTCATTTGCATGTCCATACGCAATATTCTGTTCTGCAAGCCACCCCTGACGTGGCCCAACTGATCCGAAAAGCAAAAGACCAAAACATGCCTGCCGTGGCCATCACCGATCTGGGCAACATGTACGGCGCCTTTGAATTTGTTAATGAAGCCCTCAAGCACAATATCAAACCCATTGTCGGTTGTGAGTTCTATTTGTCTGAAGAACGAACAAAAACCAAATTCACTAAAGATAATCCTGACAAAAGGTTCACCCAGGTATTGTTAGCAAAGAATAAAATTGGCTATCACAATTTAGCCAAACTAAGTTCCATCGGATTTATTGAAGGGTTGTATGGCCTTTACCCACGGATCGATAAGGCCCTTGTTGAACAATACAAGGAGGGGCTCATCGCCACGACCGGTGGGCTGACCAGCGAAATTCCCCATTTAATCCTAAACGTGGGGGAGCGGCAAGCGGAAGAAGTTTTTACCTGGTGGCATCGAAATTTTGGCCAAGATTTCTATATCGAACTAAACCGTCATAGCACACGCGAAGAAGAACGCGTCAATGAAACATTGCTGAAGTTTGCCAAGAAGTATGCGGTAAAATATTTCGCCGCCAATGAATGCTACTACTTGGAAAAAGAAGAAGCGAACGCCCATGATGTTTTGCTTTGCATCAAGGAAGGCGAGTTTCAGTCTACTCCTATTGGTTACGGACGGGGTACACGCTATGGCCTGCCTAACACCGAATTCTATTTCAAGACGCAAGAAGAAATGAAGCAACTCTTCCGCGATATGCCCGAAGCGATTGACACCTTGAGTGAAATTGTCAATAAAACAGAAAAATATGAACTCAAGCGCAGTGTGTTGCTCCCCAAATTTGAGATTCCCCCAGCGTTTGCTTCTGAAGATGATTATCTTAAACACCTCACCTACCAAGGCGCTAAAAGGAAATACGCTGAGCTCACGGCGGAAATAAAAGAACGGATTGAATTTGAGTTAGAAACAATCAAAAAGACGGGCTATCCCGGTTATTTTTTGATTGTTCAGGATTTTACTTCCAAGGCGCGTGAGATGGGCGTAAGCGTTGGACCAGGCCGTGGGTCAGCAGCCGGTTCTGTTGTGGCCTTTTGTACCGGCATCACCAACGTGGATCCCATTGCCTATGATTTGCTCTTCGAACGTTTCTTAAACCCCGATCGGGTTTCCCTTCCTGATATTGATATTGACTTCGATGATGAAGGCCGCGATAAGGTGTTAAAATACGTGATCGAAAAATACGGACACAACCAAGTAGCGCAAATCATCACCTATGGCACGATGGCAGCCAAGTCGTCGATTCGCGACTGCGCTCGGGTCATGGAGTTGCCCTTGGCAGAGTCCAACAATCTGGCCAAACTCGTTCCCGAGAGGCCGGGCACGACGCTGGCAAAAGCCTTTGAAGAAGTAAAAGAACTAAGTGAATTCAAAAAAGGCTCAGACCTGAAAGCCCAAGTGCTCAAGCAAGCCGTCGTGTTGGAAGGTTCATTGCGCAATACCGGCACCCACGCGTGTGGTGTGATCATCACCCCGGATGACCTCACGAAGTTTGTTCCCGTGTCTAAAACAAAAGAGGGAGACATGCTCGTCACCCAGTTCGACAACAGTGTCGTGGAGAGCGCGGGTTTGTTGAAGATGGACTTCCTGGGATTAACGACACTGACCATTATCACCACGGCGATCAAGAATATTAGAAAGCGACATGGTATCGAAATTGATATTGATAAAATTCCACTTGATGATTTAAAAACGTATCAACTCTATCAGCGTGGCGAAACCATCGGCACCTTCCAGTTCGAAAGCGATGGCATGCTCAATTATCTTAAGGCATTAAAGCCGGATAAGTTTGAAGACCTCATCGCCATGAACGCGCTGTACCGCCCCGGCCCGATGGAATACATTCCCAATTTCATCGCCCGCAAACATGGTCGCGAACCAATTCGCTATGATCTTCCACAGATGGAAGAGTTTTTGAAAGACACCTATGGAATCACCGTCTATCAGGAGCAAGTCATGTTGCTTTCCCAGAAGCTGGCCAACTTCAGCAAAGGGGATGCGGATGTATTGCGCAAGGCGATGGGGAAAAAACAAATCGAGGTACTCGATAAAATGAAACCCAAGTTCATCCAGGGGTGTAAAAAGAATAATCATGATGAACGGATTGCTGAAAAAATATGGAAAGACTGGGAAGCATTTGCTCAATACGCCTTCAATAAATCGCACTCCACTTGTTATTCATTGGTGGCTTATCAGACGGCTTATCTCAAAGCAAACTACCCAGCCGAATATATGGCGGCGGTGCTCACGCATTCGCAAAATAATCTGGATAGTGTTACCTATTTTATTGAAGAGTGTCGCCGGCAAGGCATCGAAGTACTCGGTCCGCATGTGAATGAATCCGGTGTCTTCTTTGAGGTGAATAAAAAAGGGGAAATCCGTTTTGGACTAGGGGCCATAAAAGGAACAGGCGATGCGGCCGTGGAGGCGATTATTCGCGAACGAGAAGCCCATGGTCCCTATGCTGATATTTTTGATTTTGCCAAACGGCTCAGCCAGCGATCCGTTAACAAAAAAACGTTTGAGTGTTTGGCCTTGTCGGGCGCCTTTGATTGCTTCCCGCAATACCATCGCCGGCAATACATTGCCGGCAAAGAGGGTGACATCTCGCTAACGGAAAAAGT
>Ga0209067_10001306_pt1 | contig 15460 bp, 14 predicted proteins | sample ColStrG_CSR_2013_FD_187199 | JGI IMG/M metagenome (GOLD analysis project Ga0209067, IMG submission 187199) | Freshwater sediment microbial communities in response to fracking from Pennsylvania, USA - Cold Stream Run_MetaG_CSR_2013 (SPAdes)... | ecosystem: Environmental > Aquatic > Freshwater >...
TACTTGCCCCTTATCTTGCTTCATCCTATTTGATACGCATGCTGATTCATCTTTCCATAAAAAATTATGCCTTGATCCGGCAATTGGAATTGCAGCCTTCTGCTCACCTCAATGTGATCACCGGTGAGACCGGTGCAGGAAAATCCATCATGTTGGGTGCCATCGGGTTGTTGTTGGGCAATCGAGCGGATGTAAAAGCACTATGGAATGAAAATGAGAAATGCATTACGGAAGGAACGTTCGACATTACATCCTATTCACTTAGGGATATGTTTGAACAAGAAAACATTGATTATGAAAATCAAACGATTATCCGAAGAGAGATAAGTGCGGCCGGAAAAAGCAGGGCTTTCATTAATGATACTCCAGTGACTTTAGAGGTGATGCGAAAAATCGGAAGTCGGCTAATGGACATCCATTCGCAGCATGAAACGTTAGAATTAGGTAAGCAATATTTTCAACTTGAGCTCATTGACGCCTTTGCCAGCAATGAGAACTTGAAATTTCTGTTTTCTAATGCATGGACAGGATATTTGAAAATGAAAACAAATTATGATGAATTGTTGCGTGAATCGCTGGCGTTAAAACAAGAGGCCGATTTTGTAAAATTTCAACTCCATGAATTAATCAAAGCCGATCTAAAAGAAGGCGAGCAGGAAACCCTGGAATCGGAGCTTTCCGTTCTAGAACATGCGGAAGAAATCAAAGCCAAGTTAAGCAGCATCCTGCAACAACTGGGTCAGTCGGACCAGTCGGTCGCCTCATCCCTTAACTTGATTAAGAGCGAATTTCAATCCATCGCGTCTTATTCTAAAGAGTATGAAAGCCTGCTTCAACGTTTAGAAAGCGCACGAATTGAATTGAATGATGTCCATGACGAGGTGGATCGTATTAATGAAAATATGGAATTTGATCCGATCCGCGCCGAGCAAGTCAACCAGCGGCTAAGTTTGATTTATCAGCTTCAGCAAAAGCATCGATTGCTGTCCGTGGGTGAATTACTGGAGTTTCAACGGAGGCTGGAAGTCAAAGCCGAGAAAACTAATAACCTGGATGATGCTCTAGCAAAAGCAAAGTCTGAATTAAGTAGTGCGGAAACTCAAATGAAGAAAAATGCGGAACTATTGAGTGTATCGAGGAAGAAAGTCTCTGATTCATTAAGCAAACAGTTGATCAAGTTGCTGAAAGAGTTGGGCATTCCCGAAGCGCAATTAGAGGTTAACCAACAAACCATTGCGCCATCCGCTTCCGGTACCGATCGAATTGAAATTCTATTCAGTGCTAACAAAGGCATTGCTCCACGACCGCTGGCACAAGTTGCATCGGGTGGTGAATTTTCACGGGTGATGTTTGCGATCAAATACGTGATGGCGGAAAAAAAATCATTGCCTACTTTAGTCCTTGATGAGATCGATACGGGTGTGTCCGGTGAGGTGGCCATTCGGTTGGGCAATCGGATGAAAGAGATGGCGAAGCGACATCAGGTTATCGCGATTAGTCACTTGCCGCAAATTGCGGCCAAAGCCGATACGCATTATTTTGTTTTTAAAGACAACTCATCCTCCAAAACGGAGAGCCAGATTCGAAAATTGGAAGCCAAGGATCGTGTTACGGAAATAGCCAAAATGATTGGGGGGGAAAGACCTACGGCGGTGAACTTGGAAAATGCAAAGGAATTAATGGCGAATTAATTCATTGGTCTATTGTCTTTTCTTTGGCACGGATTACTAAAAGTGCACTTACAATGACAATATTCTTAATGATGTATTGCCCGACTAACGTTAGGGCATAGGGTCGGTGCGTGAACGACCGATGAGGCAACAGAATAAGTGGAGTAAAAGTGCAAATCAGGTGTGCAACCACCATGGGTATGGCGGCGCGTTTGAACAATCCTGAAATAAGAAGCAGCCCAATGATTGTTTCCCATCCGGCCAATAGGATAAGAGAAAGATCCGAAGGAATGAATCCGAAAGTAAGGAGCTGAATAGTTTCTTTCGCCAAGTCTTCGGCAGGGCTTACTTGCGGAAAAAATTTAAGCACTCCAAACCAGAGATAGATGATGCCTATGGAGATACGTAAGATGGTTATCGGCAGTGATAATTTTTGCGGAGAAGAGTAATTCATTTGCCTGATTAAGACTAAGGCCTCAAGATGTGGGACAAGTGCGCTTTAAACAATGACTTTTGTCAGCTATTCATTTCATGCCCAGAAAAGCCTTATAAGGTTCAAATGCCGCTGCCATTTCTTTCTTTTTCAGTTTCTCTGTCGACCGGAAAAATTTAGATTCTAGAATTACGCGTTCCTTTTTTATTTTGCGTGACCAGGTACCAATAACATTTCCATTGGCTACGATTATTGGTCTGAAAATACCGTTGCTCGTAATCGCATTGGAAAAGAATTTTGACGGCAGCGAAGCACTGCGGTTTTTGTAGCTGATCATAAACTCATCATAAGCCGGTAAAAAGTAAACGAGCTGAATCTCACACTCCTTCACGGTACGGTCATCGAACCAGTATGTATGATATTCATCTTTCATATACTTCAATTTTAACTTGACCATCTCTAACCCAGACCTGGCGTCTGCTGCGGGCAAGCCCGACCACCAGGCGAAATCCTGAACAGTAGCAGGGCCATGACTGGTAAAATACCTCAACGCAAGTTCGGCCAGTGCATCCTCTGTTCTCAATGATTTTGCTTTTGGCACGCGGTTGTCAAGCAGTGCATACGTGAATTGCTTACCGCGCATTGGCCCATTGCAGATGATTCCATTCAACTCAGCATTAAACACAAGATGAATGGTTTGAAGACTATCAGGCTTGATTTTATTTTTGACAAGCTCATTCACTAGTTCGGCCCGAGTCATGTCTCCATTCTTTGCTAAGGATTTTTCAATGATGAAGTTGCTACCTTTAAAGATCGGATCCGTTAGCCCTAAAGCCTTCCACCGTGATTTCATTGCTCTAAGAAGATGTGGGGAAGTAAGGGCCAACATCCATTTTACATCTTTAGAGGATATCAAATGCCATGTCGGTCGCATCATATGCATTCGAATAATCTCTCCATTGTTGATGGCTTGTTCAATAACTTCATCGGTCGAGCCTGGCAATCGCACGCCGATGGCCCACTTGACCATGGCATAATCCTGGGCCTGCATGGCACCCATCCAGCTAACGATTTCTTTCGCCGATTTGAATTCTGTACCTGCGAGTTGTTGATTGATTATCCTTTGTTTAACAATATCAATTTGATTCATGGAGCGAACAAAGGATTCTGCTTATTTGTTTTTCGCCTTTCCATTTGAATACCATTCGATTACTTTGAGAAGGAGCCATATTCCGAACAAATCATGCAAAAACTACTTTTTAGTAATTGTTTTAATAAAATTTATTTCATCATTGCTAAACGCAGTTCCATTCTTGCGGAAGATGTCATGAAACCAAATAACAGGTTCCGGAGTCCCTTGTTTAGAACCCCAGGGGAAAATGGTGTTCGTCTTGCCGCTAACCAACCCCCAGTTGATCGCCCCTACTTTATATTTTTTAAACACGGGTAAATTGGTTTCAAATCGACTGTTGTTGGTTCGTGCCATATATTCACTGCAGAGAAGTGGTCTTCCTAATTTTTGTAATTGCAAGATTTCACTTTCCAGATTTTTTGAGTCATTATAATTGTGGAAGGAGATGATATCGGAACTGGCCAACTGAAATTCATTCAGGTTTTTGAATTTTTCATCCTGATTCCACGTAGCGCAAGTAAGTGGCTGTGAGGGTCGAACGGCCCATGACCATTGGAAAACGTTTTTAAGGAAGGGGAGGGATTTATCAAACATGTCTCCATTGCCAGGCTCATTATAAAGATCCCACATGAGAATGCGTTTGTCGTTTCGGTAGGTGCCCAACAAATCCCTGGTATAATTCTCCAACGGCCCCCAGGAGGTTTGATCGTTAACTCTCCCCTGACCGGGTGACTGCATCCAACCCGAGTTGTGAACGCCAGGTATTGGTTCAGGTTGTTTGCCGACTTTGGGATCTTTGTTCCAACAATCATCAAAGAGAACAAAGAGCGTTCTTATTTTATGGCGATCAGCCATGGCTAGGAATTCATTGATCCTCTGTTTCAACCCTTGGGCATCAGCTTCCCATACGAGGTTATGTAAATATACCCGTACCACATTGAAGCCAACATTCTCAGCCCACCCCAACTCCTTGTCGATCGTTTGGGGGTCCCATGTTTCGGCCTGCCACATTTCTAATTCGTTGATCGCAGAACTGGGAATAAAATTGCACCCCACCAGCCAGGGTTGTTGACTATACCATTCTTTTGCCCGGTTGGTTGTCCAAATATTTTGGGACCACATGGGGATTGATAAAAGAACCAGAATCGAGAACAGGAAACCTTTTTTCATGCAAAAAAATACTTTACGATACGAAATATCGCCCCAGTTGACTCCAAAATGTAATCCCCAACCCTTCAACTACATCTTTGCTCCCAGGTTCACCCCTTCCAGGCCGTCTTGCTTAATGAAAGGCTGACGGTAGATTCTCTTTCCGGTTGCTCGGAACAATGCGTTGGCAACAGCGCCACCGGTTGGCGGTAAAGCGGGCTCCCCTAAACCGGTGGGGTCAATTCCGTTGTCAATAAAATGAACTTCAATCTCTGGAATTTCTTTTAGGCGGATGAGTCGATAGCTATTGAAATTTTTTTGCTCCGCCTCTCCATTTTTAAAAGTAACATTGCCATAAAATGCGTGACCTAGTCCATCGGTAATTCCACCGCGAACCTGATGCAGGGCACCGGTAATATTGATCACAATTCCACAATCGGCAACGGCATAAATTTTTTGCAGCACGGGTTTGCCTGCTTTCATTTCCACCTCGGCAACCTGCGCAACGTAGGAACGATGCGAGAAGTATACGCTAAAACCTTGCATGACATCTTTCTTTTTGCCCCAGCCTGCTTTTTCTGCAGCCGTTTCAATGACCGTCTTCATCCGGTCAATATCATATTTGATAGCCCCGACGGGCGTTTTTTTTGCTTTCTCAAGAAGGTTAAGCCTGAATTGAACTGGATCTAGTTTCGCCTCTCCTGCGACTTCATCGAGGAATGCTTGTTCGGCATAGGCAAGAAAATTAGTAATCGGTGCACGCCAGGCTCCCGTCGTGATGGCTGATTTGTGCTCCACCGAGTCGATCAAAAGATTGTCAACGGCACCAGAAGGAAAATTATCTTCACGGGTGGGGTTGCCGGCATTAATGCCTACACCGCGAAGTTTATAGCCGATGAGATTTCCACGGGCATCTAATGCGGCCTCAAAGCGATATCGGACGGCAGGACGGTAACTGCCTCCACCCATATCATCTTCCCGCGACCAGGTAACTTTTACTGGTGCTTTGATAATGCTGGACAGTTCGGCGGCTTCCAAAACATAGTCGGCTTTCAATCTTCTGCCAAAACCACCGCCCAATCGGGTCAGCTCCAAACTGATTTTTTCAGGAGCCATCCCGAGTAATTTAGCTACTTCATTACGAGCCATGTCTGGCGTTTGGGATGGACCAACCAACTCTACCCCATCCGCCTTCACGTGCGCGAAGAAATTCATGGGTTCCATTGGGTTATGGGGCAGGAAGGGACATTGATATTCGCGCACAATTGTTTTAGCGGCATTTTTGAATGCTGTATCGACATCTCCATCTTTTCTCCTAACGGTGGCTTCCTTACTGTTCAATAATTCTTTGAAAAAATTGTCGTGGTCTGGGGTGCTTTCAATGGTCGTATCCGTTTCGTATTCAATCTTTAGGACCTTGCGTGCCTTCATGATTTGCCACGTCGATTTCCCCACAATGGCTACATTATTTTTGAATTGAACTATCTCCACAATACCGGGCATCGCTTTCGCTGCAGCACTTTCCACCGATTTAATTTTTGTTCCGAAGCTAACGGGTCGTTGAATCATGGCATGAAGCATGCCTTCGCGGTAAAAATCCAAACCAAACATCGGCTTGCCCACAAATAAGCCTGGGTTCTCCACATTCTTGATCGCCTTACCAATGATCTTAAAATCTTTTCTGTCTTTCAATTTGATTTCGGCGGGAAGGGGGATGGTGGCCGCTTCGTTTGCCAACTCACCATAAGTCAATGAGCGGTTACCCGATTTGTCAATTACTTTTCCGTTTTCTGTCGATAGGGTCGAGGCTGAAACATTCCAGCGTTTGGCCGCCGCTTCGATCAGCATTTGCCTGGCGGTAGCTCCAGCGTTTCGCAAACGCCCCCAGGAATGTGGAATGGCACCGCTTCCTCCCGTGAGCTGGCGTTCGTATTTTTTTGTGTCAAGGGCGGCCTGCACCACTTTCACTTTGGTCCAATCCGCATCCAGTTCTTCTGCCACAATCATGGGGAAAGATGTTTTGATATTTTGACCCAGCTCCGGGTTTGGTGAGAAAAGGGTGATCACATCATCGGGTGAAATCGATAAATAACTATTGAAGTTTACTTCGCTGGCGGCAAATGCCGCATCATCAAGCCCCTCCGTTGCCGCCGCGACACTCCAACTGAAACTGAGCATTAGGCCTCCACCGGAGGTGAGCGCGAGTTTCAAAAAATCTCTTCGGTTGGTTTTACTTAATGTTTCCATAATGGTGATCATTTAGGCGTTTTAGTTGAGGCCAATTGTACCGCTTCGCGAATGCGATGGTAGGTTCCACACCGACAAAGATTGCCATTCATTGCATTATCAATTTGCTCGGGGGAAGGTTTTGGAATTTTAGCCAACAAGGCGGCAGCCGTCATTATTTGTCCAGCCTGGCAGTAGCCGCATTGGGCAACGTCTACTTCGTGCCACGCTTGCTGAACCGGATGGTCGCCTTTTTCAGAAAGACCTTCAATGGTGGTTACTTTTTTACTCCCGATGGCCGAAACGGGCAACGAACAGGAGCGGACCGCGGTGCCGTTGAGATGAACGGTACAGGCGCCGCATTGTCCAATGCCGCATCCGTATTTGGTACCAAGGAGTCCTAATGTATCGCGTAACACCCACAACAATGGGGTGTCACCTTCGACGTCAGCGGAATAGCTTTTTTCGTTGATTTGTAGTTGATAAGTTGCCATACAATATTGATTTCAATTGAAGGTAGGAAAAAAGAAATTGACCAGAATAATATTTTATATGAACGCGGATCACGACCTGGAAAATAACTGGGAAGCTTTATTTGTTATGGTCAATCTCTTTGCGAAGTTTGCAAGGGAACTTCGGAATCGAAGTCGTGCCTTTAAAAGAGAACGAGCGAATACCATTGATTATTTAATGCCACCCTATGGCCAACGAAGAAACTACTTTTGAAAAGCGACTCTCTAAAATTTATTCTTAACCCCAAACCTTATGGCTTCGAACCCCATTACCAAACAATACCAGCTATTAACGGATTGGTATTTATCTGTGTTAGACGGTATTGCCGATCCGGACGGGTGCAAAGTCATAAATGAAATGACTAACAGTTTAGAGTGGCTTGGCGGACACTTAATTACAGGAAGGTACAGGAGCATTTCTCGCTTAGGCGTTAAAATAGAACCGAACAAAGGTCTTGACAAATTTGTCAACCCGGCAATTCCGCCACCCAATGCAATTGCATTTGATAGCAAAATAAAATATCCTAGCCTGTCTGAATGTAGAGTAGAGTGGACGAGTTTTTCAAAAGCCTTTCATGACGCCTTGCACTCGGTCAGTGAAAGCGTTCTAAAAACAGAGATTTCGTTTAAAGTCCCAACCGGTGGTAACACGGTGGAGGATGCACTAGTATTTGTTGCGTTACATGAATCCTATCACATCGGGCAAATGAGTATTTTAAGAAAATTGCTTGGTTATAGCCCCATGCAGCTTACGCCAAGGAAATAATTATAGGAATCAAACGATGAAGGCGGTTCGGAAGGTAATTCATAAGGGTAAAGAAATTCTAATTATTGAGTATGCTGGTAGCAAGCCAGAGAGAATGATTGAGATTTTGGATGAAGCAAAACGATTGATGCTAGCGGATAGAAAATGCGTCTTAGTCTTGAGCATTTTTGGTAAGAATTATATTACACCTGCTTTTATGCGGCATTTGGAGAACGAGGTTTTGAAAATTGAGAATAGCATTGAAAAAAATGCGGTGATGGGACTGACCGAAGTTCAGAAGTGGTTGTTGAAGGGGATAAATGCTTGGTACAAACGACCATTATTCCATTTTGATTCATATGATGAGGCGTTGAATTTTCTTGTGGAATAACTAATTTCTCAATAGAATGAATTATGGGCGTTCTTGAAGAAAAACGGGGTCGAGCGCTCAATTGATGCCGTGAAACTACGTCTTGCCGCCGCGCACCTTTTAATTGGTCTTTTATAATATCTCGAGCCGACAAGAAAATGATCGTAAAATCAGTTATCCTCTCTCACTGTTTTTCCAAACTCATACCAATGAAATCCTGATTCACTTCTGTTATGTCTGAGTGCAGGAATCTGAGTGGTAAAGATCAGTTTGGTTCCGTTGATGTCCGCACGATGATACTGAGGGATTTGCTGTTTTATAGCCTTGACCATCTTAAATTTCGCAGCATAAAAGAACTCTTGCACCGTTTTTTTTAGTAAGTTAATGTTGTCCATACCGTACAGGAGGACAATTTCGGGTTTATAGATGCTAATATTTTGAAGCAGGCGGCCCATTCGCGCGGGGAATACATGGTCTTGATATAACAAGCGGCTTTTGAGAAAGGAAAGGTGGGGCAGGTCGAGCCATGCATAATACCACGCGTGGTTGTGACCCGGAAGGGGATATAACGGAATCAAAGATTCTTTGGGTGCTGACGAGAGGGCAAATGAGTTTTTTTGATAAGTGAGCAGATCGGGAAGTCTCTCGTTTTGGTACCCATGAACAAAGGCGATTAGGTTTTTCCATCCACCGTGCAGGGTGGCTTGGCTTCCGAAACGATGATCATTAAGAGTCGCAAATTTCTGGGCCCTTGGCCCGTCCACACGAAACTTTACCTGGCGGTACATTTCCCGGATGTCACAGAGCTCGTTTCTGTTAGTCACTTTAGTGTCATAAAAATAATTAACCTTCTCGGCTACTTCTTCGGGGAGGTCACCGCCGCTTTCCTCATAACTAACGAACCAGAATGGGGCGCGCCAGGAGCCGTATCCGTAAAAATTATTAATCCAGTAGGTGAGCGCGCTCTCATCAATTACCATGGTAGGAAAGGTAATAAATTTTAGCCGCTACCGTGAGTTGTCACCACCGCATCATGAATTTTCAAAAGTCTGAATGCGATTCTTAAACAGGGCAGCCTTCTGCGAAAATAGCCATCGTTGTGCAGGACTTCCCGTCAGTCGCACCCTGCACATTTCATGGCACTGATCGGTGGGATGATGAGACTACATAAACCAACCATGCAAGTTTGAGTAAGGAAGTCTCAAAAATTAGTCTCGCTAATTAGTCTCACCAGAAACCGTTTTTTTTAAACTAATTGTTTTTATTTTTAGGTCGCTTAGTGCGTGATTTTTCAAGAAGTCGGCTGAGGACGCGAAAGACAAATCAAGAGTATTTTTTTTGCAGGCATGAGATTGATTAACCCAATAACTTTCATCTTTTTCACGCTGGGCTTGCTGGAATGCAATAAGGAAGAAGTCGTTTCTCCCTTCTCATCTAACGTTGATGTTTACATTGGCGGCACTACAGGTCCTCTTGGTCTTCCATTCATTGCATGCTATTGGAAGAACGGAAATCTTGTAACTCTCACTGATGGTAAATTGTCTGCCCAAGGCACATCAATTGCAGTTTCCGGCACCGACATTATGTAGCTGGTTATCCAGAACAAACAAGAAAACGGAGCCACACACGTTGCAAAGTATTGGAAGAACGGCGGGTTGGTCAACCTAACTGATGGAAATAGTGATGCCGAAGCAAATTCAATTGCTGTTTCGGGGAGCGATGTTTATGTAGCGGGATATGAAAATGATCAGCCAAGTACTATCGACGGAAACCCAAGCGGAAGTCCAATTGCGAAATTCTGGAAAAACGGAGTACCAACGGTATTGGGCGCCGGTATCGCTCTTTCAATTTTCATTAATGGAAATGATGTTTACGTTGCTGGGGCAAATTCTCTAGGCGCAGTATTTTGGAAAAACGGCGTGCCAACCCAAATCGCGGACGGTTCATGGCTGAACGCGATTGCAGTTTCGGGTTCCGATGTATATGTGGCCGGGTATCAGGGGAATGGCACGTTTGCAGGAAATGGTGTGACAATCGCAAAGCTTTGGAAAAATGGTGTTGCTACTAATTTGACTAACGGTACGACGTTCGGAACGGCAAGAGGAATAACGATTTCGGGCTCTGATGTTTACGTGGCCGGCGATGAACTCGACATTAGTATCCCGGGCACCGTCAAAACAAGTGCGAAATACTGGAAGAATGGAAGTCCTGTGACTCTTTTTGATCAGATTTCATACTATTCAAGTTGCTATTCTGTCTTTCCCTTCGGGAGTGACGTTTATGTTACGGGTAATTATAGGGCAGAAGCTGTTTGCTGGATAAACAATAAAGAAATTAGTCTTACACCTTCCAGTTTCGGCCAAGGCCATAGCTTAATAGTGGTGAATAAGTAAATTAGAGCTCACCATGTGGAAGCTTAATAGAAATGGCAAATTTGGCTCCTTGGCAAGTGGCGATCTAGAATTTGTTGTTGTGGCTACGAGACGATGAATGTTTGATTTCGGCCGGAAATTTGAGAGTGGTGTCTGGGGAGTATCGATTGATGGAAGATAAGTACTATAGATTGAGAATTAGTCGGTGAAGCAATAAACATGGGCCGTCGCACAATCACTATGAACCAGGCAAAGTAAAAATGAGGAGTCCCAATAAACGATTGATTCATGAGCATAAAAAATATCTTGGGACTAATATTAATACAGGATCATTAGTTATTAGCTCTTTTGCAGGATAGCGCCTGGTCAAAAGCTCACCCAGGATATAAATGATGAAAAGTGAATCTGAAATTTGAATATGACGTTCAATAAAGAAAGAGTTAATTATGTGCTACGGCTAATGCAATTTAAATCGAAAATTTAATGAAGGCATTGACGTCATTGTTTTTACCCCTTATTCTATTAACCGGTTGTAATACAATGATCGAGCAGAGCAAGAATTGGGTGCCAGTGAGTATGGGTCTGTCCAATAATGTTGTCAATTCAATTGGCGTGTTTGGAGACAGTATCTATGTGGGTACCACCAATACTATGAATAACCGTTTCATTGACGGCAGGATTTCAGTATCTACTAACGGGGGTAAAAATTGGGCTGTGGGAAATGGTTTGGACAATGTTATAGTAACATCTTTTGGGAGGAATGGAAATACCATTTTTGCAGGCACGATGAGCGGCATGTATCTTTCCACTAATGAGGGGCATGATTGGAAATTGTCAATGACAGGTCTACCGGCGAACATTCATGTTTATTCGATCGCTGCAAATGACGGCAAAGTCTTTGCCATGACTGACAGTAGCGTGTTTGTGTCCAACAATAGTGGTCTCAGTTGGGTTAATGCAAATAAAGGGTTACCAGTCATCGAATATGATGTCGGCTCTCTTCTCTTAAAAGGTAATATCCTATTAGCTGGAACATGGAATGATGATGGTGGAAAGATATATCGTTCGACTGACTACGGAGTTAGTTGGACGATGTCGAACACAGGGTTGCCTAATAATAGCCCAATTCTTTCAATGGCAGCCAATGGCAAGAACATTTTTGTTAGCGCTGGCGACGGAGTTTATATTTCAGCCGACAACGGCGTAAGTTGGTCGCCAGCCAATAAAGGATTCCCATCCTTCATTATGGTAAATTCGATCGTTGTGAAAGGTGACACAGTCTATGCGGGGACTTATGGAAACGGAATATATGTGTCAACCAACAACGCGGGGTCCTGGACGCCTGCAGGTTTGAGCAATGAAACTGTTTTTTGTCTAGGCTTAAATCATAACGCGATCTTTGCCGGCACTTCAGGTAAAGGCATTTTCCTCGAGTCTTTTTAAATAGTTGAGTTGAGAAAGTAATAGTTAATTAATGTGTCTACTTACTGTTAAGTCCCATAAAACGATTGATTGTGAGCCAAAAAATAAAAGTAAATTTAGGTCGGAGTGTATCATACGAAATTAGTGTAGTTCAAAATGCAAACTGTTATTCAAAGTAAATGAATTTACAGCTTAAAACAATTTTGTGCACATCCCTTTTTGCTTGCTGTCTGCAGTTTTCTTACACAGCTCAAGGCCAAACAAAAAATAAGTTTGCGGTTTTATTGGAATCTTGGTTCGATGGGAACATAAACTTTAAGGATACTACTTTAAGAGGCTTCGTTCGATACAACGATTTAGAGGGAGTGCTGATGTATAAGGCTCATGATGATAACCTTAGCGACATCAAATCACTGAGAGCTTTTGACGTAATTAGCTTTAGTTATTTTGATAGTGAGCAAAACCAACGAAGATCTTTTATATCGGCGACATATGACGTTAAGGAAAACGGAACTGTGGTACCGTGTTTTTTTGAGGTGCTTAAAGAGTACAAGCGTTTTGCCCTTCTTTCTGTGAAGCTTCCTTTGGAGAGTTGGAAAAAAAATCACCTTTTGGCATCTAAGTATTTTATTAAGGGCCCTCAGTCGGTAATTCAGCAGAGGGAGATCCTTTGTATTTTTGATGCGAACGGCAACTTGCGCCCTTACCTGGAAGTAACAAGCCGGGAGAAAGGTGGATCGAGCAAACAGAAAAAGAGAGAGCAAATTTTTAACGCTGGTCTTTTAAGAGAGTATATAGGAAGTGCCTTTGCTCAGCTTGAAGAATTTTCGGTTAAGAATAGCCTCAGTTTTGAGAAGAAGGAGGACCTCCTAACCATATTTGATTATTACGATACAATTCAGATAGAATGATTGGTGAACTGGGCAGGATAGATCATATAACCAAAATGAAAAGAAGGCTTTTGTATTTTGTTTCGCTTAGTTGCCAAAGGAAGAAGTGGAAGTCTCAGAAAATCGATTAGAAGTGTAAATAGGAAAGTATCATAAAACGATACTCACTGGGTTCGTTTTCCTACAGTTTTGTCACAGACCTTGCAGTGGAGAAATGTCAGAATTATTTTGTCAAGATTATAAGGCTAGCCTTACTGGAACTTTGAGCGTTATTTTCCTTTAAGGCCTTATTTTTGATGGAGCAAACTCGATTGTCACAAAAAATTATAATTATGACAAGTCTTAATTCAAAAGTTTACTTGCTCTTCGCAATGTTAATCTTGGTTTCCCCGTTATCCTTTTCTCAGACAAAGGGCTCTAAATCTCCAGATCTCAGTGCCCTATTTAAACGAAATGAGATTAAGGTCTACAACCGTGAGATGTGCCTGATTCAAGACGACTCGCGAGTTGGAGTCCACATGAATGAAAGAGGAGGGGATGGCCTAGCATGGTTAACTAATATTCAGTTTTCAAATGGAACTGTTGAATTTGATGTAAAAGGAAGAGATGTACAAGGAGAGAGCTTTGTGGGAATAGCCTTTCATGGGTTGAACGATAGCACTTATGATGCAATTTATTTACGTCCATTTAATTTTAGGGCAGAGGACAAAAGCAGAAAGAGTCATTGTGTTCAATATATTGCTCAACCAGTTTATACATGGAGCAAACTTCGCGAGGAATTTCCTGGTAAATATGAGCAGCCAATTGAACCAGCACCCGATCCTAACTCCTGGGTTCATGTTAAGGTGATCATGGCCAGTCCGAAAATTACAGTGTATATTAACAATAATAGCCAACCAAGTTTAACTGTTGAGAAATTGTCCAAGCAGACAAATGGTTCGGTAGGTTTTTGGGTCGGGAACGGATCGGGCGGCGACTTTGCTAATATTAAGATTACTAGCGAATAAAAGAAGGGTCTCTCACGATCCAGTGTAAAAGAACCTTGAGCATTAATATTTAATTGAATCCATGGGCCGAATATTTTTAATTTGGTTTCTATTTCATGCGACAGGAGGTTATTCACAGCAGAAGATCCTACTTGTCGGCACTCTTCACCAAACGCCTAAGGAAAGGATAAAGGAAATTGCCCCCGTTGCATCAACTGTTGAAAATTTTAATCCGGAAATTATCTGTGCCGAATTTCTGATCTCCAAGGACACTGCCTCAATGAAGTACAAGTTTGGTGATGATATCTTTCTTAGAATAAAAGCAAAGCAGAACGAATGGAGGATTTCAGATAAGGATTTTAATAATAAAATTGCGTTGTTGCAACAAGACCCGAACCATACTTCGGACATCCGAAAATGGATGGAACTGCAACAACTCTATTACCTCTCATCTGATTTGGGTAATGCATCCTATCAGGGGTACCAAATAATGACGAAAACAGAAAGGGATTCAGAAAATACCGCCTGGCTTCGTGAGAATTCACCTGGATACAAAACCATGAAAAGTAATTATGAAATTGAGAAGTTTAGAAATGACGAATATTTCCACCTAGTTTTTCCATTAGCAGCTAAATTGAATATCCCTTATATCTATCCAATCGATGATCTTAGTACTTGGAAAGAGTATGAGAAATATTTTGAGCGACTACAGATTCCAGACACTATTGATAAAGGCAAGATAAAATTTCGCAACTACACGGAATTTTATCTTAAAAATCTTAAATCCTTGCCACTAGATAGTAGTCAATGGATGTTCATGAATTCACCCGAAATTATCCAAAATGCGATCTACGGAACAGGATATAGAATTGATCCCGATATTTCAAACGAGGATGTCAAAAGGCTGCATTACTACTGGGTGCTACGCAACAAGATGATGGCTCAATACATTGCAGAAGTAGCTCTGAAATATCCGAACAAACGTATTGTTGTTTTTTTTGGAGCTGGACATATTGGATCAGTGAGGGAGGAATTGAATAATTTGAATCAAAGCTATCAGGTTTTGACGTTATCGAACCTTACCAAATGAATAAATGCAAATTCATGGGGCACAGTTCTCTAATTCGAGTGCCTGAGCTATTTTTTGACCACGTCATCGCGATCATTCGGAATCTTTAAAGAAATCATAAGCAAATATACGTTGTACAAGTCAATACCATATTCCCCAGTTTCGAAAAAAATTGTGCTAGTTTTATTTTGCATCGTTAGCAGCGTCGCATTTGGTCAGCAACCTCTAGACGCCGACGGGAAGACGTGGGTTGCACCTTATTTTCTTGACGCCCCCGATGGTTGGGTTGTTGAACGTTTCCCCATTCCAATTGATTTTGCACCACAGATTCCCTACAAAGGAATAGAAGACATCCGGTTTTCTCCTGGCTGGGGCAATCGTTTTGCCGACGAATATTGGACCTATTGTTTTCTTTGGTATTTGGAAGGAAAGCCAGAGATAACAAAAGAGACTATTCAAAAGAATACTGAATTATATTTTGCGG
>Ga0209067_10001307_pt1 | contig 15455 bp, 13 predicted proteins | sample ColStrG_CSR_2013_FD_187199 | JGI IMG/M metagenome (GOLD analysis project Ga0209067, IMG submission 187199) | Freshwater sediment microbial communities in response to fracking from Pennsylvania, USA - Cold Stream Run_MetaG_CSR_2013 (SPAdes)... | ecosystem: Environmental > Aquatic > Freshwater >...
AGTTCCGGCATCTGACGATAAAACAGTGTCAGCAGCAGGGTGCGGATGTGGGCGCCATCGACGTCGGCATCGGTCATGATGATGATGCGGTGATAGCGCAGTTTATCCACGTTGAATTCGTCCGGGCCAATGCTCGTGCCCAGTGTGGCAATCAGCGTGGTGATCTGTTCAGAAGACAGCATTTTTTCAAAGCGGGCTTTTTCCACGTTCAATACTTTACCGCGCAATGGCAGAATCGCCTGGAATTTACGGTCACGTCCCTGCTTGGCTGAACCGCCCGCAGAATCACCCTCGACGATGTACAGTTCGCACAGCGCCGGATCTTTTTCCTGACAGTCGGCCAGCTTGGCGGATAAACCCAAACCATCCATAACGCCTTTGCGGCGTGTCAGTTCACGCGCTTTTCTGGCTGCTTCACGGGCACGCGAGGCCTCGACGATTTTGCCGCAAATGATTTTGGCGTCGTTCGGACGTTCCTGCAGGTAGTCGCTCAGTGTCTTGGCTACGATTTCTTCTACCGGGCCGCGCACTTCGGAGGAAACCAGTTTGTCCTTGGTCTGTGAGCTGAATTTTGGTTCAGGGACCTTGACTGACAATACGCAGGTCAACCCTTCGCGCATATCGTCGCCGGTGACTTCCACTTTTGCTTTTTTGGCGTAATCGTTTTCGTCGATGTATTTGTTGATCACGCGCGTCATGGCAGCGCGCAGTCCGGTCAGGTGGGTGCCACCGTCGCGTTGCGGAATGTTATTCGTGAAGCACAATACCTGTTCATTGTAGGCATCGTTCCACTGCATCGACACGTCTACGGTGATATTGGTATTCTGGTCCGACATGCGTTCGCCGGTGGCCTGGAAAATGGTGGGATGCAGAACCGATTTACTTTTGTTGATGTATTCCACAAAACCGCGCGTGCCGCCTTCAAAGGCAAACACTTCTTCCTTGGCGCTGCGCTGGTCGGTAAGTTTGATGCGTACGCCATTGTTCAGGAAGGACAATTCGCGGATGCGCTTGGCCAGAATTTCATAGTGGAATTCAACGTGCGTGAAAATTTCTTCGTCGGCCCAGAAATGCACTTCGGTGCCGCGTTTGTCGGTGTCGCCGATGACTTTGATCGGAGAGTAGGCTACGCCGTCCTTGGTTTCGATTTCACGGTTTTGCGGTACGCCACGTACAAAATCCATGGTGTGCACCTTGCCGTCGCGACGAATGGTGAGCTTGAGTAATTTGGACAGGCCATTGACGCAGGAAACACCCACGCCGTGCAGTCCGCCGGAAACCTTGTATGAGTTCTGATCAAACTTGCCACCGGCATGCAGTTCGGTCATGACGATTTCAGCCGCGCTGCGTTTTGGGTCGTGCTTGTCGTCCCACTTGATGCCGGTTGGAATGCCGCGCCCGTTATCGGTCACGGAAATCGAATTGTCGGCATGAATGGTGACGTGGATTTCGGTACAGTGGCCAGCCAGCGATTCATCGATCGAGTTATCCAGTACTTCAAAGACCAGGTGGTGCAGGCCGGTGCCGTCCGAGGTATCGCCGATGTACATGCCGGGTCGTTTTCTGACGGCTTCCAGACCCTCGAGGATCTGGATGGATGAGGCACCGTACTGACTGTTATCTGGCTTGGGTTGAAACGGTTCTTGATTGGATTCAGGCGAAAACTCGGACATGGCTACCTTTGTTATATTGTGTGTTTCTACAAATGACTTGCTGGTACTGATACTGACTGTTCAAATATCGGGACTAGATGCGCATCGGCATGACGACGTATTTGAAATCGTCCTGGCCTGGCACGGTAATCAGTGCCGATGAGGTGGAGTCGCCGAGTGCGATATTGATCTGATCGCATTTCAGGTTATTCAATACATCGAGCAGATACGTGACATTGAAGCCGATGTCGACGCTGTCGCCGTTGTAATCGATTTCGATTTCTTCAACCGCTTCTTCCTGATCGGCATTGGTGGAACTGACCTTCATGCTGCCCGGCGTGATCACGCAACGGATGCCCTTGAACTTGTCGCTGGTCATGATGGCGGCACGCTGCAGGGATTTCAGCAGCGATTCACGGCCGATAGAGAAATTGTTGACGTAACCTTTGGGAACGACGCGGTTGAAGTCCGGGAACTTGCCTTCGACCAGTTTGGAAATGAGTTCGATATCGGCAAAGTTCAGTTTGATCTGATTGTTGGCAATATTGATCTGCACCAGTTCATCGCTGTCTTCTAACAGACGCTGCAATTCCATAATGGTTTTGCGTGGAATGATGACTTCCTGACGCGCGAACTCCTGCTCGGTCGCTACCTGGCAATATGCCAGACGGTGGCCGTCGGTGGCGACCGCAATCACGTTGTTGCCATCAACGACCAGTAACAGCCCATTGAGGTAATAGCGAATATCCTGCTGCGCCATCGAGAAATGCACCATGTTAAACAGGTGCTTTAAGGTTTTCTGCGGCAGGCTCACGCTGGTGTTGAACTGCTCGGCCACGGCCACGGTCGGAAATTCTTCCGCTGCCAGGGTCTGCAGATTAAAGCGTGATTTGCCGGACTGGACGGTCATGCGCTTGTTGGCCAGCGTCAGCGAGACTTCGCCTTCTGGCAGGGCACGCAGGATGTCCAGCAGTTTGCGGGCGGCCACCGTGGTTGCAGCGACATCATCGCCCGAGCCGATGTTGGCATGGGTAGTGATCTGCACTTCGATATCGGTGGAAAGGAATGACACGCCTGCGCCATTTTTGCGTATGAGGATATTGGCCAGAATCGGCAATGTGTGCCGACGCTCGACAATACCGCTCACGATTTGCAATGGACGTAGCAGCGTGTCTCTATGGGTTTTAACCAATTGCATAAGACTTTCCTCTAGTTAATTTCAATCAAAAAAGATAAAGCAGACAACAGGTAATCAACCTTTCAGGGTTTGCTCCAGCACGTGCAATTCATGGTTGCATTCCGGATTCTTGCCCCGGTCTGCGGTAATTTTGCGCACCGCGTGCAGTACCGTGGTATGGTCACGGCCGCCGAACAGCTCGCCGATTTCGGGCAGGCTTTTCTGGGTCAGTTCTTTTGCCAGATACATGGCGATCTGACGCGGACGGGCGATGTTCGCAGGACGCCGTTTGGAATACATGTCGGCGACCTTGATGTTGAAAAAATCAGCGACGGTCTTCTGGATGTTCTCGACCGAGATCTGGCGGTTTTGCACCGACAGCAAATCTTTCAGCGCTTCCTTGACGACATCGATGGTGATGTCCTTGCCGTGAAAACGCGAGAACGCCAGAATCTTGCGCAGCGCACCTTCGAGTTCGCGCACGTTGGAGCGCAGATGTTTGGCCACAAAAAACGCCACATCGTCAGAAAACATCACGCCTTCCTGTTTGGCTTTTTTGAGCAGGATCGCCACGCGCATTTCGAGTTCAGGCGGTTCAATTGCCACGGTCAGGCCGGAATCGAAACGCGAGATCAGGCGGTCATCCATGCCGGTAATCTGTTTCGGATAGGTGTCACTGGTGATGATGATTTGCTTCTTTGCGGCAATCAGTGCTTCGAAGGCGTAAAAGAATTCTTCCTGAGTACGATTTTTGCCGGCAAAAAACTGGATATCATCGATTAACAGTAAATCGAGCGAATGATAGTAACGCTTGAATTCGTCAAAGCCTTTGCGCTGGTAGGCGGTGACAACGTCCCGTACGTATTGTTCAGCGTGGATGTAGCGGATTTTGGCGTTCGGATTGTCGATCAGAATCTGGTTGCCGATGGCGTGAATCAGATGGGTCTTACCCAGACCAACGCCACCATAGAGGAACAGCGGATTGTAGGACACCCCCGGATTGTGGGCGACCTGGATTGCTGCGGCGCGCGCCAGCTGGTTGGCTTTACCGGTGACAAAACTGTCGAACGTGAGCGCATTGTTGATCCGGCTCTGGTCACGCTTGGGTGTTTCGATAATCGTGGTCGGGCGGGTTTCTTCCGGGCTTTTGACTTCATCGGCGCGCAGACCGATCTCGACCGGGGTCGACTGGTCAAACAGCGGTTTCTTGGCAGTATTGTTATTCGGGTCGAGAATAAACTGAACATCAACCTGGTCGTCCCAGAACTGCGAGGCGAGTTCAGTGATCCGGCTCGCGAACTGGGTTTTGACCCAGTCCAGTTTGAAGCGATTGGGCGCAGCAATCCGCAACTTGCCCTCCGCGTAATCAAGCGGCGTAAGTGGTTTTATCCAGGCACTGAATTGTTGCGGAGTTAATTCCTGCTCCAGTTGAGCGGAACAGGCCTGCCAGAAATTTTCCATGAATCTTTATCAGTGTATTTGTTGCTGTGATTTGAGTTAGTTCTAATTATCTTGCCCTGAGCAAACAGACATGCTGACTTTGAAATGACGGCGACGGCGAGTGGCTGTCAAAACGCATTTATATTCTGTCCTGATCAGCCATGCTGGCAATATCAACTATCCGACTCAACGACCAAAGCGTTATTCTAACCGCGACCGGGTAAGTTATCCACAGGCTGGCCGCTTATTTTTTATGCCGTTGTTTTGTGTCTATTGAAACAATTTAAACATTTTTTTGGGAAAATGTTGCTGTGGCACCACTTTGGGAGGATTGCTGCGCATTGGAAATCGCTACGGATAAAACAACGGAGTTTGCCCGCCTCGGTGATGGTAAGAACTTCATGCAGGTGCATGTCCGGTTTGGCATGAAAATGCCAATGACCCTTCAATCTTAAATTAACTGATTGTTTTTAAAGATGTTTTTATCTGGTGATGACGGACTGGATGAAGGGGGCGTGTTTTGCTCGTATTGCAGACAGATCGAACTGTGGCGCAAATCGCAATTTTAAGTATCTGGCAACGTGCACCGTGCCGGTGAAGTTTTTATGGGTTTTCCTTGACAATCAAAGGTCAAATACTGTCTAATCGCAGGTTCTCTGCCATCTGACTCTTAGTTGGGTCGTTGAAGTGGCTGTAACAGGAATTCCAACGAGTTCGCGCCGCGTGCAGAAGTAGTGATAACACAGCCCCAATTTTCAAAATTGAACCGATTTTTTGCTAGATTAGCGAGACCAACATGAAACGTACTTACCAACCTTCCGTTATACGCCGCAAGCGCACTCATGGCTTCCGTGCCCGTATGGCTACCCGTGGCGGCCGCGCCGTACTGAACGCTCGTCGTGCCAAAGGCCGTAAGCGCCTGGCAGTATAAGTTACGGTCGGTATAGAGTAATCGGCCAATTGTCTGGATTGGCACAATGATGGACACCATGGCGACCACAGCAGTGCTGTAAAGCAAGATCAGTGATGGTCGCACAGGGTCGGATTCAGAGTTAACAGAGATTACTAAATCCATGACTGGCAATTTTGAACGCACACGTCGTATTGTAAAAACGGATGAGTTTTCATCCGTTTTTCATTTAAAGCCCGTCAATAAAACGGCTCATCTGGTTTTATATGCGCGTCCGAATTCTCTGCCCTTTGCCCGACTGGGTGTGGTTGCAGCCAAACGGCTGGCTCCGCGTGCCGTGACCAGAAATACGGTGAAGCGCGCGGTGCGTGAGGGTTTTCGTCAATCTGATCTGTTGCAGACGCTTGGTCTGGATTGCGTGGTGCGTCTGTCGAAGTCACTCGGCAGCAAGGCAGGACCGGCGTGTACTGTTGATATGCAGTCCTTGCTGTTTGGCGAAGTGCTGGAACTGTTTGCCATCCCGGCCAGACTGATCAAGGTTCTGGAATCAAATCGGGCAGGCCCAACCGAAAGCGGAGTTGCAGGATGAAATCGCTCTTTGTTTTTTTGTTACGCGCTTACAAGCTCACCATCAGCCCGTTCCTGGGCCAAAACTGCCGTTTCTATCCAAGCTGCTCTGCCTATGCAGAAATTGCGATCAGCCGCCATGGCGTGCTGAAAGGTTGCGCACTGACCGGCAAACGCCTGTGCAAATGTCATCCCTGGCATGCCGGTGGCGTGGATCTGGTTCCGGAGATCAACATTAATACCGAACAACGTTGCGTTGAGACCAGTAAAACTGGATTAAAATTGGCGCGCCCTGCGAACGGTGCAGCAATTCAGGTCTCGGCGTCACCTTCAAATCAACCTCACTTCACAACTGAATAAGACTATTGGATTGCATTTATGAATAAGCGTATTGTCCTGTGGATCGTTTTTTTAATGTCGCTGTTGCTGCTTTGGGAGCGCTGGCAGACATTTAACGGCAGACCGTCAATGTTTTTCCCGAATACGACCCAGGTCGTCAAACACGATGTGACCAAAGGCGCACAGGCTGATCGGGCCGTCTCTGGCGTGATGCCAGACGCCACTGGTGCAAATGCGTTGCCCGCAGGCACGCTGGCTGTGCCGGTCAAGGGCGAGATCATTACGATCATCACCGATCTGTACAAGGCGCAGATTGATACCGTCGGTGGCGAGTTGTTTCATCTGGAACTGCTGACCCAGAAAGAAGATCCTGATACCTCATTTGGCAGCGGCTTCAAAGCCCTGTTCGGTGCACAGTCCCAGCATGCCGATGCGCCGAATGTCGTGTTGTTTGATCGCAGTGAAAAACGTACCTATCTGGCCCAGAGTGGTTTGATCGATGTCGCAGCGCACCCTGCTGCGCTGCCTGATCACAACACCGTATTCGCCGCCCAACCGGGTTTGCGCACGCTCGATGCCTCCGGTCAGGTGCAGCTAGTTCTGGAAGCCGAACAAAACGGCGTGAAACTGGTAAAAACTTATACCTTCAAAAAGGGATCGTATTCGATCGATCTGAAGCATCAGGTGACGAACAATTCTGCAGCGCCGGTTTCGCCGTCGGTCTATCTGCAGCTGGTGCGTGATGGTGGCAAGCTGGAAGGCGAATCCCGTTTCTACAGCACCTTCACCGGCCCGGCCGTGTTCACTGAAGAAGAAAAATTCCAGAAACTGGCGTTCGATAAAATCGAAAAAGGCACAGAGAGCCATGTGAATAAGGCCGACAACGGCTGGTTCGCGCTGATCCAGCATTATTTTGTGTCAGGCATTATTCCGCAGGACAAGGCGCCGCGCGAAATTTACACCAAGAAAATTTCCGACAACCGCTATGCGGTCGGCAACATTCTCCCGCTCGGTACCGTTGCACCCGGCGCGTCGACCTCGCTCGATGCTCAGCTCTATTCAGGTCCGCTGGTGACCGCGACCCTGGAAAAAGTGGCGCCCGGTTTTGACCTGACCAAAGACTATGGCTGGACCTCCATCGTAGCCAAGCCGGTGTTCTGGCTGATGGATGAAATTCACAACATTCTGGGCAACTGGGGTTGGACAATTATTGTCCTGACGCTGGTGATCAAACTGGCGTTCTTCCCGCTGTCGGCAGCAAGCTTCCGCAGCATGGGCAAGATGAAACTGCTGACGCCAAAAATGACTGCCATCCGCGAGCGTCATAAAGACGATCCGCAAAAAATGAATCAGGCCATGATGGAGCTGTACAAAACCGAAAAGGTCAATCCGCTCGGCGGCTGTCTGCCTATTCTGATTCAGACGCCGGTGTTCATGGCGCTGTATTCGGTAGTGCTGGCCAGTGTGGAATTGCGTCATGCACCGTGGCTGGGCTGGATTCATGATCTGTCTACGCCTGATCCGTTTTTGTTGCTGCCGGTTTTGATGGCCGTGTCGATGTTTATTCAGACCAAACTCAATCCGGCGCCGGCCGATCCGATGCAGGCCAAAATGATGATGATCATGCCGCTGGTGTTTTCAGTCATGTTCTTCTTCTTCCCGTCGGGGCTGGTGCTGTACTGGGTGGTGAATAACGTCTTGTCAATCGCCCAACAGTGGGTGATCACAAAAAATATGACGGTCGCAAAATAAGATCAATCGGGACAAAACAGTTGTAAAAAAGCCTGCATCCTTGCGGGCTTTTTTTATTCAGCTTGTCCTGGTCGGCTAACTCCACCTAAACTGTATTTCACTGACCAAGACGGCCCAACGCCGCACCACATCATGCTCACACCATCCACACCTATTGCCGCCATTGCCACTGCCCCCGGTCGCGGGGGTATCGGTGTTGTCCGCGTTTCGGGCAACGATTTGCAGCCGCTGCTGAAAGCGCTGTTTCCTGCGGTTGAACTGATCCCGCGTCATGCGACTTACCTGCCTTTTCTGGCGGCAGACGGCTCGGTAATCGATCAGGGACTGGCCCTGTTTTTTAAGGCGCCGCATTCGTATACCGGTCAGGACGTGCTTGAGTTGCAGGGACACGGTGGCCCGGTGGTGTTGCAGATGCTGCTGGCCCGCTGCATGGAGGCGGGCAAGGAAGTCGATCTGCGTCTGGCGCATCCCGGTGAATTTACCGAACGCGCCTTCCTCAATGACAAACTGGATCTGGCGCAGGCCGAAGCAGTCGCCGATCTGATTGAAGCGTCGACTGAAGCTGCGGCAAAATCGGCGGTGCAGTCCCTGTCGGGTGCTTTTTCAAAAGTGATTCATGATCTGGTGGCGCAGGTGGTGCAGTTGCGTATGCTGGTTGAAGCGACGCTGGATTTTCCGGAAGAGGAAATCGAATTTCTGGAAAAATCCGATGCCCGTGGTCAGCTGCAGCGGATACAGCTTGCGCTGAAAAAAGTCGTGGAGCAGGCTGCGCAGGGTGCGATTTTGCGTGACGGCTTAAACATTGTTCTGGCTGGACAGCCGAATGTCGGCAAATCCTCTTTGCTCAATGCGCTGGCGGGCGACGATGTGGCCATTGTTACGCCGATCGCCGGCACCACCCGTGACAAGGTCGTGCAAACCATCCATATCGAAGGCGTGCCGCTGAACGTGATTGATACCGCCGGCATACGTGAAGGGTTGGGCGAGGATTCGGTCGATGTGGTTGAGCGCATTGGTATCCAGCGCACCTGGGACGAAGTCGCCAAGGCTGACGTGATTATTCATCTCATGGATGCCGGGCGCGGCCCCACCAAAGAAGACGAACTGATCGAAGAGCGCTTTCCTGACGATATTCCGGTCATCCGGGTCTGGAACAAGATCGACCTGTCCGGTCATCACGCGATGATCGACAGCGCGCCTGAAGCGACACATATCTATGTCTCGGCGCAGGAACACGAAGGTATTGACCTGCTGCGCAATGAATTGCTGCGCATTGCCGGCTGGCAGCAAACCGGTGAATCATTGTATATGGCGCGTGAGCGGCATCTGCACGCGCTGCAACTGGCGCACGAACATCTGGAACACGCTGCGTATCACGCCGCCCAGACCGATCAGGCCCTGGATCTGTTTGCCGAGGAATTGCGCCTGACTCAGGACAGTCTCAACAGCATTACCGGTGCGTTCAGTTCCGACGATTTGCTGGGTGTTATCTTCTCGCGGTTCTGCATAGGGAAATAACTGAGGAACCAGGTGGTTGACCGCCGGGACAATGTGAACAATGCTGCCTGCAGGCATAATGAGTTACAAACGGATACCCGTCATGTCACGCATTTAATGAATAATGCCGGGATGAAATTTAAACGGTAATTGAGTCATTTTTGTTGATGGAGGTAACTATGAAATCGAAAATTTTAAAATGTGCGGCAATCATGGCTGTGACCGGCACACTTGCCGCCTGCGTGGTCGCTCCCCCGCAGCCGATAGGCTACAGAATGACCAGTTCCAGTCTGCCCACGTATGTGAACGGTCAGTACATCGGCATACAACCCAGCAACTACATGCCGCCAGCTTCGGCTAACCAGGTTGCCACCAGCCCAGCGCCAGCAGCGCCTGCCACCGCCACTAATCCGCCTGCACCTGCTGCTCAACCTGCGCCTGTTTATCTGCAATCAACGACCCCTTCGGTTGTCTATGTACAGGCTCCAACACCGGTGTACACCTACAATCCTTACTACGCGCCTTCTTATTATCCGTATGGTGCCTATCCTTATTACTCACCGTTTTTCAATCCCTGGTTTGGTGGTGTCGGGATAGGTCTGGGTGTACGGGTACGAATTCATTAATCATCGCCCGAAAATAAAAAAACCGACAGATTTGTCGGTTTTTTTTCGCCAACTGCAACTCAAGTCGATTTGAATCTGGCATAGCCGTTAGCGCGCAGCACACAGGCCGGGCAGGTTTCACAGCCATATCCCCATTCATGCCGTTTGCCGCGCTCGCCCAGATAGCAGGTATGGGTTTCATTGCGAATCAAATCCACCAGTTCATCGCCGCCCAGATCCTGTGCCAGCTTCCAGGTCTGGGATTTGTCCAGCCACATCAGCGGCGTGGCCAGTTCGAAGCGGCTGTCCATGCCGAGATTAATCGCCACCTGCAGCGCTTTGATGGTGTCGTCGCGGCAGTCCGGGTAGCCGGAAAAATCGGTTTCACACATGCCGCCGACCAGCACGTTCAGACCGCGCCGATACGCCAACGTTGCGGCCACAGTTAAAAACATCAAATTCCGGCCCGGCACAAAGGTATTTGGCAAGCCGTTTTTCTGGGTGACGATTTCGATCTCGGAAGTCATCGCCGTTTCCGACAGCGAAGAAATCAGCGACAGGTCCAGCATGTGGTCCGGCCCCAGGCGGCTGGCCCACTGCGGATTGATCTGCACAATTTTTTCGCGCAGCGTCGGGCGCACGGTCAGTTCAATATCGTGACGCTGACGATAATCGAAGCCTAGCGTTTCGACCCGTTCAAAATTATGCAGGGCCCAGGCCAGACAGGTGGTGGAATCCTGGCCACCGGAAAACAGGACTAATGCGGATCGTTGCATGGTGTACTTTCTAAGGAGTGTTTTTAATCTGATCGAGGTGCTGATCTATCGTGTTCCCATCGGCATCACTGAATTTCAAGCGTATCGGATACCATTCCTTGCCCGGTGCCAGCCAGACGTCAAGACGCTGATCTTTCGAATCCGGCGGCGGCGCTTTGATAAAGTGGACTGTTGGAATATTTCCCATCGACGTCGCCAGCGTGACGTTTTCATCGACTGTAAACGTCCATTTTTCAGCATCGCGCCGACCGGCGACAAAAAAGACCCATTCGGATTTCGGTGTGAATTTTTTCGGATCGGCGCGTGCCATGCTGACCAGTTGCCAGATGATGCTGGTGCGGTCCTGCTCCCCACCCTGTATCGGGTAGATTTCCTCTGAACTTGAGAAGGTAATCTGTTTTGCTTCGCGATCAAAGCGGGTCTGGGTGCCTGGCTTGTTGCGCGGTTTTTCATCGTACCGCAGCGGTGCCAGGCCGAAACTGTCGATGCCGCCATGGCTGCCTGCTTCCAGAATTTTTCCGAATATCGCCGCGCGCGTTTCAGTCGTAATGGCATACGTGGGATTGGCTTTGTCGCCGCTCAGTGTCCAGTTCACCGAAGCTTCTCCGGCCAGCGTGAGGCCATTCCGGTCAGCCTTGATGGTGTAGTGCAGTTGCGCGGAGGGCGGTAAATTCGTCGGGTACAGATTGTTCGGATGATCTGCGCCATGCGCGCCGCTCATGCAGAGTGTCGCTATCAAAAGGGCTGTGTTTAGAATAGTTTTCATTGTCTGTCTTCAGTGATGATTTTTCGTATTGTTTGCGTGGTAATGGCGCCGTTGCTTTCGGTATTGCGGAGTTGAACCGGCAGCCAGTTCAGGTCTGGTGCAACCCAGATATCGAGCCGCGAGGAATAAGTTCCTGGGCGCGGCGGCCTGACGATGTGCCAGGTATCGAGATGGCCGAGTCGGGTGTCAATGGTTTCCCGGTTCAAGACGACAAACAGAAATGGGCTTGCGTCTTTGTCTTCCGCCACCTGAATCGTAATTTCCTTCCCTTTTTCAAATTGGCCCGGATCGGCATTGCCGATACTGGCCAGTTGCATTAATACGGTAGCGCGGTCCTGTGCACCCTCGGATAGCGGAAACGTCGCGGTGCTGGCAGAAAAACTGATCGTACCCGCATCGTAATTGAAATGGGTCGCCGTTGCCGAGCGGCCACGCCGGGATTCGGTCATGGTGTCTGGTCTGATGCCGGCATTGCCTAAACTGCCCGCACTGTCCACGCTGTACAGCCGTACTTTGGCAAACAAAAAATCCACGCCGACTTCCAGACGCAGATTGTAGCTGGTGCCGTCATGTGACCAGTGAATTTCACCTGAGCCGTAATAGGGATTGGCGACGTTGGGTTCGGTGCGCACAACATCCAGCAAATAGCTGGCCGATGGCGGCGGCATGGTATGCAGAGCCTGAGCCGACTGGATAACCGGTGCGGGTGGCAATTCGGGCAGGGCAGCAGGTTCGGGAATCGTGACCGGATTCGCTGCAATCACCGCTGCAGCACTGTTCTGGTCCAATTCAGGACTGTCCGAGAGCGCTTCGAGCACCGGATTGGGAATGTGCGGACGTGGCCTGTCTACGCGTTTTGTCGGCGGTACGGCAGTGAATTTGCTGATGGCGGGCACTTCATAGAGGTGTATCGGAATCACCACGGTCGGTACCGGGAGTCTTCTGTGCGCAGTGCTGAAAAATTGCAGCAACAGCAGATGTGCTGCAACCGTGATCAGGACAGGAATGATGCGGCGCGAAGTCAAAATAAGGATCGGTTAGATTGTGTGGTGCACGGCGGCACTTGAAAGTCGTCAGTGTAATCGTTTTCCATCCTGCTGCACGGTTCCTTGTGTTGGACAGCGATAAACCGGCCCAAATCCGATTCCAGCTTGACCAGTCTGATTTGCAAGGGCAAGATGGGGCACCTTTCGTTGAATTTGGAGAAACAGTGATGGCCCAGTCAAATGCTTCTGGCGATACGTTTAATGACAGTCTGAACTTTGTTAAAAAATTGTGGGGCCAGATGGGCGTGCCCGGCATGCCGTCCATGCAGGGCGTCACGCTGCCGGGCATGCCGATCATGCCTGCGCCCTCGATGTCACTGGAAGATCTGGACAAGCGTATTCAGGAATTGAAAACGGTTGAAACCTGGCTGAACCTGAATACCACGATGCTGCGCAATACCATACAGGCCATGGAAGTCCAGCGCGCGACAATCGCAACCCTGCATTCGTTGTCGAACACGATGGCAAACTCTATGCAGGGCATGAGTTCTGCCGCAACACGGTCGGCACCGCCTGCTGCACCGGAGCCGGAAGTCGCCGATGAACCGGCCGACAGCAGCGAGCCGGTCACGCCCATACTCGAACAGTCGGCAGCCTGGTGGCAGGGCGTGCAGGATCAGTTCAAGCAGGCGTTGGGAACAGCACTGGAAAAAAGCGCCGCAAATTTTGAGGCAGTGAAGTCGGCATCGGCGAGCATGCCTAAACCCGCCGCAGCGAAAAAACCTGCCCCGACCAGAAAAGCTGCAGCCAGGCCGAAAACAGCCGCCAAGGCAAAGGCTGCCGCTGCCAGGACCAGAAAGGCCGGTTAAGTCGACCGGCAACGAATCCGCATGGCGCGCTTACCCCGACTCGCAGTCGCGAACCACCAGCATCACGTGCTGCAGCGTGGCAATGACAATCGCATCATTTTTCACGATGAAAACGACATTGCCGCGTTCCGCCTGGCATTGCTGTCGGCGTCGCAAAAGTTTGAAGTCGCCATTCATGCCTACGTTTTGCTGCCGACCCAATTCAATTTGCTGGTAACACCCAAAACCGGTGAAAGCCTCGGCAAGATGATGCAGTGGCTCGGTCGGCACTATGTCCCTTATTTTAATCGCCGTTATCAGCGCAGCGGAACGTTGTGGCAGGGCAGGTATAAGTCCCTGGTCATCGATTCGGCAGACTATTTTATGTTGTGCAACCGCTACATCGAATCGAGCCCGGTATGGGCCGGATTGGTCAGTCATCCAGGGGATTATCCGAATTCCAGCTACCTGCATCATGTCGGCGCCCTGATCGATCCGCTCATCAGCGACCATTCGCTGTATTGGAATTTGGGCAATACGCCGTTTCAACGTGAGGCTGCTTATCGGCAAATGGCGGAGCAGGCACTCACTTTGAAAGAAATCGGAGAATTTACGAAGGCCACGCTGAACGGCTGGCCGCTGGGTTCCCCGAAGTTTAAATCCGGCCTGGAAAAACAGGCCAACCGGCGCATCGCGCCGCTGAAACGCGGTCGCCCAAAATCGTCTGCCAGCACCTCCCTGCCGTCACCAGAAATCCAGTCAGACCAGTAAAGCCCGTCCAGATGTGCGACGCAAGCCGCAGTCACGCCGTGTTTGTTTTTAAATTTACTCCGTCCCTAATAAAATTAAAAATAAATAAAATTTATTTTTAATTGACGCTGACCCTATTTAATTTTGTTGAATTATCTATTGCAAGGCATTATTCTCTGCTGTCCCCGTATCCCATTTGTGGAGAACACGTATGCAAGCTCAAGGTCTGTACGATCCAAATAATGAACATGACGCCTGTGGTGTTGGCTTTGTCGCCCACATCAAGGGTCACAAAAGCCATCACATCGTCGAGCAGGGTCTGTTAATCCTGCAAAATCTGGATCATCGCGGCGCGGTCGGGGAAGACGAACTGATGGGTGATGGTGCCGGGATTCTGGTGCAGCTGCCGGATCAGTTTTTTCGCGAAGAAATGGCGAAGCAGCAGGTCACCCTGCCACCGCCCGGTGAATATGGCGTGGGCATGGTGTTTTTGCCTAAAGAACATGCTTCGCGTCTGGCCTGTGAGCAGGAGATCGAACGTTCGGTACGCATCGAGGGACAGATCGTGCTGGGCTGGCGCGATGTGCCGGTCGATAAAAACATGCCGATGTCGCCCACCGTGCGTGCCAAAGAACCGGTCATCCGGCAGATTTTTATCGGCCGCGGACCGGACATCATGGTGACCGATGCGCTGGAACGCAAGCTGTATGTGATCCGCAAGTCTGCCGTGCACGCGATCGAAGCGCTGCACCTGCTGCATGGCAAAGAATATTTCGTGCCGTCGATGTCGGCGCGCACCATTGTGTACAAAGGTCTGTTGCTCGCTACCCAGGTCGGCGTGTATTACCAGGATCTGCAGGACCCACGCTTTGTTTCTGCGCTGGCGCTGGTGCATCAGCGGTTCTCCACCAACACCTTCCCGGAATGGCCGCTGGCGCACCCGTACCGGATGATTGCGCACAACGGCGAAATCAATACCGTCAAAGGCAATTTCAACTGGATGCGCGCCCGCGAAGGCGTGATGAGCTCTGCGGTGCTGGGCAACGATCTGCAAAAACTGTATCCGCTGATTTTTGAAGGCCAGTCCGATACCGCCTGTTTTGATAATGCACTGGAACTGCTGGTCATGGCCGGTTACCCGATAGCGCAGGCGATGATGATGATGATTCCGGAAGCCTGGGAAAATCACGCCATGATGGACGACAACCGCCGCGCTTTTTATGAATATCACGCGGCGATGATGGAGCCGTGGGATGGTCCGGCCGCCATGGCATTTACGGACGGTCGTCAGATCGGCGGCACGCTGGACCGCAATGGTTTGCGTCCGGCCCGTTATATCATTACTGATGATGATCTGGTGGTGATGGCATCCGAATCCGGCGTGTTGCCG
>Ga0209067_10001309_pt1 | contig 15432 bp, 14 predicted proteins | sample ColStrG_CSR_2013_FD_187199 | JGI IMG/M metagenome (GOLD analysis project Ga0209067, IMG submission 187199) | Freshwater sediment microbial communities in response to fracking from Pennsylvania, USA - Cold Stream Run_MetaG_CSR_2013 (SPAdes)... | ecosystem: Environmental > Aquatic > Freshwater >...
AAAATCCTCAAACCTTGATATAGGGGGCGGCGCGATGAGTTTTTAAGCCTCACAACAGTGTAGATCCTCGCCTTCTTCCGGTTATTTCCGCCTAGTTCCATATCCTCCAACCTCCTTCTATTTCTCACAAGCGGATCTGTCGGTAAATCCTGGCACGGAGCTTTTAGATGGAGAGCAAGGCGCGCGAATAATGCTGTAGTTTTCTACAGCTAGTCAGTAGCAACGATGCTATCCGCTAAAAGGGCCAGCCAGGAGCTACTCGCTCGGCTCAAATTTGGTAATCTTGGTGCCTTGGAAGCTAAGACCAGCCATAAGACCTTTTTGATTGAAGAAGAAGGCGCAGATTCCTTTCTGAAGAGTCGTACTGGAAGCTGAGGCGGAGAGCCCTTCATTCATCACGACGAGAGTCGGTGCTGTGCCGATCTCAAAGCCGTCGCTCTTTTTGAGATATTTCAACGAAGCTTCATCCATAAAGAAAAGAGCATAGCCAAATTCCTGAATCCCCGCCTGATAGCCGTAGGAGGCAGCGGTCGTGTTGTAGTAACCATGCACGACACCATTTTTGAAAAGCACACCATCACCGCGCTGGAGGCCGACCAAGAATCCGGCCTTAACAACTTTGGGGAAGACCAGAACGGCGATTGCCTTTTCATTCAAAGCTTCAGCCTTGGGATTATTCTCGATGAGATGCTGAAGTGCCCTCTGGGACATCCTCTCAAGACGCGCCGCAGAATAGGCACTGGCCTTAGGAAGCTGAATGGAAACAGCAAGAAGGAGAAGGAGGGAGATCTTGAGAAATTTCATGAGGCATGATTTAGCAGAGCCTCCCTGATCTGACAGCGAAAAATCGTAATTTCCCAACTTTTTAGAGTATCGCTTATCGCCTGATGCGCTCCTGCACCGCTGCATTATTATTGATCAGATCATTGACTCTGTAGCCCGGCAGAGGCTTCGTGCTGAGACAATCGAGATTCCCATCCGTACCGATGACGGCAATGGCAAAACCTTTTGCAATATCGTAGGCCGAGGCAGTGCCTGCCGGATCGTTTACCAGGACAAATGGGATATTGGAGGGAATGCGGCCCCCTTCTTGAGTGAAGGCTGCAAAGGCAATCGTACCTTGAGCGGCAAAGCGTTCGTAGAATCCTTTGAGTTCCTTCATCTGCTTGCGAAAGGCACGATCCCTAGGTGAGGGGGCAATGATGAGCAAGACAGGTTTTCCACGGAGCGAAGCGAGCGTGATTTTCCTCCCAGCATCGGCTCCTCCCTCGAAAGCAGGTGCAGCATTCACCACGGAAGCTGTCGAAGCCGTTGTGTCCTTCGTAGCAGACTCTGCCCCAGAAACTCCCGAAATCAGAAATCCCGTGAAGAGAAGAGCGAGAGTCTCTCGGAAAAATGCGCGTGGTACTTTCATGGGATAAACTCCTTCAGGACGAACTTATCCTAGACGGTCATCAGCTCGGCCTCTTTATGAGCCACATGCTTGTCAATTTCCGCAACGGATTTGTCAGTGATCTTCTGAATCTCTTTCTCACTGCGTTCGAGATCATCTTCGGTGATGTCTCCAGCTTTTTCCAATTTCTTGGCACCATCCATCGCCTCACGGCGGCAGCCACGAATACGGACGCGAGCTTCTTCGGCAAGTTTATTCACAGTGCGGACGAGATCTTTGCGGCGTTCTTCGGAGAGTTCGGGAATGCGAAGCCGAATGAGCTTCCCATCCACGGCTGGTGTGATGCCGACTTTGCTTTCCAGAATCGCCTTCTGAATATCTTGTACCGTCCCAGCATCAAAGGGTTGGATCACGAGCAGGCGAGGCTCCGGTGAGGTAATGAGGGCAAGCTGCTTGAGCTTCATGCTGCTGCCATAGGCCATGACATCAATTCCCTCAACAAGGGCTGGAGAGGCTTTTCCTGTGCGGATAGAGGCGAATTCATGCTGCATGAACTCCACAGCTTTCTCCATGTCGGACTCGGCTTCAAATAAGACTTCTTCTGCACTCATAGTAATAAAATGGATGGGGTAAAAATTTGGTTGGTTGGAGTGGACTAGCGTGCGGGTTTGTCATCGATGACGAGAGTTCCTACAGCTTCGCCTCGTACGGCGCGAAGGATATTCTCCGGCTCAGACATGTCAAAAACAATGATCGGCATCGCATTGTCCATACAGAGGGAAAATGCCGTGGAATCCATGACCTCCAAGCGGCGTGTCAGGGCCTCGGTGTAGGTGAGGGTCTCGTAGCGGATAGCATCGGGATTTTTCTTAGGATCGCTGTCGTAGATTCCATCAACCTTTGTCGCCTTGAGAATCACCTCCGCGCCGATCTCATTGGCGCGCAGAGCGGCGGTCGTATCGGTAGAGAAAAAGGGATTTCCCGTTCCCGCCACGAAGATCACGATATGCCCATGTTCGAGATGGCTGATGGCTTTGCGAACGATAAAAGGCTCTGCCACATTATTCATCTGAATGGCCGTCTGGACGCGCGTAGAAAACCCGAGATTCTCCAGCGCACTCATGAGAGCCATCCCGTTGATGACAGTAGCCAGCATTCCCATGTAGTCAGCAGTAGCGCGGTTCATCCCACGATGACTCGCAGCGAGCCCGCGCCAGATATTGCCTCCGCCAACAACAACAGCGACCTCGACTCCCATTTTACGCACCTCGGCAATCGAGGCAGCTACGCGCTGAACGATCTGAGGGGAGACACTATCCGTGCTCCCTGCCTCTTTCAAGGCCTCGCCACTGATCTTGAGAACAATGCGGCGGTATTTGGATTGTGATGAAGTATCAGCCATGACGCGCTATCAAACCGCAGGATGAGCTTTGAGCAAAGGCAAATCAGAGGTTCCTTAATATTCGATGACGCTATCATCCGCCAACGAGAGTTGCGAGGCTTGAAGTTCCAGTTTTCTTTCTTCAGCAAGCCGCTTCTCTTCCGCATCGACAGCGGTCTGGAGAAAAGCTTTTAGCTCGGGAATCCCCTCCCCTAGTTCGGCACAGATCGGGAGAATCGTAATGCCAGGAAATTCCTTTTTGAATTTTTTGATATTCACCTCGGCCTCGGGCATATCCATTTTATTGGCGACGATGCACCAAGGGCGGAGGGAGAGTTCGGGATTATAGAGTTCGAGTTCCTTGCGAAGTGCTTGGAGATCATCCATCGGACTACGGCCTTCGGAGCCTGCCATATCAAGCACCATGAGAAGATAAGCACAGCGCATGACATGACGGAGGAACTGATGTCCAAGGCCACGATTTTCATGCGCTCCTTCGATCAGCCCAGGAATATCGGCGACCGTGGTTTTTTTGTAATCCTCGAGATCAACGACTCCGACCTGGGGATTGCGCGTCGTGAAGGCATACGATCCAACCTTTGGATGGGCACGAGAGATAGCACGAAGCAGCGTCGATTTCCCTGCATTTGGATAACCGACAAGTCCGGCAAATGCGATGGAGCGCATTTCTAGTAAGAACCACCCTTCTTCCCCTGGGATTCCCTCGGTGAAACGGCGCGGAGCCTGATTGCGCGAGCTCTTAAAGTGAATATTACCGCGCCCTCCATCTCCACCGTGGCAGATGATGAACTCGGCGCTCGGCGTATCCAAGTCAGCCAGCAAATCCTCAGGTAGAGGATCGGCGAGACCTTTCTTGACACGAGGTTGATCGGAGATTTCCTCACCATCCTCTTCATTTTGAAGAGGCTCGGCCAATGGATCAGGGATATCGTTCGCCACGAAGCGGTAAATCATCGTTCCCACAGGAACAGGTACAATCAGATCGGGCGCGGACTTACCATGCCGCTGACGATAGGAACCGCGACCGCCTGGTTTCGCCCGCAGGATCGGCTCGAAGAAGAGATTCGCCAACTGATCAACATGGACATCAGCCTTCAGAATGACATCGCCGCCATCGCCACCATCGCCGCCATCTGGGCCTCCCTTGGGAATGAATTTTTCTCGACGAAAGCTAGCCGAACCGCTGCCGCCATCTCCGGCCTTAGCATGAATTTTAACCCGATCAATGAACATTTTTTTATCTTCCCAGAAGCTGACGATAAAGTCGCTCTGTTTTCTGAGCAATCGCCTTCCAGCCGAAAAACTCCTCAACCCGCTTGCGTCCAGCAGCCCCCATCTTGGCAGCAAGCTCAGGATCAGCCATGAGTTGATTAACCCGCGCAGCTAGATCCCTAGCGAATTTTTCCGGCTCCGTCGCCTCAAAGGGACTCTCCTTCATCTGCTCCAGCGGCACCATGAATCCGGTCTCTCCCTCGACCACAACCTCCTTGATGCCGCCGACCGCACTTGCCACGACAGGCGTTCCACAGGCCATCGCCTCCAGATTGATGATCCCGAAGGGCTCATAGATCGAGGGACAGACAAAGACCGAGGCACCGGAATAAAGAGCCTTTGCCTCACTTCGTGAGACCATTTTTTCAATCCAGATAATGTCAGGATGATGCTCTCGCGCAGCAGCCACGGCCTGCTGCATTTCGACAGCGATCTCTGGCGTATCGGGAGCACCGGCGCAGAGCACCACCTGAAAGCCAGGATTAAAGTACTGGATGGCTCGGACAAGATGAACGATTCCCTTCTGTCGTGTGATGCGTCCCACAAAGAGAATGTAGGGTCGCTCAGGATCGACTCCAAGAGAGCGAAGCGTCTCTGGATTTTCCTGCGGCTTGTATTCATTGAGATCAATGCCGTTATGAATCACACTCACTCGCTCGTCGGGAATCTTGAAAAAATTGTGGAGATCATGACGCGTATCCTCGGAGACAGCGATCACGGCATCGGCCATTTCGAGGGCAGTCTTCTCCAACCAGAGGCTGAAATCATAGCCTCCACCGAGCTGCTCGCGCTTCCAGGGACGGAGCGGCTCCAGAGAATGCACTGTGATGACAAGCGGAATGCCATAGTTCAGCTTCGCCATGATTCCGCCAAGATGCGTGTACCATGTATGACAATGCACGATGTCAGCATTGATCCCAGCACCGTTGAAATCAACACACCGGCGTGCCGCACCCAGCGGACTCTGAAGCGGCTTCGGACAGGTAAAATCAGGAGTTCCTAGCCCAAATCCCGTGACATCAATCATGCCGACTTTTTCTTTCTGATCGCCGAAGCAACGCACCTCCACCTCCATCAGCTTCGCCAGCTCTCGACTCAGATAATCGACATGAACCCCTGCCCCTCCGTAGATATTCGGCGGATATTCATTAGTGAGGAGAAGAGTTTTCATTCAGGGGGGATTAAATCAATTTCACTGGCAGGAAGAATCGTAATACCCCGCTTCCCGCGACAAGACGAGGAAGATCAATCGCTGTGAGCGAGGCTTTGGAGACATTGATCGAAAGGCTGTTTTCCAGGCCAAGAAGTGTTGCAACGAGCGTACTAAAATCAGGCTCGTGACCGACGATCATGACGGAGTCGAGCTTGTGATAGGCGGAGAGCTCACTGAGGGCCGTTTCAGGATTCATCCCGCAGGCGAGCCAGGGAGCCTCCGTGAAATCAACACCAAGTTTATTTGCCACGATGGCAGCAGTCTCCTTTGCTCTCAGAACGGGACTGCTCAAGATCAGATCGGGCTTCAGGTGATGAAGGGCCAAATACTCCCCCACTTTTCCCGCCTGAGAAATTCCCTTCTCCGTCAGGCAACGGGAAAAATCATCAGGCTGGTAAGGAGATGCCTCGGCATGACGAAGGAGAGTGAGGAGCATGTGGGAGAAAAGATGTCCGAGTATCGTATCAGCTCACCTTATGGTTAGTCTAATTAAATTAGCGATTCTAATGGATCTTAATCATTGTTTTTTAAAAAAAGTTCTTGTGAGACAGTCTCGCAAAGGCTAATCTTAGTCCATGAGAGAGTTCCAAAAACAGGAATCTCGGTTTAGCCTTGGCTCCTCGCCATTAAGGCAATGGGGGCAATGGAGAGGCTTTACCATGCTTGAAGTCGTGATTGTCCTGGCTATCACTGCTCTGATTTTAACGATAGCGCTTCCCTCCATGAATAGCCTCCAGACAGCTGGCAGTTTGACCGCGAGCGCTGCTGCGCTCCAGGCGATTCTCCTTCAAGCCAGAACACAAGCTGTGGCTAGAAATTCCTATGTATTCGTTGGATTGTACGAATCAGATGTTTCAAAATCAGATTCCCTACGGCCCGCACCAAGTGGCACAGGGAGAGTTTGGGTCGGCGCAGCAGTCACCAAAGATAGTACTCAATCCTATAGTTTTACGAATTCAGTAGGGTTGTCATCAGGGTGGAGCGTAGCCGATCTGGCTCCCGTCGGCAAGTTGCAACATTTCAATAATATCCATCTTTCAACCAACGCTTCATTTTATTTGACCAATACCCCTGCCAACACAGTAAGTCCCGTTGGCGACACCTCAGCCACCAATACCCCCTTTGGATGGCCACTGGAGAACTCGAATTCCGTGACTCAATTCTCTACTGGAGTTATTCAATTCAACCCACAGGGTACGGCCATACTTCCTGGCTCCTCGACTCCTACGGAGTATATTCAGATTGCTCTGATTCCCACTCACGGCAATCAGGTAATGAGCAATAATCCCAATGCAGCCGTCGTCCAAGTGGATGCACTGACCGGATTAATTCAGACCTATCGCCCATAAGATCCACACGAACATAAAGTTCTCCACTACTCACAAATAAACAGTCCTAAAAAAACTATCGCTCCCTGAACCCAGCTCTGCTACAATCAACCTGTCAAAAACCATGAAACAAAACCTCAAAAACCATGAAACAAAACCTCAAAAACCAGATTAGAAAACAAACAGGGGGATTCTCCCTCGTTGAAGTCATGATCGGTCTTGGTGTTGCCTCGGTCTTTATGGTGGCCATTCAGAACTTCATTCCCAAGAGCATCACGGTAGCCAATAATGCAAGCGATCAGGCGGCAGCCACGACGATGATGTCCTCTATTGTACAGGATCTCCGCAATACCCGATCCGATGCGTCAAACTCTCCAGGGTTAGGCATCCCGCTGCCGATCGATACAACGGCTTCGACCAACCTGATGTCCACGAATATTTATCTATCCGCCGGAGGTGGGGTAATTTCACAATCTCAGGCCAGATATGCCGCGACAGTATGGTTAAGCAATTCAGCTTCTGCAACGGTGACTTCCTTGACCACAGTGCATGTCAAAGTCTATTGGCCAACCGTTGGAACGACTCAAGGATCTGTCGAGAGCATCACCTCCTTCAACCGTCAATTACAGCGTGGCGGAGTCTATATTGCTTCTAAAGCCGGTGGCAGTGCTACTAATACGACTACTGGCTGTACAACCGGTGGGTCTACGGGTGGAGGTCCTATTTGTGGGGGACATCACTGTGGCGATCCCGATGGCTACGGGCATTGCTGGGGCGATGATGATGGTCACGGGCATTACTACGGCGAAGATGATGGCTGTGGTGACGGGCATTACTATGGAGAGGATGATGGCTGCGGACATCAATGGGGGGAAAGTGATGATGATGATGGTGAGTATGGTTGCTTCCATGACTGTGGAAATGACAGCAATCACGGCAATCCTTATGGCTGCGGAAAAGGCAGCTGGGGTGGTGGTTGCGGCAGTGGTGGTGGTGGTTGCGATGATGGTGGTTGCGGTGACGAAGAAAACAATGGCTGCGGTCAGGATAGATGAGCCTCGACGGTGATCGGTGCCATCGACCAGAGGGATTCACTCTGGTCGAAATGGTGGTCGCCCTTGGTATCTTGGCCATCTTGGTTGTCTTGATGGGGCAGGTGATCAATCAGGTTTCCAAGACCATCACAAGGGCACAGGGACACTCTCAATGCGACACAGAGGCGGCGGTTGTGTTTGACAGAATAGGAGATGACATAGCCCAGATCATCAACCGCTCCGATGCTGATGCCCTTTTCATTGGATTTCCGACAAATAGCGCTTCAGGTAGCAATGGATTGTCATCAGCAGGAACCGACCATAATGACCAAATGTTTTTTTACAGTCAGGGATCAGGTTACGCGACCAATACTACTAACCAGAGCCCCATTTGTTTCATTTCCTATGTTGTCACCAATCAAGTTCTTAAGCGCTTGGGAGTTGCCCAGTCGTGGGACGATCAGACCTTCATTACTTCTGGCAACAAACAGACTCTTATTAATGGAACAAATCCGCTGACGCTTGGCCTTTCCACAACCAACTATTATCATGTTCTCGGCCCCTCGGTCATCCGCATGGAGGTGGCATTGCTAATGGTTGCAGGAACTACGAACGCCGACGGCTCTTCCAACGGAGATAATGCCTACGCCAACCTCACCAATGGAACCAATTACTGGCATGGTCTCACAAATGTGAATTCTATTGCCGTGGGCCTTGCTATTCTGGATCAGACAACTCGAGGTCTTCTCACAAGTCAGCAACTCAGTAATGTTGCCTCGGCACTACCTGATTCGATTGCTAGCAACAATGGAGGTTTTCCCGGTGCTTGGACAAATCAAGTGATTTCTGTCCCTGGATCACCTAATTCCCAAGTAAGGATCTATAAGCGTGTTTTTCCGGTCACACGATAACGCAAAATAGTGTTTTATAAAGATCCTCAGAATGTCTGGAAACTCCTTGATGAACCGAATAAGCTAATTGTTGAGGACTTCTCTCCATGCTCCCTTCCTCCCATCCATCACTCGTTATAAAATTTTTAAAAGGCTTTTGCGGGATGGGTCTTCGTGGGTTTAGAGAAATCAAAACAGGCAGCTCCTCACTCGAAGGATCTGCCCTCATTATCATCCTGCTCCTGATGGTGATGCTCATTGCCCTTCCCATGGCGTTTTTCATTCAGTGCACGGCTCAGAGGATGACAACCAATGTCGATGCAACGATCTGGACGGAGACTGTATTGGCACAGGGTGCCATCGAAAGTATCATGAGCGATCTAGCGCAGGAGATCGTCGCAGGATCGAGCCCATGGACTAATGTTGTCACAAATGTGCCGAAAGGAATGGTCTATACCAACCTCATCTATTACCCCACAATCCCTATGAACATGGTGCCCGCACTGGCCTTCTCTACCAGTACGAATGGAGTAGTGCCAGGACTGGAAAACCTGATCAAGAGAAGTGCTTATGGAGTGACCAATTACCCCGGAGGATCTGCACTAGCCGTGAATTCTTCCTCAACCAATCCTTCTCTCAATGGCCGTTTTGTGACGATGGCTCAATGGAATCAACATCTTCTACTTGCCAGAGCGAACACCAACAGCAGCACTGACCCCACACCGACAAACTCTTTTATTCCTCCTGATTGGATTCAGGTCGCACGAGATGGATCCAAGCCGACGAACTGGAGCACTAACCTTTGCTGGGCGATCACAAACTTGACAACAGTGACAGGTCGTTATGCCTACGCAATGTATGAAGAGGGAGGGCTGCTTGATGCCAATGTGGCAGGTTATCCGGCCGCGCTGACAAATCAATCACCGCTGCCCGTTTGCGACAAGGCAGGGACATACTTTGCCGACCTAACCCAAATAGGTCTGGATACAAACCAGATCAATGCATTGGTAGCATGGAGAAATTATGTCACTGCCTCGGCAACAGGAGCCTTTCCCAATTATACAATCCCCGACAACGGAACGAATTATGGCATGTCCATTTTGGGGAATAACAATGGCTTCATGGCGATCTACAGTACGAATACGGTCTCCTGTTCCAACAGTTTGGGATTTGCAACGGATCACCAATTTAGCAGCCGTCAGGCACTCATTGCTTTCCTTGAGGCATGCGAGCCCTCTAAGGCTGCTGCTGCCATGAATGCTCTCCGATATCTTGGAAACTTCAGCAGAACGACCGGCCAACCCTCCTTTGCTCCCTCCACCAACAGGCCAAGGGTGCTCTCTTTGGCCAATGGCGGGAATAATACCAATGCCTACACCAATGATGATACGATCAATCCAGCATTCCTGAGCGTCTCTGTGAATTCCAATTCCTTTTACCGCAATGATAACTCTTCTGCCCATCCCGATGCCGCACTGGTAGGAGACCCCCTGGTCAAAAAGCACTTCCCATTAAACCTGATCTCCTGGGTCACCTACGCGGGACCGAGCTCCAATAACCCATCGCTCTGGGCTCCCTATACAAACGCAGGGATTCCCACATCGCTTTTATCAAGAGGCTCGTCGAATAATGTCGGTGGATATTTCGGTCTGCATTGGACGAATAATAGCAACAAAACCAATGATTACTTTTGGGTTTACAGACCTGGCGTCAATCAGCCAATCCTGACTCTTGCCCAAGTTCAGGCTCAAGGACGCGAGGCAGATTTCTTTGAACTCCTGAAGGCCTCCATAACGGTTGGATCCTTGGGAAAAGCTTATACCTACACGGGAGCTGCTAGCAATTCGAATGCCTGGACAACCCCAGTCGGCTATAACGAGGTCTATGATAACTGGACAGACGCACAGATCATCCAGATCGGGGCAAATATCATAGCCCAGACCCAGCCTGGCAATTATCCAGTGAGGATTCAATTTTCCGATGGCATCACCTTCGGGGGAGCAACGGTCGAAATCCGAGGCGTTCAAGATCTCCCGTACCTCTACCGCATTCGTGAAGGAAAGGTCATGCTGACAAATTCCTCCCCCTCAGTCGGCTCCCTACCGATGGTTAATACCAATGGAACAAATTTCATCAGTGGAGGCTCAGGGATCGTCCTCCAGGAACCGGAAATCTGGAATCCTCATGCTATGAGGAGTGCTATCACGACGAATGCAGGGCCGACGAGTTTCCGCTTGCTGGCACTCAGCACCGATCCCCTCACCCTAGCGACAAACCTGGCAACAAACTCGCAGATCTTTCCCTCCACAACGAGCTACACCATCGGCGAGGTCTGGAATACTAACGGTACCGTCTCAGCGACAAATACAAATATCGGCACTGTCGCCGGGACAAGCAACAGCTCGACCAATCTCAATACCAACAACGCCATCATCACATTCTCCATTCCTGCTAATCGCCAGGATCTCTTCCGAGAACCGACACTCCTCATCACGCCCAATTTCCCTAGCGGGAGTACTAATGCAGGGCCAACCTTCGCACTTTCATCAACTTTATCTGGAGGTGCTTACCAATATGCAGCCGTTGGTGTCACGGGTCGCACCAATTTCATAGGCATTCCCATGGGCATTATCCCCATGGCCTTCACCAACACCATGTCCAAAGGAGCCATCGGAACAAACAGCTCTACGAATGTGCCTGCCGCAGCAACCAATGGAATCTATCCCACTGGATATGTCACCTATCAGACTAATGGAAGCTACGGACTTCCTAGTGTGACCTACCTCTTGCAGTACCAGGATACCAATAATAATTGGGTTACCTATGATGAGAAATTCGTCAGCGTGGCCAACTCCACTAATGGATACAGCACTCCGAATTCAGGAACAAACACTGCATCCACAAACTTAAGTTTCACCTACAATCTGAATAAAACTTTCTTCGGGGACTCAAATCACCCGACTTGGTCGAAAAACGCGATCGGAAGCGAGTGGAGCGTGGTTGCTTTTGATCCACGATCAAGTCGTTTTGGAATGCAATTTTCAGGATGTGGTGGAAGCACGAACTCGTCCTACTCCTTCCCGCTAGGTGCCGCGCTCGGTCTCTACGCAACGAACTACGCCCCACTCTACACCGCCGGATGGGCCGTTCCGATTGGCACCGCCACGAATAGTACAGCCATGCAATATGCCGCGCAGCAGAATGCTGTACTGACCTGCCGTCCCGATATTTATGGAGGGATGGTCTTGAGTTCCACCTCCTCCGGCCCCACAGCCGCAGGATGGTATCCAGGTGGTTCCGCGAGCGTCGTACGACCGGGCATGATTGCGCAAAATAATCCCAGTGTGACAGCAACAACGACTTGGAGGTTTAATAACGATTCCAACGCACCAGCTTTTGTGAATCAGTATTTTGCAGATCCTGATGGAGTCGTACGACGAGGCATGGGAGCCTATGTACCCTACACGACCGCATTTCCTGCAAGCAATCCGCCCTCTTCCTCCAATTTCCCCTCCGGCATTCCCATGCTCCCAGCGCATCAATTTGACAATTTGGGAAACGCATCACCCATTACGGCCAACCTGAGCGCTAATGCCAATGAATACCTCAGCCGCCCCATGATCGTTAACCGTCCCTTCCGATCGGTCGCAGAGCTTTGCTACACCCATTCGGGAACTCCTTGGCGAAACCTCGACTGCACGATCCCTGAAGGGGGGAGCATTGCTCTCCTCGATGTTTTCTGCATGCAGGATACCACGGACAATGTGGCACTGACTGCGGGAATGGTGAACCTGAACACTCGCCAACCTCTTGTTCTCCAGGCTATTTTGGCCGGAGCTTACAAAGACGATTTCAATCCTACCAACCCTTTGGTAAACTCGCTGCTAAGCACCAATCTGGCTGCCGCCGTCGCTAAGGCCTTAGTGTATCGTACTACGCAGACCAATGCCCCATACGGCCCGCTTCAGAATGTCAGTGAACTAGTGGGTAAATTTTACACCAACACCTTGGTCGGCAACAACTATTACAACGGAAGCCTCTCCTATATCGGTTTCAGTGATGATTCCAGCACCACTGCAACCAATGACCTGACTTCAGCCTTGCTCAATTCCGCCGTGGCAATCGATCCTGAACAGCGAATTCAGAGACTGCGCGAGTCCACCATCCGCGCACTTTCCGCCACAGGGCAGACACGGGTCTGGAATATTATGATCGACCTTGTGGTTCAGTCTGGCCGCTATCCCACGACCGCAACCGGATTCAACCAATTTGTCGTCGATGGCCAAATTCATTACTGGGTTCATCTGGCCATCGACCGGCTGACCGGAAAATTACTCGATAGGAGAGTCGAGACCGTGAAGGAGTAACGAAAGATAAAGTGACGGGAGATAATCGCGTACCCGTATTAAGTTCCTCCCTGCAATCCACTCATGATGCCGATGAGAGGAAGGAATAGCGCGATCACGATGGTTCCAATGAGAAATGCTAGCAGAACAATCATGATGGGCTCCATAAGCGTCGTGAGTCCAGAAACACTGGTATCCACCTCCTCGTCATAGAGTTCCGCAATCTTGATGAGCATCTTGGAAAGATTACCAGTCTCCTCCCCCACTTCAACCATGCCAACAACCATGCGAGGGAAGACCTTGGAAGCGAGCATCGCTTGCTTGATCGATTCACCATTTTTTACATTGGTATGAATCATCATAATGGCATCAGCAACAACCGTGTTGCCTGCTGTTTCTTTTGCATTCATCAATGCCTGCAAAACAGGAACACCACTTGAGAGCAAGGTGCCAAGCGTCCTCGAAAAATGAGAGATGGCACTCATGCGAACGAGATCACCAAACATTGGCATCCAGTAAAGACCTCTGTCCACGAGGCGCTGCACCATAGGGTTTTTCATGAGAGCTGCAGTACCAAAATAAATTATCCCGATTGAAAGTAGGATTAATAGAAAATGATCTTTCAGAGCATCACTAGCACTCACAACTATTTGAGTCAGAAAAGGCAAGGGCTGGCCATTGAGCATATCGAAGAAAATCTTTTCAAATTTTGGGACGATGAGAACCAAGAGAGCAGAAACAATGGTGATGGCAATAATCATGACAATCCCAGGATACATCATGGCACTTTTCACCTTACCCCTGACCTGATTTGCCTTTTCTCCAAATTCCGCTAGTCGATTTAAAACGACATCCAGAACACCACCCAGCTCTCCAGCCTTAACCATTTTTACAAAATTCGTATTAAAAATACGAGGGTGCTGTGAAACAGCAGTGCTCAGAGATTCGCCTGACTGAATGGACTCCCTCAGCTTTCCCAAAACATCTTTAAAAGTTCCATCAGGCTGCTGCTCCTGAAGCATCGTGAGGGATCGTAACACAGGAAGTCCTGCATCAAGAAGAGTGGCCATCTGTCTAGTAAAAACCATCACTGTCTTGGCCGTGACTTTCTTACTTTTAAAATTGAGATTGAGGGAGATTTTTTCCTTCTTTGTGTTTTGTTGAACCTCAAAACGCGGGTCGCTCAGGATTTCAATCTCTTTGACAAAGAGATCCTTCCTTCTGAGCTTTTCAATGCCGTCCATCCGATTTTCCGCATCAATACTTCCTCGGTGCTCAACACCAAAGGAATCCACAGCCTTGTAAAAAAAGATTGTCGATTGCATCAGTGGCTCAAGTATCGCCTACCGGCTATCAAGTTCCAGAACAAAGATCAGTGTTCTTTCGCCGATTATGAAGTTCCAGCTTGAGCAATAAGCCATAGGAGAGGATTGTAACATGGTATAAAAGAGTGACTAGCGAGTAAGCTCAATATTATGAAACGCTCGTTTTCAAGAAACTGTTTTGCAGAAGCTTTGGCTCTTGCATTGCTTTTCTCTTGCTCAACGAGATCAGTTCTAGCCGCGACGATTTCGTGGAGTAATGCGCCCTCATCTTCCAATTGGAATACGGCAACAAGCTGGGCGGGTGGAGTAGTTCCCGTTGCAGGGAGCGTCTTACAATTCAGCAATTCTTCCGTTACGAATCTTTTTAATAATATTACCGCTGGGACTTCTTTTGCAGGAATCAGTTTTACAACCAATGCCAGCATTTATTTCTTTTCTGGCAACTCCATCGTCCTGACTGGTGGTATTACAAACTCAGGTGCCAATTTACAAACGATCAATTTGGCAATTTCCACAACGGCCAATCAAACGATCTCTACGAGCGCAGGAGGGGGAAACATCACCCTTGGGGGGATTATTAGTGGTGCTGGCGGTGGGATTACTGCGGCTGGCAATGGCACAACCACCCTTACAGCCATCAATACCTTCACGGGAGCTACCGCAATCAATGCTGGCAGCACGCTTCAGATCAACGGAGCTGGACAGTTGGGATCAGGTAATTATGCCGCAGCGATCACCAATAACGGGGCTCTGATTGAGGGGAGCAGTGCCAATCAAACGGTGAGTGGAATCCTTAGCGGAACAGGCTCACTCGTTCAGTCAGGCACAGGAACCCTCACTCTATCTGGAACGAATTGACGTGACGCAGGTGATTTGAGCCAGGTGGTGTGTTAGTCTTCGGGGCCAACCAACCCAAAGACATGAAAGGCAAGAAGTACACGACAGAAGATAAAATTCGTATCCTCAGGCAGGCAGACGCCGGTGAGAGCATCGTGGAGGTATGCCGGGAGCATAACCTATCGCAGGTGAGTTTCCACCGATGGAAGAAGCAGTTCGGGCAAATGGAAGTCAACGAAGCCAAGCGGTTAAAAGAGCTTGAGAGGGAGAACACAGAGCTCAAGAAAATGCTGGCGGACTCCCTGCTAGAGAACCGAGTTCTCAAATTCGTATGCGAAAAAAAGCTCTGAGCCCGGGAAGTCGCCGGGCATACGCACTCAAGGCAGTTGAGG
>Ga0209067_10001311_pt1 | contig 15415 bp, 14 predicted proteins | sample ColStrG_CSR_2013_FD_187199 | JGI IMG/M metagenome (GOLD analysis project Ga0209067, IMG submission 187199) | Freshwater sediment microbial communities in response to fracking from Pennsylvania, USA - Cold Stream Run_MetaG_CSR_2013 (SPAdes)... | ecosystem: Environmental > Aquatic > Freshwater >...
CTGCTGCACGCTGGCGTGTTCGATGGCCATTTTTGCTGCATGTTCCACCACCCAGTCAAAATTTTCCTGGCCTACTGATTTGACATCGGCATCGGGCGCCGGATTGCAAAAGTCTATGGCATACGGCACGCCATCGCGGACCGCCATCTCCACTGTGTTGAAATCATATCCCAACGCGTGACACAATTGCAACACGTAATCCTGTACTTTCTTCACCAGCTTATCTGACGCGGGTGGTCCATTGACGACATAACGCAAGTGATGTGGGTTGCGCGGTTCGTATTGCATCACGCGCACGTATTTGCCGCCCAGGCAATAGCAGCGAAAATATTCTGTGAAAATAATTTCCTCTTGCAACATCATGACCAACTGTCCTGTCTCGCGATAAGCTTTAAAAAAATCATCCGCGTTTTCCAGTTTATAAACGCTTTTCCAGCCTCCACCGGCATGGGGCTTCATATACGCTGGCCAACCGATGTGCGCAAATATCTTTTCCCAACTTAGCGGGAATTTCAAGTTGCTGAACGAACTGTCCTGTGTGTCCGTCGGGCGCTCGTGTGACGGCAGGATCACCGTCTTGGGCACCGGCACACCCAACTTGACCGCCAGCGCATTGTTAAAAAACTTTTCGTCAGCGCTCCACCAAAAAGGATTGTTGATCACCGCCGTTCCGCTGATGGCTGCGTTTTTGAGGTACGCGCGGTAAAACGGCACATCTTGCGAAATCCGGTCGATGATCACCGCATAGCCGTCGCCGACGCCTTGCTGCACCTCGTCGATCATCACCGGCTCAGCCTGGATGTTTTTCAGGCCCATGCCATTGACGCGTGCGACAAGCGCCTCCGGAAAGGAGCGCTCCATGCCAAACAGGATTCCGATTTTTTTCATAGAATGGTTTTTGCGGTTGAAATGATGACCTCTTGAAACTTCTTCGGTTCACTCAGGTTGAGCGAGTGGCCCGATTGATCGAACCAAAATAACTCTTTTTTTTCAGCTTTTAATTCCTTGAAATAAGCTTCTGTGATTTTATAATTAGTCTGATGATCTTTTCGCCCCAGCAAAAAGAAAACAGGGCATCTGATCTCCGGCATGGTCACGGCAAGGTTTTCGGCCGCGCCTTCGTTAAACAAAACCAGGCAGGTGCGAGCCCATTGCACAACGTACGGTTGCGACGCGGAAGGTTTGTGTCCGTCGATCAGGATATTGAGCCACGCGCGGTGAAAATAAAGTTGGTTGCCATCTTCGAAGGGGATATGAACCGTCGCCAACTCCGCTTGGGCTTGCAGAATCTTCTTTTCGTTGGCCAATTGTTTCATAGCTTCCAGCGACATGCGTTCACTTTCATTTTGATTGACCATCGGTGCAATGGCAAAACACCCGTAGAGCCATTCGGGGTGGTGCGCGGCAACGCGCAACGCAAGATATCCGCCCCAGGAATGACCGGCCAGAAAAATTTTTTCGCAATGCAATCGGTCCCGCAAATAGCGGATCACGTCTGCGGCATCGTCATCAAAACGTTTGACAGTCAATCCAGACGGTACCGGGTTCATTTTGGCCGTCCGCCCGCTGGCTCGTTGGTCCCAAAAGACGACGACAAAATATTTTTGCAACGTGCGCGTAAAGCGGTCGGCATAGGGCGTGGCAACGTTACCGGGTCCGCCATGCAAATACAGCAACACAGGGTTGCACTCGTCGTCGCCACGGATATCGATCCACTGTTGAATCCCGCCAATTGCGACGGCCTTTGCTTCGTGAATGCCGGCCGTAGATCCCTGAGGCCAACCAGCCAAAAAGGTGAGCAGCCAACCGATCCGCCAGAGGGTCATGCGTCAGCGGATGAGGGACAAATAATGTGGAAACATTTCCCGCCAGGCGGGCCAGTCGTGCGGCCGGTCTTGGCGCACATCCAGCCAATGGTGGATGCCTTTGGCCCGCAGGATGCCAGCCATCTTTTCATTGGCCTCCCAACATTGATCATGGGTGCCAGTGCCCAATACCACAAACAGGTCAAACATGAAGGGGTTGTTGGCTTGGGGAATAAAGTCAGGCGGGTTGTTAAAATAAACGTCGTCGTCATAGTAGCCATCCAGTTGGCCTTTGATATCAAAAGCAGCACCCATATTGATCACGTACTTTACTACCTCAGGGTGCCGGAATGAAAAATTGGTTGCATGGTATCCGCCAAAACTGCAGCCCGCCATGGCCACCCGGTGTACGCCGGTTTCACTTTGCGCCAGCGGGACAAGTTCCTGCAAGATCATCTGGTCGTACCAAATGTGATTCCGCACGCGGTCAGCCGGATGGATGTACTTGTTATACCAACTTTGCGCATCGATGCTGTCGGGGCAATAGATTTTTACGAGGCCCTCGTCGAGAAACCAGGAGACGCTGTCAATCAACTTAAAATCTTTGTTTTCATAGTAGCGACCCATCGATGTGGGGAAGAGGATAACCGGATAACCCTGGTGGCCAAAAGCCAGAACGTCGATGTCGCGGCTCAGGGCAGGGGAATACCAACGGTGCAGGTGTTCGTGGGGCATTTATTTGGAGATGATTTCTGGTCGCCGATTATTTACCAAAGAAGATAACTATTTTTGATCCTTTAAGTTGGGAAATAAAAACTGAAAGACAAACGGTGCAAGACAATAAATCAGTGGCGCCGACGACAGGTTACCGGCAAGAGCGGATCGCTGCCCATTCAAACCTGCTGGGTCGCGAGGTGATCGTTCATGTGTTGCTGCCGCCTGCGGACGCAGATGCCGCGTTGACCTATCCCTTGCTGGTACTCAACGATGGTCAGGACATGGAGGCCCTTCGTGTGAAGGAAACGGTGTCCGAGTTAGCCGCGTCTGGTAAAATAAAAAATATCATTGTGGCCGGTGTGGTGGCCGGCGATCGCTTGCAGGAATATGGGGTGGCCGCGCAGCGCGATTACCTGAAACGTGGGCGCGCCGCCAAAGCCTACACGCGGTACATTGTCACCGAGTTGATCCCCTATCTTCATTACAAATATCCGATTGACCCCACCAGCGACCGGACGACGATGGCCGGCTGCTCGATGGGCGGCCTTAGCGCCCTGGACCTGGCGTGGAACCATCCCGAGATCTTTCATCAGGTGGGTGTGTTCAGTGGTGCTTTTTGGTGGCGCAAGCGCGACAGCAAAAGCCGTTTTTACTCCGATCACCGCGACCGCCTCATGCACCGACAGGTGCGCAACGGCAAAAAAAAAGAGGGGCTGAAATTCTGGTTTCAAACCGGCACCCTCGATGAACACAATGACCGCAATCAAAACGGCATTATTGACTCGATCGACGACACCCTCGACCTCATCGTGGAACTCGCCAAAAAGGGTTATCGTCCCTTTTACGAAATTGCCTATCACGAAATACCCGGCGGACGGCACAACCTTGAGACGTGGGCGGATGCCATGCCCGCATTCCTCAAATGGGCCTTTGCTCCAGACGCCTAAATGACTACCATGCATCATCCAACTGACACCATCATCTTCGACCTTGGCGCCGTGCTCATCGACTGGAATCCGCGGCATCTGTACCGAAAGATTTTTTCGAACGAAGAAGAAATGGAGTGGTTCCTGCAAAACGTGTGCACGCCCGACTGGAATGAACAACAAGACGCCGGACGCTCCTTTGAGGCTGCCACGGAAGAATTGCTTGCACAATTTCCTGCCTATGCCGGTGCCATTCGCGCGTGGTACGGACGGTGGCAGGAAACAATTGGCGGGCCGATCTCCGGCACGGTCGACATCTTGCGTGAATTGAAAGAAACAAAAAAGTTTAAGTTGTACGCCCTCACCAACTGGTCCGCGGAAACATTTCCATGGGCGCTTGATAACTTTGATTTCCTTCACTGGTTCGACGGCATCGTGGTGTCCGGTGTCGAAAAGACGCGGAAGCCGTTTCCCGAATTTTATCAGATTCTGCTCATGCGTTATGGCGTCGACCCTGCGCGGACCCTGTTCATCGACGATAGCCAGCGTAACATTTCAGGTGGCGAGGCGCTTGGCATCACCGGCATCCATTTTCTGTCGCCAGAACAATTGCGTCAAGCCTTGACCGCACATCGCGTCCTTTGATGACGCGTTGCAATCATAACCGTAATTTAATACGAGGATACCGACATCTTGAAGGTTTCTCGTGAACTTTGAAAGCTCGGTTTAAGTTTTACATTCAAAACCAACTTATTATGCAAATTCGCCCACTCGGAACGCAAGGAATAAAAACTTCACAGCTCGGCCTCGGCTGCATGGGGATGTCGGAATTTTATGGCGCCGGAGACGATGCCGAGTCCATCCGCGTCATCCATCGTGCCATCGACCTCGGGGTCACTTTCCTGGATACCTCAGACATGTACGGACCGCACACCAACGAAGTGCTCGTGGGTAAGGCACTGAAGGGCCACCGCGACCAGGTGACACTGGCGACCAAATTTGGCATCGTGCGAAACCCGACAGACCCAAGTGTGCGCGGCATGAATGGCAAACCGGCCTACGTCCACGAGGCCTGTGCGGCCAGCTTGAAACGCCTCGGCGTAGATGTCATCGACTTGTATTATCTCCACCGCGTGGACCCTGCCACACCCATCGAGGAAACGGTGGGCGCCATGGCCGAACTGGTCAAGCAAGGAAAAGTAAAAGCGCTGGGGCTGTCTGAGGCCTCGCCCGTTACGATCCGACGGGCGCACAAGGTTCATCCGATCGCTGCGTTGCAAACCGAATATTCATTGTGGAGTCGCGAGCCCGAAGAAGAATTGTTAGCTGTTTGCCGCGAACTGGGCATCGCCTTTGTAGCTTACAGCCCCCTTGGCCGCGGATTTCTTACGGGACAAATCAAAAAGTTTGAAGATTTTGAACCAACGGATTTCCGGCGCATGTCGCCTCGCTTTCAAGGCGAGAATTTTCAAAAAAATCTGGACCTGGTTCATCAACTTGAAACCCTGGCCGCCAAAAAAGGTTGCACTACTTCGCAACTGGCGTTGGCCTGGGTGATGGCGCAGGGGGAACACATCTTCCCGATTCCGGGTACCAAGCGCATGAAATATCTGGAGGAGAACGTTGGCGCCGCCGCCATTACATTTAGCATCGAAGAGCTGGCAGAAATTGATGCGATTGCGCCCAAGGGAGTAGCGGCAGGCTTGCGATACCCCGAGGCCGGAATGAAATTTGTCAATGCCTGATGAGTCAGGCCATCACGGCCAATTATTTCTTCGGACTAATCATGATGTGCGCCCGGTGCGTGCCAGGGTCCATGATCCACGGTAGACCAGGACCCACCGGTTTGGCCGGAAGACCCGTACTCTCGGCTGTGGCGTAGGCAATGTACACCACCGAACGCATGTAGCCGTCTTGTGCCTCGCCGGTAGCGGGATTAAATTTTTCTTTGTCCGCAGAAAAGACGAACAGGGTGGCCGGATTTTTCGGCATGACAAGCTTGCCGCTTTTCACTTCCTGTTCTCGGATATCAAAAATTTGTTGGAACGTTTTGCCTTCCTTTTTCAACTCACGCCCCCGGGCCATGAAAGGCTCGAGGCTCTTGTGGTAACACGAAACATTAAGTCCGGGTTGATTCGGATCGTCGGCCAAACACACCATTTCGTTGCCGCCCGGACGCAACACGACCCATTCGCCCTTCGGCGAATAGCCATACACCATGGCTTTTTCTTGGGACTCTTCGGGGCAGGCCAACAATGCCGTTTTGATTTGAATCTCCCCAGAGGGAACTGTTTGACCAAATGCCGTTGACAGCGGGCAGATTATGATTAGTGTGAAGAGCTTTTTCATTGATTTGAATTTTAGGTTGTTTTCAATGCATCACACAACGTTCAATGATATCGCAGCACTCATGAATCTGTTCTTCGGTAATGACCAGCGGTGGCGCCAGCCGAATGATATTGCCATGGGTCGGTTTAGCCAGCAATCCGTTGGCCGCCATATCCAGGCAGATGTTCCAGGCGGTATCGCTGGTCTCGGTGTCGTTGATCACAATGGCATTGAGTAAGCCCTTGCCGCGCACGAGGCGTACGAGTTGGGTCTTTTTGATCAATTGCGTCATCCGCTCGCGGAAGATCACACCCAACTGCGCCGCACGGGCAGCCAGTTGTTCATCTTTCACCACTTCCAATGCTTCGACGACAACAGCAGCGGCCAGCGGATTTCCGCCAAAGGTAGATCCATGCTCGCCCGGTTTCAGCACCAGCATCACGTCGTCATCGGCGAGCACCAGCGAGATCGGCAGCACACCACCTGACAAGGCCTTCCCCAAAATCAACACGTCCGCGCGTACGTCTTCGTAATCGCTGGCGAGCATCTTGCCCGTACGCGCAATGCCCGTTTGTATCTCGTCCATCAAAAGCAGCACGTTGTGTTGACGACACAGTTTTTCAGCGGCCTTCAGGTAGCCGTCGTGCGGCACAAACACGCCAGCCTCGCCTTGTATGGGTTCGATCCAGAGTGCGCACACATTCGGGTTCTGCAGCGCTCGCTCCAGGGCCGGCACATGATCATAGTCCACCACCTCAAAACCCGGCATGAATGGCCCAAAGTTTTTTGTCGCTGACGGATCGGTCGAGGCTGAAATAATGGTGGTGGTGCGTCCGTGGAAATTTTGCTTCACCGCCACGATGACCGCCTGGTTATCGGGTATTCCCTTTTTTGTATAACCCCATTTGCGCGCCAGTTTGATGGCGGTTTCATTGGCTTCTGCCCCACTGTTCATAAACAGCGCCTTGTCATAACCAAATGTCTCACATACGTATTTTTCCGCCACGCCCAGTTTGTCATTGTAGAATGCCCGCGACGTCAGTGTCAATTCACGGGCCTGCGCCGTCAATGCATTGATGATGCGCGGATGACAATGCCCCTGGTTGACGGCACTGTAGGCAGACAAAAAGTCAAAGTAACGTTTACCTTCCACATCCCACAAAAAAACGCCTTCGCCCCGCGTGAGCACTACTGGCAGCGGATGATAATTGTGCGCCCCGTATTTTTCTTCCAGTGCGATGGCTTCGCGCCCTGACGTAATTGTATCTAACATAAAACTTTTATTAATGATCAAATCTACCAAAAATGGGCTCGAAACGCTAACAAAATCAGGGGAAGGTGAGCGACTCGGCTATTGCGCGGCGTCCATCACGGCGACGCATTTTAGCTCAATCGCGATAGGCGTGGGGAGCGCATTCACCTCGACGGTGGTGCGGCATGGACGGGTGGCCGGGTCGGGGAAATACGCAGCGTAAACAAGGTTGAAAACCGGAAAATCCCGTTTCATATTCGTCAGGTAAACGGTGATGTCCACCAAATTTTCCCAGCGGGAGCCGGCCGCCTCCAGCACATACCGCACATTTTGAAATACGGCATGGCATTGCATTTCGATGTCGTAGCTATGCACGTTGCCATCGTCGCCGAGGGTCACGCCAGGAATAGCCGTTGCACCTTTTTTTCGCGGACCCACGCCAGACAAAAACAACAAGTTTCCCACCCGGCGCGCGTGCGGGTACAGACCCACAGGATCCGGCGCTTGATCAGACGATACGGTAGCGTTAGTCATCGAGGTCGCGTCAATATTATTCAATTCCAAAAACCAGGCTGCCCCAGTAACTTTGCCAGTCACCGTCGGATTTCTCTGATGGCACCATCTTCACGGTACTCACCATCCACGGCCCTTTGCTGCTGATCGGAAACTTTACGGTGCCGTCATTTTCGGTGTACACATTTTGCAAGAATGTCGTGTTGCCGATTTTATTCCACAACTTAATCAATTGATGAGCGGCTGGACGGCCGTCGAACAGGATTAGGCATTGCAGATAGCTCCCCGACTTCAATACATACGGATTTTGCGCGGGAATAATTTCCAAACGCATCCCGCTGTTTTTCTTGAACGTGTTGTCGGTGCGTGCACCGGCCTGCACCAGCAACTTCACATTTCGCGAATACCATTCGCGTCCGGGCTTATCAAGTGCATTGGCTTTTGTTCGGATGGCCAATATATCGTCCAGGCCTTCGTCTTGAAGGTGGGCATTGAATTTCGCTCCGTCCATTTCTAGAAATGCCGCGTCACTTTCCATCGAAAGCAAATAGGTTCCTTCGGCGGTGAGTTTGTAAGCCAATTTCTGTTTGCCGTCCGGTTTCACCAGTGTGCGCAGGTCTGCTGTATTTTCCAGGTGCGCCAGCTGCAATTTTTCGATCTTGTTTTTTTTCAAATCCCACGGCTCCCCTTCAAAATTTTCTCCTACCAAAAAATCAACTGTCAGCGCTTCACCCACACCCAACTTGAATTTTTTTGGTTGCAGCCAGCATTCGTGCGAAGACAAAGTCAGCGTCGTCGCAGCCAACACGATCATTAGTATTGCCGTTTTCATGTGTTGCCGTATCAACGATTCATCAACGATTCAATTTCGTCCGCTTCGATGGGAATATTCTTCATGAGATCCACATTTTCGTGCTCACCCAACCACACATTATTTTCCAGCCGGATGCCAAACCCTTCCTCCTTTACATAAATGCCGGGCTCAATGGTCCACACGCTGCCCACCTGGATGGGTTCGTGCATGTTGCCAATGTCATGGACATCCAGCCCCAACATGTGCGAGGTGCCGTGGTAAAAATATTTGCGCCAGGCGGGGTTGTCGGGGTCCTGATTTTTGATGTCCGCGTCAGAAATCAATTTCAATTGTCGCAGTTCGCCTTCGATGATTTTTTCGATTTCCTTTTGGTAGTCAAAATATATGATGCCGGGTCGCAGCAATTGCATGGCAGCTCGTTGTACGCGCAGCACGGCATTGTATACGTCTTTTTGACGTGGTGAAAAACGACCGCTCACGGGAATAGTTCGAGTAAGGTCTGAATTATAATTGGCATACTCGGCTGCCACATCCAGCAGCACCAGGTCGCCGGCCACGCACGTTTGATTGTTCTCGATGTAATGGAGCACGACATTATTTTTGCCTGATGCGATAATGGGCGTGTAGGCAAAACCTTTGGAACCGTGGCGGATAAATTCGTGAATGTACTCAGCTTCAATTTCGAACTCCTGCACACCGGGTTTCAGAAAACGAAGGACCCGGCGAAAGCCCCTTTCGGTAATGTCGCAGGCTTTCTGAATCAATGCCACCTCTTCGGGTTGCTTCACCGACCGCAACTTTGCCATCAGTGGCGCCACTCGTTGATATGTGTGGAGCGGAAACCGTTGCTGACAGTCGCGGATGAATCGCGCATCGCGTGTCTGCACAACGACCTCGGCGCGATAGTGTTCGTTGGTATTGAGGTAGACCGAACTGACACCGCCCATCACCATCAGGTGGTGAAACCATCCATCAAATTCCGTCAACCACATGACGGTTTCAATCCCTGAAATGGCACGTGCCTCGTCTTTTGTAAGCTTGTGACCATACCATTTTTCGAGGTGTTCATTGGGTTGGCGCAAAAAAAGGATTTCGCGCTTTTGTGGTTCACGGAATCCCGGACAAATCACCAGAATGCTTTCTTCCTGTTCGATCCCCGTGAGGTAAAACAAATCATTGTTTTGGCGAAATGGCATCGTCCCGTCGGCATTGGTCGGCTGGGTGTCGTTGGCATTCAGTACGGCCAGCGCACCGGGTTGCAATTCGCGTACCAGTCGCTGACGGTTGCGGATAAAAAGTTCTTTCGAGGGAAGGGTATATCGCATGGTAAAAAGTTATAAATTCAACCGACGCAATTTACTTAAAACTATGAAGCCACTCAAAAACGCAAATGCCTTCGCCTTTTGGGCCATCCTTTTGTTAATTTCAAGCCAACTGCACGGTCAAGCGGGGTATCAACCGTCGGCCGAAAACCTGAAAAATCGCGACTGGTTTCAGGATGCGCGCTTTGGGCTTTTTATCCACTGGGGTGTTTACAGCGTGTTGGGCGACGGAGAATGGGTCATGAACAATCAGCAAATTCCCATCAAGACGTACGAAAAACTGCCCGCGTTTTTTAACCCGACGGCCTTTGAACCGGCGGCCTGGGTGAAGATGGCCAAAGATGCGGGCATGAAATACATTACCATCACCAGCAAACACCACGATGGCTTCGCCATGTTTGATTCAAAAGTCTCGGACTATACGATCGTGAAGAAAACTCCGTATGGAAAAGACGTGCTGAAAATGCTTGCGGACGAATGCCACAAACAAGGCATCAAACTGTTTTTTTATCATTCCCAACTCGACTGGCATCATCCTGATTATTTTCCGCGCGGCTTCACCGGCGGCGATTGGACCGGACGTGAAGAAAAAGGCGACATGAACAAATACCTCGACTACATGGATGCACAGCTTACCGAATTGTTGACCAATTATGGCGAGGTGGGCGGCATCTGGTTTGACGGGATGTGGGACAAGAAGGATGCCGATTGGCGGCTGGCGAAAACATATTCTTTGATCCACCAGTTGCAACCCGGCGCGATGGTCGGCAGTAACCACCACCGCGCGCCGTATGCGGGAGAAGACTTTCAGATGTTCGAAAAAGATCTGCCTGGCCACAACACCACCGGGTTTGCCCCGGAGCAAAAGGTGGGTGACTTGCCAAAAGAAACCTGCGAAACCATCAACAACAGCTGGGGATTTAACCTGCGCGACAACAGTAATAAGACCGAGAAAGAATTAATTCAATACCTGGTGAAAGCAGCCGGCTATGGCGCCAATTTCCTTCTCAATGTAGGTCCTATGCCGAATGGCCAAATCCAGCCGGAGCACGTTGCCCTGCTTGCCGCGATGGGCAGTTGGACAAAACAAAATGGCGAAACGATCTACGGCACCCGCGGCGGGCCGCTCAGCGCCCGCGAGTGGGGCGTGACCACACAAAAAGGGAACAAAATCTACGTGCACATTCTCAATTGGCAGGACGAGACATTAACCCTTCCGCACCTGGGCAAGAAAGTGGTCACCGCCAGGCTCTTCAGCGACCGGTCGTTAATCCGGTTTCAGGAAAGCAACTTCGGACTGAGTTTGCAAGTACCGAAAGAAAAAATGAACAGCATCGACACCATTGTTGAGCTGGAAGTGAAGTAGCCGCTATTTTTTCTTTTCCAACTCGCTGATCATTGGTATGTTTTCCAGGATGTTTGTCCGAATCTGACTCTGCAGATACCATTCGATCTGATAAAATTGAGCCGCCGCCAATATTCCGATCGACGACTTAATGCGTTTGTAATATCGGGCGATCAGGCGGTCCTGACTAGTCGTCAGTAAAATAATATCTTCCATGATTTCGTTCGTCTCCGCCGCCGATAATTTAGAATAGTTCTTCACGTAGTTATTCAGTACTACAAATCGCTTCTGCCCCAACTGCTTCCGGTGGTGTTCATAGTCGTCGTAAAGTTGCCAGAAGCGCCCGCTGTTTTGCGGTTCAACTTTGACAAATTCGGATACAATTTCCTTTTTGGGCGTGCCAAACAACGTTTGAAACATTTGCATTTCATCGTTGTTGATTTGTGCCACCGCAGGTGAAACGAAGATTAAAGCCAAGCCAAAGACAATCAGTTTTTTCATGCTTTTTTTAAAAACCAAGGTAATAATTAATTGACAGCGGTTCAGGGCGACGAAAGAAAATCGCACTTTCTGCATTTTTGTGGTCGATCTCGGCAAATCAGAACGCATTCGCCCGCCGGGGCAAAGGTTGTAAACAGTTCGGAATGCCCTAACTTTGCATTTAAATATATGTATGGAAATTAATGTTGACAGTCTTCGGCGCACTTTCGAAAAGCTGACCCTCATCAGCTGGTGGGAAAGGGCGTTCGGCTGGGCCAAAATAAAATCGCAGTTGGTCGAGGCGAACGGTGAGTTGCAAAAACTGCTGCTGCGGTCTGAGATGCTCAGCACCGAACTTCAGAAACAGGGCCAAGCGATGGCGATGGAACAGGGCGCCATCACCAACCTGCGGCAGACCATAGCGAGGTTGGAAGCCGACATCGCGACGTTTAAAATCTCCAACGAATTTCTTTTAAAAGAAAAAGAAGAGCGCGTGCGCGAAATTACAGCCTTGAGTACCGACAACCGAAATTACCTCAAACGCGGTCGCGAATTGTCGGACGAACTGTCCGTCACCCGCAACAACCTGGAGCGGGCTGAACAAGAAGCGAAAAAAATCAAAGAACAGCTCACCCTCCTGCAGTCTGCCGAAGATCACCGCTTGCGCGAATACGAAAAATCAGTGGCGTCGCTCAACCAGGTGCACCAGAAAATCCAACGCGACCGCGAGGCGGAAATGGACGCCCGCAACCGGGCCGAAATTGAACGTCTGAAAAGATTGAAAGAAACCTGGTCGGCCCACGAAGAAAATGTCAAAGGTCGGATCAAAGCAATATGCAACCGCCACGGCATTGATTACATCGAAAAAGTGCCGTTCAAAGGAAGTCCCGACAACACCATCCGTATCAAAGAGGAATTCATCGTGTTTGATGCCAAGAGCCCGGCCAATGACGACCTGACGAATTTCCCATCGTATATTCGAAATCAGGTAGAAAGCGTCACCAAATACATGAAAGAAGATGGCGTGCGCCGCGAAGTATTTCTGGTGGTTCCCACCAACGCCCTTGAGCTGCTGGGGCAATATGAATACAAACTACCCGACTACACGGTGTACGTGATCTCCATCGATGCGCTGGAACCGATCATCTTGTCGCTGCGAAGAATAGAAGACTACGATTTCGTCGATCAGTTGAGTCCCGAGGAGCGCGAAAACATTTGCCGGGTCATCGGCAAGTTCGTACACCTCTCCAAGAGACGCATCCAGATTGACGGATTTTTTGCCAAGCAATTTTTTGAGCTCGTCTACCGGAGTGAAGCCGATCTACCCAAAGACATTCTCGACAAGGTAGTTGACTTCGAAAAATCGGAAAAATTAAATCCGCCCATCGAAAAAAGAGCCAAGCAAATCAACCTCAAGGAATTGGAAGTAGAAAGCGACAAGCTGCAAAGCGAAGCCAACCAAAAAGGCATTTTGATGCAAGATGCGCTGCTGTCCAAAGAGCTAAACAAACTGCCCTTGTACACCGAGGCAAGTCCGTCGGCCAACAAGGACCAAGGGGATTTGTTTGGTCAATCCTGATCGGGTGAATCAGCCCGAGGACTGAGTTTGATCTTCCTTCTTTGCAAAGAGATTTTACAAAAAGAAGAGGCAAAAAAAAGAGGCCGCCCACAGGGCGGCCTCCGATGATTAGAATAATAACCTATTCCATTTAATACGGGCTTGCAAATGCAGGAACGGGGTCATAAAGCCCAACACCCGTACTGGGTACATTGGGATTTGTATTTACCTCAATCTGCGAATACAAACACCTTTTTGGAAAGTCTGTTTTCCCGGGAGAATTCGGAATATTAAGAAAATTATTCGTTCTCCGAATATCAGTATAGCCCTCCAATTGGCCAATCAGGGTGAAATATCGCTCCTCTAAAATCTCCCGAAGCAGCGCATTGTTTTGCGAATCGGTTCCGTTGTTGTCAATTCCGCCGGGAGCAAAATCTGTAAGAACATAAGGCAGGTAAAAACCCTGACCCAAATCCGGATCATTGACATAGCCCGTGCTGGTCCCATATTGCGCACCGGTATTATAGTACGCACGTACAGAATTTAAGGCTGCCAAACCGTCAACGGGACTTGGCGTCGCTTGTTTCATATACGCTTCTGCCAGAATTAATTGATTCTCCTGAAAAGTCAATATTGGGAACGGTGTAACGCCACCAAAAAAACCATCAAAACGAAGAGGCGTGCCCCAGTCAAAATTGCACAATACATTTGGGTCATATGTCGCCGCCGTATTCAAGCCCTCCCAATACGCAAAAGGTGCATAGTAGTAATTCAAACGACCGTTCTCATTCGTTTTTGCGTTTCCGCGATAGTTGGGACTGCTTGGGTCGAGGATCGTCGGCGCAATAGCGGTATTTGCTGCCATATAACCAGGACGGTCGTAGGTCAGAAACGAATAGTAAATGTTGAATGTTTGTCCGTATGCCGACCCATGGGGTGCCATCATATTTCCAGCGGGGTCCGTGATCCCTAGCAGAGCCTGTTGAATGGCATTGGCGTAGTCCCGCGTATGCAGATAAAGTCGAGCTTTGACGGTGTGCGCAGCAGCGATCCATTTGCCCACATTTCCTTTGTAGAGGAAGTCCGCAGTCGAATTTATACTGCCACCCTGGCCTAAGTTAGCGATAGCCGAATCAAGAAGCACTTGCGCACCTGCATAGACTGCTGCCTGTGCCTCGTACTTTGGTGTTGCAATTGCCGGGTATTTCGCCACCTCAGAAAAAGGCACATCGCCCCACAGGTCAGCAGCAGTTCCGATGCACATACCCTCCATCACCTGCGCCATTCCGACCACCTGGTAGTTATTCACAGCGCGTGATTGACTTTTGATTATTCGTGTGTTGTTAAAAACATTGGAATAAATTGTGCTCCACGTTTGGTCAAAATTCTGTCCGGAGGTCACATAATTATACAAGCCAATGTACTGGCGATCTTCCCCGTCGAAATATTGAGCCCAGAGTCCCAAGAGTCGGGCAAGGTCACCTTCATAAACACCTATTAAAGAAACTTCTACACCACTGATGTAGTTTATCACAGGCACCTGAGCGCCATTTGTGATATTCACCGGGTCAGTTGAAAGATTGTCTGTCAACTTTGTACAGTTGTTCATCACGACTATCATCGCCAAGCCCAGCGCGGCCGTAACCAATTTCCTATTGAATAGCTTTTTCATAATCATTTCATTTTTGGAATTAATAAGTTACCGTCAACTTGAACAGGTAAGACCGGGTGTTCGGGTTTTGAAAATAGTCAATCCCACGACCATTGGACGCGCCGGTCAAATTCGTATCCGGGTCAATTCCCGTGTAAGAGGTCCACAACAGTAAGTTTCGGCCAGTTAACCCAAAAGTCACCGACTGAAGTTTTGTGGCAGCTCTAAAAGCAGGTGAATTCAGGCTATACGAGAGCGTCAACTCACGTAACCTTGTCCACGTGGCATCTTCCATGAATGGGCCATTCACATTGAAACCACTTCCAGCGCCCTGATACCAGGCTTGATCAAGCGCTACCGGTCCGGCGCCAAAGTCTTTGATCGTGCCGCGGAAAGTATAGCTTCCATCTGAATTCAAAACCGATCTGGGCGTCGTGGCAATGGTTTTACCATCGTACGTTTTTAAGGCTGCCGCATCAGATGCGCTTACTGTGGTTGAATTAGCTGAATATTTTGATGTCCCAAAGTTAAACAGCGCGCCCTTGGTGCCATTCCATATTTGACCGCCGATGGAAGCGTCAAACAAAATGTCCAGGTGCAAGCCCTTGAACGAAATCGTATTGCCCAAGCTGGCGCGGTAATTCGGATTCGGATCCCCGATGGCGCCGGTATTCGAATTCACATAAGCAAATCCTGGAGCATTG
>Ga0209067_10001312_pt1 | contig 15394 bp, 15 predicted proteins | sample ColStrG_CSR_2013_FD_187199 | JGI IMG/M metagenome (GOLD analysis project Ga0209067, IMG submission 187199) | Freshwater sediment microbial communities in response to fracking from Pennsylvania, USA - Cold Stream Run_MetaG_CSR_2013 (SPAdes)... | ecosystem: Environmental > Aquatic > Freshwater >...
GAGATCGGCCCGGGCAATGCGCTCTCGCGCATGGTGCGCGACCGCCACCCGGACGTGGAGGTGCGCGCCTACGACGACTTTGCCACCGGCAGCGGCGCCATCAGCTGGCTGCGTCAGCGCGCCCCGCGCGCGGTAGCCGCACTGCACTCCTGAATCACGCCGGCGGTGCGGCCGGTACGGCCTGGTTGCGCCCGCCGCTGCGGGCCTGCTCCAGCGCCCGACGCGCACGTTCCACGACGTCATTGACGGTTTCCAGAGTGCCGCCGGCGCGTACGGACATCGCCCGATACGCATACCCGGCCGAAAGCATGACCGTGGCGCTGCGCCCGGCGGTGATGCGCACGGCCTGCTGGCGTGCCACCTCCACGAGGCGGTGCGCGAACTGGGCCACGTCGGCCTCGCCGCAGTTGCGCAGCAGGATGCAGAACTCCTCCGAGCCATGACGTACCGGGAAATCCGAGATACGCACGGAGTTGGCGATCAGGCGTGCCACGTGCGCCAAGAGCAGCTCGTGCGCCCCCGTGCCCAGGCTGTCGCCGATGGTCTGCAGATGATCAATGTCGACCATCACAATGGCATAGCGCTCCGCACTGCCGGAGCGGTCTATGTCCAGCGCAACTTCCTGGAAGGCGGCCTGGGTGTACAGCCCGGTAAGGCTGTCCCGGCGCGCGCTTTCTATGGTTTCCCAGCGCAGCCGCTCGCGTACCAGGGCGAAGAACCCCAGCGAGCCGAGCGCAAGCATGCCGGCCAGCGTCAGGCAGGTTCCCCGCCACAGTGCCCCAGCCTCGGCCTGTGCCGGCACGGCCAGCACGAGCAGGCCCTGCACGACAAAGCCCGTCGCCAGCAGCGCGACCAGCACGGTAAGCGCCTGCTGCACGAGCGGCCGGCGCCGACGGGTAGGCCGCAGCAGCAGCTCCAGGCTCATCGCCATGGCGATAGTGAGAGCGACGCAGGTTCCCAGGACCCCGTAGCGGGCGGGACTGCCAACCAGGCACTGCGCCAGCACGCCACTGACGCCCAGCGCGAGCAGCAGTGCATCGAACGCGTAGGTACGCAAGGCCCCGAGCAGCCGGGCATAGGCCCGCTGCGCGTACAGGCCGCTGGCGACCAGCAGGAACGCCGGCAACACCCCCACCCACCCGGACAGCGAGGCACCGCCCAGGTAAAAAAGCAGGCAGGCGGTACCGGCGCAGGCCATGGCCGCCGACCACTCGCGCAGGCCTACGCGGCCACGCGGGTTCACGCCCCCCATGGTAAGCGCCACGGCTGCCAGCAGCAGGCCCAGCAGGCCCTGCGCAAAGAGCAGCGTCGGGCCATCGAGACGCGACAGTGTCGTGCTATCGATCACGTGGTCCACCGCAGCCTGCCGACCCAGTCATGTCCATGCGCTCCCTAGTCCACCCGCAGCGTATAGCGGCCCTCATAGGCACGGAAATAGTCCTGCAGGAAGGCCTGCGCCTGCGCCGGCGTCGCGTGCAGGAGCGGCTCGACGCGGGCGTTCCAGTAAAAAAGCTGCTTGCGCTCGGGCCGGTTACGGTAGCCCTCGTCGTAGGCGGAGGCGACGTCCTGGTCGGCAATCCGGCCCTGCGCCGCGTCGGCGCGCACGAAGATCGCGTTGTTGTAGTTCAGTGATTCCAGCACGTAACCGTGGGCACGCACAACCGCCGCAGCGGCCGTCAGGGAACAGCCGAAGAAATCATCGCCCGCCCAGTAGTGCGTGGGGTGGTAGTCCACCGTGAAATACAGCGGTGGCGGAATTTTCTCGTTGACTTCCATCGTGATGACGGTGGGCGCAAATCCGGCCCTGAGCAGGGACTCCATGACGTACAGGTCGTAGGAATCGATGTCCAGGTTGAGCAGGGTAAAACGCTGGGGTACCTCGAAACCCTGAAGGAGCGCCACGACGTTGTGGGGAGTGACGCGGCAGCGTGCCAGGCGCGCATTGCCGTAATTTGAATAGGAAAAGGCCAGACGCGAGAACTTGTCGGGATCCATTTCCACGGCGAGCCCGGACCAGGCGGGCTGGCGGAAAAACCCCCGCGTACAGGACTGGCTGACGCCATCGCAGGCAGCGATGTCAACGACATAGCCACCCGGGATATCCAGGCGCGCGAGCAGTCGGCACAGGTAAGCGTATTCACCGGCGTACGAGGAGTCATCCTGCAGCGCCCGCAGATAGTGCAGGGCCAGAGCCAGCAGTGAACTGCCATCGCGTGCCGATCGGGCGTAGCGCACCGCCGGCAGGAGCAGGCGCTTGAGGGGGACGGGCAGGCGAACGCGGGGCATGTACGGTATCCGGGGTCCGTTTGGGCGGGTGCCCCGGAGAATACCGCGCGGTACGGCAAAATGGGGCAGATTAGCCCCGAATGAAATGTACGGGAATAACGCGAAGCCTAGGATTCGGCGATCGAGCGCTTCGCGGCAGTACGCCCCTCCTCATTTTCGCCCCACATGGCGTTGAGAACGGCCAACAACACCGCAAATCCGACACCTAAAATCCACGCGAAGTACCACATTATCCATTTCCCTTCGGCACTGGGGCCAATTTTTGGTCAATACGCCTCGTGTTCGTGTTCGCGAACGTAGGCTTCGGTCACCTTGCCCGCCATCACCTTGTAGGCCCAACTGGTGTAGAAAATGATCAACGGCATGAAGATCAGCGTTGCCACCAGCATGATGCCCAGAGTGAGCTGACTCGATGTGCTATCCCAGACCGTCAGGCTGTTGCCCGGCACGCTCGAGGAGGGCATGATGAAAGGGAAGAGCGTTGCGCCGGCCGTGCCAATCACTCCGAACAGAACCGCACTACTGGCAATGAACGCCAGTCCGGTCCGGCCCAGGGCCAGCAGCGCAAGTGTGGCAAACGTGCCCACATAAGCCAGAGCGGGCAGCAGCATCAGTAACGGCGCTCGGCTGTAGTTGCCCAGCCATGCCCCTGCCGTGCGGGCAACCGTCTTGGTGATGGGGCTCGCCGCGGCCGCGGGATCGATGGCAGAGGTGATGGTGTAGCCGTCAATGCCCCTGGCCAGCCAGAAGCCTGCCACGCTAAAGGCAAGAACCAGCAGCACACCGAAAATCGTCGCTGCGCGCTTTGCGCGCTCCTGCACGCGTCCTTGCGTGCGATGCGCCAGATACACCGCACCGTGCAGGGTGATCATGGCGGAACTGACGATGCCACTCAGGAGCGCGAACGGATTGAGCAGTTGCCAGAAGCTGCCCGTATACATGGAAATCATGTTGGCGTCGAAAGAAAACGGTACTCCCTGGAATAGGTTGCCGAAAGCCACGCCGAAGATCAGCGGCGGAACCGCTCCGCCAACGAACAAACCCCAGTCCCAGACACTGCGCCAGCGTGCATCGTGAATCTTGCTTCGGTAATCAAAACCCACAGGCCGAAAAAACAGGGCCCAGAGCACCGCTAGCATTGCCCAGTAAAAACCCGAGAACGCCGTTGCATAGACCACCGGCCAGGCCGCAAAAATGGCCCCACCGCCGGTGATGAACCAGACCTGATTGCCGTCCCAGTGCGGCCCCACGGTGTTGATGATCACCCGGCGCTCCAGGTCGCTGCGTCCCACGAAGGGCAGCAAAGTGCCCACACCCATGTCGTGGCCGTCCATGATGGCAAAGCCGACTAGCAGTACGCCCACCAGGAGCCACCAGACGAACTTCAGGGTCGGATAATCAACCATTTTGCTTTCCTCGCAATTCAGTCTGCAGCGGCTACCGCACCAACCGGGTCATGGGCTTGCGGCTCATTTTCGTAACGACCCGTTCCCAGGCTTCCCGGCCCAAGGCGCGCGAATTTGACCATCAGGAACATTTCCACGACCAGCAGGCAGGTATAAAAACCCAGGAAACCCGCCAGCGAGCCGTAAAGGCTGGCAACGCTTAGCGTCGATACGGAGAGGCTGGTAGGCAGGACCCCGTAGATTGTCCAGGGCTGGCGCCCGTACTCGGCCACGAACCAACCGAGTTCACAGGCCACCCACGGAACCGGGATCATCCAGAGAGCCCATTTGAGCAGCCAACGCCTATTGGCGCATGCCCCCTTGACGGAGGCCCAGAACGACGCCATGAACAACAGCAGCATCAGGGTTGCCAGGGCGACCATCGCACGGAAGCTCCAGAACATTGGGGCCACACGCGGAACCGTCGAATCAACCGCCATCTGGATCTGAGCGGGGCTTGCCTGTACAACGTCGGCTGTAAATCGCTTTAGCAGCAAGCCAAAACCCAGGTCGGCCTTGTGTTGTTCGAATGCGCCCTTGGCAGCGGCGTCGTGAGGGTCGACCTGCAGGCGTTCAAGAGCCCCTACCGCCACCATGCCAGAGAGGATCCGCGCGCGGTTCTTTTCCTTGATCTCGCGAATACCCGGAATCTGCTTGGAGACCGAGCGCGTGCCGATGAGGCCCATCACCCAGGGAATTTCCACGGCAAAGTCATTATGTGCAGTGGTTTCGTTGGGCAGTGCAAAAATCGTGAGCGGTGCCGGGGCCGGCCGCGTCTCCCACATCGCCTCTATGGCCGCCATTTTGGTCTGCTGGGCCTCGCCCACCATGTAACCGGACTCGTCGCCCAGCACGATGACCGAAAGTACCGAAGCCAGACCGAAGGCTGCGGCAATGCGAAAACTCCGCTTGGCAAATTCAACATCGCGCCCCTTCAGCAGATACCAGGACGAGATGGCCAGCACGAAAACCGCGCCCGTGACGTAGCCGGCGGATACCGTGTGCACGAACTTCGCCTGCGCGTCCGGATTAAAAAGCACGGCCCAGAAGTCAACCAGTTCCATGCGCATGGTCGTGTAGTTGAATTCCGCCCCTACGGGGTTCTGCATCCAGCCATTGGCGATCAGGATCCACAAGGCCGACAGGTTGGTGCCGATGGCCATGAGGGCCGTCACCATCAGGTGCTGTACTTTTGAAAGCCGTTCCCAAGCGAAAAAGAACAGTCCAATCATGGTCGATTCGAGAAAGAAGGCCATCATTCCCTCTATGGCCAACGGCGCTCCGAAAATATCCCCCACATAATGGGAGTAGTAGGCCCAGTTGGTGCCGAACTGGAACTCCATGGTTATGCCCGTCGTCACGCCCAGAGCGAAGTTGATGCCAAAGAGTTTTCCCCAAAAGCGCGTCATGTCCTTGTAGATGACCTTGCCCGTCATGACATAAACGCTCTCCATCACCAGCAATAGCCAGACCATGCCCAGAGTCAGCGGCACGAATAAAAAGTGATACATGGCGGTTGCGCCGAACTGCAGCCGCGACAGGGTAACCAGTGATTCACCGTCCATGAATGCCTTCCTTAATCGTCGAATGCGATCCCGAATCATGGGTCGTAAGACCGAACGCCCGGGCGGTACTGTATGCATCCGTCGTCACGCCTTGACCACGTATGAACAGGAACCAAATTGCCGTGAGGCCAGCAATCTTGACGACCAAAACCAATACGATTTTGGACCCGAGACGAGCTTGTGTGCGATCTGTCGTGTGCGGATTTGATGCAACGCAAACCATGGCGGACCTCAGACAGGCTTCGCTGCCAAGGGCTTCTTGTCTACACGCACGATACCCAGCGCCTTGAGGACGTACTTCTCATAGATGGGCTCCGACGTACCGTTGCGCATTTTGTACATGAAGTACTTCTCGAAGGCGATCTTGGCCACATGGACCCATTTTCCCTTCTTGAACCAATTGACATTGCGTGGCGGAATCTGCGGCAATGCGACGAATGCGGCGCCCGTATCCCCCATGTCAGCCAGGCAAATGGCATTCCAACTGGCTGTGGTGGAGACCTCCCGCCCCGCCAATTCATCCGCGATATTGTGGACGATCGCGGTAACCATCGTCTCGATCATGTAGCCCGTCTTCGGTGCCCCGGTGGGAACCGGCGTGACTTCGACCGGCGGAATAGCCACGCATACGCCGGCCGAGAAGATGTTGCGGTACTTCTTGCTGCGCTGGTGTTCATCGATCAGGACAAAGCCGCGCGGATTGCATAAACCCTCAACCGCCGCCACCGCGTCCACACCCTTGAACGCCGGTAGCATCATGCTGAACTTGAAGGGCAGCTCGTGTTCCTTCCTGATCGCACCATTGTCGTCAAGCTCCGTGACAAACATCCTGCCTGGCTCAACCTTGGTCACCTTTGCGTTCGTGATCCACTTGATGTCGTTATTGCGCAGTTCGCTTTCAAGCAGCGACTTCGAATCTCCGACACCACCCAATCCCATGTGGCCGATATACGGTTCGCTGGTAACGAAGGTGAGCGGCACCTTGTTGCGCTTCCTGCGGCGACGCAGGTCGCGGTTGAAGATGAACGCAAATTCATACGCGGGACCAAAGCACGAAGCGCCGGGCATGGCTCCTATCACAGCCGGACCGGGATCGATAAGGAAATTCTGGTAGTCCGTCCAGGTCTTCTCCGCGTGGTCAATCGTGCAGATGGAATGCGTATTGGCCTCCGGGCCCGACCCCGGAACTTCGTCGAAGGACAGCTTGGGTCCGGTGGTGATGACCAGGTAATCGTAAGGGAGGCGGGTGCCGTCGAGCAATTCGAGAGCATTGCCTTCAGCGTCAATGCGTGTCACGCGCTGGGCGATGAAGTCGATGCCCTTCCTGGCCAGGGCCGGCCCGATGGGCATCGTGATGCCTTCGCGTTCCCGCCAACCAACCGCCACCCACGGGTTGGATGGCACGAACTGAAAATAGTCCAGTGCGTTGACCACCGTGACCTTGTGCGAGTGGTCTAGTTTTGCCCGCAGTTCGTAGGCAGCCGGCATTCCTCCGGTTCCTGCGCCCAAAATGACGATATGTGCCACTTTTGTCTCCTCTGCTTCTGGTGAGCGGTATTTGTCCGTCGAGAATGAAATCCAGGTCCGGGCTTAGGGCCGTGCCCCGGCGGCGTCCGACGACAGTCCGGCGCCCAGCGTCCGGAGCTGCTCCTCATCGAGTGCGCCGGCCAGGCTGGCCAGGCGCAAGCGTTCCGTGTAGAGGCCAATGCGTGCCTGTAACAGCGCCAGCTCGGAGGCGGCGGCGTCCGTCTGCGCGTTGAGCAGATCGAGGGTGCTGCGGTCTCCCACTTCCTGGCCCAAGCGCGTCGAGTCCAGGCGGGCGCGACTTGCCTTGCGCGCCGCTGTCAGCGCCGCTACCCGTTTGGTACCGGCGGTGAGTCCCATCCACGATGCGCGCGTCTCCAGGGCCACCTGCTGGCGAGCGCGTGATTCGTCAAGCCGGGCCTTTTCGGCCTGGCTCAGGGCCTCGTCGTGCTGCGCGCTGCGATATCCGCCGGTAAAGACCGGGATGGTGAGTTGCACGCCGATCATTCCGCTGCTGCCTGCGTTGCTCGCGGCGCCATAGTCACCGCTACCGGACAGGCGGTCCCGCCCCAGCTTGGCCACTAGGTCCAGGCTAGGTGTGGCAAGCAGGCGCGATTTGGCGACGTCCTGGCGCGCGATATCGACGCTTACCGCCTGCAGGTGCAGCGTAGGGTTATGCAGCGCGGCTTCGCTCAGCCAGTAGTCCAGGGGCGCAAATTGCGGCGCATCCTGCGATTCGGATGGAATCCTCGGGTGCAGTTCCTGCGCGGGTATACCCGTTATGTCAGCGAGCGCAAACTGCTTGACCTGCAAATCGGTCTCTGCCGCAAAGACCTGAGCAGCCGCGGACAGCGCACGCGCCTGAGCCTCATTGCTGTCAGTGATGGGGCTGTCGCCCAGCCTGAACTTCTCCTGTGCTTCTGCCAGAGCGCGCTCCAGAGCGGATTGTTGCTCGCGCAGCACGCGCAGGGTTTCCTCAGCCACCACGACATCGAAGTAGCGCTCAGCGGTGCGCAGCATCAGCGCCTGCCTGGTCGCTTCCCATTGCACGTCCGCCAGGTCCGCTGACAATTCAAGCGTACGGCTTTGTGCGCTTCTTGCGCCACTGATCAGCGCCTGGCGGGCAGCGATAGCCCAACTCGTCGAGGTCCCGCCCGTGATTGAGGTATTGAAATCGACGCCCTGCCTTTGACCGAAGCCCGGCGCGGAAAACTGGGCGCCGCTCGTCTGTGTGCTGCTGCTCATGCGGCCGGCCGTACCGACGATGTCCACCGATGGGCGCCACAGCGAGGCGCCCTGGGCGCGCCGAGCCTCGCCCGCATCGTGAGCGGCGTGCGCGGCCGCGTACTCCAGATCGTGCTCCTGCGCGGCCGTCCAGGCTCCGAGCAGATCAACGCCCTGCGCCAGCGGAGACAGGAGGACTCCCCCCAGAACCAAACCGATAGTGCGGACGACACGAACCACCATCATGGTGCATCCTTTGCCAGGTGCGAATTGACCCAGGAAACGAGGGACGCCGGGGACATGGCGCCCGATACGCGGGCCCGCTCTAGCCCCCCCTGGAAGAGAATCAGGGTCGGAATGCTCCGAATTCCCAGGCGCGCGCTGGCGTCGGGCGCATGGTCACTATCGACCTTGACGAACCGGACCTGGGGCATGCGGGCGGCAGCCGCGGCAACGCTGGGCGCCATCATCTTGCACGGGCCGCACCAGTCAGCCCAGAAGTCGACGACTATCGGCAACTGGGTATTGGCGACGTACTTCGATAAGGTCGCATCGTCAAGCGCAACGGGTTCCGTCGGCATGAGCAGCGCCCCGCACCGCCCACAGACCGGTGCTTCGTCCACCCGATCCTCGGGAACGCGGTTCGTGCTCAGGCAGGAAGGACAGGCGACGTGCATGACCGCTCCTCTCACGCACCAGCGCGAAGGCCCAGCTTGCGCAGGATGGACTCCATGAGGCACCACTTCGTCAGGCCACTTTGCAGCATGTTGGCCCCGACAAAGGCGGTGAAGGCCAAGCACCACTGGCTGACGAAGAGCGGGCTGCCGGGTATGCCCAGGCCCAGGGAAATGAGGATGAATGCGCCCGCGATTACGCGCACTGTCTGCCAGGTCGTCATGATTCAAGCTCCTTGCTCATCAAAGTTGCCGGATGTGCGTCCGGTGGACGGATATTTTTTCTGGTACGCCGCGAAATAAAGCGTCGGGATGACAATCAGCGTGAGCAGGGTCGATACCAGGATGCCGAAAATCAGTGATATGGCCAGGCCATTGAAGATCGGATCGTCCAGGATGAAGAAGGCACCGAGCATCGCCGCCAGTCCAGTCAGAAGGATCGGCTGGGAGCGCGTGATGGCAGAGCGCACGACCGCCTCGCGAAACGGCACTCCATCAGCGAGCTGCAGGTTGATGAAATCGACCAGCAGTATCGAGTTGCGCACGATGATGCCGGCCAGCGCGATCATGCCGATCATGCTCGTTGCGGTGTACTGCGAGCCGAGCAGCGCATGGCCGGGCATGACGCCGATGATCGTCAGGGGAATGGGCGCCATGATGATGAGCGGGGTCAGATACGAGCCGAATTGCGCTACCACCAGCAGGTAGATGAGCACCAGGCCGACCGCGTAGGCGGCGCCCATGTCACGGAAGGTTTCGTAGGTGATCTGCCACTCACCGTCCCATTTCAGGGCGTAGTCGCGATAGGCTTCGGCCGGCGGACGGATGAAGTACTCGACGATAGCGCCGCCACCCGGCGGATGGATGTCGGCCAGCCCGCTGCGCATGCGGAACATTCCGTACAGGGGGCTGTCGACCTTGCCGGCCATGTCCCCTACCACGTAGTTCACGGGCAGCAGATCCTTGTGATAGACCGGCTGCTCCCGCTTGGTGTCGCTCCGGATGACGAGCTCGCGCACGGGAATCAGGCTGTTGCCGGCACCGCGCACCGGTATTTGCAACAGCGTATCGAGTCGGCCCATGCGGCTGGCCGGCAGTTGCAGGACGATGGCCGCGGGGTACTTGCTCTGGTCGTGCAAATAGGTTGTGGCGTCACCCGACAAACCGACCCGCAACGCGTCGACAATCTGAGCTTGCGTCACCCCAGCCAGGGCTGCCTTGCGGCGGTCGACCAGAAGAACAATTCTGGGCGCCTCGTCGATACTGCTGTCGTCTACGTCGACCACACCCGCCGTCTGTTCGAAAAGCGCGCGCACCTGCTTGGCCACAGCGCGTCGACCATCGGCCTGCGGTCCGTAGATCTCCGCAACCAGGGGCGCTAGCACGGGCGGACCGGGGGGCACCTCTACGACCTTCAGCGTGGCGCCAAAGCGCTGGGCGATCGTTTGCAGGGCAGGCCGGACCCGCGTGGCAATGGCATGGCTTTGCGTGTCGCGATGGTGCTTATCGACCAGATTGACCTGGATGTCGCCCACCTCACCGCCGCTGCGCAGGTAGTACTGACGCACCAGACCGTTGAAGTTGATCGGCGCTGCGGTGCCAGCGTAGGCTTCATAGTCGGTAACTTCAGGAACCGTTGCGAGGTAGGCACCGAGTTCATGAAGCACCGCTGCGGTCCGCTCAAGCGGGGTCCCCGCCGGCATGTCGACGACCAGCTGAAACTCCGACTTGTTGTCAAAGGGAAGCATCTTGAGCAGAACCAGCCCCGTTGCCGGCAACACTAGCGACACGGCGATCAGACCCGCGATTCCCAGACCAAGCAGACGCCGGTTACGTGTCCCGGAGGTTTCATTGAACAAAGGCGCAAAGGCACGTTCAAATAGCGGGGCAAGCCTGCCAGACAGCCCTGTTGGCTTGCTGGGGCTGGGGCCTGCGCTGCCGTGGCTATGCTTCATCCAAACCCGGGCCATCCAGGGCGTGACGACGAATGCGATGGCCAGGGACAGCAGCATGCCCATGCTGGCGTTGATGGGGATGGGACTCATGTAAGGGCCCATAAGACCTGAGACGAAGGCCATGGGGAGCAGGGCCGCAATCACGGTCAGGGTCGCCAGAATCGTTGGGCCACCCACTTCGTCGACGGCATGGGGAATAATCTGCGCCAGGGTTCGGCCCGGGAAGAGCTGCTGGTGACGGTGGATGTTCTCGACGACGACGATGGCATCGTCGACGAGGATGCCGATGGAAAATATCAAGGCAAACAGCGAGACGCGGTTAAGCGTGAATCCCCAGGCCCAGGAAGCGAACAAGGTCACCATGAGCGTCAGGACGACAGCGCTACCGACGATCATGGCTTCGCGCCGTCCCAGCGCGAAGAACACGAGCGCTACGACGGACGCGGTGGCAAAAATCAGCTTCTGGATGAGTTTCTTGGCCTTATCGTTGGCGGTTAGACCGTAGTTGCGGGTCTCGGCGACCTGTACGTCACCCGGAATTACGCTGTTGCGCAGGAGAGCGACTCTTTGCATCACGGCATCGGCGACATCGATGGCGTTCTCTCCGGGCTTTTTAGTAACCGTGATGGTCACGGCTGCCTGCTCAGACCAGGGCACCCCGCCGTCCGAAGCGGCACTGGCGTACCAGACATAGCGATTCTCGGTCGGCGGACCGTCACGCAAGCTAGCGACATCGCGCAGGAACACCGGTTTGCCGGCGTGAACCCCAATAACCAGATCGCCGGCATCTCGTGCATCACGCAGGAACTCACCGGCATCCACGACGACGGCGCGGTTGGCCGAGAGCAGATTACCGACCGGTTGACCGGTATTTGCCGCCTGCAAGGCTGCACGCAGATCGGACACGGTGACGCCAACAGCAGCCATGCGGCTGGTATCGATCTCAATGGTCAACGCCCTGCCGGGTCCTCCCAGGGTGGCGACTTCCCGCGTACCGGGTACACGCTTGAGGTCAATCTCAATGCTGTGGGCAACCCGCTCCAGATCGTAGGCGCCGTGGTTGGGGTTAGTACTATGGAGCGTGAGCGCGACGATAGGAACGTCCTCGATTCCCTTGGGCTTGATGACCGGATCGAGTACCCCAAGTCCCCGCGGGAGCCAGTCCGTGTTTGAGCGCAGGGTATCGTGCAAGCGGACGAGCGCTTCGGTTCGCGCAACGCCAACCTTGAACTGGACTGTCAGGATCGCCAGCCCCGGGCGGGATACGGACATCACATGCTCGGTGCCGGAGATCTGCGAGAGGACCTGCTCGGCTGGAGTGGCTACCATCTGCTCCACGTCCTGGGCGCTGGCACCCGGAAACGGGATCAGCACGTTGGCCATGGTCACGTTGATCTGGGGCTCTTCCTCGCGAGGTGTTACCAGCACCGCAGCGGCACCCAGCAGCAGCGCCAGTAGCGCCAGCAAGGGCGTGATTTGGTTGGCGAGGAAATACCCGGCGATCCGGCCGGATATGCCCATGGGCGGCTTTGGCGTCGTACTCATTGGGCGCGTGCAGCGGCTTGTGGATCAGTGGCGACGCGTTCTCCGGCGCTCACGCCCGAAAGAACCTCAATGTTGTCGCCAATCCGCTCGCCCAGTCGAATCTGGCGCAGCGTGGGGTGACCACCGTCACCCACCACGTAGAGCGCCGTTACTTCCGCGCGGCGAACCAGGGCCGCTTCCGGTACAAAAAGCCGCTCTGGTGCGGCGCCGGTCGCCTTCGCCGGCAGTGAATCCGCGGCAATGGGGCGCTCCGGGAGCCATGCTCGGGCGAACATGCCCGGAGTGAGGCCCGCCGTATTACGCGGCAGGTCCAGGCGCACCTCCACCGTGTGGGTAGCCGGATCGACCGTCGGGAGAAGCTGGACGCGGGCCGGCACGAACCACTGCCGGTTTTCGGCCAAGCCCGGAATCTCCACCTTCACGTCCCTGGCACCCTGCATACCCGCGGCAGCCGTCTGCGGCACCGAAACGGTGACCCGTAGGGCCGCCGGATCGTACAGCGATACCAGGAGCTTGCCCGGCAGCGCCATATCGCCCACAACCACGGGAACGTCAGCAACCACTCCGGCATAGGGTGCCGTAATAATATAAAAGCCCGATTGCGCATGCGCTGCTCCGGCCTGCGCAAGCTGCGCGGCCACCTGCCCCTGCGCAGCTTGCCACTGCGCCCGCGCTCGCTCGAAAGCCGCCTGACTGATGTAATTCTTGTTGAACAACTGCTGCTTTCGCTCGAAATCCTGGGCGGCCACTTCCAGCGACGCACGCGCCGCCTGCACCTGGGCGTCGCCGGACGCGGCGGTCTGGTTGGCGGCGCTGGCATCCAGCCGCACGAGCACCTGACCGGCCTGCACGGTGTCGCCCGGCTTTACGCGAACCTCGATAACACTTCCTGCCACCTGCGCGGCCATACTGGTCTTCCGGACAGCCTCGACCACAGCGGCAAAGCTTGCTGTCGCCGCCGCAGAGGAACGGGTGACCGGCGCCGTCACAAGAGGACCACCGGCAGAACGGGCGCCACCGGTCAGCGCCATGGCCAGCAGAACGCTACTGGCAAGGATTCCTAACGGTTTGTTTGTCATGGGCTTTTTCTGATCCATAGGCCTGCAGGGGTCAACAAACGGCAACTGGTATTGCCGTGGAGTTTCGCGTATTCTGGGCTTTATTAACTACCTAGTCAAGTACGCACACAAGCATTTAAGGCTACTTTAATATAGCTATTGAGGCAAAATAATGGTTTCCGTACCCCAAAGGACCTGCGCAAAAATGGAAGGACTCCCTCCCGAAGCACTGGAGCATGTCGCCGCGTTCTTTCAGGCGCTGTCGGAGCCCACGCGACTGCAGATCCTCAACCTGTTGCGGCAGCATGAGCACAATGTCGGGGAACTGGCGCAGCTATGCGGCTACACGTCCGCGAACGTTTCCCGTCACCTGGCCCTGTTGACCGCGCACGGGCTGGTCACGCGCGAGAACCGCGGCACGAGCGCGTTCTATCGCATTGCCGATGAATCGATATATGCGCTCTGCGACCTGGTCTGCGACCGGATTGCGCACCGCCTCGACGAACAGGCGAATGAGCGCGCGCTGTTCGTGCAGGCGGCACGGACCAAGGCCTCCGGTGCCACCCGCAAGACCGGGGGCACGAGGCGAGTTGCGTGATGAATGCGGCGCGCCGGACATCCGCTCAACGTGCGCCCTTGAAGCGGGGCATCTGATTTGACGGTACGCTGGTCCGTTTGCTGCCGAACACGCGGGATGCGCCGGGCGTGAGCGCGGTTCTGGGCGTGCTGGTCGGATTGGTGCTGGGTCTGACCGGCGCCGGTGGCTCTGTTTTTGCCGTGCCGCTGCTGATGTTTGGGCTCGGCTGGAACATTACCCAGGCAGCGCCGGTTGCTTTGATTGCGGTGTGCGCCTCGGCGGCTTTTGGCACACTGGTGGCATGGAACGCGAGTTTTGTGCGTTATCGGGCGGCGGTGCTCATGGCGCTGGCCGGTTGGCTGACCGCGCCGCTGGGCCTGCACTTGGCCGATAAACTGCCCGAAGCATGGTTAACCGTCGCCTTCGCGGTCATCTTGCTCATGGTAGCCCTGAGGATGCTTGCGCAGGCGCGCTCCAACCCCGCCGAGGCGAGGATTGTCCGCGCGGCGGTTGCCGGCGAAGGCAAAGTCTCGCAGGGTCCGTTGTGCCAAGTTAACGAAGCGACGGGCCGCCTGACCTGGACGAGGCCCTGCGCGGCGGTCATTGCCGCCATTGGCGCCACAACCGGCTTTCTTTCCGGAATGCTCGGGGTGGGCGGGGGATTTGTCATCGTCCCTGCACTTCGCGCGGCAGCGGTAATGTCGATGCACTCAGCTGTAGCGACTTCTCTGATGACAATCGCGCTTACAAGCGCAGGCGCGGTCATTGCGAGCGTGGGGATGGGTCGCTCGCTACCGTGGATGGTCGCCTTGCCCTTCGTTGCCGGGTCACTGGTCGGGATGATGGTCGGACGCGCGCTCGCCTCACGCATCGTCGGCCCACACCTGCAACAGGGCTTCGCACTGGTGATGATGTGCGCCGCCGGATTGCTGATTTTCAAGGTCGCCCACTGACCCGGCACGCGGAGGTGTTGTCGACAATCCGGTTGTGCAACGCCCCGCAGTTTGACGCAGCAGACCCGGCTAAAAATTAATCAGCTTGGCGTCCGGGCGGGATGCATGCGCATGCAGATCGTTCATGCCGCCGAAGACAGCGTTTTTCACAAGCATGGATTCCTTGATTCCCCGCAATTCCGCGCAAGGCTTGCAAACCATAACCTGCGCATTCGAATGGGAAAATATTTCCTCGAATCGCGAGGGCGGCCCAAAGGGAACCATCTTTTGATGTGCACCTTCCAGCGCAATCGTGACGGCGTCGTGAAAGAGCATGATCATTACCGTATCGCCAGCCTGCAAGGCAGAAGCGGCAAAAACAAAGGGGAGTGCCCCCCGCGTTACATCCGTGGGACCCCACGTCGTAGATATTGCGAAATGCATCTGAGCTCCAGGAACGGTGAGATTTTTCAAAACCCTTCATCCGGATTATCGCTGATCGCGCGAAAGGCGTTCGCGGCGGAAGATGGATTCCTGAAACCCGCTCACTCGGCTTTCCCGCTGGACCGACTACGGGTCACGCGCCACGAAGAATAGGCACACTGCCTC
>Ga0209067_10001314_pt1 | contig 15386 bp, 12 predicted proteins | sample ColStrG_CSR_2013_FD_187199 | JGI IMG/M metagenome (GOLD analysis project Ga0209067, IMG submission 187199) | Freshwater sediment microbial communities in response to fracking from Pennsylvania, USA - Cold Stream Run_MetaG_CSR_2013 (SPAdes)... | ecosystem: Environmental > Aquatic > Freshwater >...
TCGATCCGGCATTTTGTCGCGCCGGTGGTGGCCATGCTGATGGCGCGCTGGTACGGGCTGGACCCGGTGCAGACCACGATGCTGCTGGCCCTGTCGGCAGTGCCCACGGCATCGAGCTGCTATGTGCTCGCAGCGCGCATGGGGTACGACGGCGGTTATGTAGGCGGTCTGGTTACGCTTTCCACCATGCTGGGCACCGTGAGCCTGCCCTTTGCCTTAGGGGTGTTGCGCTAGCGCCCATTGCACGTGCTCCCGGACCAGAGCACCTGGATAATCCAAACGCAGCCGCAACGCAGCCTTGATCACGTCAGCTGCCTGCAACGCCTCCGGCGTGTCCATGGCTGCATGGGCAGTCAGCGCGTTGCCAAGCGCCACGGCCACGTTGCGCAGCCAGCGTTCATGCCCGATGCGGCGAATGGGACTGCCCTCGGTACAAACCAAAAACGTTGGCTCACTCCAACCTAACAAGGTTACCAGTTGCTGCCCGTTTAGCCCGGCGCGCGCGTCAAAGTCGGGCAATGCACTGCGCTTTGCAAACTTGTTCCAGGGGCATACCAGCTGGCAGTCATCACAGCCGTAAATGCGGTTTCCGACCAAGGCCCGCAACTCTATGGGAATGGAGCCGGCAAATTCAATAGTGAGGTATGAAATGCAACGCCTTGCATCGAGCCGATAAGGCGCGACGATGGCGCCGGTCGGGCAACTTTCCATGCAGGCCGAGCAGCTTCCGCAATGCCCCTGCGGTTGGTGCCCGGTGGCGCTCAGCGTCGGTGGCAAGGCCACATCCACCAGTATTTCGCCCAAAAAAAACATGGATCCGGCGTCCCGGTTGAGCGCCAGAGTGTGCTTGCCACGCCAACCCAGCGCGCTGCGCGTGGCCAACTCTACCTCGAGCAGCGGCGCCGAATCGGTGAAGGCCCGGTAGCCAAACGGCCCGATCTCTGACGCGATCCTGTCAACCAGCTGTTGCAAGCGGCGACGCAACACCTTGTGGTAATCCCGGCCGCGCGCGTAGACCGATACAACGCCCTCCCCGTGCTGTGACAGCCGCTGCAACTCGGTTTCCTGCCAGCGCTCGCCAGTGGCTTGTGGCAGGTAATCCATGCGCGCGGAAATCACACTCAGCGTTCCGGGCAACAGCTCTGCAGGACGCGCGCGCTTGAGTCCATGCTGCGCCATGTAGGACATTTCGCCATGAAAACCGAGTTCCAGCCACTGCAGCAATCCGGGCTCTGCCGACGTTAAATCAACACCAGTCACGCCAATTTGGGAGAATCCGAGTTCCGAGGCCCAGGCCTGTATCTTCGAGACCAGTTGGTTGCCATTGAATTGAGTGCTTTTGACCTTCACCCGCCGATTGTAAAAACCTTGCGTTGGCCCGATGAGGCTGCGACGCAATCGTTTGCTGCGCGACTTGCCACCGCTCCCGGATTAATGCAGGCCGTGATCGCATTGCACGGCGACTTGGGCAGCGGCAAAACAACGTTGACACGCCACCTGTTGCAGACGCTGGGCGTGGCGGGCCGCATCAAGAGCCCGACTTATACGATCGTAGAACCCTACACAGTGGGCGCGCTCAGCATCTGGCACTTTGATTTCTACCGCTTCAATGACCCACAGGAATGGGAGGACGCCGGATTTCGTGACATCTTCGCCAGCCCGGGGCTAAAGCTGATTGAATGGCCCGAAAAAGCCGCAGCAATCCTGCCGGTAGCCGACCTGGACCTGCGGCTAACGATTGCCCTTGGCACGCAGGACCCGCAAAACAGGTCTGAAGCAGCGCGCCTGGTCACGATTGACGCCAACACGCTGCTGGGCGCCGCTTTGGCAGGGGCCTGCACATGAAACGGCGCAGCCTTCTGAAATCGGGCGGCATCGTACTGACCCTAGGCCTGTCCGAATTGGCGCGCGGTGCCACCATCATCAACGTGCGCATCTGGCCGGCGGACGACTATTCACGCGTCACCATCGAGTCCGACGCCGCGCTCAGCGCCAAGCAATTGTTCGTTCCCAGTCCGCCGCGGCTGGCAGTGGACATTGAGGGCGTCGTGCTCAACCCCGCGCTCAAGGAGCTGGTTGCCAAAGTGCGGGCCGATGACCCCAACATTGCGGGCATTCGGGTCGGCCAGTTCACGCCCACCACGGTGCGGCTGGTGATCGATCTGAAGCAGGCGATGCGACCCCAGGTTTTTGCACTGGCACCGGTGGCGGCCTACCAGCACCGACTGGTATTTGACCTCTACCCGGAGCACGAAGCCGACCCGCTACAGGGACTGATCGATGCCAACAGTGCGGCGAAAAATCAGGCAGAAAATGCATCGCCAGGTGCTGTCGGCGACACGGGCCGCGCTACGGACAATGACCCGCTCGGTGAACTGATTTCCCGTCAAAGCAACAAGTCCACGGCGACCAGAAGCAACAGCACACCAGCGGCACAAGTTACCCCGGCGACTGCTGCCGCGCCGTCGCCCGGCACACCGGCATCCGCGGGTGTTTTGGCAGCACAGGGGGGCAATCGCGAAACCGACGATCCAAGAGCCGGCACCCAGGACATCACTGACCGCCTCATCATCATTGCGCTGGACCCAGGCCATGGCGGCGAAGACCCCGGCGCCATTGGCCCCGGGGGAACCCGCGAAAAAGACGTGGTACTCAAACTCGCCCACCTGCTGCGCGAGCGCATCAATGCCAGTGCCATTCAGGGTAAGCCCATGCGTGCGTTTTTAACCCGCGATGCCGACTTTTTCGTGCCGCTCGGTGTGCGTGTGCAAAAGGCGCGCAGGGTGCAAGCCGACCTGTTTGTCAGCCTGCATGCCGATGCTTTTTTCACCCCGGACCCGCAAGGTGCCAGCGTGTTCGCGCTCAGTCAGGGTGGCGCATCGAGCACCGCCGCACGCTGGATGGCAGCGCGCGAAAACAAGGCGGATCTGATCGGTGGCCTCAACGTCCGGGCCAAAGACGCAACAGTGCAGCGCGCGCTGCTTGACATGAGCACCACCGCGCAAATCAACGACAGCCTCAAGCTCGGCGGCACGATTTTGGGAGAAATCAAGCGCGTGGGCAAATTGCACAAAGGCAAGGTTGAGCAGGCGGCATTTGCGGTGCTCAAAGCACCCGACATTCCCAGCGTGCTGGTCGAAGCTGCTTTCATCAGCAATCCGTCGGAGGAAGTCAAACTCAATGACCCGGAATATCTGACACGTATGGCCGACGCACTGATGCGCGGTATCGAGGGTTATTTCGCAAAAAATCCGCCATTGGCACGGGTTCGTACCACCAGCTAAGCGGCCTCAGCGGGCCGTAACGCGCCTGGATTTCAGCGCACCGGCAACCACCAGCAGTGTCGGTATCAGCAAAATACCCCAAATAATTTTGTCCAGATGCGCCCTGACCCAGGGAAAATTTCCGAAGAAATACCCCACCGTCACAATGCCGCCCACCCACAGGGATGCACCGGCCACATCAAACAACACGAAGCGCGACCGGGTCATCTGGGCAACGCCCGCCACAAAAGGTGCAAAGGTTCGTAAAAAGGGCATGAAACGTGCCGCGATGAGTGTGACGCCGCCGTACTTCTCATAAAAAGCGTGGGCCTGGTCAAACGCCCGACGGTTGAATAAACGTGAGTCCTCCCACTGGAAAACTTTGGGGCCGACAGCACGGCCGATGGTGTAGTTGGACTGGTTGCCAAGCACTGCCGCGGCAAACATCAGTAAGAGGGACGCGGTGTAATCAAGCAGTCCCACGCCGCACATGGCCCCCACGACAAACAGCAGCGAGTCACCAGGAAGAAATGGCATGACCACGACGCCTGTCTCGACAAAAATGACAAGAAACAATAAGCCATACACCCACAGGCCATAGCTTTGAACAAAGACCTCCAGGTATTTGTCGATGTGCAGTACGAAGTCAATAAAGTGGGTAATCAGTTCCATGGCGCTGGATTATCCCTGCCGCCTAAAATGGTCGGGTGACCGAACCCATTACGACTCCCGCCCCGCCCCAGCGGCGCCCGATTTTGGAGCTCCCCGACGAGCTCATCAGCCAGATTGCTGCCGGTGAAGTGGTTGAGAGACCAGCCTCCGTGGTGCGCGAATTGGTGGACAACGCGCTTGACGCGCTCGCTACCCAAATCACGGTGCGCCTGCAAAGCGGTGGCGTACGGTTGATCAGCGTGGAAGACGACGGACAAGGCATTGTGCGCGACGAACTGGCGATCGCCTTCAAGCGCCACGCCACCAGCAAAATCGGCAACTTGCAGGACCTCGAATCGGTCGCCACCATGGGCTTTCGCGGCGAGGCCCTGGCGGCCATCAACGCGATTGCGGACTGTGCCATTCTGTCGCGCGTGGAGGGATCTCCCCAGGCATTCATGCTCGATGGCCGCACGGGTGAATTGCGTCCGGTGGCACGCAGCACCGGCACCACGGTCGAAGTCAAGGAACTGTTTTTCAGCACACCCGCGCGCCGCAAGTTTTTAAAAACCGACGCCACCGAACTCGCACACTGCATTGAGGCCGTGCGACGCCATGCACTGGCGCGCCCGGACGTGGGTTTTGCGATTTGGCACGACGGGAAACTGGTCGAACAATGGCGTCGATGTGTCGATGTGAATGGCCTTGACCTTGCTGAAGAATCGCAGCGATTCGATGCGCTTGACCGAAGACTGGCCGATGTACTGGGAAAGGATTTTCTGGAGCAAAGCGTTCGGGTTGACACAGCTCCCGGTCAGCCTAACAAGCCAGCCGTCTGGGGCCGCGTGGGCATCCCCGATGCAGCGCGTTCGCGGGCCGACCAGCAGTTCGCCTATGTGAACGGGCGCTTTGTGCGCGACAAAGTGCTGACCCACGCGGCACGCAGCGCTTATGAAGACGTCTTGCACGGGCACCGCCAGCCGGTGTACGTGCTGTACCTGTCGATGGATCCGTCACGCGTTGACGTCAATGTGCATCCCACCAAGATCGAAGTACGTTTTCGCGACAGCCGCGAGGTTCACCAGGCGGTCCGACATGCCGTCGAAGACGCGCTGGCCAAGCCGCGTGCGATAGGCGCTGCTCGGGTGAACGCGGCGTCGGGAATTGAATTGACCAAACCACCAGCGTCCGGCCCACACACCACTGCGCCGGCGCCCTGGCTCACCCCGTTGGCGCCAGCGGCTTTGGCCCATGCGCCCACATCTGACGCATGGCAGCAAGTACCCCAAACCAGCGTCACTCCGGCGCCCTGGACCCAGGCGGGAATGCGTTTTGAAGCGCGCCCCGAGCTGCCTGGCCACCGCGTCAGTGAGGTCGCAGCGCTTTGGCAGCCACACGGGAAGTCGAGTCCGAACCCAATGCCGGTAGGTGACTGGCCGCTGGGACGTGCTATTGCGCAGCTGCAAGGCATATACATCCTGGCGGAAAACGCGTCCGGATTGGTGATTGTTGACATGCACGCCGCGCATGAGCGCATCGTTTATGAGCGACTGAAAAAACAATGGGCCGAGCGCACCCTGAATGCCCACACCACCCGATCAGACAACGCGCCCGCGCTTGCCAGTCAACCGCTGCTGATCCCGGTGACCTTCGCCGCAACGCCTCAGGAAGTGGTCGCAGCGGAGGCCCATCAGGAGACGCTTGCTGCTTTGGGCATGGAAATCACCCCGTTTTCGTCCAAAACACTGGCCGTGCGGGCTGTGCCCACAACGCTGGCCCAGGGCGACGCCGTGGAACTGGCCCGCAGCGTGTTGGCCGAACTATCGCAACAAGACGCCAGCACCGTCATCGCACGCGCGCAAAACGAAATCCTTGCCACCATGGCCTGCCACGGCGCAGTGCGCGCCAATCGCCATCTCACGACAGACGAGATGAATGCACTGCTGCGCGATATGGAGGCGACTGAACGCAGCGACCAATGTAACCATGGTCGCCCCACCTGGCGACAAATCAGCGTCAAAGATCTGGACGCTTTGTTTATGCGTGGCCGCTGATTCAGGGTTGGAGAACACCCGCCTTGACGGCGTTTTCCTTGAGCTCATCGCGAAACTTCGGATGGGCAATGCTGATAAGTTCCAATGCTCGCTGGCGGGCGGACTTGCCGCGCAACTGCGCCACACCGTATTCGGTCACCACATAGTTGATGTCGTTCTTGCTGGTGCTGACATGCGTACCAGGAGTAAGCGTCGGGACAATGCGCGAAATCGTGTCATCCTTGGCCGTGGAGGGCACGACGATGAACGCTTTGCCACCGTTGGAACGGTTGGCCGCACGCACGAAATCTGACTGGCCACCGGTTCCGGAATAAGGCCGTGGACCCAGGCTCTCCGAGCCGCATTGGCCCAATAAATCAATTTGCAGCGTCGCGTTGATTGCGCACAGTCTGTCATTTTTCCCGGCCAGGTAAGGGTCGTTGGTGTAGTTCACCGGATGAATTTCCAGGCCCGGATTGCGGTCCATGAAGCTGTAGAGTTTTTTCGAACCGAGCGCGAAGGTGGCCACCATCTTGCCGGGCAAGTAATTTTTGCGCCGGTTGTTCACGGCACCCGCTTCGACCAGTGTCATGATGCCGTCACCGATCATTTCGGTGTGCACGCCCAGATCGTGTTTGCTGGTGAGCTGCATCACCACCGCATCGGGAATGCCGCCGTAGCCAATTTGCAGAGTGGAGCCGTCGTCAATCATGTCGGCCACATATTTGCCAATCGCCTCTTGCACCGGCCCGATCTTGGGCAGCCCGACTTCAAGCACCGGATCACTGCTTTCCACCAGCGCGGTAACCTGCGAAATATGAATGTGGCAATTGCCGAAGGCAAACGGCACGTTGGGGTTGACCTCAAGCAAAACTGCCCGCGCCTTGGCAAGCGCCGCCATGGTGTAGTCAGCGCCCAGACTGAGCGAGAAATAGCCGTGTGCGTCCATCGGGGAAGCCATTGACACCACGACCTGAGCGCCAATTTGTTCGCGCGCAATCATGTCCGGTATTTCAGAGAAGTAATTGGGCGTGAAATCAATCCAGCCTTCCTTGCCACCTGCGCGCGTGGCTCCACCGTAGAAGAACGCGACGTGGCGCACATGCTCCGTGGTTTCAGGGTCGATGTAACCGTACTTGCGCATGGCCAGAATCTGCGACACGGTAACGCCTCGGAAACTGCGCCGCTGCTCCGACAAGGCTGTCAGCAGTGCCGGCGGCTCGCCCACACCGGTGGGAACAATGATGCAGTCGCCGTTGCGAACGTGCGCAATGGCGTCAGCTGCGTTGCAGCGTTTGCCTGCGTAAAGACTTTGAAAGGACATAGCAGTAAACCCTTGAGCGGGGACCCTTCCCCGCAAGCGCAGGAATGATATGCCGCCAAGTCCTCGCCAAGCTTACGAATTCAGTGACCACCGCCAAGGTAGGCGGCACGCACTGCGGGATCGTCACGCAATTTGGAAGCGTCACCATGCACCGAGATGCGCCCGTTTTCCAGCACATAGCCGTAATCCGCCACCTTCAGCGCCGCCGCCGCAAACTGCTCCACCAGCAGCATGGTGACGCCGCGTGACTTGAGGTCTTCAATGATGCGAAACACCTCTTCGACCAGAATTGGCGCAAGACCCATCGAAGGTTCGTCAAGGAGCACCACTTCGGGGTTGAGCATCACCGCCCGCGCCATCGCCAGCATTTGTTGCTCCCCGCCAGAAAGAGTGCCTGCCAATTGGAGGCGGCGTTCTTTGAGCCGGGGAAACAGCTCCAGGGCACGCTCCAGATCACCGGCCACGTCACCCTTGGGACGGCTGCCGGTCAAGCGCGCAAAGGCCCCCAGGATCAGGTTATCGGTAACCGTCATGGTGGCAAAAACGCGCCGCCCCTCTGGCGAATGCGCCAAGCCGAGTTTGGCAATGGTGTAGGACTCCAAATTGTCAATGCGCTTGCCGTTCAGGACAATTTCGCCTGCAGTGGGTTTGATCATGCCGGAGATGGCACGCATGGTGGTGGTCTTGCCGGCGCCATTGGAGCCGATCAACGTGACGACTTTTCCCTTGGGAACGTCGATGGAAATACCGTGCAGCACCTGCACTTTGCCGTAACCGGCTTCCAGATTTTTGATGGTCAACATACTGTGTCCTTCAGGTGGCAGTGCCACCGAGATAAGCCTCGATCACCTTCTCGTCGGCCTGCACCTCGGCAGGTTTGCCTTCGGCGATTTTCTGGCCGAAGTCGAGGACCGAGACTTGATCACAAATACTCATCACCACATCCATGTGGTGCTCAATCAGGATCACGGTAATTCCGTGGTCCCGGATTTTTCGGATGATGGTGACCAGCTCTTTGATGTCCGGTGCGGTGAGGCCAGCCGCCGGTTCATCCAACAACAAAAGCTGTGGATCCAGCGCCAAAGCGCGAGCAATTTCCAAAAGGCGCTGCTTACCGTAAGGCAGGTTGCGCGCCTCTTCCTGGGCCAGATCGCCAAGACCCACAAAATTGATGAGGCCCAGCCCGCGCGCTACCGATGCAGCTTCTTCACGCTTGTAGCGCGGGCTATGCAGCGACACATCGACCAGGTTACTCGCAAAGGTGTGGTGCAAACCGACCTGCACGTTTTGCAGCGCAGTCATCTCACCGAACAGCTGCACGTTCTGAAAAGTGCGTGCAATACCGGACAAGGCAATATCAGACGATGTCCGTCCCACCACCGAACTGCCTGCAAAAGAAATGCTGCCGGCTGTAGGTACATAGATGCCAGTGAGCACGTTCATCATGGTGCTCTTGCCAGAACCGTTAGGACCAATCAGACCGTGAATGGTGCCGCGGCGGATATGCAAGTCAACCTGGTTGATCGCCTTGAGGCCGCCGAACTGCATCAGGATGCCTGTGGCTGTCAGCAGATCTTGACCGGGCTCAATGTGACCCGTGTTGGCAGCTTGCATGATCGCGTCTTTCGCGGCGTCCACATCGGCCATGGCCTGGACATTTTTTCGCACGCCCTTGCGGACAAAAAGACTGATCGCAAAGCCGACAATGCCGTCCTGCAGGTAATACACCACAAACAAAATCATCAGTCCGAAAATACTCAGACGCCAGTCGGTGATGGACTCCAGCCAGAACGAAAAGCCTGCCAGTGCAATGGTTCCCACCACCGGCAAAGCCATTTGCCGCAGCGTCGTCATCTTGCGCAGAATGCCTACAACCGCACCGACGGCCATCAGGACCGCCAATACCGTGGCGACCTGCCGGAACATTTCCAGGTCATCGAGAAGTTTGGGCAACAACACAATGATCGCTGCGCCCAACATGGCACCCGAGCGGGTTTTGCGCCCACCCATGATGACGGCCAGCAAGAACAATACTGTGAGCTCGAAGTTGTAGGTGTTGGGCGAAATGTATTGCTCAGAATAGGCATACAGGCACCCCGCCAACCCCGCGAATCCGGCACTGATCACAAACGCATACACCTTGTAGCGATAGACAGAAACACCCATGCAATCGGATGCGACCGGGCTGCCCCGCAAGGCTTCAAAAGCGCGTCCGAGCTGGGATTTCAATATCCGGTCAACCACGACCAGGGAAATCACCATCAAGGCCAGCACCATCCAGTAAAAACCATGTTCGTCCAACTGAAAGCCACCAATGGAGGGCTTGGGCACTTTGATACCCAGCGGCCCTTCCGTCAGGAAGTCCATTTCATTGATGAGAATCTGGATGATGGTGCCAAACGCCAGCGTCACCATGGCCAGATACGGCCCCGTCACGCGCAGCGCGGGCAGCGCCAACAATGCACCAAAACCCGCTGTGACCCCGATGCTGGCGGGAATGATCAGCCACAGTGGCGCCCCCAGTTTCAAAAAGAGCACGCCCGCGGTGTAGGAACCTACTCCAAACAATCCCGCGTGCCCCAAAGACACCTGTCCGGTGTAGCCCACCACGATGTCCAGACCAAACAGGAGAATGGCGTAAATCATGATCGTGCCGACCATGTGGATGTAATAGGGGTTGCCGGTGATCAGCGGAAACGCCGCCAGCAGCGCGGCGCCTGCAACGCCCGTAATGAGTGACTTGCTGTTCATCTTCAGACTTTCTTGATCGCGGATTTGCCGAACAGACCCGACGGCTTGAAGGCCAGCACCAGCAATAGCAGCACCAACCCGGGAACGTCTTTGTAGCCCGTGGAGAGATAGAAACCGGTGGTGGTTTCAGCCACCCCCAAAATAATGCCGCCAACAATAATGCCCAGCCCGCTGGTCAGTCCGCCAATAATGGCCACCGCGAATGCCTTCAGGCCCAGCACCGCGCCCATGGTCGCACCGGTGAGCGTCAGCGGCGCAATCAGGGCGCCGGCAAAACCGGCTGTAGCGCTTGACAGTGCATATGAAAAAGTAATCACCAGGCCCGTGTTGATGCCCATCAACTTGGCGGCATCGCGGTCGTTAAAAGTGGCTACTACGGCTTTGCCATAAATGGTTTTGCGGTTGAAAAACTCGACCGCCAGCATCATCACGATTGCGCCCACGACGACCAGCAATTCCATGGGCAACACATTGGCACCCAGGAATTTAATCGGCGATTCGGGCAGCGGTGAAGGGAATTTCAGATCGTCCCGGCCCCAGATGTTTTCCGCCACATTCTTGAAAATGATACCCAGCGCAATCGTGGACATGATCCAGCCGAACTCGCTCTTGATCTTGATCGCCGGAGCCACACCAATGCGCTCAACGACCGCGCCCTGCACCAATCCGAATGCGATCACGATGGGTAGCATCAGCCAATAGTTGATGCCCCGGTTTACCAGAGTGAGGCCCACCATGGCACCCAGCATCAGCGCGTCACCCTGACCGAAGTTCAGCGTATCCGAAGTCTGAAAAGTCAGTTGATAACCGAATGCAATGACCGCGTAGATCATGCCCAGCGCGATCCCGCTGTACACCAGCTGCAGAAAAATTTCCATGGTATGAGCCCCTCAAAATTACACTGCCGCTGCAACCCGGGTCGTTGCAGGGTTCTAAAAAAAGGCACCGTTCCAGCCAATCCGGGCCAGAGCGATGCCTTTGCATGCCTCTCTTTATGGCAAAGAAAAGCGCTTACTTCACCACGGTCAGCGCACCCTTGGCATTCACGTCTTTGACACGCACTTCGGACGCCTTCTTGAAGTCGGCTTCATAGGCATACACCACGCGCTGGCCCTTGACTTCGCCGAACACAGGAATGTTGGCGGTAATGGCTTCATGGTCTTTCGCAGTGAACGGTTTGTTGTAGGTCGTCACAACGCCTTCAACCGGGGTCTTCAGATCTTCCAACGCGGCCTTGATCTTGGGACCATCGGTCGAATTGGCCTGCTTGATGGCAGCAGCCAGCAGGTAAATCGAGTCATAGCCCTGCGCCGCCGAAACTGGTGAATCAATGCGCGCATTCTTGGGGTTGAACGTCTTCAGGTAGCTGATGATGAAGGACTGGCGCTTGGGCGTGGTTGGCTCCTGAATGAAGGTCTGCGGCATGCGCGCACCTTCGCCGCCGGGGCCGGCGTTGTCAATAAAGTTGGCCATGGACAGCGTCCAGCTTCCGATCATCGGCACCTTCCAGCCCAGCTTGGTCATGCCATTGGCGATTTGCGCCAGTTCAGGCCCGATGGCGTAGGTCAAAATCGCTTCAGCACCAGCTTCCTTGGCCTTGAGCAATTGCGCGGTCATGTCCACGTCTTTGATGTTGAATTTTTCAACAGCAACGGGTTTGATACCTTTGAGGTCCAGCGCTTTTTCCAGATCCGAGCGACCGAGCTGTCCGTAGTTGGTGGAGTCCGCCAAGATCGCCAGTTTCTTGAATTTGCGACGTGTCACCGCTTCTTCCACAATCATGGGGGCCTGAATGCTGTCGTGCGCTGCATTGCGGAAGATGTAGTTTTCAGGCTGATCGTCGAACTGGTGGGTGATGACCGAGCCAGTGGCCACATTGTTGATGACAGGAATTTTGGCTTCCTGGTAGAAGCGCTGAGACGCCAGCGCAACACCGGTGTTGATGAAGCCCACGGTTGCGGTAACTTTTTCCTTGTTGATCAACTCTTGCGCGATTTGCACACCGCGTTCATTCTTAGCTTCATCATCGCGCTCGACAATTTGCAATTGGCGTCCAAGCACACCACCAGCCTTGTTGATCTCGTCAACGGCCATCTTGACGCCGTCACGCATGCTCACACCCATGGAAGAGGATCCGCCGGTGTAAGGGCCCGAAACACCAATTTTGATGGGATCAGCAGCCAGGGCAAAACCCGAAAATGCGATCGTGGCACATGCCACTGCGACGTGGGAAGCGAGCTTCGTAAAGCGAAAAGTCATGGTGTCTCCTACATTGTTTTAAAACTTGCGAACTGAATGGCAACTGCGTGTTGAACGACCCTGATCTTTTTGATCACCGCAGCATTCTCAAATCTGTCGTTTGAGTCAATCCAATGAATCTAAACGATTTCGTCTGCAGATGGCCTGTGCCATTCAGCTAAACGACAGGAATAAACGCGGGTTTTGAATGAATTTTTTTCAAATCTCCAGCGAAAAAATTGGTTTTTATCGGAAATTAGGGGTTAACCCGAACGACTACTTTTGGGCAGCCAAAACGGAGGGAAAAAGCGCGCAACCTAAAATCCCGCTGTTCATGCAACTACAAAAAAATAAAAACGCATCCGCAACTCCCCGACCCTACCTGCACGACGTTTTGCTGGAAACAGGCGCGCTCTGGAAGCTGGCATGGCCCATTTTGGTCGGGCAGCTCGCGACGGTGGGCATGTCGGTCGTCGATGTCGCCATGGCCGGGCACGCGTCGGCTGCTGATCTGGCCGGTGTTGCCCTTGGCGTGTCGATCTGGAACATCGTGATTCTGACCATCATGGGCCTGGTGATGTCGGTCAATCCGATGGTCGCCCACCATGTGGGTGCGCGCAATCTGGATGCCGTGGCCCATGTCGTGCGGCAAGGACTCTGGAAGGCGCTGGTTGTGGGGGCCACGGCGTTTGTGCTGGCGCAATCCGCATCTTTTGTTTTTGACTACATGCCGATAGAACCCGAGGTGCGCGATGTGGCCAAAAGCTTTGTCCGTGTTGTCAGCTTTGGCCTGCCGGCATTTACCGCCTACCGCGTTTTGTATGGCTACAGCACCAGCATCAACCAGACCAAACCGATGATGGTCATTGCCCTGGCCGCCCTGCTACTCAACGGGCTGATCAACTGGCTGCTTGTGTTTGGCAACCTGGGCTTTCCCGCGTTGGGCGGCGTAGGCTGCGCCTGGGCAACCACGCTGTGCGTGTGGTTCAACCTGATCGCGTTGCTGTCGTGGATGCATTGCAGCCCGGCCTACCGCAGCACCTGGCCATTTGCGCAATACGAAGCACCCAACAACCAAAGTCTGCGGCACTTGTTCAAACTCGGCATTCCGATTGGCATCACGCACTTCGCCGAAACGAGTGCGTTCAGCCTGATCGCCCTGCTGATCGCCAGGTTCGGCAGTCGTGAGGTATCGGCCCACCAGATTGCCCTGAATTTCACTTCGCTGACCTTCATGGTGCCTTTGAGCATTGCCCTGGCGCTACTAACCCGCGTTGGCCAAAGTCTGGGCGCAGGTGACGCAGCTGCGGCGCGGTTCAGGTCGTGGGTGGGGATAGCCGTGACCGTAGTTTTCTCACTCTTCTCAGCGCTGTGCATGGCATCGTTGAGCCATTGGATTGCGCGTGCCTACACCATCGATATCCCGGTGGCCCAGGCGGCAGCGCAACTGCTGATGCTGGCTGCGCTCTTTCAATTGCCCGACTGCATTCAGGTGGCTGCGATGAGCGCCATTCGCGGCTATAAAGTGACCCGCGCACCCATGGTCCTGCACCTCACCGCATTTTGGGGGATTTGTTTGCCCTTGGGTTGCCTGCTAGGGCTCGCGCCGCAGTGGATGCCACTGGCACCCACCCACCCCATGGGCGCGCAAGGTTTCTGGATTGCGCTCACCGTCGGACTGACCATCTCGGCCACCGGTCTTTTGGCAATGCTGCGCCACACGGCCAACGGCGCAGTGCTAAAGAGCCTCCCCAGGGCCAGCCCAGGCACTATTTGATACGCTCACTCCCATGCAACCGACCCCCAACACAATGTCAGCGGGCTTTATTGTGCTGACCCTGTCCATTCTTTTGGGCCTGCAACCCGTCACTACCGACCTCTACCTGCCTGCCTTGCCCGGTTTGACACAAGACCTTGGCGCCGCCATGTCACGGGCCCAGCTGACCCTGACTGCCTTGCTGCTGTCTTTCGGAATTTCGCAACTGGTTTGGGGACCCCTGTCAGACCGCTTCGGCAGGCGCCCTATTTTGCTGATCGGGCTGGCCGCGTACGCTTTGGCCGCAGTGGGCAGCGCGCTGTCAGCAAGCATGGAGTCGCTGATCCTTTGGCGCACCCTACAGGGTGCGGCCATGGGTGCGGGCGTGATGTGCGCGCGGGCCGTGGTGCGCGACCTGTATCAGCCGACCCAGGGCGCCACCGTCATGTCCAAAGGACTCAGTGGACTCGGCCTCATTGCCTGCGCCAGCCCGCCCCTGGGGGGGCTGTTGACAGCGCTGTTGAGCTGGCACGCCGCGCTGCTGGCACTGGCGGTTTACGGTGCGCTTGCATGGGGGCTTCTGGCATGGCGTTTCGAAGAAACGCTGGCGGCTCCGAAGCCGGACGCCCTGCATTTGCGAAACCTGACGGGTACGTGGAGCAGCATCGTGCGCAATCCGGTGTTTCTGGCGTTTACCGCACTGTCCGTGAGCTCCTATGTCGGGCTGTTCACTTTTCTGGCCACCTCATCGTTTGTGTTCGTCAGGGTGATGGGTTACAGCACCACGCAATATGGTCTGTGCGTATTTATGAACGCCTTTGTCTATCTGCTGGGAACCATTTTGTGCCGCAGCCTGATCCGTCGCTTCGGCATTCGCAAAACCGTGGCCATCGCCGGCGGCATGTCGCTGACCGCAGCGCTGGGCATTGCCGCCCTGTACTGGGCCGGCGTGCGTTCGGGGCTGGCCATCATGGGCCCGATGGGATTTTTCATGCTCGGCCACGGTATTCACCAGCCCTGCGGCCAAAGTGGTGCCGTCGGGCCGTTTCCGCAGGCGGCAGGCGCAGCATCCGCACTGAATGGTTTTTTGATGATGCTGGGCGCATTTGCCATGGGCCAATGGCTGGGCCGCCAAATGGATGGCACTGCGCTGCCATTGGTGCAGGGCATTTGTTTCTCCGGCATCTGGATTGCCATCAGCGCCTGGACCCTCGTGCAACGCCATGCAGCCAGCTAAGGTTGTGACGGACCCCGGGCCCTCTGCCGCAGCCCAGGCGGGGTTGCCCTTTTATGTTGCGCTGGCCGGCCCGACCGCAGCGGGCAAGACAGCCGCTGCGCTGGCCATTGCAGATCGCCACGCAGTGGAAATC
>Ga0209067_10001319_pt1 | contig 15363 bp, 15 predicted proteins | sample ColStrG_CSR_2013_FD_187199 | JGI IMG/M metagenome (GOLD analysis project Ga0209067, IMG submission 187199) | Freshwater sediment microbial communities in response to fracking from Pennsylvania, USA - Cold Stream Run_MetaG_CSR_2013 (SPAdes)... | ecosystem: Environmental > Aquatic > Freshwater >...
TGCTCACGCCCCGGGTACCATGGTGACACCGTAGAGGGCGTCGGCCGCTTCCATGGTGCGCTTCTGGTGCGTCACGATCAGCAGTTGCGCTTCGTCGCGGAACTCATCGACCAACGAGAGGAAGCGCTGCAGGTTCACGTCGTCGAGCGCCGCTTCGACCTCGTCCATCATGTAGAACGGCGAAGGGCGCGAACGAAAGACCGCGAAGAGGAACGCCAGGGCCGCCATCGAACGCTCGCCCCCCGATAACAGGGAAATACGACGGACGTTGCGCCCCATGGGTCGCACCTCGATCTCCACGCCGGTGTTGAGGGGATCATCGGGCTCGGTCAGGATCAATCGACCCTGACCGCCTGGGAACAGCATGGCGATGAGCGTGGAGAAGTGCTCGTTCACGTCGGCCACCGCCAGGGAGAAGGTCTCCATGATCTCCTCATCGAGTGCGCGCACCACTTCTTGCAGCTCACGCCGGGCGTGACGCACGTCGGCCACCTGCCGGTCGAGCTCCTGGTACCGCTCTTCCAGTGCGGCCAATTCCTCGAGGGCGAGCGGATTGATCGGCCCCAGCGAGGAGATGCGCGCCTCGAGGTCGCCGACGAGACTCTCGAGGCTCACGCCCTCGGGGAGGTCGGGCGGTGCCACGGCCTCGAGCTCGTGCGGCTCGACGCCGAGGTCGCGGCGGATCGCTTCGTGCACGTTGGTCACTTTGACGGCGAGCTCGGCGAGCTCGATCTGGCTGCGGTGCACCGCGTCGGCCACCGCGGCCAGCCGTTCGTCGGCGCTCTGGCGAGCGTGGCGCACCGTTTCGAGTCGCTCGGCGCTCGCGCGCGAGGCCTCGAGTTGCTCGCGGTAGGTGGAATCCATGGCCTCTTGGGACAGCCGGATGTCGTCCGACGCCATCTCGACGATGCGCGTCAGGCGCGCCAGCACCTGCAAGTCGAATTCGAGCGACTCGCGTCGCTCGGCCGCTTGGGCGCGCTCCAGCGAACGACCCTCGAGGCGAACCTCGATCTCCGCGCGTCGTTGCTCGATCAACCGCCGCCGTTCGGCGAACTCCGCCTCACGCCGTGACAGCGCGGTGGCGCGTTCTTGGGCTTCGTGACGCAGGCGTTCGACCTCGTGACGAGCGGCCTCGGCCGCCTCGCGGCGGGCCGCGGCGTCCGTGACGGCGGCTTCGAGGGCGGGCACGTGCGACCGCAGGGTCTCGAGCTCGCCGGCCAGCGCCTCTCGCTCACTCGCGGCCGCGCGCGATTCGTCACTCAGCGCGGCGACGCGGCGTTGCCCCTCGGACGCCTCGTCGATCACGCGCGCGAGCTCACGCTCCCGCCGTTCGAGTTCGGCGTGGGCCTTGGTCACCTCCGTGGTCAGCGCGTTGACGGCGCTGCGGGCGGCGGCGGCGGCGGCGTCCGCGGCGGTGCGGCGCGCTCGACACGGGACCAGTGCCGCGGCGGCGTCGCGTGCCGCGCGCTCGGCGTCCTCGACCGTGGTCCGGGTGACCACCGCGCGCCCCGAGGCCACTCGCCACCCCGACGCGGCGAACCGGTCGCCGTCACGCGTCACCACCACCACGTCGGGATGGGCCACGGCGACGTCGATGCCCGCCTGCCACGATTCGGTCACGAACGCGCGCGAGAACAGGGCGTCGAGCACGCGCGTGACGTGCGCCGGCGCGCCCGCTCGCGCGCGCACCAGTGAACGCAAGGCGACGCAGTTGGCTGGTGCACCCACGGTGGCGATGTCGGTCTCGGCGACGGGCAAGATGAGCCCGGCCCCGCCTTCGCGGCGCAGTACTTCGAGAGCGGCCTGGGCCGAGCGACGACCGTCGACCACCATCGCACCCACCGACGCTCCGGCGGCGGACTCGACGGCGCGCTCCCAGCCCTCGTCCACGTCGATCAGGTCAAGGAACGCCCCCAACACGCCCTCGAGATTGCCGATGATCGCGCGTCCACCCGATCCCGAGAGCTCCTCGAGCGCCCGCGCCAACGCTTCGGCGCGCGCCTGGGCCCGGGCCGCGACGTCGGAGGCCGCCGCCTGCGCGTCGTCGGCGTCGAGTCGTTCGGCTTCGGCGGCGCGGGCGTCGTCGTGAGCGGTGGCGAGGTCCGCGCGCGCTTGGACGAGCGCGCGTTCGGCCTCGTCACGCGCGGCGCGCACCGTGTCGTGAGCCCCGGTGGCGCGATCGACGACGGCCTGGGCCTCGGCCAGTCGGCGCGTCGCGCGCTCCTCGTTCTGCGACGCGGTCGCCCACGAGCGTTCGAGCAGCGCGACCCGTTGGGTTGCGGTGCGCCAGGCGTTCTCGTCGCTCTCGAAGGACACGGTCCCCCACGTCGCGTCGTACTCGAGGCGCCGCGCCTCGACGAGGGCGTCGGCGGCCGCGACTTCGTCGCGCAGATCGCGCAACGTCTCCTCATCGGCGGCCACCGCCACGAGATCGGCGGCCAGTTTGGCGGCGTCGGCCTCGAGGGTGGCGATGACGTTCTCGTCGGCCGAGGCCACGAGGGCCGCGCGCAGGCTGCGCTCGCGCTCGGCGATCACCGACAGGGTGCCGCGCGCGCGCTCGGCGAGACCCTGTAAGCGACCCAGCGTGGACGCCAGCATCTCCTCACGGCGCGACGCCATCTCCGCCGCCGCGGTGGTCGCCTGCGCGTCGAGGGTCACGAGTTCGGCCCGTAGCGAGCGCTCGAGGTCCGCCGAGGCCCCGATGAGTTCTTCGAGCTCGTGACGGCGGTCGTCGAAGGCCCGCTGACGCTGGGCGAAGAGGGCGTGGCGGGCGTGGCGCAATTCGCGCTCGACGTCGGCGAAACTTCGCGCCGACACCGCCTGGCGCTCGAGGGGGCGCATCTGGCGCCGCACCTCGCGCACGAGATCGCCGAGTCGTTCCAGGTTCTCTTGCGTGGCGGCCAAGCGCCGTTCGGCGCGCTCCTTGCGCCGCCGGTGCTTCAGGACGCCGGCCGCCTCCTCGATCACGGCCCGTCGGTTCTCCGACGACGAATTCAAGATGGAGTCGAGCTGACCCTGACCGATGATCATGTGCTGTTGGCGACCGACGCCCGAGTCGCTCAGGAGCTCTTGCACGTCGAGCAGTCGACAGGTGGTGCCGTTGATGGCGTACTCGGAGTCCCCGTTGCGAAAGAGGGTGCGCGAAATAGTCACTTCAGCGCCGTCGACCGGGAGGCGCCCCGAGGAGTTATCGAGCGTCAGGGCCACTTCGGCGCGCCCGAGGGCCGCCTTGTGGGCGGTACCGGCGAAGATGACGTCGTCCATCTTGGCGCTGCGTAGCGCCCGGGTGCTCTGGGCCCCGAGCACCCAGGTCACCGCGTCGACGACGTTGGACTTGCCCGAACCATTGGGGCCCACCACGGCGGTGACGCCCGGTTCGAACTCGAGCACGGTGTTATCGGCGAAGGACTTGAAGCCCTTCATGGTCAATCGCTTAAGAAACACGGGTAGACGCTAGCAACCTTCCGCGGGGTGACCCGGGCGAACGGTGCGTGACTCGCCCCGGCGCCGGCGCGCCATCGCCCTCAGCCTTGGCACTTGACGCAGAAGTACGTCGCGCGCTGGTGGAAGACGACTTTCGTGATCGGGCTGCGGCACTGGTAACAGGCCTGACCCTCGCGCGTGTGGACCTGGAGCTCGTGCTGGTAGGTGCCGGGACTGCCGTCGGGGTCCACGAACATTTCGTCGGCCAACGTGGTGCCGCCGTGCTTGATGGCCTCGGTGAGCACCTCGGGGATGGTGCGGTGCAGACGGCGAATCTCGATCGTCGAGAGCGACTCCGAGACGCGGTCGTAGCGCAGACCGGCGACGAAGAGGATCTCGTCGGCGTAGATGTTGCCGATCCCGGCCACGATGTCCTGGTCGGTCAGCAGGGTCTTGAGCGCCAACGTCCGCGAGCGCAGCACCGCGGCGAAGCGGTCCCAGCCCACCTGGTCCTCGAAGGGGTCGATGCCCAGGTGGGCCAATTCGGGCACCTGGCGACGCAGGGCCAGCCCGTCGCCTCCGATGGACAACCGCGCGAACTTCGAGATCTCCACGTCCTCGCCGTCCGCGGGCGGAGTCGACACGTAGAGCTCGCCGAAGGTCCGCTGATCCACGTAGCGCAATTCCTCGCCCGAGGTGAACGCGAACACCGCGTGGGTGTGCTTGGCCTTGGGCTCCTTGGCGTTCTTGGCGTGTAGGACCTGGCCGGTCATGCCGAGGTGGATCACCAGGTGGTGCGCGTCATCGAGCCCGACCACGATGTTCTTGCCCAGTCGCTCGACCGACTTGATGGTGCGACCCTCGAGGTGGTCGCGGAATTCCTTGGCCGTCTTGTGTCGACGCACGGCGCGGCCGTCCGTGACGTGCACCGTCTTGATCTTCTTGCCGACGACCTCACGCGCCAACGCGGAGCGGACCGTTTCGACCTCGGGCAGTTCAGGCACCGCGCACCTCCTCCCACGCCCGCGCGGCCGCGTTGACCTCTGCGCGCTTCTTCGACGGGCCCTGGGCGCTCACGCGGTGATCGCCCACGGTGACGGTGGCCTCGAAGACCACGTCGTGCGAGGGCCCGTTCGCCACGACGTCGTAGCGGGGCAGGGGCAGATCGTGGGTCTCGGCCCAACGACGTAGGCGCGTCTTGGGATCGAGCGTGTCATCGCGACTGGCCGCGGTGATCGCCTCCTCCAGATGGTGCACGACGACGCCGCGCGCGGCGTCGAAACCCGCCTCGAGGTAGACCGCCGCCACCACCGCTTCAAAGGCGTCGGCCAGGATCGACGATCGTTCCTGTCCGCGCTCCTTCACCACGCCGCGGCCGACGCGCATGAGGTCGCCCAGCGCCAGGGCGCGCGCCACCGCGGCGAGCGATTCTTCGTTGACCACGCGCGAGCGCAGGATCGAGGCCGCTCCTTCATTGAGCGTGGGGAACCGACCCACGATGTAATCGGCGACCGCCAGGTCGACGACCGCGTCACCGAGGAACTCCAGGCGTTCGTTCGATTCGCCCCCGTGCTCGGCGGCGTAACTCGAGTGCGTGAGCGCTTGGCGCAGCGTGGCCGATCCCGGGGCGAGTCCCAGCTCGCGCGCGAGGGCCGCCACGTCAGGCACCGTCGGTGAACTCCTTAGGCCAGTTGCAATTTGGCGCCGACGTAGTCGACGGCGTCACGCACGCAGGTGAGACCTTCGAGGTCCTCGTCATCGATGTGAAATCCCGCCACCGACGAAGCCAGGGACTCCTCGAGCGCCTCGACCAGTTCGATCAGGGCGAGCGAATCGGCGCCGAGGTCGGCGAAGGGGATGTCCTCAGCGATGTCGGCCGGGGTCACTTCGAGGATTTGGGCCAGCTGGTCGCGTACGAGAGCGAGAATCGCCGCGCGGTCCAGCGGCGAGGTGCCGCCCACGTCTGAGGTCATGGATACTCCTTTATCGGACGAGTCCACAGTACTCACCACGGCGCCGCCGCGTGGGGACTTCTAGTCCTGATCAGGACGGATAGCGGTGCGCATCTTCTCGACCACCCCGGCGGCGTGCATCTCGGCCGCCACGCGCAGGGCGTTCATGATCGCGGTGTCGTTGCTCGCCCCGTGGCTGATGACGCAGATGCCGTTGAGCCCCAGCAGCATGGCCCCGCCCTGGTACTCCGGCGTGAGGGTCGACACCGTGGGCATGAGGTAGGGCGCCAGCGCGTGTCCGGCGGCGCGGGTCTCCTCGGTGGCGTCCACCGCCGAGAGCACCGTGTCGAACACGAACTTGAGCGCCCCCTCGAGCGTCTTGAGCGCGACGTTGCCGGTGAAGCCGTCGGTCACGATGACGTCGACCGGGGCGGGAATCAGGTCGCGACCCTCGACGTTGCCGAAGAAGTTGATACCCGGGTCGTTCGTGAGGAGTTCGTGGGTCTCCTTCACCAGCGGCGTGCCCTTGGTGGACTCCTCGCCGATCGACAAGAGTCCCACCGTCGGGGCCGCGATGGCGAAACGCGCACTGGCGAAGGCGCCGGCGAGTTTGGCGAACTGCACGAGCATCTCGGGCGTGCACTCCGCGTTGGCGCCGGCGTCGACCATCGTGGAGGGTCCCGCACCCGGACGAGGGATCGGCGTCGCGATGCAGGGGCGCAGCACGCCGGGCAAACGACCCATGCGCAGCAGGGCCGACGCCATGGTGGCGCCGGTGTTACCGGCCGAGACCATGGCCGAGGCCCGCTGGTCGCGCACGAGTTCCGCGGCGCGCACCAGGGAGGAGTCCTTCTTCTTGCGCACGCTCGAGCCGGGCTCGTCGTCCATCTCGATCACCTCGCTACAGGCGACGACCTCGAGGCCGAGGGGGTCGCCCATGCGATCGGGCACGCCGACGAGGATGACTTCGAGTCCGAGTTCGTCCACGGCGCGCCGGGCGCCCTTGATGATCTCGGAAGGTGCGAAGTCACCACCCATCGCGTCTAAGGCGATGGGCAGGGTCAATTTACTTGACCTCGACCGCTACGCGACCCTTGTACCAACCGCAGTTCGGGCACACGATGTGGGGCAGCTTGGACGTGGCGCACTGGGGGCAGACGCTGCGAGAGGGGCGGGCCAATTTCCAGTTCGCCGCACGGCGGCTGCGGGTCTTGGCCTTGGATGTCTTGCGCTTAGGGACTGCCATCGATCTTCACTTTCACCAGAACGGGCGAGCCCGTCACGCCTCGTTGGATTCGCCGGACGACTCATCCGCGAATCTAAGTCCGTCCAGTGTAGCCCAGCGCGGGTCCACCGGCGCCGCGCAGTCGCACGAGCCCTCGTTGCGGTCGATTCCGCAGTAGGGGCATAGTCCGGCGCAGTCCTCGCGACACAGGGGCGCCAGGGGCAAATCCAGGAGAATCGCGTCGTGCACCATGGGGGCCAGATCGATCTCGTCGTTCTCGATCGGGTAGGCCTCGTCGTCGCCCGGTTCGGGGTGGTCGACGAATCGCTCGTCCACCGCCACGTCACTGACCCCGAGCACCGCGGCCGAACAGCGGCGACACACGCCGAACCACGGGGCCGCGACGTGCCCCTTGGCGCGCAGGCCCCCGCGGAAACTCTGCAGCGTCAACGTCACGTCCACCAGGGCCTCGGGGTCCACGTCGGTCTCGGCGGGTCCGCGCGGCGCGAACTCGTGATCCGCGTCAAAGGGCGCGCGAAAGACCACTCCCGTCGTCGAGGGGATGTCGCGCATCAAGTGCGCTACTGGCACGAGGTACGGACTCGCCACCTACTGGGCGTCCTGATCGAAGAACGAACCACTCGTCGAAGAGTCGGTGTCGTCGGCGAACTTCGGCGTGGAAGGCTCGAGGAGGTCACCGGGCAGGCTCTGAGAGCTCAGGCGCTCGCGCCCCGAGTGGGTCGTCTTGATCAGTCGCTCCAGGACGATCTCGAATCCGGCGAGCTTGCCGTCGATGAAGTCTTCGGACTGGTTGATGATCTGCCGCGCCCTCGCCTGAGCCTCGGCGATGATCTGGTCGGCGCGCAAGTGGGATTGACGCACGATCTCGGTCTTGTCGACCATGCGCGCCGCCTCGGCGCGCACCTGGTCCATCAACTGCATCGCCTTGATCTGCTCGGCCTCCATCAAGGCTTCCCGGTCGCGCAGGGCCCAACGGGCCTCGCGGATTTCGTCGGGCACGTTGGCGAGCGCTTGCTCGAGCAGTCCCAACACCTCGTCACGAGGGATCAGCGCCGAGGCCGACAGCGGCATCTGCTTGGCGTTGGCCACCACGTCGATGAGGTCGCGCAAGTCCTGCTCGATATCGCGACGCGCGTGGCGCCCCGGCGCCAAGTCCTCCTCGCGGAAATCGAATTCCTCGAAGGACTGGTTGGTTTCGAAATCGTCGTATCCGTCAAACACGCTCATTGACCACCTCCGGAGTAGAGAGCCATCAGTCGCGCGGCGACCGGTGGCGGAACGAATTGGGTGACGTCGCCGCCGAAGCGCGCCACTTCTCGCAGCAGGCGCGAGGCGATGAACGAGTGGTCCGAGCTCGAAGGGATGAAGAGGGTCTCGACCCCCGACAGCGAGCGGTTCATTTGCGCCATCTGGAGTTCGTTCTCGAAGTCGGACACCGCGCGTAACCCCTTGACGATGGCGGTGGCCCGGACGTCGCGCGCCACGTTGACGAGCAGCGTGGAGATCGAGACGATGCGCACGTTGGCCAGGTGCGCGCAACTCTCCGCGATCATGTCACGACGTTCCTCGAGGTCGAACGTGGGTTCGGACTTCTGCGGATTGCGAATGGCCGCCACGACGATTTCGTCGAAGATCACCGCGGCGCGCTCGACGACCTCGAGGTGGCCATTGTGAAAGGGGTCGAACGACCCGGGGATGAGGCCGATGGTCACGACTCCCCCTCGTCAGGTTCCAACATCGTTACGAGCGTAGTGCCGTATCGCTTGGTTTTCGTGACTTGCCAGCCCCGCGGTGCCTCCATGTGGCGGTCATTCTCGACCACGACGCGATGCGCTCGTACGCCCCGCAGGAGCGACGCCAAGTCCATCGGACCGTAGGGAGGGTCGCAGAGGACGAGGTCGAGGTCCTCCGGCGGACTCCACACGGGCAGCGTCGCGCGCATGAAAATGGCCTCGCCGCTCAACTGGAGGGGCTCGTAATTGAACTTGGCGGCCGCCAAGCAGGCCGCGTCGGCGTCGAAGAAGTAGGCCTTCGCCGCGCCCCGCGACAGGGCCTCGATACCCATGGCCCCCGAACCACAGTAGAGGTCGGCGACCACGAGGTCGGTCAGTCCCCCGCGGCTCTCGAGCATGGAGAAGATGGCCTCACGCGCGTAGTCGGTGGTGGGGCGAACTGTCGCGGGCAATTTGGCCTTGAGCGGTCGACCTCGGGCACTACCACCAATAACACGCACGTCGTAAGGCTAGGCGCTTCGCACTGCCTCGACGTGCCGCGAGTCACCTCTCGAACCAAATATGTCACGGACGTGGCGCCCAGGAGCGCCCAACGCGTCAAAGACCGTCGCGACGCCGAACTCGACGCCCCTACGCGGCGAGCTCGTTCGCGCCTACGCCGACGAGGACGTCGTGGCCCGCGGACCGAACACCGCACTCGTCCCCCCCAGGGCCACGGGCACGGTGGCCACCTGGTGACTGACGCGCAGTACCGTCTGGAACATCACGTCCCAACGGTGCGCTCCCGCGGCGTTCATGACGCCCGACGATCCGAGCTAACACCGGTCGCACCATGGCCGCGTGATCGAGGGCGCTCGCGAGCTCCCCTTCAACGGTGTCGCACGGGTGAACGTGCCCGGCGTGGAGGGAGAGGGCGGCTGCGTGCCCGTCGTGTCGCGCCACCACCACGAGATTTCCCGACGTCGTGCCTCGAGCGCCGGCGAGCGAGCGACAGCGGACCCTCAGGGCCAGGATTGTCGCCCCAACACCGACATCCGTACGCGAATAGTCGTGAGTGTCATTGTACCCCTGTCGCCCTCGACGGTCTAGCGCGGCGCATCGGACACTCCCGACACCGCGTCGTGGCGGAGGATCAGTACCGGGGAGGATTCCCTCCGCGGCGCCACTCAAGCTCCTCGAGTTCGACGTGAGGTTCCGCGTCGAGTTCGAAATCGAGCGTGCGTCGGCGCTCGGCGCACGCGCGAAGTGACGAGAACTCGCGGGCGAAATCCCCGGGCGTTGCGGTGAGGGGGGAACCGGGTGACCAGTGGCGCATCGTTGCTCCTTGGTGAAGTGGCTACCTCCACTGTGCCCCGATCGACCGTGACGAGGGAGCAACACGTGCACCGAGTTCGTGAACGAAGGAAAAATCTTGTGCGACGTTCGCCCTACATCGCCGAGAAGAGTTTCCAGGTCAACAGGCTCGACGACGTGGCCTTGTAGAGGAACGTGACGAGGGCGGACCCGGCCGCGTAGCCCGAGGTCTTGAGTTCCAGGCCCGCCAGGGAGTTGGAAGCCGGCTTCACTTGGACGAAGGACACCGGACCGTAGGGGATCATCAGGTTGTACCAGGTCTTACCCCCGTTCAGGGTGAAGTCGGCGGCGTTCGAGCCCCAGGCGACGATCTTCGTCGGCGAGATCATCACGAGGTGGTTGGTGACGTAGGACCCCCCGCCCGTCCACGAACCAGAGAGGTAGTACCCACCGATCTTCCAGGTCGCGCCGTGGTTCACCGACACGACCGGGTACTGCACGTGCGCACCGGCGTTCCACATCTTCCACCCCACCTGACCTATCCAGTTGGGTCCCGCCGTGGGTCCGAAGCTGCCCGGCCCGAACAACGCGGTGAGCGCCGAGCCGAACTTGAGGGGCGCCGGCAGTCCGGCGCGCACCGGCCACGGGTGCGCGGTGACCACTTGAGGAAAGGGCACCGTACCGGCACCGGCGGGTGGTGCGCCAACAGTGATCGCCAGGGTCGCGAGTGCGGTGGCAGTGAGACACGTCTTGGACCAATTCATCAGGCTCTCCCGACTCACTCGCCGCGCGACGGCGCTGTCGACACCGTAACAGGCGAGGTTCGACCTCGCTAGGAGCGAAAGAGGTACGACGCCTCCTCGGCGTCGACGAAGAGTCGCAGTTCGTCGACCAGTTCGGCGTTGGCGTCGAGCCCGTCGCCCGCGACGAGGTCCAGCGCCACCGCGCGCGCCTCGTTGAGAATCTCCTCGTCACGGCGCAAACTCGCGAGCCGCAAATCACTGCGCCCGCGTTGGCGCGCGCCCAGCAGGGTCCCCTCACCGCGCAGATCGAGGTCCACCTCCGCGAGGGCGAAGCCGTCGTTGGAGGCCACCAGCGCCGCGAGGCGTTGCGCGCCCTCCTCACTGGGGGGTTCACCCAGGACGTAGCAATAACTCTGTGCGTCGCCGCGGCCCACCCGGCCGCGCAATTGGTGCAGTTGCGCCAAGCCGAAGCGCCACGCGTCCTCGATCACGATGACCGACGCGTCCGCGACGTCGACGCCCACTTCGATCACCACCGTGGCGACGAGGACTTGAATCTCGCCGAAACGAAATTGGGCCATCACCTCGTCCTTTTCACTACTCTTCATCTGTCCGTGCAACAATCCGACGCTGAGGCCGCGCAGTTCGTGGGTCGCGAGGCGCGTCCGTTCGGCCACGGCGCTGGTCGCGGCGACCCGCTCAGAATCCTCGACCAGCGGACAGATCACGTAGGCCCGGCGACCGGCGGCCACTTCGTCGCGCACCCGTTGCCACGCCGCGTCGACGGCGTCGGGAGCGAGCGCCCACGTCGTCACGATGGCGCGTCGCCCCGCGGGCATCTCGTCGAGCACGCTGCGATCCAAGTCACCGAAGACGACCATCGCCGCGGTGCGAGGGATCGGGGTCGCCGTCATCACCAGGAGGTCGGGGTCGCGACCCTCCTCGGAGTGGGCGCGACCCTTGTCGCGCAACGACGCGCGTTGCTCGACCCCGAAACGGTGTTGCTCGTCGATGATCACCGCACCGAGGGCCCGAAACGTCACGTCATCGCTCAACAGGGCGTGCGTGCCCACCACGATGTCCACCGCCCCGGTGCGCAGTCCCTCGACGATCGTCGCGCGCTCGCGCCCCTTGACGCGCCCGCTGAGCAACGCCACCACGACGTCGCGTTCGCCCCCCAGGACCGCGTCGTCGCGGACCCGCAGTCCCGCCAGATCCGCGCGCAGGGCCGCCGCGTGCTGTTCGGCGAGCACCTCGGTCGGTGCCATGAGGGCACCCTGGCGACCGCCGTCGCGCGCCATCAAGAGGGTGGCCAGCGCCACGACGGTCTTGCCCGAGCCCACGTCACCCTGCAGGAGCCGGTGCATCGGCAGCGCCGAGGCCATATCTCGACCGATGTCGGCCAGTACTCGACGCTGCGCGCGGGTGAGCGCGAAGCGGTGACCGGCGAGGAATTGGCGCACCAGACTCGAGTCCGACGTCGCGAGGGCCCCGGGGGCGACGTCGAGATCGTGCTCGTCGAAGGGGTGGCGCACTCCCGCGGCGGTCTCGGCCAGGCGCCGGCGGCGCAGGGCCAGGAGCAACTGCAGGCGCAAGAACTCGTCGAACACCAGTCGCCGACGCGCCGGCGCGACGTCGGCCATCTCGCGGGGCAGGTGGATCCCCCAGTAGGCGGCCGTGCGATCGACCAGCGAATGATCACGGCGCAGTGCCTCGGGCAGCGGATCGAGCAACGGACCGGCGCGCCGCAGCGATTCCTCGACGAAGCCGCCCATCTCCCAGCTGGTGACCCCGGCCTTGCCCGAGGCCGGGTAGAGCGCGACGATGCCGCCGACGCGACTGGCGTCGCGCTCGTCGCCGCTCGCGCCGACCACCACGTCCACGACCGGGTTCGTCATCTGTCGCGTCCCGCGAAAGTCGCCCACCTTACCGAAGAAGATCGCCTGCACGCCGGTCGATAGTTGCGACGCCCGCCAGGGCTGGTTGAAGAACGACACCTTCAACGTGGCCCCGTGGTCGACGATCGTCACGTCCACCAGCGACTTGCCCTGACCGGTACGCCGTGACGAGCATCGCGTCACCTCGCCGAAGACGGCGGCTTCGTCGCCCACCACCAGATCGCTGAGGTCCACCTGGCGCGTGCGATCGATGTACCGCCGTGGATAGAGCGTCAACAGGTCAAAGACGCTTTCGAGCCCGAGGGAACCCAGCGCCTCGGTGCGCTTGGGTCCGATGTGACGCAATTGCGACACGGCCACCTCGGCGAGGGCGCGCAGGGGTCGCGCTGGCGCGTCGGGCGACGACGCCACCCGTCTACTCGACTCCGAGGAGGTAGGGGTAGAGCGGCTGGCCACCGGCGTGCACCTCGACACCGAGTTGGGGGAAGTGCTCCGCGGCGAACGCGGTGATCGCCGCCGTGGATGCCGCGGAAGCCCCCTCGCCCTCGATGATGGTGAGCAGCTCGTGTTCGTCGCGCACCAGGTGAGTTACGAGCTGCGTCGTGACGCGATCGAGCGAGTCGCCGATGGTCACGACGCCAGTCGCGCTCAGGCCGATCCAGTCACCGTCGCGCACCGGGCCCGCGTCGGTCATGGTGTCACGCACGGCGCGCGTGACTTCGCCCGCGACGACGTGCTGCGCGGACGCGCTCATGGAGAGGACGTTCTCATCGACGCTGGCGTCGGGGTCGTAATTGAGGAGCGCGGCAAAACCTTCGACAATCGATGCGGTGGCCACGACGCGCACCTCGACGTCGACGAGGGCGTCGACCTGCTCGGCGACGGCTCGAATATTGCGATTATTGGGCAGGAGGACCACCTGGCGCGAACCGGTGGCGAGGACCGCCTCCACCAGTTCCGCGGTCGAGGGATTCATCGACTGGCCACCCTTGACGAGGGCGCGCACCCCCAACGTCGTGAAGATCCGTCCCACCCCCTCGCCCACCACCACGGCCACCACGGCCGTGACGGGCGCCGGGGTCGGCGCCACCTCGGGCAGCACGTTCGCTTCGCGCACCCACTTCTCCTCGGTCACCTGTTCGGAGAGGTCGGTGACGCGAATCTGTCGCGGGCGCCCGACCTCGATCGCCGCCTCGATCGCCGCGCCCACGTCGTTGGCGTGGATGTGACAGTTGTAGAGACCATCGCCGCCCACAATCACGATGGAGTCGCCGATCTCCTGCCACGCCGTGCGAAAAGCGCCCACCCGGTCGTCGTCGACGTCGAGGAAGAACATCACCTCGTACTTCAGGTCGCTCAACACCTCCTCGGCATCGTCAGTGCTCACGACGAGGGCGGGCACCGACTCGAGGGGCGGCGTCGGCGGCAAGGGGTCGCCGGCGACCACGAAGCACAGGGCGTCGAACCACAGCACCAGCCCAGTCCCGCCCGAGTCCACGACCCCGGCCTGCTTGAGGACCGCCAACTGCTCGGGCGTGCGCGCGAGGGCCTCGCGCGCTGCATCACGCGCACCGTGCACCACGTTCGCCAGCGACGTCGTGTCGCTGGCTCCTTCGGCCGCGGCGCGCGCCACCGACAAGATGGTGCCCTCGACCGGTCGCGCGACGGCTTGGCGCGCCAGCATGTCCGCGCGCACCAGTCCGGCAGCCAATTGGGTGGCGTCGATAGTGTCGCCGCAAATATCTTGCGTCAACCCGCGCAACATCTGCGACAGAATGACCCCGGAATTCCCCCGTGCGCCCATCAACGAACCTTGGGCGATCGCTCGACAGACCTCGGCCATCGTGAGCTCGTCGCCCAACTTGTCGACGTCGGCCACCACCGACTCCAGGGTGAGAGTCATATTCGTCCCGGTATCACCGTCGGGGACCGGGTAGACATTGAGACGATTGATGACCTCGCGCTGGGCCCGCAGGAGCCCGGCGTAGGTGGAAACGGCCCGCGACAGGTCAGCCGCCGAGAGGGTGGTGAGAGAGGTCATCGGTAGCGATGCTACAATGGACCTTCGGTTTCTCGAGACGTCGCACCGGGCGACGTTCGCTACGAAGGAGTACGGTCACCATGGCATCAGTCTGCGAAATCTGCGGCAAGAAGCCGTCCTTCGGCATGAACGTCTCGCACTCGCACCGTCGCACCAAGCGTCGCTGGAATCCGAACATCCAGCGCGTGCGCGCGCTGGTGGGCTCGACGCCGGTACGCATGAACGTGTGCACCGGTTGCTTGCGCTCGGGCAAGGTCACCAAGCCGGCGCGACGCACCGGTACCGCCGCCTAGTCCCCGGCACCACTTCGTTCCACCACCCCTAGAGCTGGTGTTGCCAGCCCCGGCGCTCGAACATCGAACCGCGCCACGTGCGCACCGCCGGATCCTCCACCACCTCGCCAATCTCGAGAGGTTGGCGAAGCCCCCGATCGGCGAAGACCAGCCGTACGCGCTGCGGGTTGTTCGTCACGATGAGCAGTTCGTAGTCCTCACCCCCGGCCACAGCCTCGTCGGACGTCGCGCCCTCGGCCACCGGCACGTCCGCGAGGACGAAGCCCACGCCCGAGGCGTCGGCGAGACGATGCAGGTCCAGACCTAATCCGTCGGAGAGGTCCATCATCGCACTGACCCCCGCCCCGCGGGCCGCGATGCCCTCGGCGAGTCTCGGCCACGGACGACGGTGTGCCACCACGAGTTCGTCCTCCAAGGGGGCTCCCGCGCGCCGACGACGAAGCCCCGCCGCCGAGCGACCCAGAGGTCCGGTCACCAAAATCTTTTCACCGGCCCGTGCGCCACTGCGCAGGACGGCGTCGCTACCGGGACACTCGCCGAAGACGGTCACCGCCACCGAGACAACGTTGCCTTGAGTCAGGTCACCCCCGACGATGCGACACCCGGTGATGACCGCGGCGTCGGCGATGCCGCGGTGCAGTTCCTCGAGATCCGTACCGGGCGATGAGGTAACTCCCACCACGGCTCCGCGCGGTCGCGCACCCATGGCCGCGAGGTCCGACACCGCCGCCGCGACCGCCT
>Ga0209067_10001320_pt1 | contig 15362 bp, 15 predicted proteins | sample ColStrG_CSR_2013_FD_187199 | JGI IMG/M metagenome (GOLD analysis project Ga0209067, IMG submission 187199) | Freshwater sediment microbial communities in response to fracking from Pennsylvania, USA - Cold Stream Run_MetaG_CSR_2013 (SPAdes)... | ecosystem: Environmental > Aquatic > Freshwater >...
GTACAGGACCGCCCGACGTGGTTTTACAGTGCAGGCAAAGCAATTGACCCGGCCCGCCCGACTGTCGTATTTATCCACGGCGCGCAGAATGACCATTCGGTCTGGAGTCTGCAAAGTCGTTATTTTGCCTGTCATGGTTACAACGTATTGGCAGTCGATTTGCCGGGACACGGTCGCAGCAGCGGCCCAGCCTTGGTTACCATCGAAGCCATGGCGGTGTGGCTGCTGGCTTTGCTGGATGCTGCCGGGGTCGGGCAGGTAAATTTAATCGGACACAGCATGGGCTCTTTAATTGCGCTGGAAACCGCGCGTTGCGCACCAGAGCGGATCAGCAGACTGGCTCTGCTCGGCAATGCCTTTCCGATGAAAGTCGCCGATGCCCTGCTCAGCATGGCGCGTGACGACGAGCCTTCTGCCATCGACCTGGTCACCAGTTGGTCGCACCTGCATGCCTTCCAGCGCACACCCCTCCCCGGTTTTAACCTGCAGCGCAACGCGCAGCGATTAATGGAGCGGATGTCAGCCATCAACCCGGACCAGCTTTTTTATACCGATTTTTCAGCCTGTAATACCTATGCTCAGGGTGATGCCGCCGCCGTGATCATCAGTCAGCACCAGCTTCCGGTGTTGTTTGTCATGGGACAGCAGGATCGCATGACGCCGGTCAAAGCCAGTACCAGGCTGCGCGCTGCGCTGCCGAACGCCAATTCGATTGAGATTGCCGATTGCGGTCATTCCATGATGGCAGAACAGCCGGATGCGGTATTGCAGGCGCTTGTTGCATTTTTGAAGTGAATTACTTCTCAGCGCCCGGCAAATCAGGAATGACACACTGCTGTCAAATATCCCGGCCATAATCCTGAAATTCTTCCGTGTATTGATACCATGTATAAAAGTGACAAGCGCCTGATCATACTCGATGCCGATGGCACCACCATCGATGCCTTCAGCGCCATCACGTCCACTTTTTCCCAGCATGGCATGGCGCTTGGCAATGAGGATAATTTTCAAAAACGCCACAACCTGTTCAAGTACATGGGTGGCTTCAAGGAATTCCCGCGCAATATCAAAAAGCAGATCAGCCACCGCAAGCGTCTCATCGATACGTTGACTGATGTGTACCGTGACGAAGCGCAACTGTATCCCGGGATTGCCGGTCTGATTCAGGATCTGATTGTCGCGCCCGATGTCATAGTGGGCATTGTGACCCGCAACATCACAAATGAGCCGCTGGAAACGCTGGGAAGATTATTTTCACGGCATGGCATTGACGTCAACCAGCTCGATTTTCTGCATCACATCGCCCTCAAACAGACCAAGAATCTGGCGTTCTCAGAACTGCGCGAACATTATGGTGTCAATCCGGCACTGAGCTATGTGTGTGGCGATGAGCACCGCGATTACAATGCCGCGCTCGCGAACGGCATGCATCCGTTCATGGTGTCGTACGGATTTGAAGACCATCAGCGTCTGACCAGCAAATTTGAGATACCGGAGGCCGTCATTGCGCGCACACCGGCTGAGCTGTGCGCGAGAGTCAGCCATGCACTGCATCTGCACGCTGAATGACGTCAGGAGCAGTAAGTCATCCCCATCAGTCCCACACCCAGTATTGAGGCGACCCAGTACTCAACCGGTGCTCCCAGTATCCAGTTCGGGTGCCAGGTCGCGACCTGTTTGTTGAAACGTTTTAGGCCGAAGTCCGGATTCAGAATAAACCAGAGAAAATCTTCAAAGACCCAGAACAACATGATGGAAGCCGCCACGCGTGCCTCCAGCATCCAGGTCCACTCACCCTGCATGGCCAACGGAAAATGGAAAATCAGCGCGATAAAGGTAAAGGCCCAGGCGTGATAGCCGGTCATGGCACGACCACCCCAGAACAGAGTCAGCAGCAAATGCTGTTCAACCCGCCAGGTCGGCAGACTGGTAGCCCAGCCGTCCGAGCCTTCGATCTGGATTTCCACCTTGGCGAAAAAAAATCCGAGGACAAAAACGTAAGTCAGCAATACCAGAAAATGGAACAGATCGAAATGATCCGGGAAGTGGGTAAGCAATGTCATTTAGCGATCCGGTGTGTGAGTTAAAACAGTGGTCAAAATCTGCTTCGCGGCATCGGGCGTCGCGTGCCTGAGCATATTTTCACGCATGACGGCAAGTCGTCCCGGCTCAGCGAGCAACTGGCGCAACTTGTAATCCAGCGAGACAATATCGTGTGCTTTCAACGCTGCGCCGCGCTCCATCAGGTAGTCGCCATTGCGTTCTTCCTGGCCCGGAATAGGATCGACCAGCAACATCGGCACGCCCATGATCAAACATTCTGAACTGGTCAGCCCACCCGGCTTGGAAATGACGACATCGCTGGCGGCCATCAATTTTTCTATGCATTTGCTGAAACCCAGGGCCACCAGCCGGCCTGGAAACTGCGTCGCCAGCTGCTGCAGTTCGGCCTGGCGCTGGACATCATTGCCGGCAATACCAATCACCTGCAGTTGCAGATTGTTATTCAACAGATGGGCAGCAATTTCGCTCACGCTGCCCACCCCGGTTCCGCCACTCAAAATCAGCGCTGTCACCCTGTCCTGATCCAGGCGCAGTTCTGCACGCGTCTGATGCCGGCTCGGTTCACTTAAAAATGCCGGTGCGACTGCGATGCCGGTGACGTGAATTTTGTTGGATGGCACACCGTGTTCGCGCAATTTGAAGGCGACTTCCTGATTGGCTGCAAAATAACCGGATACGCGCGACTGCACCCACAGCTTGTGCAGGTCAAAGTCAGTGATCTGCACCCACAATCCACAATGCAGCCTGCCCTTTCTGATTTCACGCGACAGCAAATCAGCGGGCAGAAAATGGGTGCAGATGATGTGGTCAGGTTTGAATTCGACGATTTGCCGGATCAGGTTTCTGGTGCAGGTCTGTTCGATGAAGCGACGCAGTATGGTGGAGAGATCAGTACTTTGAGCGTGGTCGGTTTTGCGGTACAGATACGCCCACAGTGCCGGGGCATGGTTGATCAGGTGACGGTAAAAATCGCTGTACATGCCACGAAAACTGCGACTCACCGTTTTCATGACATCGATGTGTTGCGCGGTGACCTGGTCAAATTGTGCAGAGGTTTCCAATAAGGCTTCGGCGGCGCGTACATGGCCGGAACCGGCTGAGACGCTGATCATGAGCACTCTTTGTTGGGACATGCAGGCCTTCCAGGTTGAGACTTAAATCAAATCAACTGGCCAGTATAATGACAACACATGACAGGAAGATGACTACATCAATTTGCCGGCAACGATCGTCAGTTCACGTTCACATAGATCGGCCACTTTCTGATCATGCGTGACCATCACCAGCGTCGAGCCGTGCTCCCGATTCAAGGCAAACATCAGTTCCATCACCGCGTCGCCTGTTCTGGCATCGAGACTGCCGGTTGGCTCGTCGGCAAATAACAGCGGCGGTTGGGTGACAAACGCCCGTGCCAGCGCTACGCGTTGCTGCTCGCCGCCTGACAACAGTTTTGGATAGTGATACAGACGCGACGATAATCCGACCCGTCCCAGCATCTCTTTGGCCAGATCGCGCGCCTGAGACGACGTGAACTGATCAGGCCGCAGTTCCAGAGGCAGCATGACATTTTCCAGTGCAGTCAGATGTCCCAGCAGCTGAAACGACTGGAATACAAAGCCGAGTTTCTGTTTGCGCAGTGCTGCCCGGCCGTCTTCATCCAGTGCAAAAATATCGACACCGTCAATCTGTACCGTGCCACCGGTCGGCACGTCGAGGCCGGCGAGCAATCCCAGCAATGTCGATTTGCCGGAACCGGAAGCGCCGACGATGGAAACGGTCTGACCGGCGCTAACCGAAAAACAGATGTCTTCCAAAATGGTCAGTTCACCACTCGCATCAAAAACCCGTTTGCACAGGTTGGTCACTTCAATTGCAGTCGCTGCGGTAGAATTCAGTTCCTTAGCTTTTGGATCAGGCATCATGCAAAAATTTCTCTGGATTGGAAAATGGTTAACGGGATCAGTCAGGCTGGTGCTGGCAATCTGGCTGGCAGGCTCAGTCAGCGCAACGATGGCGTATTCTGCACCAAAAACCATTCTGGTGTCAGGGGACAGTCTGTCGGCCGAATACGGGCTGGCGCGCGGCACTGGCTGGGTGGCACTGCTGGAGCAGCGGCTGCATGAGAAAAAGCTCGACGTGTCGGTGATCAATGCAAGTATCAGCGGCGAAACCACCAGCGGCGGCGCTGCACGCATAGCCGATTTGCTCAAACAGCATCATCCAGACATCGTCATCATCGAACTCGGCGGCAATGACGGATTGCGCGGTTTGCCGGTTGCCGCGGCCGAACAGAATCTGCGTAATATGATCACCGCCAGCCAGCACGCCGGTGCCAGGGTTCTGCTGATCGGGATGATGATTCCGCCAAATTACGGCCGCAGCTATACCGATAAATTCAGCGCCATGTATGGCACGATTGCGCGCGACACCCACGTCAGACTGGTTCCCTTTCTGCTTGACGGCATAGCCGACCATACCGAGCTGTTCCAGCCCGATCACATCCACGTCCTGGCCGCAGCGCACCCGCGTATCCTGGAAAATGTCTGGCCCTATTTATTGCCGCTGATTTCTGGCAAATGACACAACCTTGCACTAAACTCCACTTCACTACTGCATTTTAGCGAGGGGGATGTATGGATTTACGTGCTGCCTATGAAGAAGATAAAGGCTTAAAAGACAAGTTTCTGGCTGCGATCGAAGCCAAATGGCAGCTTGACGCATCCATCATTTCCAAGGCCGACCGATGTGCTTTAGGCAACTGGCTGCATGGTGAAGCCGACCGGAAATTCAAATTTCTCAAGTCCTACAAGCCCTGCATGGAAGCGCACGATGAATTCCACACCCAGGCAGCCAAGGTGGCGCGACAAATCAATATCGGCGAATACGAAGCGGCGCGCGCCATGCTGGAAGGCGGCACACCGTTCAGCAAGTCGCTGGCCATACTCGGCACAACTTTGATCCAGCTGAAAAAAGACGCCAAAATCTGATCGGGTGCCAGAACCTGTCATTCCATCAATACACCAGGTTTTACCGCAGGCCTGCGCCAGCGCCACCTAGCATAAATTCCTGCCAGATCACATTCGTTTTTTTATTAGTGTTTTCAGCGTTTCAATTCTGCTTCAATCCAGTTCACCTGACGATGGTGCACCAGCTGCCTTCGCAGGCTGGCCAATTCCGTATCACCACCGAATTAAAAGGAAATCATCGTGACACCGTCAATTTCATCCATCACGTCAACTTCAGGCAGCCTGCCTCCCGCAGCACAATCCAGAACGCGGTCCTTAACAGAGGCTGTGCCGTCCGCCGTTTTGCTCTGTATTGCACATTACCTGTCGCCGCGCAGTCTCGATTTGCTGGCCGTCGTCTGCCAATCATTAAATGCTATCTCTGAATCAACGTTCAAATCCCGTTTGGCCCCAGATGTATTAGCGAAAATCCCTGGTATTCGTTCTTCGCAGCTGTTCAAAAATCCTGTCTACCGCAAGTTTGAATTTATACCATTCGACTATCATTTCGAAGGCGTGGACCATCTGAGCGACGACTACATGATCTGCAGCCCCGAATATATCAGGGCCATCAAGTTAAAGCAGTTTGATTTGGCAAATTTCAGACGAAACAGAGAACAACGGATCAGGGAAATTGAGGGAATGACTTTTCCAGGTTTCGTGCCGATTAAACATATCAACAGCTATGGCTTTGCCGAGTTGTACATCAACGAGTATTTATCTCAAAGTCAGTTAAAGAAACTCAATGCAAGCTGGATTGCGATTCTGGACCAGAGCGAGATCCGGGAGCAAATCTACAAGCAACTGATTCAGGTAGATGATTTGTTGGAAAGCGGCATGGACGGTACGTTAAATGACGGCACGCCGAAGCACAGTCTTCTGAACTACAGGGTGATCATTGACTATATCAATACGAAACTGATCACATTCAAAGAGCTGATTGACTCCGGAATTTCTGAAGATTCCCACCCTGACATCCTCAAAATTTTAGCGCATCCAATGATCCGGGCAGCATTTGAATCCAGGCAGATTACGTTGCAACAGATTGCCGAATCAGACGATACAACAGAAGCCTTGCTCAGTTAAGCGTTATTCAACATGGCAGTCAGCAATCAATGATCCGGTGGCCATGGCTTTCAGACCCATTTGAAACGCCTGGTTGCAAATACAAACAAAATCACTGTCCAGGTGAGCATGATTTCAATTGATGGCATCTGGCTGGCCAGATCCGCGCCATCGTTAAAAACGGCACGCAGGGATTTCAGAAGCGGCGTCAACGGCAGCACGTCAGCCGATTTTTGCAGCCACAGCGGTGCAGCATCCAGTGAAAAATACACCCCGGACAACATCATCAACGGCATAAACACCAGATTGGCGATGCCGTTGCTGGCCTCGATGGTACCGGCAAAACTGGCCAGCAGATAGCCCATGCTGGCGAAACAGGCAGTGCCCAGCAGTATCAGCACGAACAGGTTGAGGTAACTGCCCTGGTTGTAAATCCCGAACACCAGTGCGCCAACCAGCATCAGAATCAAGGCTGCGGCGATCACGACGATCAGGCGCACCAGCATTTGTGCAGCCAGATAAATATGACGCGGCAGCGGTGTGGTGGCCAGGCGCTTGTAAATTCCTTTGACGCGCAGATCCACGTCCACCATGCAGATCGAAAATACGCCCATCATCAGCAGATTCAGCCCGAGCAGCCCGGGCAACAGAAACGCCGCATACGGACCATCATGATGTCCGCCCGGACTCTCCATGACCAGCGGGATGCGCTGCAGTTCTACGGCGCCGTTCGCCCGCGCCTGCACCATCAGAAAACTCTGCTGCACCATGGCGACCACTGGCATGCCCTGCGCAGCCAGATAGGAATTGACGCGCAGGGTGTAACGGTCATTGATTTTTTCCAGCAGCACCGGCAACTTGCCGTTCTTCCAGCGCACATCGGCGTCTTCAGGCCTGACGATTTCAACCTGGACATTGAGTTCTTTGAGCGCCTGCAGCAACGGTTCGTCGCTACCGTCTGCCTGCGACCAGACCAGTCTAAAGCCCGGCTCCCCTGAACCGCTGAACACCGTTCCCAGTCCCAGCAGCATTAAAACCGGAAACGCCATCATCCAGAACATCGCGGCAGGACGGCGCACATACAGTTTCAGACCCATGAAAAACTGATTGAAGAATATGCGGGAATTCATCGTTCTCTCCTATTCGCGCAGGCTGCGGCCGGTGCGCTGTAAAAAAACATCTTCCAGACTGGCGCGTCGGACGTGCAGCTGCTGCATCGGCAGATTCAGCGCTTCGACACCGGTCAATATCTGCTGCAGATCATGTTTCGGATCCTGCATCGCCACCATCCAGTGCATGGGCTTCACGTCCACCTGCAAACCGGTCTGTTGCATGAACTGTGCGGCATCGGGAGCAGCCTGCGCAAATTCCAGCTCGGCATAGCTGGGCTGGTGCAGACTGGCAATGAGTTCACGCGGCGTGCCCAGTTGCAGAATCTGGCCGTGATCCATGATGCCTATCCGGTCGCACAGCGCTTCGGCTTCATCCATATAGTGCGTGGTGATCAGGATGGTGCGCCCTTCGCTTTTGAGTTGCCGCACCAGATCCCAGAAACTCTGGCGCGCCTGCGGGTCCAGTCCGGTGGTTGGCTCGTCAAGAAAAATCAGCTCCGGATCGTTCACCAGAGCCAGTCCCAGCGCCAGACGCTGGCGCTGACCACCGCTCAGTTTGATCTGATAGGCATCGGCTTTTTCATCCAGTTGCAACAGCCTGAGCAATTCCCAGACCGGCCGTGTTTTTGCATAGTAGGTGCTATACATTTCCAGGACTTCGCGCACCTTGATTTTTTCGTCCAGCTGGGTGCTTTGAAACTGCACGCCGATCCGGTTGCGGATTTCGGTACCGTGCAGTCGCCAGTCCATGCCCAGAATATGTATCTCGCCGGAATCGGGCTGCACCAGACCTTCGAGCATTTCCAGACTGGTGGTTTTACCAGCACCGTTCGGGCCCAGCAATCCGAATACTTCACCACGCTGCACCTGCAGATTCAATCCTCGCACCGCCTGCACGGTGCCAAAACTTTTATGCAGGTTTTTTACTTCGATGGCCAAATGTTCCATGGAGACTCCGTCCTGAAGTGCTATAACAATTATCCCGCTGACAGTTCAAACGCACCACCCTTTGCCAGTGCACGCTGATACGCCGGTCTGGCATGAATCCGTTCCAGAAATTGCGCCAGATTTTTCCGCTCTTTCAATGCGCCGCGCGACTGGCCTGCTTCAATCGGAAAACTCATCTGAATATCGGCAGCACTGAACTGATCGCCGGCAAACCAGCCGGTGCGCGCAATTTCAGACTCGATAAAATCAAAATGCGTCGTGGTATTCGGGTCCAGATACCCTTCCTTCACCTTACCCACGATGGCACGCGCGATGGGCTTGACAAAAAATGGCACCGGCGCAGTTTCAATACGCCGAAAGATCAGCGTCATCACCATCAGCGGCATGATGGAACCTTCGGCATAGTGCAGCCAATACGTGAACTGGCGCGCTGCTGCAGTATGCGGTGCCGGTCTCAGTCTGCCGGCGCTATAGGTATCAAGCAGATATTCGATGATCGCACCGGTCTCCGCCACCGTCACGTCACCGTCGGTTATGACCGGGGACTTGCCCAGCGGGTGCACGGCACGCAGCTCGGGCGGCGCCAGCATGGTCTTGGCGTCACGCTGATAGTGACATATCTGGTATTCAATGCCCAGCTCTTCCAGCAGCCAGAGTACGCGCTGGGAACGCGAATTATTCAAGTGATGCACGGTAATCATTGAGGTCCTTTTAGAGTAGGCAAGTCAAAAATGCGATGAATGGAACAGATTTATCCGAGATCAAACTACCGTGACGTGTTTTTGGCGGCGCTGCGACCCAATTGATTTGAATCAATTTTATTGATCCGGGCAACGTTAGCATGAAGACTGTTTAACTGAAGGAGAACACCATGAAAAAAATCACTTTAGTCCTCGCCCTCGCCGCCATCGGTTTCACCAGCACTCACGTCATGGCTCAGGAAAGCCCCTGGCTGGTTCGGGTCCGCGCGGTTGACATCGACCCTGCCAACAAATCCAATCCGGTCGGCGGTGTCGGCGCATCGGACCTGATTACGGTTTCCAAAAAAGTGATCCCCGAAGTCGACGTAACTTACTTCTTTACGCCTAATTGGTCTACCGAACTGGTTTTGACTTATCCGCAAAAACATGACGTATATCTGTCAGGAGCACAGATTGGTTCCGTCAAACAACTGCCACCTACTTTGACCGTGCAATATCACTTTGTACCAACATCACAGTTCAATCCGTATCTGGGTGCCGGTGTCAACTACACCAGGTTCTCCAATGTCGACATTGCCAACGGTGCCATTACGCTCGACTCCGGCAGCTTCGGATATGCCCTGGGCGGCGGCGTTGACTACAAGATCGACAAAAACTGGTCACTCAACTTCGACCTGAAATATGTCGAGATGCGCAGCAATGTGTATTCAGCCGGCGCAACGATCAGCAATATTCAGATCAATCCGTGGTTAATTGGCGTCGGCGTCGGTTACCGCTTCTGACTGCCTGTGCCGACTGACACTTCTGGAGCCGCATTGTAACTGATGCGGCGCCGTGCAGATCGTTCCAGCCATCCAGCCTCCTCTCCCGCCCTGTTTTTGTAGGAATTTTCCTACAACGCACTCGACATTCCCACAGTTCGAATCAGCCATCGCTGATTTCTTTTGATTTTTAATTCAGCAATACTGCACGTCATGGAGAAACCACCTGATCTAAACATGAACGTCTGCATAGTTGAAGATTCCATCCCGATCCAGGAGCGTTTGAAACGCATGATCGAACAGTTACCCGGGATGAACATCGCAGCAATCGCAGGAGATCTGAACAACGCGGAACAGATGTTATTGCAGGATGAAACTGAACTGGCACCTGAATGTCAGATACAGGTCGTCGTACTGGACACACAGCTGCCTGACGGAAACAGTCTGGAATTGTTAAAAAAAATTAAATTGACCAGGCCACAGATCAAAGTTGTAGTGTTCAGCAATCACGCCAGCGAAGAGGGTCGCGTGTTAGCCCAGCGGGCCGGCGCAGACGGGTTCCTCGACAAGTCGGCCGACAGTGAATTACTCATGCAGGTTTTACAGAATTGGCAGCACAATTTTTTTGAATCCACTACCAGAAAGTGAGCATCTCATGTTAACCGAAGCTACCGTCGTGTCCCGGGACAACAATTTGGATCATGTTGCCGACCTGCCTGCCTGCCCCAACTGGACCAGCCAGAACAAATTATGGTCCAGCCTGGCTGAAGTCGGTGAATTTCTGCACTGTGCACAGCCGCTGGCCATGTCGCGCGACAAAACCCTGTTTCAACATCTGCATTTCAAAACCGGTCAGCGCATCCACGCACTGGGACAGGATTTTGATTCACTGTATCTGGTCAATTCCGGCTTCCTCAAAACCGTCCTGTTCGATGAATCCGGCAATGAGCAGGTGCTGAACTTTCCGATGAAAGGCGACGTGCTTGGCATTGACAGTATTCATACCACGCAATACACGTCTGAGGCGATCGCCCTGTCAGACTGTGACATCATTCTGCTGCCATTTAAAACCATCACGGCTTTAAGCCGCAGTTTTGAACAGCTGGAACAGGCCATCTTCTTTCTGATGAGCCGTGAGCTGGCCCGCCAGCAGGTCCGTCTGACCATGCACGGCACGTCCAGCGCAGAGGCACGGGTGGCAAAATTTTTACTGTCGCTGTCCGACCGTTACGCCGCACTGGGCTATTCCAGGTCCACGTTCAATCTGCGCATGACCAGAAACGATATCGGCAGCTATCTGGGACTCACGCTGGAAACAGTCAGCCGGACCCTGTCGGCATTAAATGAGCTCGACATCATTTCGGTCAGCCAACGCCACATTACGATCAACGATGCCGGCGGACTGGCGACGATGCGCAAATTGCCATCAAACAAACTCAAAGCCAAGATATCCGAATGTTTTCAGGGCACACAGCTTTCCAAATGGGGAAAGATACCTGCACTGACCCCCGCGCTGAATTGAATTAAAGGAGGCAACATCATGTCGTATAAAACTATCCTGGTTCATGTTGACGATACCAGCCGCACGCCGGCGCGCATCAGACTGGCCGCGGAGCTCGCCCTGAAACTGGATTCACATCTGTTGGGTATTGCGGATACAGGCGTTTCGCGCTTTATTTACCAGGATGGCAATATCAACGGCGTTGATCCAAGTCTGTTATCGCATCTCGAATATCTGCGTGAACGCGCTACGCAGAATATTGAAGACTTCAAGAAACAGGTCGACAAACTCGGTGTGCATTCATTTGAAGCAGATATTACCCAGGACGATGCGTTCGGCGGCATAGGCATGCGCGCACGTTACTGCGACCTGGTCGTGGTGGGGCAAACCAATCCGGACGAATCTTCTCCGGCGGTCATGGACGACTTCCCTGAATATATGGTCCTGAATTCAGGACGTCCGGTTCTCGTCATCCCCTATGCCGGTGAATTCAGCAATCTGGGCAAACGGCCGCTGGTCGCCTGGGACGGCAGCCGCGCTGCAACCCGCGCGATCACCGATTCGATTCCATTTTTGCGGAGTGCCGATCTGGTAAAGGTTGCCATCGTCAACCCAAAAAATGATCAGCACGGTGAACAGCCTGGCGCCGATCTGGCTGCCTATCTGGCACGTCACGGGATCAAACTGGAAGTCTCCGTGCACCGCACCAAGCAGGATATCAGCAACTTTCTGCTGTCTTTGGCCGCAGACCTGGATTCTGATCTGATGGTCATGGGTGGCTACGGTCATTCGCGGTTCAAGGAAATGATCATGGGTGGCGCGACCCGCGGGATTCTGGAAAGCATGACGATTCCGGTATTTATGTCGCACTGAGCGCGCTGACGATCAGTAGCAATGGCAATTGCGGCCCCCGATTCTGGGGCCGCTTCTCATTTTTTCATATAGAATCCGGTATCGTCATTTCCCCGGCAGACTGCATGAACCTCCCCAGACAATTCCTGTCAGCGCGACGTGGCGTCATCGGTCTGACGGTGATCCTTCTTCTTGCCATGGCGTTTTTTCCGCTGCAGCTGCACGTCGACGCATCGCAAATTGCACCCTTGCGCATCCTGATCGACCTGATCTGTGTCGTGCTGTTTTTTTCCGTGTTTATGGTCAGCTGGCACGGATACGAAATTCATCGTCAGTCGCGCTCTGTAGCATTGGCTGTCGGTTTTCTGTGCGCAGCGATTTTTAATTTTTTCAGCATCGTCAGCGAGACCACGGCAGCAAATTATTCATCATCCGACTTTCTGCAGATCACGATGATGTTCAGCCTTTTATGGCGCTGCACAACGGCATTCATTGTGCTGTTTATCGCAATTGAATTTATCAGCAACCAGCAACTCAGACAGATCGCACAACTGTTTCTCAAAACTGCACTGTGCTGCACGGCCCTGTGCGGCGTGCTGACCTTCTATTTTTTCAGACAGATCCCGTCGCTGCTGTTTCAGCAGGGCTGGGCCTTTCAGGTCAAATCGATTCTGGAGCTGTTCCTGATCGCCTTGTTTCTGCTGGCCGGTGCAATCTTCTATCTGACTGGCAGACGCAACTCGCCGCAGGCCGACCTGACCGAAATGGCCTGGCTGTTTGTCGCCTGCTTTGCGCTGGCCATTGCGGAATTCTGTTTTTCCGGCATATTTTCCCGGCATGTGTTGTTCAGGCTGCTCGGGCAGCTGTATCAGTTCGGTGGAGCCCTGTGCATTTATTTCAGTCTGGTCGCCATCAATCTGAGTAAACCATTCGCCCAGCTGGCGCTGACCAAACAGGCGTTGCTGACCAGCCGCAATCGCCTTGACGGAATTATCCAGACTGCCACCGACGGCATCATTACCATCGACGCGCACCACCGCATCGTTCTGGTCAACCGGGCGGCGGAACAGTACTTTGGCTACGAACATCAAACCATGCTGGGCCTGCATCTGGATCAGGTCATACCGCTGCGTCATCGGACCGGCCACAGCGATCACGTCAACCAGTTCGGCAAAACCGGGACATCAATCCGCCAGATGGGTAGTCAAAGTGTCGATTTCTCTGTCACCGGACTGAAAAAAAATGGCGAAGAATTTCCGATAGAAGCGTCAATTTCCAGCCTGGTTGAAGGCGACCAACGCCTGTTCACCGTCATTTTTCGGGATATCAATGACAGAAAAATCGCCAAACAAAAAATGGAGCAATACCATCAGGAACTCAGCGACCTGTCCCATTCACTGCAAACCGTGCGCGAGGAAGAGCGCAAACACATCGCGCGCGAGCTGCATGACGATCTGGGTCAATTGCTCGCGGCGCTGCGCATGGATTTTTCTGTGCTGGAAAAAAAGCAGCCTGACAATCCTGTCACCAAACCTATCCTGGCCAGCATCGATCACCTGATACTGAATGCCATCGGCACGCTGCGCCGGATTGCCACCGATCTGCGTCCGCGCGCACTGGATGAAGGCGGATTGTTTTTCGCGTTACAGTCGCTGCAAAAAGACTTCAATTCCCGGCATAAAATTGAATGCACCCTGGACGCCAATGAAGAGGCACTGATTTTGAACGATGAAATCAGTACCACCGTTTACCGGGTGATACAGGAATCGCTGACCAACGTGGTGCGCCATGCCCATGCCAGCAAGGTGCAAATTGAATTAAGCAGATCCCCGAAAAAACTGAATTTTAAAATCCGCGACAACGGTCGCGGCATCAGCGAGCAGGATTTCGTCAAGCGCCAGTCGTTTGGTCTGGTCGGGATGCGCGAACGGGTGCGCGGCCTGCACGGTGAGCTGCACATCAGCGGCGATGAAATCCGGGGCACCTGTATTGATGTCACGATACCGCTGGAAGTCTGATTTCCGGCCACCCGATGCCAAGCGGCGCTGCCCGGCTGCGCCAGCTTCCTCCTTCCGAATTCGCGCGACACAGAGTTGCATTGAATAAATATTTCCACCGGGAATGCAATGCACGGCAAATGCAGAATTTATTGGATGCCGTTTATTTTTGATGCTATGTTCTGCTTTCAAAAAGTATGATTTCGCGTCAGCTCTCAGTCACCCCAGCTTCAACATCACCTTATCAACACCATATCGATTGCTTCTTCAGCCTGGGCGCTGCTGAACGAGGCAACACCATGTTCAAACGGACCGGCGATCGCCGGAATCACTAATCAGGAGAAGACAATGTTTAACCCGAAACATTTTTCAAGGGCAGTTTTTTTTGCCATCAGTTTTTTTCTAACGATCTGCAGCACAACTGCAGTTCAGGCCGCCAACAATACCACTGCCGTATCGGCCGACCAACAGCTCGAGTTTGACGTATTCTTGCCGCTGCAAAACGAAAAAGAGCTCAACCAGTTACTGGATCAGCTCAACGATTCCAATTCGGCAAACTATCACCAATGGCTGACTCCCCAGCAATTCAAAAGCAGATTTGGCGCCAATCCTGACAGCCTCAACCGGATCAAGGCACATCTGCAAAACAATGGCCTGAGCATCGTGCACGAACATGCTCAGGGTGTGCGGGTACGTGGCAACGCGGCAGCAGTAAAGTCTGCGCTGGGTTTTGACCTGCAGGTCAAAAATATCAAGGGCAAAGACCATATCGTTTCCGCTGCCGGACAAAAAGTGCGCGCTGAACTTAGCAATGAAGGCGCGATGATCGCGGCATTTTCCCGCGTCACGGAACATCACGTTCATTCCAAAAATATCGGTGCAGTGCCTGAAAATCGCTATGACGCGTATGGCCCCTACTGGTTTACAGATCTGAAGCAGGCCTATGATTTTCCGGCCTATCCCAAGCTGACCGGCAAGGGCGCAACGGTCGCCATCGTGATGGCCAGCGATTATCTTGATGCCGACGTGGCCCTTTATTTCAATCACGAAAAATTTACCGCAATTTCAAAGCACGCCCCGCCAACGATAGTGCGCAAGCCGGTCCTGGGTGGCGCACCTTTCGATCAAAACAGCGGTGCTTCGTATGAAGTGTCGCTGGATATCCAGCAGGTCGGTGGCATGGCGCCCGGTTCGACGATCGAGCTCTACAACATTCCGGATCTGAGCGATAACTCCATCATCGCGGCATATACACAGATTGTTAATGACAATACTGCGGATGTGGTGAGCTCATCGTTCGGTGGCGCCGAAGATTTGTACCTGGCTTCCTACAATTCCGGCACCGATTACACCTAT
>Ga0209067_10001321_pt1 | contig 15352 bp, 15 predicted proteins | sample ColStrG_CSR_2013_FD_187199 | JGI IMG/M metagenome (GOLD analysis project Ga0209067, IMG submission 187199) | Freshwater sediment microbial communities in response to fracking from Pennsylvania, USA - Cold Stream Run_MetaG_CSR_2013 (SPAdes)... | ecosystem: Environmental > Aquatic > Freshwater >...
GCGACGTCGTGGGTGAAGGTGGCTTCGACGGCGCGCACGTCGGGGAGGTTGGTGTCGAGCACCCAGACGTCGCGGGTGGTGGCGTAGTAGTAGTCCACGAGATTGCCGGTGCCGATGTACACGCGCGTCGCGTCGATGACCAGGTACTTGGCGTGGAAGATCTGTCCCGACGGGGCCCACGTGACGCTCACGCCGCCCCGGCGCAGCACGTCGGCGGCCGCGCTGTTCTCGCGACGCCCGAAGTACGCGCTGTTGAGCAGGACCCGCACCCGCACGCCGGCTCGGGCGCGAGCGACCAAGTGCGCTTCGAGGGTGGGGTCCTTGAGCTCGTACATCGAGAGATCGATGCGGTGACGCGCACTTAATAGCGCGGCGGACAAGAAGCCGTAGCCGGCGGCCGGCTCGACGTAGACGCGCGCGAGGCTCGAGGCGGGTGGGCTTGCGGTGGCGGCACTGGCCACGCGCGACGCGGGGGTGAGCCCCGCGAGGAGGAGCGCGACCGCAACGCCGGTGGCGAATCGTTTCACACCACGGGTCTAGTGCACCCGTGTCACACCGACGGTCATCACGCGGTGGGGTCCTCGGTCGTGAGGGCGGCGCGCTGCACGTGGAGTCGCGCGTGCGTAATGGCGGCCGGCAAGTCGTCGAAGAAGTGGTCGTCGATGAGTCCGTCGTCGGAGATCTCGGTGAAGAGCCGCCGGTGCGCCGAACTCATGCCCTTGATGATGACGACGACGCCCCGGACGCGAAAGTCCTCCACCATGCGCGCCAACAACTCCGCCCCGGACGCGTCGAGGACCGATAGTCCGCGGAAGCGCAGGATCACCACGCGTACTCGCCCCACGTTCTCGACCACGTCGGCGAAGCGCGGGGCCGCGCCGAAAAAGAGCGCCCCGTCGAAGCGCACGATGGCGATCTGTTCACGCAGGAGCTCAAGTTCGTCCACTGGTCCGTCGTGGTGTTCAGCGAGGTCCTCTTGCACCGCGCCCGAACCCAGGATCATCGCACGCAGGGCGAGCAGACTCGCGACCGCCAGCCCCACCTCGATGGCGGTGATCAGGTTCACCACGACGGTCATCAGGGCGGTGAGCGCCCACACCAGGGCCTCGGTCGGGTGGGCTCGCACGATGCGGCGGACGTTGGCCCGGTTCACCATGCGCGCGGCCGTCACGGCGAGCACCCCACCGAGGACCGCGAGGGGGATACGAGACACCAGGGGCGTGGCGGCGAGGATCACGACGAAGATGACCAGCGAATGCACGAGGGCCGCCACGCGGCTGCGCGCACCAGACTTGACGTTCACCGCGGTCCGCGCGATGGCGCCGGTGGTGGGCATGCCGCCGAAGAGACCGGCGGCGACGTTGGCCAGACCCTGGCCGTACATCTCGCGGCGGTCGTTGCAGTGGTCGGTGCCGGCCATGGCGTCGGCGACGCGCGCCGAGAGCAAGCTCTCGAGCGCCGCTAGTACCGCGACCGCCAGGGCGGGACCACTGAGGTGCTGCACCACGCTCCAAGTGAGGTGCGGGACCCGCGGCGACGGGAACGAGCGCGGGAGTCCGCTCAACGTCGGCACCGAGAAGTGGGCGACGAGTGACACCACGGTGGCGACGATGACCGCGATGATGGAGCCCGGGATCCGGCGTGAGACGCGCGGCCACACCAGCATGATGGCCACCACCACGGCCGCCAGGACGACGGTGGGGGTGGAGGTTCGCCAGGTCGCGGCGCGCAGGGCGTTCCACGTGGCGTCCACGACGCTCGAGCCGTGGCCCTGGGAAAGACCGGCGATCAGGGGGATCTGTTGGAGCGTGATCGTCGTGGCGATGCCGAGGGTGAAGCCCTCGAGAACCGTCCAGGGGACGAACTGGATCGCGCGTCCCAGCCCCAGTCGACCCATCAGGATGACGATGACTCCGGCGATCAGGGCCACGCTGGACACCGCGGCCACGCCGTCGTGGGCGACGATGGGCACGAGGACGACGGCCATCGCCCCGGTGGGGCCCGAAACCTGGACGTGTGATCCGCCAAAGACCGCCGCCACGATGCCCGCGATGATGGCGGTGATCACGCCGGCGCGCGCACCGACGCCCGAGGCCACGCCGAATCCGAGCGCGAGGGGCAGGGCCACGATGCCCACCGTCAGTCCGGCGAGGAGATCACCGCGCCAGAACGTGGTGAGTCCGCGGTAGTCGCGACGCGAGGGCCAATTCGCGCGCCACGCGTCGGTCCGGCGACTCATTGGGGTCCTGTCAGTGCGTCGTCGAGCGACTGGCGTACGGCGTTGACTTGCAGGGCGATGACCCGCCGGGCGGTGGTGAGGAAGTCCGCGACGGCCGGGTCGGTCAACGAATAGGTCACCGTATTGCCGCGACGTTGTGAGCTCACCAGTCCGGTCCGCTTCACGACGGCGAGGTGTTGGGACAGTGAGGAGGCGTCGAGGCCGGTGTCCTTAGCCAAGTGGGCCACGTTCTGGTCGCCGCCAACGAGGAGTTCGAGGATGCGGATGCGCACCGGGTGCGCGAGGGCTCGGAACAACTCCGCCTTCGCCACGTAGAGCGGCGTGGGCGCCTTTTGATTCATGGATTTAACTTAACACTAAAACCATGAATCCATTCAACTACGTTCTGGCGGCCTCACGTGGCCGTGGAGACCCGCTGGCGACCGCGCGGTCGTTGCACGCGCCACAGCACCACGACGCCGGCGATCGTGAGGGCCAGCCCCGCCAGTTGGACCCCCACCGAGCCCGAATGGGACTGTTCGCCCAGGAGCCAGCGTTCGTCGTAGGCGCGCACCAGACCCCAGACGATCATGGCGAGGGCGCTCAGGGCTCCCGCGGCGCGCGTCATCCAGCGGGCCTCGAGCCGGAGCAGCAGGAGCCAGAGGGCGGCGTCCTCGGCCCCTTGGATCAACGGCACGGGTACGCGCTTGCCCACTTGGCCGGCGTAGTGCATCCCGAACCACGAGGTGGTCTCGTGACCGCCACCGTTGACCATGAACTGCGGACCCAAGACTCGTCCCAACGCCCAACCGGCGACGAGCGCCGGCACCAGGGCGTCAGTGAACGCGGCCAGTCGCGTCGCGGGCCACCACCGGCGTTGCAGGATGATCCCGACCGGCAGGGCGAGGGCGATGCCCCCGAAGCTCGCGAGTCCCCCCTGCCACACGGCGATCCAGCGGTCCGGGTGACCCGAGTAGTACGACCAATTCGTCGCGATATTGGCGAGGCGCGCGCCCACCAGGCCGGCGATCAGCAGCGCGAGGGTGTAACGGCCAAAGGGCGCCGTCGCGATTCCCTGACGACGTATTCGCCGTTCGGCGTAGAGGTAGGCGACGTAGGCCGCGATGCCGAGTCCGAGTCCGTAGAGGTGAAAGACGAAGGGCCCGAGGTGAATCGAGGTGGGGACGCCCGACATCGCTAGGCGCGGACGCGTCCGATCCCGGCGAAGCCCCAGCCGAGTCGCACCGGCGTGATGTCGACGCGGTACCCCGTTTGGGGTGCTTCAATCATCTCGCCGTGCCCGACGTACATCGCCACGTGCTCGTCGCCGCCGTAGCCGTAGAACAACAGGTCGCCCGGTTGGATGTCCCAGAGCGGTACGCGAATCGTGTCGTTGAACTGGGCGCCCGAATAATGCGGCAGGTAGACGCCCACGGCCTGGTAGGCGAGCATCACGAGACCCGAACAGTCCAGGCAGCTCGGCGAGGCCCCACCCCAGCAGTACCAGACGCCCAAGTAGTGCTCGGCGGCCGCCACCGCGGCTTCGCCCAGGGTGCTGGGCGGGGGAGCCGCGCCACTGGCCGGCGTCGGGTTGGCCACGGCCGTCGTGACGGCCCGCTGCGAGGCGGCCTGCGCCGCGGCGGCGATGGCGTTGTAGTACGCCGAGATCTGTCCCTCCACCTGGGAGCGCGCCTGTTCGATGTTCGCCTGCAGGGTGAGGTACTGGTGGTACGCCGCGGCGGCGGCGGTGGCGGCGGCGAGGGCCTGAGCACGCTCCGCGGCGAGGAGCCCGCGCTCTTGGGTCAACTGGACCCGATTGGTCTTGAGACTGGCGATCACCGAGCCGATGTTGCCGGCGGCCAATTGGCTGTACACGTTGACCGAACCCACGGTCGAGGCGTTGGCGCTGAAGAGGGGGTTGGACGCCGCGGCCGAACCATTGGTGACGTAGGCGAAGAGGGCGTCGGACTTGAGCTGGGCGTTGTCGGCGGCGACCTTGCCCTGGATTCCCGCGACGATGGCCTTGGTGTTGATGATGGTGTTGGTGATTTGGGCCAGTTTGAGGTGGGCGAGGTCGTACTTCTGACCCAGGAACTGCACTTGGCGACCGACGCGCTGGATCTGGTTGTAGAGGTCGGCCGCGCGCGCCTTCTGCTGCGCGATGGTCAGCGCCCCCGCGGGAGCGGAGACCACCATGACCGCGGAGAACGACATCGCCGCAGCGAGCAGACTGCTGAGGAGAAGGCGACTTCTCGAGGGACTGCTCGCACGCCGCAGCGACGAAGGGCGCCCGGGGCGCTCGACGTGAGTCATGGGTGCAAGGCTACTTGCTCGGGCCGCCTCCGGTGCCGGCCACGGCATAAATATCACGTAAAATACCTGGTCATGACCTATCTAATCGGTGGGAGAGTGGGACGTCATCAGGGAGTTCACTGGTCCGCGCCATTGTCTAGGCTGGCGTGATGAACGTCACCATGTTGCTCGCTGATTCCGCTCAAGTTGCCGACGGCAAGCTCTACATCCTCGGCGGGGGATGGTCGTTGAGCGGTCCCGACCCGGTGCCGTCGGCCGTGGCCATCAAGGTCGAGGTCGACACCCACGAGTTCGATCGGATGCATCACTGGGAACTCTTCTTGGAAGACGCCGACGGGCAACTCGTGCAGTTCGACTCGCCCGAGGGCCCCCAGACGATTGAGATCCGCGGCGACTTCTCGGCGTCAGCGCCCGAGGGCGTCCCACCGGGCACGCCCGTCGACGTGCCGATCGCGGTCAACCTCGGACCCATCCCCCTGCGGCCCAACTCACGCTTCACGTGGCGACTGGTGATCAACGGCGAGTCCCTCGCCGGGGCCACGGCCTCCTTCACCACCCGGCCCCTGCCGACGCTGATCTAGGCGCCGCGCGAGGGGTGATCGCGTGACCGACGAGTCGCTCACGCCGTTGGCGCTGCGCGCCTTTCGTCGAGCCCTGCGCCGGGCGGCGCCCGCACTGCGACGCGACCTCCCCTGGGTGGAGAGCGGCGACGCGTGGGCCGTCTTCGTGAGCGAGGTCATGCTCCAGCAGACGTCGACCTCACGGGTCATCGTCCCCTGGCGGCGGTTCCTCGAAGAATTCGCGACGCCGCGGGCGTGCGCTGACGCCCCCCTCGCCGCGGTGCTCCTCCTCTGGCAAGGTCTGGGGTACCCGCGCCGGGCCAAGGCGCTGCACGAAGCGGCTCGCGTGATGGTCGATAAGTTCGGGGGCGAGGTTCCCTCGCGAGTGGAGGACCTGCTCCTGCTGCCCGGGGTGGGCCCCTACACCGCGCACGCGGTCGCGACCTTCGCGTTCGGTGCGCGCGTCGCGGTGCTCGACACCAACGTGGGGCGGGTCCTGGCGCGCGCGCTAGCGAATCGTCCCTTGGCCCCGCGTGAGGCCCAGGAGTTGGCGACGAGACTGTTGCCCCGCGAGGACGCGGCGGCGTTCAACCAGGCGATGCTCGACCTGGGAGCGCAGTGGTGTTCGGCCACCCCGCGCTGCGACGGATGCGCCCTTCGACGCCAGTGTCGCTGGCGCCTCGCGGGGGGACCTGATCCGGCGCCGCGCTCGGCGGCGGTGTCGCGATCGCAGATGACCTTCGATGGTTCGGACCGTCAGGTCCGTGGTCGGATCTTGAAGGAGCTGGCCGGGTCGCCGCGAGAGCGAACGGAACTGCACGCCGCTCTCTCCGACGTGGCGACCGAGCGCGTGACGCGATTGGTGGACCACTTGGTCCGCGAGGGACTCATCGAGACCACCCCCGGGCGGGTCTCGTTGACCGACGACCCGCGGGCCGCCCGGTAGGGTGCGGGCGTGAACAGTCTCGACGTCGCGCATTTCAAGGAAGTCCTCGGCCACTACGCCACCGGTCTCGTCGTCGTGAGCGCCACGACGTCCTCGGGTCCGGCGGGCTTCACTTGTCAGACCTTCGGCTCGTTGTCGTTGACGCCACCGCTCGTGACCTTCGCCGCCGGGAGCGACGGTCAGTCCTGGAGCGCCATGCGTGGCAGCGAGCTCTTGGGTATTTCCGTCCTGTCGTCCGTCCAGGAACCTTTGGCGCGCCGCTTCGCCACCTCGGGCATCGACAAGTTCGACGGCACGCCGTACGAGAAGGGTCCGACGGGAACACCCCTGCTCGAGGGCGCCCTCGCGCACATCGAAGGACGCGTCGTCGCCCGAACCACCCACGGTGACCACGACGTGGTGGTGGTCGAGGTGACCCACGCCCAGTCCTTCTCCGGCCATCCCCTGCTCTACTTTCGCGGAGGCTTCACCGAACTCGCTTAGCACTGCCCGACTGACTACGCTGACGTTCGTCACCGGAGAAGAGTCGGGCGCGAAGGAGACCTCGTGGTGCTAGTGCAAGTGGCGGGAGGACTCATCCTGGTCGTCCTCCTCGGCGCGGCAATCCTGCGAGGGCGCCGCACTCGTTCGTCAGCCGCGTCGCGCCGTGACGTCCGTCCGACACTGCCGCCGTCGCCCTATACCCCCTCGCGAGGATTTCGCATCGTGGACGGGAGCGAACCGGCCGAGCATCACGAGGTGCGCCGCCCCCGCATCGATCCCGTCGCGGACCGCGTGTTCGGCGAATCGGTGAGCGGTCCGGGAGACGCGCTGAGCCCCCCGCACCTGCGACACGACGAGCAGTGGGCCCTCGACCGCTCCATGCGGCGGGTGGCGCCACCGCGCATTCGCCGTCGCCGTCGGGTGATGGTGGCCCTGGTGATCGCCGTTCTGGTAGCGGCCGTGGGGGTCGCTACCTGGTGGGGACTACAGCCGAGTACGCATCACGCGGGACTTGGACTCAACGGGCTCGAGTTGATGGCGTCCGGGGCGATCTCACTCACCAGGTAGGCGAGCACCTGGGCCTCGTCGCGCCAGGCGTCGTAACGCCCCGACGGCCCACCGTGGCCGGCGCCCATCTCGGTCTTGAGGTACGCCACGTTGTCCGCGTTGGCGTCGCGCAACTTGAGCACCCACTTGACGGGCTCCCAGAAACCCACCCGCGAGTCGTTGAGCCCGCCGGCCGCGTAGAGGTGCGGGTAGACGCGCGGCGAGCCGTCGTCATTGGTGGCGCGCACGTTGTCGTAGGGCGAGTACGACTTCATCGTGCGATAGGCGGTGGCACTGGCGTCGGGATTGCCCCACTCCTCCCATTCACCCACCGTCAGCGGCAAGGTGTCGTCGAGCATGGTGGTGAGGGCGTCGACGAAGGGCACTTCGGCCACGACGCAACGGAACAAGTCCGGCGCCAAGTTCATGACCGCACCCATGAGGAGTCCCCCGGCGGAACCGCCGCGCGCCGCGAGCTGCGCGGGCGTGGTCCAGCCCGCGTCGACCAGGTGTCGCGCCACCGCCACGAAGTCGCTGAAGGTGGTGGGCTTCTGGGCGAGCTTGCCCATCTCGTACCAGGAACGCCCCATCTCACCACCGCCGCGGACGTGGGCGATGGCGAAGATGATGCCGCGGTCGAGCAGCGAAAGGCGCAGTGAGGAGAAGGCGGGGTCGATCGAGATCTCGTAGCTGCCGTAGCCGTAGAGCAAGAACGGAGCCGGTTGGCGCGCCGTGAGGGCGCCCGCGGCGTCAACCTCGACCAGGTCGCGACGCGCCACCACCGACACCGGGATGTCGACGCCGTCACTCGCGCGCACCCAGAGGCGGCCGGTCACGTAGCGCGACGGCTCGTAGCCGCCCAGCACGCGCTGTTGACGCAGGACCGTCAGCTCCCCACTGGCCACGTCGAGATCGGCGATGAGCCGCGGCGTCACCAGGGAGGTGATCACCACGCGCAGCGTCGTCGCCTCGTGCACCGCGTTGGCCGCGAGGGCGACGGTGGTCGGCGCGGGTCCGCCGTCGACCACCCGCGCGCGCGCCGCGAGGTCGTCGCCGAAGGGGTCGTCGCCCTCGAGCAACTCGACGACGCTGACGCTGGCGCAACCGTCGACGCGCTCGGAGAGCGCCAGAAACGTGGCGAAGGTGTCGACGCCGTCGAGACGACGGCCGGGCCGATGGGCGATGAGCTCGCGCCACGGGGTGTCCTCGCCCACGCGGCGCACCAGCAGACGAAAGTCGGTGGCGTCCTCGTTGGTGATCTTAAGCCACCACCGGCGCCCGGCGCTGTCGCGCAGGTGCTCCACGCTGTATTCGATGTCCTGGCGACGCGCCTCGAGTAGGCGAAGCGGTGCGGTGGGTGTCAGGGCCTCGAGGTAGTAGTACTCCGAGGTCGACGAGGAGGCGACGCACACCACAATGACGTCGTCGTCGCGGCTGCGGCCGACCGACACGTTGTACTGGGCGTCGTCTTCTTGGAGCACCAGCACGTCGGCGTCGGCCGACGTGCCCAGCTCGTGACGCCAGAGTTGCCAGGGACGCATCGCGTCGTCGACCCGGGTGTAGAAGAAATGGCGACTGTCGCCGGCCCAGGCGAAGCCGTAGTAGACGTCGTCGAGAGTGTCGTCGACCCCGGCTTGGCCGGCCAGGGGCCGGACGGTGACGCGATGACGCTCGTCACCCTCGACGTCGGTGCCCACCGCGACCCAGGCGTCATCGGGGGACACCGCCAACACGCCGACGGACAAGAAGTCGTGTCCCTGGGCTTCGAGGTTCTCGTCGAGGATGACCTGTTCGTCCTCCACCACTGCGTCGGGGGTGATCTCGGGCGGGGTCGCGACCCCGGGCGTGACACGAACGCGACAGCTGATGGGGTAGTTCAGGCCCTCGCGCGTGCGCTCGTAGTACCACCAGTCGCCACGGCGCGTGGGCACCGAGATGTCGGTCTCCTCGATGCGGGCCTTGATCTCCTCGAAGAGTTCATTCTCGAGGGGGGCCAGGGGAGCGAGCTCGCGGGCCAGGTAGTCGTTCTCGGCGCGCAGGTGGGCCAGCACCGCCTCGTCCTCACGGTCGCGTAGCCAGTAGTAGGGGTCGACACGGGTGTCGCCGTGGCGGGTAATTTCGAAGGGACGTTGCTCGACGCGAGGTGCTGTGGACATCCCACCACTCTGCCAGATAGCGAATTTTTTCGGTCGAACTCGTGCCGCGAGTTAGTACTATGGGCGTAGGGATAATCCCACGGAGGAGCGCGATGACTGTCGACAATTTGGATTTCAGCCGCTACCAGTTGGGTTGGTCCGACGACCAGATTCCCGTCTTCAAACCCAAGAAGGGCATCAACGAGGCCATCGTGCGCGAGATGTCGGGCATCAAGAACGAGCAGCCGTGGATGCTCGACTTCCGCCTGAACGCCCTCAAGCGCTTCGAACGAAAGCCGATGCTCGACTGGTTCGCGCGGCGCATGCCCGACCTCGACTTCAACGACATCTACTACTACATCAAGCCCACCGAGAATCGCGTCGAGCGCTGGGAGGACCTCCCCGACGCGATCAAGAACACCTACGAGCGCCTCGGTATTCCCGAGGCGGAGCGCAAGTACCTCGCCGGCGTGACCGCGCAGTACGAATCCGAGGTCGTGTTCCATCGCAATCGCGAGGACCTCGAGCGACTCGGCGTGCTGTTTTGTGACATGGACACCGCGGTGCGCGAGTACCCCGAACTGGTGCGCAAGTACTTCGGTACGGTCATCCCGCCCAACGACAACAAGTTCGCCGCGCTGAACTCCGCGGTGTGGAGCGGTGGCTCGTTCATCTACGTGCCGCCCGGCGTCAACGTTGACCAGCCGCTGCAGGCGTACTTTCGCATCAACACCGAGAACATGGGTCAGTTCGAGCGCACCTTGATCATCGCCGACGAGGGCAGTCAGGTGCACTACGTCGAGGGCTGCTCCGCCCCGGTGTACTCGACGGACTCGTTGCACTCGGCGGTGGTGGAGCTCGTCGCGCTGAAGGGTTCGCGGATCACCTACACGACGATCCAGAACTGGTCCAACAACGTGTACAACCTCGTGACCAAGCGCGCTCGCGCCGAGGAGGAGGCCCACGTCGAGTGGATCGATGGCAACATCGGTTCGCGCTTGACGATGAAGTACCCCAGCGTCTACCTGATGGGTCCCAAGGCGTCGGGTGAGGTGCTGTCGGTGGCCTACGCGGGACCCGGTCAGATTCAAGACGCCGGCGCCAAGATGGTGCACTGCGCTCCCGAGACCACCTCGACCATCGTCTCGAAGTCGATCTCCAAGGACGGCGGTCTCACCACGTATCGCGGATTGGTCAAGGTGGAGGAGGGTGCGACCGGCGCTAAGAGCTTCGTGCGCTGTGACGCGTTGTTGCTCGACGAGATGTCGACCTCCGAGACCAAGCCCTACATGGAGGTCGGCGAGCAGGACGCCTCCATCGGACACGAAGCGACCGTGTCGAAGATCGGGGACGATCAACTGTTCTATCTCATGAGTCGCGGGCTGACCGAGACCCAAGCGATGGGCATGATCGTCAATGGCTTCATCGAGCCGGTGACGCGCACGCTGCCGATGGAGTACGCGGTCGAGTGGTCACGCCTCATCGAACTTCAGATGGAAGGGTCGATCGGTTAGGACTTTCGGCCCGGTTCCGGGTCGAGTCCGCGCCGTGAGCGTGACACAATGGAGTTCACATGGGAATGCGCGAGGAATGCAAGCACTTCCAGAGTCGTACCTACGCCTCTGGCGAAGTCGCTCGGTTCTGCGTCCTCGGTAACGCGCCCGACCAGCCCTGGAGCTGCCCGGACAACTGTCTCACCTACGAGCGGCGCTTCGCCGACGTCGGGTGGGCGCACGGATCGCTGGCGCGACGACCCAACGTGGAAGAACCTCCGGCGCCCGACGTGCCGGTGGAGGAGCGCCGCGACATCCTCAACGCCGCGAGCGACATCATCGACGCCGTGGCGCCGGAGTTGTTCGAAGAGCGTCGCCGCTACCTCGACGAGATGGAGAAGAAGCAGCGTCGTGGCTGGAAGTTCTGGCGCCGCTGAGGACTCCGTCGGGCGCGCCGGTGCTGGCGTCGCCCCGATACACTTCCCTGGCCCTCGCTCATGACCTTCACTGACTACGCCCTCGCCACCATCAACGCCTCGAGCGACGCCATGAACCGGCGCGCCGCGTGGGACGCCTTCACCGCGCTCGGGCTGCCGACCACCGTGGACGAGGTTTGGCGCTACGCGCCCCTGGGCGAACTCGACCTCGACCGCTACGCGGACCCGACGTCGGGCGAGGCGCCGGCGCTGTCGGATTTCGCGGCTCAATTGGCGGCGCGCTGTGGCCTGGTGGTGCACCTCGTCGACGGTGCCGTCGTGGACGTGCGTGGCCACCTCGACGGCGTGAGCGTCGAGAGCGTCGCCTCAACGTGGGCGTCGCACTACGACAACGACGCCTTCGCCCAACTCAATTGCGCCCTGTCGCCCGCGACGGTGACGCTCACGGTGAGCGCCAAGACGAACGTGACCACCCCCATCTTGATCGTCAACACCACGCAGTCATCGAAGTCGTTCCCCCAGGTGCGGATCGTCGTCGAGACGTCGGCGCAGGTGTCGGTCGTGGAGTACCTCGACGGTGGTCGTGACGCGCTCGTCGTTCCCCTGACCGAATTCGATCTGGCCGATAACGCGGCGCTCCAGGTCAGCACGTATCAACGCCTCGACGCCAGCGCGTGGCACGTGGCGCGCTCGACGGGGCGCCTCGGTCGTGACGCGCGACTGCGCCAGGCGGTCATCTCGCTCGGGGCCCACTACAACCGTTCGCGCAATGACGCGCAGTTCCTCGGTACTGGTGCCGAGAACGAATTGCGCACGACGTTCCTTGGCGCGGGCGATCAGGTCCACGACTTTCGCACGCGCCAGTACCACCAGGTGGGTCGTAGCCGTTCGACGCTGCTCTCCAAGGGGGCGGTCGCCGACCGCTCGCGTTCGGTATATACCGGATTGATCGAGATCGAAAAGGGTGCCAAGCGTACCGACGCGCGCCAGACGAACCACAACCTGCTCTTGTCGCCGCACGCGCACGCCGATAGCGTGCCCAACCTCGACATCCGCGAGAACGACGTCATGTGCGCGCACGCCTCGAGCGTCGGTCCCCTCGATGAGCTCCAGCGCTGGTACCTCGAGTCGCGCGGTGTCGCGCGTCCCGACGCGGAGCGTTTGATGATCCAGGGGTTCTTCTACGAGATGCTCGCGACCCTGCCGCGCGAACTAGCCGACGTCGTCGAAGCCGACATCGCCGCGACGCTCGCCGACGTGGAGATCGTGACCCCGTGACCACGATCGACCTCGGACTCCTCGACGACTACGTCCACGGTGAGGCGGTGCAGGTGCGCCGCGACGGCAAGGTGCTCGTGGTCGTGCGCATCGACGACGACGTGTACGTCCTGGACGATCGGTGCTCGCACGAGGACTTCTCCCTGGCCCTGGGCGAGGTGGACGTGGCCACGTGTGAGATCGAGTGCGCCCGTCACGGCGCGATGTTCCAACTGAAGGACGGCCAACCTTCTTCCTTCCCTGCGACGCGGCCCGTGGCGCGCTACGACGTCGTCACCGAGGCGGGACGACTGAAGGCGGTGGTGAGTTGAGCACGTTATCGATTTCCGGACTGCGCGTCGACGTCGCGGGTAAGGAAGTGTTGAAGGGCTTCGACCTGACCATGTCTTCGGGCGAGGTGCACGTCATCATGGGGCCCAACGGTTCGGGCAAGTCCACCCTCGCCCACGCGCTCTCGGGTCGCCCGGGCTACCGGGTCCTCGAGGGTTCGGTCACGTTGGACGGCGTGGAACTGCTCGACCTGGCGCCGAGCGAACGCACGCGCCACGGACTCTTCCTCGCCCTCCAGCACCCGATGGAGGTCCCCGGGGTGCGCCCCTACGACATGCTGGTCGCGGCCGGCGCGTCGCCCGAGTCGCTGCACGACCGCATGAACGACGAGGCGCGTCGCGTCGAACTGCGTCCCGAGGTCCTCGAGCGCTTCGTCAACGTCGACCTCTCCGGCGGCGAGCGCAAGCGCGCCGAGATGGTGCAGCTGGCGATCCTGCGACCCAAGTTCGCGGTGCTCGACGAGATCGACTCGGGTCTCGACGTCGACGCGCTCGGCGCCGTCGCGCGCCGCCTCCAAGAAGCCACCACCGAATGGGACTGCGGCGTGCTCGCCATCACGCACTTTCGCCGACTGCTGCATGAACTCACCGCCACGACGATTCACGTGGTGAGCGAGGGTCGCGTGGTGGCCACGGGCGGACCGGAACTCGCCGAAATCCTGGAGAAGGACGGCTACGAGCCCTTTCGAGTTGGGTAGAAGCACAATCGATTCTTATGTTCGACTGGTAAAGTTGAGCAATGTCTTCGGGAACCTCTGACGCGGCACGTGGTCGTTCGCGTCGCGCCGAGACTCGCGTGACGGGTCTCGCCAACGCTCACCGCCTCGCCGCCCTGGGCGAGGCCATCGACCAGAAGGCGGGCGTTCGCCATTCGACGCGCGTGCCCAAGGCGGCGCGCACCGGTTGGCGTCGCCACCGCGGCCTTCTCATCGCCGCCGGTTCGGTGGTGAGCGTCATCGTGCTCCTCCTCGGCGGCGGGTACCTCTACGCCAACTGGCGCTTCGGCCAGATCCCCAAGATCAACAACAACGCCGAGGTCGCGCGCATCGGCAACCAACCCTTCAACATCTTGGAGATCGGTTCGGACTCGCGCGTGGGCTTGACCGGGTTCGTCGCGGCTCAGACCGGTGCCTCGAGCGGGGCCGTGTCGGGCCAGCGCAGTGACGTCATCAAGATCATGCACGTGGACCCGGGCAAGCGCACCATCACGGTGCTGTCGATCCCTCGCGACACCGTGGTGTCCCTGCTGGCCAACCAGAACCTCTACGGGAGGTTCAACCGGCTGAACGTCAACTTCCAAAACGGCGCATCGTTGCTCACGAAGACGATCACCGCCAACTTCGGCATTCCCATCGCCCACACGGTCGTCGTTGGGTTCGCCGGCATCATCAATACCGCTGACGCCCTCGGCGGGGTCTACATGAACTTCCCCTACCCGGCCAAGGACGCCTATTCGGGGCTCAACATCACGCACGCCGGGTGCCAACTGGTCACCGACTTCCAGGCGCTGGCGCTGGTGCGCAGCCGTCACTACGCCTGGTACCAGAACGGGCAGTGGAACTACGACGTGACCAGTGACTACGGTCGCATCTATCGTCAGAACGAATTCATCAAGGCCATGCTGGCGAAGGCCAAGGGGCAATACAATCCCTTCACCATCAACTCGCTGTTGTCGAAGTTGCCCCAAGGCATCGCGTTGGACAGCCACTTCTCGCTGGGCGAGCTCGTCGGACTGGCGATCAAGTTCCACAACATCGATCCCGCCAATCTCCAGACGGTGACCCTGCCGACGGCGCCGGGGGGCGGCGTGACGAACGGCTATTTGGTGGTGCAGGAGCCGGCCGCCGAACAAACGTTGGTGAACATCTTCGGCAATGAGTTGATGCGACCGACGAACCCCCCGGTGAACGCCAACGGCGTCGTCACCCCACCGCCGGTGATCGCCGTCACCACCACGACTCTCAAGGCCAAAGTGGCGAGCGTCGTGATTCCTTCGGCGGGTGCGAAGTTCCTCGTCAACGTCGCGGCCGCGACGTCGACTCCGGTCACCACGACCACGTTGCCCGAGGGTGACCAGTTCTTCGACCCCACGCCCTGCACGAAGTAGTCCCGAGTGATCCTCTGACGCCGCCGCCGTCAGTCACCTTGGAAGTAGGGCGTCGTCGACAAGAACCGTGTCGAACCTTGGCCCCGAGGAAAAATATTCGTGAGAAGGCGGACGATATTCTCGACTTCGATTTGACCAACTAGCGGGGACTAGACCGGGTGCATTTCTTTTCCGGAGCCGTCGTTGCACTATGAAGCCAAGTCCGTCGAGGCCGACGTAGGAAAACTGGTGGTACACCCCATAGGGTGACTAGCCAAGAGCTTCCGCGAAGATCACCCTCTTCCCCCTGACATTTTGGAGGTGTCCCTTCGGCGGTCGAGGAATGGGATCGGCAATTGCACCGGTACGGCCCTCGCCTCGCAAGAGCGCATCGTCATCTCAATCGGAAAGCCATATCCGTCAGCTGTGCAATTAAATTGACATTTCGTCGAGCGCTTGGCTCAGTGTGTTCCACGCCAAGGTCGCACACTTGATGCGCACCGGGAACTTCACGACGCCCGCCAGGGC
>Ga0209067_10001322_pt1 | contig 15340 bp, 19 predicted proteins | sample ColStrG_CSR_2013_FD_187199 | JGI IMG/M metagenome (GOLD analysis project Ga0209067, IMG submission 187199) | Freshwater sediment microbial communities in response to fracking from Pennsylvania, USA - Cold Stream Run_MetaG_CSR_2013 (SPAdes)... | ecosystem: Environmental > Aquatic > Freshwater >...
GACCGGGACGGTGGCCCCAGGTTTTCGACTCCGTGGACGTCGCCGTTTGAGACCAGGGGTTTGCACCTTGGAAGGTCGGGAGCGTAGCGAGCTCGGTCGATTGTTTCCTTCACGAGTGCCCAAAGTCGCTGACCCGCCGCCTTCTGGAGTTCTGGCCCCGTTGCCGGCGTGGGGGCGCACCCCGCTGGGCGTCGATTTCTGGTATCAATGGAACCCATACGCCGACGTCGGCGGGGGAAGCTAGGAGATTTCATGCAGCGAATTTCACGTGTGCGTCAAGCACTCGTCATGACCGGAGTCGCATCACTGATGCTCGCCACCAGTGTGAGCGCGGGGGCCGCAGGCGCGACCGCCAAGTTGAACGCCGCCGATGCGAAGTTGGTACCGGCGACGTACAAGAACATGACACTGCAGGTGGCCACCGATGCGACCTACGCGCCGGACGAGTCCATGAACGGAACCACGATGGTCGGCTTCGACGTGGACCTGATGAAGGCCATCGCCACCACCCTCGGCCTCAAGATCAACGAGACCAACGTGACCTTCAGCGGGATCATCCTCGGTATCTCGTCGGGCAAGTACCAGATCGGAAACTCCTCATTCACCGACAACAAGGCGCGTGAGAAGCAGGTCAACTTCGTCGACTACTTCCAGGCCGGCGAGGGCGTGTACGCGAAGGCGAACTCCAAGGCCACCTTCACCGGGCTGAAGAGCTTCTGCGGTATGAAGGTCGCCGTCGAGACGGGCACCATTGAGCAGACCGACGCTCAGACGACCGCGAAGGCTTGTCCCAAGAACAAGAAACTGACGATCCTGTCACTGTCGACCCAAACCGCCGCCAACCTGGCCGTCAGCTCGGGCCAGGCGGACGTCGGATTCCTGGACAGCCAGATCGCCGGCTACGTGGTCTCGACCTCCAACGGCGCCTTCAAACTGATCGGTAGTGCCGTAAACGTCGCGCCCTACGGTATCGCCACTCCCAAGACGACCGCGGGCAAGGGTCTGGCGGTGGCCATCCAGGCGGCCCTCAAGACCTTGGTGGCCAACGGGGTCTACGGAGCCATCTTGAAGAAGTGGGGCGTCAGCGCGGGAGCCCTTCCCGTCTCAAAGATCGTCCTTAATGGAGCAACCTCCTAAGAACCTGTAGTAAACAAAACGCATGGCTACGAACGGGGACGCAACCTTAAAGGTCGTCCCCGTTCGACATCCTGGCCGTTGGGTTGGTGTCGGCGTCGCGCTGTTGTTCATCGCGATGCTGGTGCACACGCTGTTCTCGAGGGTCCCTCGGGGGCAGGGCAGTTGTCACCCGGCGGCGGGTGTCGCTACTTGCTGGCGGTTCTCGTGGAACGACGTCGGTCAGTACATCACGACCTCGACGATCCTGCACGGTCTGCTACTGACCCTGGAGTTGACTCCACTGGCGATGATCATCGGCATCGTCCTCGGCGTCATTCTCGCGGTCATGCGTCTGTCGCCCAATCGCCTGTTGTCCTCGACGGCGTGGTCCTACACGTGGTTCTTTCGCGGGACGCCCGTGTTCGTGCAGCTCTACTTCTGGCTGTACATAGCACTGCTCTACCCGACCTTCACGATCGGCATCCCGTTCCTCCACTACGTGCCCTTCACCCACGTCGCCTTCTGGCACCTCGATTCGAACTCGATCTTCAACCCGTTCAAGGCCGCGGTCGTGGCGTTGGGGTTGAACGAGGCGGCCTACATGTCCGAGATCGCCCGTTCGGGCCTGATCGCGGTGGACGAGGGCCAAGTTGAGGCCGCCACGGCGATCGGCATGACCCGCGGTCAGACATTGCGACTTGTCGTGCTGCCCCAAGCGATGCGGGTGATCATCCCGCCCACAGGCAACGAGGTGATCTCGATGCTCAAGACGTCATCGCTCGCCAGCGCGATCGGCGTCACCGAACTTCTCGGAGCATCGGCCAACATCTATAACGCCAACTACAAGATCATGGCGCTACTCATCGTGGCAAGCCTCTGGTACCTGCTGGTCACGACCGTGTTGTCGATCGGCCAGTTCTATCTGGAACGGCGCTTTGCCAAGGGTGCCCTGCGCACGCCACCGCCCACACCGATCCAACGACTGCGCCGGGACCTCAAGGGGGTCCTCGAGAAGTTCACGGTCGGACACCGCCAGATCGTCGAGGTCGGACAATGACTCATCCAATGGTCGAGGCGCGCGGTGTGCACAAGTCGTACGGTGGCGTCGAGGTGCTGAAGGGAGTGGACCTGACCGTCGTACGCGGCGAGGTCACCTGCCTTATCGGGCCGTCGGGTTCGGGCAAGAGCACGCTGCTTCGCTGCATCAACCACCTCGAGAAGCACGACTCGGGAGAGTTGCGTGTCGAGGGCCACCTGATTGGTTACGAGGCCCGCGACGGCAAGCTCTATGAGTTGAACGACAAGCAGATCTGCTCTGAACGTGCGCAGATCGGCATGGTCTTTCAGAGGTTCAATCTCTTTCAGCACCTCACGGTCCTCGACAACATCACCATCGGACAGGTCAAGGTGAAGGGGATCGGCCAGCAGGCGGCCGCCGTCAAGGCGCGAGAGCTTCTGGCCCGAGTCGGTCTGGAGAGCAAGGAGAAGCACTATCCGAGCCAACTGTCGGGGGGTCAGCAGCAGCGGGTCGCGATAGCGAGGGCCCTGGCGATGGAACCGAAACTGATGCTCTTTGACGAGCCGACCTCCGCACTCGACCCCGAACTGGTCGGGGAGGTGCTCGACGTGATGAAGGACCTCGCACGCAGCGGGATGACGATGATCGTCGTCACCCACGAGATGAACTTCGCGCGCGAAGTCGCCAACACGGTGTACTTCCTCGACCAGGGCGTCATTGAGGAGTCGGGTGACCCGAAGAGCGTGTTGAGCTCACCTTCGTCGCCACGATTGAAGAGTTTCCTCTCCAAAGTCCTCTGATGGTCTGGGAGATTGACCCGGTGAACGTGGGCACCGGCCTGCCCCTCGAGGGACTGCGGGTGCTGGACTTCTCGCGGGTCCTGGCGGGACCACTCTGCGCGATGATCGCCGGCGACCTGGGGGCCGACGTCATCAAGGTCGAGAGCCCCGACGGGGATCCCGTGAGGTCCCTGGCGCCCCCTCGGTTCGGTGACGACGCCACGTACTACCTGGCCGTCAACCGTCACCGGCGCAACATCGTCGCCGACTTGAGGAATCCCGACCACTTCGACAAGATCCTCGAACTGGTCGCCGTGGCGGACGCGGTGGTGGAGAACTACCTTCCCAGCCAGATTCGCTCGCTCGGTATCGAGCGACTGCGGGCGGCGAATCCGGAATGCGTGTGGGTGAGCGTCACGCCGGCGACATTGGGTGGACCACTCGCCGATCTGCCGTCGTTCGATCTGTTGGCCCAGGCCCGATCGGGCATCATGGGCGTTACGGGTGAGGCCGATGGGCCGCCGACCAAGGTCGGTGCACCGATCGCCGACGTGGTCACCGGCCTCTACGGGGCCGTCGGACTGTTGACCGGCCTCTACGCCCGCGCAGCGGGAAAACCGGGTCGACGCTTCGAGGCGCCATTACTCGAATCGACGATGAGCGCCCTTATCAATCAGGCCCAGGGCTTCCTCGCGACGGGCGTCAATCCGGGGCGTCTGGGTAACGACCATCCGAGCATCGCCCCCTACGGTCCGGTCACGACCTCTGATGGGCTGATCCTGCTGGCCGTCGGCACCGACGCGCAGTACGCCCGTTTGATCTTGGTCTTGGATGATGCGGAGTTGTCGGCCAAGACCGAATGGGCGGCTAACGCGGCGAGGGTGCGCGACCGTGAGTCCGTTCGCACCGAACTGGACCGCGTCTTCGCGGGTGCCACCACGCAGGAGTGGCTGGAGGTCCTGTCAGCCTCGGGCGTGCCCCACGCACCGATCCTGGACGTCGCCGGAGCGATCGCCCAGCCCCAGATCTCCGGGGGTGACTTCATCGGCACCATGTCGACCCCGGCTGGACCGGTCGCCACCATGCGGAGTCCACTTCGAGTGGACGGCCAGCGCCCCCCGATTCGCTCCGGACCTCGCCTCCAGGGCGAGGACACTATCCAGGTCCTCGGCGATTGATTCGTTCAGACGCCGAGAAAGGCCCGCCCGTCGAATCGGTCGACGGTCGTGAAGTCCTCGACCCGCTTGCGCGTCAGGCGGGTCAACTGCTTGCGGGGGTGACCGAGCGCCACGATTGAGGCGACGGCGAAGTTCTCGGGTACGCCGAGTGCCTCTCGCACGAGGGTCTCGTTGCGGGTCGCGACGGTCGTCATGACCCCTCCGAGTCCGAACTCTCGGGCGGCCAGCAGGATGTTCCACACGAAGGGGTACACCGATGCGCCGCCGACGATCTGGTACCGGTCCAGGTCTCGGTCCGTCGCCGCGAGCGCTCCCAGGTCCGCGCAGACCACCAACATCACTGGCACCCGGTCGAGGTTCTCCGCGAATCCCTCGGGATCCGACGCCGCTTGCGCTGCGCTGCGCCGTGCGAGCGCCTCGGTCCGTTGCTCCGCGGTCATCAGGGGAGAGAACGGCACGACGCCGATGAGTAGGTGGGCCACGTAGTCGTGCCAGGCGTCGAGGTAGATGTCGCGAAGGCGTCGACGCAACTGCGGATCGCGCACGACGATGACGTTCCAGGACTGCCGGTTTCCACCCGAAGGGGCGAATCGCGCTCCGTCCAGTACCGCGAACAGAGTCTCGTCGGTCACCGTTTCGTCAGCGAAATCGCGAACTGCGCCGGTCGAGCGCAGGGCTTCTAGGAGTTCCATGGCGTCACCCTAGGTCAACGGAATCGGCTGATCAGGCGTCGCGACGCTGCAGGAGCGTCATGCCGACACCCAGCACGACGATGACGTACACCAAGAGGATCACCGACGCCGTTCCGGCTCCGAAGCTGTTGGCCGCCGGTGTGGGCGACATCATCGCCTGACCGAGGGCCGACGGCTCGTACTTCGCGTAACTGGTCTGCCAACTCTGGGGGAGCAGGAACAACACGATCGGTACGATCAGCAGGATCGACGTGAAGACACTGATACACGCGGCGCTCTGGCGAAGTATCAGGCCAAGGGCATAACCGAGCACCGCCAACAGGGTGAGGTAGACGCCGGCGAGCAAGACCGAGCGCAAGACCGATCCGGTGGCGAGCGAGGCGGTTGGGACCACCCCGGAGAATATGGACTGGCCCATCTGAAAGGTGATGAAGACAGCGATCTCCGAGACCACGAACATGGAAACCACGAGCACGACGAGTTTGGACAGCGCGAGACGGGTGCGGTTGGGGACCGCGGCGAGGCTGGTTCGGATCGAACCGGAGGAGTACTCGCTCGTGATGAAGAGCACGCCGATCACCCCGACGGCGAACTGGGCGAACAGGGTGCCACCGAGACTCGTGGAAACAGGGTCGAAGGTGATCCTTCGCAGGGGATCCATCTCGTGGTAGTGGCTACGGACCGTCGCGGTGATCAGGGCGCCGATCCCTATGGTGAGAACGAAGGTGATCGCCACGCCGAGAATCGAAGCGCGAACAGTTCGAAACTTGATCCATTCGGACTTCACCGTCGACATCAGGGTGTTGTTGCTACTCATGCGCCGCGTCGCGATCGTGATGGGCGTACTCGAGCGAGTCAGCCGTCAGATCCATGAAGACCTCTTCGAGTGATGCCCTTTGCGGCGTCAACTCGAAGAGGGTGATGCCCGACGCGAAGGCGACCTCGCCGACTTCGTCGGAGGTGAGCCCAGAAACAGTGAAGATGCCGTCGTTGCCCACCCGCACTTGCGCCAATTTGGCGAGGAGGGCGTCGCGAAGCTGGTCGGGCTGCGACGATCGAACGAGTACGGTGCCTTGAGCGGTCTTGGTTAGGTCGTCCACCGAACCCTGGGTGATGAACTTCCCGCGTCCGATGACGATGATCTGGTCGGCGCTGACCGCCATCTCGCTCATCAGGTGCGAGCTGACGAAGACGGTACGGCCCTCGCCGGCCAGCGACCTGAAGAACTCCCTGATCCAGCGGATGCCTTCGGGGTCCAGACCATTGACCGGTTCGTCGAAGAGCAGTACTCCCGGATCGCCGAGCAGGGCCCCGGCGATGCCGAGCCTCTGGCTCATTCCCAGTGAGAAGCCGCCGACTCTCTTGTTGGCCACTGAACTGATGCCGGTGAATTCCAGAACCTCGTCAACCCGTGACGTCTTGATCTGGTTCGAGACGGCGAGGGCTTTAAGGTGGTTGCGCGCCGTACGACCCGGGTGCACGGCCTTGGCGTCGAGCAGTGCCCCGACTTCGCGCAGGGGATCCTTGATGTCCGCGTAGTTTTTACCGTTGATGGTGGCGCGGCCTTTGCTCGGGTGGTCGAGACCCAGAATTATCCGCATGGTCGTTGACTTGCCCGAACCATTGGGTCCGAGGAAGCCGGTCACGACGCCGGGCTTCACTTCGAAGTCAAGGTCGTCGATGGCCAGTGTGTCGTTGTAGCGTTTCGTTAGGTGGTCGATTTTAATCATCAGTGCTCACTACTCAGACTAGTGAGGTCACACTTGAGTGAATCCCTTGCGTCCTAAGAAGGGGCTAAGAGATGTCGCCGATCCTCGGAACGCGTTGCTGGGCTTGGCACACCCGGCACGTCCCGGTGATGGCCACATGATGCCGGTCGAGCAGGAAACCGTAGTTGCGCTGGAGGTCCCGGCTCAGATTGTCGAAGTGCGCCGCAGGGATCTCGAATGAGGTGCCGCACTCGGAGCAGACGAGGTGACCGTGGACCGTGCCTGAGAGATGGTAGACGGCGGCGTGCTGGGCCATATGAGAGTGGACGACGATCTTGAGAGCCTCGAACTCCTCGAGGATCCGGTAGACGGTGGACTGACTGACCTCGGGTCGTCGCGACTGCACGGCGTGGGTGACCTCTTCGGCGCTCAGGTGGCCAGCTGACTCGACCAGAACCTCGGCCACCGTGCGCTTCGGTGTCGTCACTCGCTTTCCGGACCCGCGCAGGGTTGAGAGGATGTCATCCACATCCGTGGTGCGTGCAGTCATGAAGAAAGAATATGCCCCTGGCGCTCAGGTTCTCGGACTTCGCTAGCGAACCGTCAGCGCCCCGTCAGTTGCTTATGAGGTGGCTTCGTTCTGCAGATCACCGCCGGCACAGCGACATCGGTTCGTGTCTTCGAGGAGCCGGTCTCGTGAGGCGTCGGTGATAATTCGGCGCCCCTCCGAGTTGTGGCCCGGTGACATCCGGATTGGCTCGAACGAGTTGTTGTCACACGGTGGCAGACTTAGCGACGCGGGCGATTTCTCGCTCCGCCTGACTCACCATGAGTCGAACGATCTGCCCAGCGGGAATCAGGTCGTCAATTGCTCCTACGGCCTGCCCGGCCGGATAACACTCAATGTCGGGATCGACGTCGGCCGTAGTCTCGTCGCCGCCGAGGTGGAACGAGCCGTCGGCGAATGAGACCTCCAGTTGGTCCGGGAACTTCTTGAGCAGTGTCGGATCGGATTCGTAGCGGTCGGTCTTCGAATTTCTGATCACGCGCATGGTCTTGCCGCTGTAGGCACGAGATACGACGGTGCCGTCCTCGGCCGCGTTCAGGATTCCCTCCTTGAAGCCAACGACGGCCCGGGCCTCGGGTGTGGCGATGAAGCGCGTGCCAACCCAGACGCCATCGGCACCCAATGCGAGCGCGGCCGCGAGCCCGCGACCATCGAAGATCCCGCCAGCGGCGACCACGGGGATCGACGCTCCTACAGCATCTACGATCATCGGCACCAGGGGGAAGGTCGCTACCGTGCCGGTGTGACCGCCCGCTTCGGTGCCTTGGGCGACGACGACGTCGCAACCAGCGTCGAGGGCACGTCTCGCGTGTTCCACCTTTCCGCACATGGAGATGACCAATACGCCATTGCGATGGCAGAGGTCGATCACGTGTCTCGGCACCCCGAGGCCCGCTACGAACGCGCTGGCCCCGCCTTCGATCAGCAGCTCGACGTTCTGGTCCAAGGTCTCGGGAAACGCGGTCAAGAGGTCCACGCCGAAAGGCTTGGACGTCAGGGACTTGACCAGCGCCATTTCGCTGGCGAGATGGCTCGTGGACATGGTGGACGCTCCGAGACATCCATAGCCGCCGGCTTCCGATACCGCCCCCGCCAAGCGACCGTACGCCACACCTCCCATGCCCGCCAACATCACCGGGTGTTCGATTCCGAGTAGTTCTGTCAATCGCGTCTTCATACAACCCCCTCGATGCCAAACTATAGAGAGGATTTGCCGGATTTAGGTTCGAGCGAACCCGCACTTCGCCAGTAAGGTGAAATGCATCGTCGCGTAGCCTTCGCCGACGCGCCCTGACGATGTGGGAGCTAACAGTGGAACAACGTCGCCTCGACGGCCAGATGCCCAAGCGTGAGTTGTACTGGGTCTTTGGCGCACTCATGTTGGGGATGTTGCTGGCGGCGCTGGACAGCACCATCGTGGCGACCGCGTTGCCCACGATCGTGGGCGACCTGCACGGAGCGAACCACCTCAGCTGGGTGGTGGTCGCCTATCTACTCTCCTCAACTGTCAGCACCCCTCTATGGGGAAAGTTGGGCGATCTCTACGGGCGCAAAGTGTTCTTCCAGGCGTCAATCGTGATCTTTCTCGCCGGCAGCATGCTCTGCGGTTTCGCCAACAGCATGATCACCCTGATTCTCTTTCGGGCGCTCCAGGGTCTAGGAGGTGGCGGACTCATGGTTGGAGCGCAGTCGGTCATCGCCGACATCGTGCCCCCGCGCGATCGAGGGCGCTACGCGGGCTTCTTCGGAGCCACCTTCGGCGCCGCGACCGTGCTCGGACCGCTGCTCGGCGGAGTGATCGTCGAATATTGGTCGTGGCGATGGATCTTCTTCGTGAACGTCCCCTTCGGCATCGTCGCCTTGATTGTGACCGCCGCCGCGCTCCCCAACGCAGGCCAGCGGGTCCAACACGTGATTGACTACGCGGGCATCATCGTGCTGACCATTTCCGCCTCGGCCCTCATCTTGTTCACGTCGCTCGGGGGCACTTCCTTCGCATGGTCCTCTTTCAAGTCGATCGGTCTCCTCGTACTCGGCCTGTTGACGGCGGCCGTTTTCGTGGTCATAGAACGAAGGTCCCCGGAACCAATCCTCGCGCCGCGTCTGTTCGCGAATCGGGTCTTCTCCTCGGCGTCCGCGATTGGCTTCGTGGTGGGTTTCGCCATGTTCGGCGCCATGACCTTCCTGCCCCTGTTCTTTCAGACCGTGCGCGGAGTCTCCCCGACGGGATCGGGCCTCAGACTTCTGCCGATGATGGCCGGGCTGTTCGCGGCATCGATCCTCACCGGACAACTCGTTTCCAAAGGCTGGAAGTATCGTCCGTTCCCGATCCTCGGGACCATAGTCATGACGGTCGGTCTGGCCCTGCTGGGAACGGTGGGAGAGGCCACGTCGAGCTGGACCCTGGGTTTCTACATGACCGTGCTGGGGGTCGGGCTCGGCCTGGTGATGCAGATACTGGTCACGGCTGTCCAGAATGCCGTTGAACCGCGTGACCTGGGAGCCGCTACTGCGGGCGCCAATTTCTTCCGTTCCATCGGCGGCTCATTCGGCACCGCAGTCTTCGGGGCGCTCTACGCCAACGAACTACCTCATCAGTTGGCCGCGGCCGCCAAGGGCCATCCGTTGCCGACGGGCTCCCTGTCGCCGAGCCTGTGGACCCCGGCGGCGCTTCACAAGTTGCCCAAGGACGTCCTGGCGGTCATCATCCACGCGATCACGGGGTCCATCCAACAGATATATCGGTGGGCCGTCCCCTTCGCCCTGCTGGCCGTGGTGTTGTCGCTGTTGCTGCCCGAAGTCAAGCTTCGAGCGAGCCTGCACCCAGTCGCCGACGAAATTCCGATGTCAAACACTGAGTCCCAGCCCTGAGGACCTCGAGGCAAGAGGAGAAGTCTTCCAGAGTCCCGTAGTACGGATCGGCGACGTCCAGGTCGAGCCCAGGCTGAAGGAGATTGCGCAGCATGACGACTTCGGTGGCAGGATTGTCCAGTCGTTGCGTGACTTCGTGAACGTGCTCACGAGTCATCACCACGATGAGGTCCTGTCGGTTCAGGTACGCAGCGTCAGCGAAGGCGGCGGGCGTGCCCGCGCCTTCGAATCCCGCTTGATCGAGGGCGGCCCGGGCTCGCGGGTCCATCGGATCTCCGACGTGCCAGTTGGCCGTTCCGGCACTCGAGACGCTGACGCGGTCCTTTAGAAAAGGGTCCTCAGCAATGAACTGACGCAAAAGGACCTCGGCCATGGGCGACCGGCATATATTGCCAGTACAGATTACGGAGATGCGCGTGATCTCTTCTCGCATGGTCCCCCTCGGTCTCGATCATTTCTAGCCGACCATTTGGTCCGCCAGTGACGTGCGAAGCCGTCGTTCGAATCAGTACAATGTCGTAAGGATTAGAGGAAAGGAGACGCGATGCCACTCTCGGAGCATGAGCAGCGGGTCCTGGCCGAATTGGAAGAGTCGCTCTCCAAGCACGATCCACGTTTCGTCAAGAATGTTCGCGACACCAACGTCTACTCCCACGGGGGCCGACGGGTGCGGTGGGGGATTGCCGGCTTCGTGGCCGGTCTGTTGATCCTCGTCCTGTTCTTCTCCCAGTCCGTGCTGCTCGGACTGCTTGGAGTCGCGATGATGTTCGTTTCGGCCGTGGTCGTCGAACGTAACGCCCGACTGTTGGGCAAGGCCTCTTGGCAGGACATCACCCGTCCATCCCAGGGTGAGGATTCAAACGCGAACTACGGTCCTCGGACGAGTTCGCTTCGCGACTGGTTGTCGCGTCAGCGTCGCACTCGAGAATGACCGGCGTCGGAGTCGCGCCCGACGCGCCTCCGTGCTTGGGAATTGATATCGGGGCCACCAAGGTGGAGGTGGCGGTCGTCACCGCTCGCGGCGAGGTTCATCGACGTGTACGGATCGAAGTCGACGCGCACCCCTTCGACCTCTTTGAAGCCATCGGCGAGACTGCTCTGGGGATCAAGGGCGCCAGCGCAGTCAGCCTGGTGGGAGTGGGCTGTGCCGGGCCACTCACCGCGCGCGGGGCGACGGTGTCGCCGCTCAACATTCCGGCGTGGCGTGAGTTTCCCCTTGCGGCGAGACTTCGTGAACTGCTTGGCGCCGAGGTGTACGTAGATGGTGATGCCCGGGCACTCGCGCTGGCGGAGGGTGGTTTCGGCGCAGCCACGACTGACAGTTCATATCTCTCCATGGTTGTCTCGACCGGGATCGGTGGTGGCATCGTCGTCGACGGCCGACTTTTGGATGGGGATTCGGGGAACGCCGGTCACATCGGACACATGAACGTGGTGCCTGACGGAAATCTCTGTTCGTGCGGTGCGTACGGGTGCCTCGAAGCGGAGGTTTCGGGCTGGGCCATCGAAAGCCGAACCGGCCGACCGGCCAGTGAGGCGGACGCCGCCACCAGGATCCGGACCGGTGAGCTGGTAGGGCGAGCCGTTGGGTCCCTCTGCTCCGTACTCGACGTCAACCGTTGCTACATCGGTGGATCGGTCGCCTTCGGATTCGGTGAGGAGTTCTTCACGGTCGCCAACAAGGCGGCTCGAGCGATGGCCGCACTGCGATACTCGAACTCGCTCGAGATACGTCCGAGTGCCCTGGGGGCCGACGGTCCTCTCATCGGAGCAGCGATGGTTGCTTGGCGGTCGATTCGATGAGTGAGTATTGGGCTGACGGCCTCGGGCGATATGTGCTGCGCCACCCTTCGAGCATCGCTCCGCTGCTCCTCGCCGGGTGGAGGATTCGTCGGAACGGATGGTGGCGTCACGCCCCGTACCTACCGGTACCGGATTCGAACTATTGGAAGTTCCGGATGAACACCGTCCTGGGTAGCGCACCGACCCGACTGTCGGCGCAGGCCGTGGTCGACGCGGCGAAATGGTCGATGGTTCAACGGAGAGAAAGGTAAGTTTTCCCCGTGGGGCGAGTACTTCTCTTGAACGCCACATTTGAACCATTGCAACTGGTGAGCGAGCGCCGAGCCGTCGTGCTCATGCTGGCCGGCCGTGCCGAGCCGATCGTCACTCCGGACCATCCGAGCGTCTGCCGCTCGGCGTCGATGGTGGTCGAGATCCCGTCCATCGTTCGCCTCCACGACATGGTGCGCATTCCGTCCAAGGTCCGAACGCCGCCACTGACCCGACGCTCACTACTGCTGAGGGATAGTTTTCGCTGCGCCTACTGCCTCGAACACGCCGACACCATTGACCACGTGGTGCCGCGCAGCCGTGGCGGACGCCACGAGTGGACGAATGTCGTGGCCGCTTGTCGTCGCCACAACATGCAAAAGGGCGATCGATTGCTCGAGGAGATCGGGTGGCGCATGCACTTCGAGCCGAAGGTCCCTGACGGCCCGTGGTGGCGCTGGCGGCACGTACCCGATCCCGACCCGCTCTGGGCGCCGTTCCTGCCTCGAGCCTCGTGACCTCTGAAATCGCCGAGCTCTACGACTACGGGGAGCTTCGTGAGATGGTCTTGTCGACGATGATCGTGGTCGAGGTCGCTCGACCGGTGGTGGTGCTCGGCGGAAACCAGTCGGTCAACGTGATCGACCGGGACCGGTTGGGTACAACCCCTCTGCGGCGGCGGCGCGGAGGTGGGGGGCTCGTTCTTTTGCAACCTGGTGACCTGTGGGTCGATTGGTGGATACCGGCCGGCGATGCGCGGTGGTCCAACGACGTTCGGGTCATGGCGAACCGGGCGGGATCATGGTGGTCCGAGGTACTTGGGCCGTTGGTGGACGGCGAGGTCACCGTGCACACCGGCGCCGTCGAGGGCGCTCCCCAGTTTCTCGTGGTCTGTTTCGCCGGGCGCGGCCCTGGCGAGGTGTTCGTGGACGGACGCAAGACCGTTGGCCTGACTCAATGGCGCGTGCGAGAGGGTGCCTTCCTCTCGAGCGTTTTGCACGCGGGCCCGTCCAGCCAACTGGCGGATCTCCTGGTCGAGTGCCCCTTGGGGCTGGAGGAGGCGATGGAGCACCACTCGATCTCGTCGCTCGCCATTGCCGACCCGTCGTCGATGGTCGATTCATTGGCGTCGATCTCGGGACCGTGGGACCAGCGCCGACTGTCCCTGACCGACTGACCAACTGACCCAACTCCGGCCCCGCGGAGGATCGTAACCATCACCCGTCGCGTCCACGGTCGGGTTTCGCGTCGATTTGGCGCAGAATTGACGACAAGTGGGGACTAATGGTGTAATGTGCCATGAAGTGGGGGAAAGTGGTGAACCCCGGGAGGAATGGGCATGCTTGGTTTCGTCGGCCAGTTTCAGCACACGCTGGACATCAAGGGTCGACTCATCCTGCCCGCGAAGTTCCGGACCGAGTTTGAACGTGGCGGTCACCTGAGCCCCAACACGGAGGGATGCATCGCGCTTTGGACTCCCGGCGAGTTCGCCAGGCAGAGCGAGGAGCACCTCGAGAGAAGCCGCATGGGCGGGCCCAGCGAACGTCAACAGATGAGGTATTGGGCCGCCAATTCATCAGACGTCGAATTCGACAAGCAAGGCCGCTTCGCGCTACCCGGGGCGATCCGCGACTACGGACAACTCGTCGGTGAGGTGCTTATCGTCGGAGCGCTCGACCACGTAGAGCTCTGGAACCCGCAGACCTACGCCGAGCAGGTCGACGCGGCGGGGGAGCTCTTCAAACAGGGCATCAACTAGTGGAAGGTGTGCATCGAAGGTGTCGGTCGCGGACTATGCGCAGCCTGGCAATCGTCTCGGCGTGGGGAGTTACCTCCTCCGCCCGCTCCTCAGTCGAGACGATTGAAAGGCTGCAGATGGCCCAGGACAGTTACCACGTACCGGTGCTCGCGAGCGAAATCGTCGAGTTGTTCGCCAGTCTTCCGGCTGGCGTGGTCGTTGACGCCACGCTGGGCGGTGGCGGGCACGCCAGCGCGATCTTGGAAGCCGCTGAGCAGATTCGGATTCTGGGCATCGACCGCGACCCCGACGCGCGCAACTTCGCGCATCAGCGTCTCGCCAGGTTCGGTGATCGAGTACTGATCGTCGACGAGACGTTTGCAGCGATCCGCAAGGTCATTTCCGAACACGGCGCGTTCTTGAACGGCCAGAATGTCGTCGGGGTCCTCATGGACCTCGGCGTCTCGTCGCACCAACTCGACGAGTCCGCCCGCGGTTTCTCATTCCGATCCGACGCTCCGCTCGACATGCGCATGGATCCGACCAAGGGTGAGACGGCGGCACAACTCCTCAGTCACATCGACCGCCACGAGCTCGCCCGCCTGCTGCGTGAGAACGGCGAGAACCGTTTCGCCGGCGCCATCGCGAAGATCGTGGTCGAGCGCCAGCCCCAGACGACCAGTGAACTCACCGAAGCCGTCGAGCGTGCAGTCCCGATGGCCGCCAGACGGCGCGGGCACGTCGCCACCAGGGTCTTCCAGGCACTTCGCATCGCCGTCAACTCCGAGGAGGAGCAGCTGGCGTCGGGTCTCGATGCCGCGCTCGAAGTGGTCGCCCCCGGAGGGATCATCGCCGTGATCTCGTATCACTCGGGCGAAGACCGAGTCGTCAAATCCGTGTTCCACGACGCCGCCACCGGAGGATGCCACTGTCCAGTGGAGTTGGGCTGTGTTTGTGGAGCGATCCCCTCGATCACGGTGTTCAAGGCCAGCGCCCAATTGGCCAGCGCCGGCGAGATCGAAGTCAATCCGAGGTCGCGTTCGGCGCGCCTTCGAATCGCCAGGAAGTTGCCGTCGTGAGTGTCATCGCCTTCCCGAGGCCTGTAGACACCCGACGCTTTCGACCGAAGCCCGACACGGCGGTCAAGCAGCCGTCACACCGAGCCGGCGCCCCTCGTCGTCGAGCGGTGCTCTCGATCTGGCGAGGTGCTACCTCCACTCGGCGTGCGGCGATCGTCGTGATGTTCGCGCTCACCCTGTCACTCGTGGGCAGCATGGTCGCGGCGAATCGCCAGATCCAATTGCATTCCCTACAGAGTCAGTTGCTGCAGGAGCAGTCCACCTATGCTGTCCAAGTGGGCTCTTTGACCGTCAAGTCGGCGCCCAGCCAGATTGCCACCCGGGCGAACGCCTTGCACTTGGTCGACCCAATCTCGGTGACGCAAGTCCCGTCTACGTCACTTGATGCGCCCTTGCCGCTACCGAAGTTCTTGGGTAATGCACCGGCAACATCAAGGACGATTCGGTGAGTTCGCACAACACCTCGACTCACGATCGAACCCGGGCACCAAGGTCAGTCGGACGCGCGGCGACGCCGGGACCACGTCGGCTGCTGCTCGT
>Ga0209067_10001323_pt1 | contig 15339 bp, 5 predicted proteins | sample ColStrG_CSR_2013_FD_187199 | JGI IMG/M metagenome (GOLD analysis project Ga0209067, IMG submission 187199) | Freshwater sediment microbial communities in response to fracking from Pennsylvania, USA - Cold Stream Run_MetaG_CSR_2013 (SPAdes)... | ecosystem: Environmental > Aquatic > Freshwater >...
TTATAAAGAAATGGTATAAATTTTTAGAATTGGTAAAAAAAATTGCGCTTTTCTTCCTTTTTTGGAAAAAATATAATTTGGGAAGCAGTATACTGAAAAAGAGAAGGGAAAATATGAAATCCGTAACGCTAATGGCTTTATGAATTTGATAAAAGATGAACCTATTTCGATTTTTGAAACTGAATTACCTGGGCCGTATCATTGTTTTTTACCAATAAATAGGATTTTTTTCCATTTGTATTTAGGGTGCCAATATGTCTAACTTGTCCCTTAATGGCCAGTCCATTCAGGTTTTCCACTTTCATTTTTCCTTTTCCCTGGTTAATTAACAGGGTTCCAAAATCGGCATCGTACCGTCCCATTTGAATATTATTTTCATAATAGTTTCCCATAAGCAAAACATCAGGCAAACCGTCCCCGTTGGCATCCAAAACCACTCCATCCCGGAGGGGGGATAATTGGGCCTCCCAGGGCAAGGCCTGGGTTTTGAATTCCATATTTCCCTGGTTCCATAAAATGGCACTGGAAAAATAATCGGCTTTGAACAAGGCCGATTCGGAAAGTTTTTTTGGTGAGAAAATTTGATCCAGGTCCGCTTTGGCAAAATCCTCTGCGTAGAGAAAATGCTTTTTTATAACGGGCATTTGTCTTTCTAACTCCCCCTTCTCAGCAAAAGGTATTTCCTTCCCATATAAATAATAGGTGAGTACCTGTTCTTTTTTTCCATTATCGTCAAAATCGTTATAATACATCCTGACAGGAGTTTCCGGACTGGCATCTTTAAAACGATTATTTAATCCCTGGTTACCTACAACCAGGTCTAATTTTCCATCCCCATTTAAGTCGACCGGTAGGATAAAGTTCCACCAACCTTTTTTATCCGATAAAACTTTTTGGGTAAAATGACCATGATGATTCATATAAGCAATAATACCTCCCCATTCCTGGGCTATTAATAAATCTTTTTCCCCATTTTGATCCAGATCGAACCAGAGGGCCTGGGTAATAAAACCTAATTTGGATAAGCCTGGAGCTATTTCTTCGGTTTTATCTACGAATTTTCCTTTCCCATCATTCTGAAATAGATAGGATCTCGGTATTTCCCCATAATTATATGGAACCGAACGCCCGCCCAGGAATACATCCGGATAACCATCCTGGTTCCAATCATAGGATACCGCACAGGAGGCATTCATATAAATCTTAGGAAAAGCCTCTGGATTTCTTTGTAAAATGCCTTCTTTATTATTCATATATACCCGGGGCATTAAATGGGGATCTTCTCCAAAAAATTCATTGCCCCCGGAGGCTATCACCAAATCGGGATAACCATCTTTATTGATATCCATCCAGCATGCACCAATGTCTTCAAACGAGCTATCCTGATCCAAACCAGGTTGATGGGATCGAATGAATTTACCATTTGGTTCCTGAACAAATAGGGCGCTTTTATGGTCCCGGGACCCGCCAATAAATACATCTTCCATACCGTCCCCGTTCATATCTCCTATAGCCAAAGCCGGGCCTTCTGTTGAAAACATACGGGGAATTAAAGCTTCCCGGTTAAATTCCTGGAAATTATTTTCCAAATGGGCAAAATTCAAGCCTAATTCATGGCTTATTTCTTTAACCGGAAGGGTTTTGTTGGGAACAAATTCGGTAATCCAGGTATAATTAAATTTGGCTAATCCTTTTGTATAGGAAAAATGGATACGATGTTGCTTCCCCTCCAAATGAATTTTTTGAAAGGAATTATCCGGCCATATTAAAAATGCCGAATCAATTTTGGTGTTTTCCAGACCTATATGTACCGGGATTTCCATACTGGACATAAAACCATGAACCGGGTATTTTTCATAGGTACGAATCGAATTCCCTATATATAATACAATTTTGGATCCTAAAGCATTCAGATTTTCTTTATCCCCCTTTAGGATAATATCTACATAGGAAGAAATATGGCCCTTATCTTGATTGCCAGCGATATTATGATATAAAATGGCCTTATCGTTAATATTATTTACCAGTATATCCAGCTTTCCATCATTATCAAAATCGGCATAGACTGCCCCATTGGAAAAAGTTGGAAGATTATTTTCAACCTGGTTCTCAAGGTCCTTAAAAACCAGTTTGCCTTGATTCAAATAGAACTTATTGGGTATTTTAATTTCAGGAAATTTATCCAGTAAGCTAAAATCGGTTTCGGTTAAATTATGGTTTTGGATTTTCTGTTGAATGACATCATTGGAAACATAGTTAATGAAATCAATATCATTCATCCTTTTGGGAATACCATTGGAAATAAACAGATCCTTTAACCCATCATTATTAAAATCCATCCATAAGGCCGACCAGCTCCAATCGGTAGCAAATACCCCCGAATAAACGCCCACCTCGCTAAACATCCCGTTTTTTCTATTGTATTGTAAGTTATTTCTGGTATACTGATAATTATACCCATACCCTAGTTTTTCGTAATACGTATCATAGTCATTTTCCCCAAGCGATCTTTTCAAAATATATCGATCGTTTGGCATCATATCCATGGAAATGATTTCGGGATATCCATCATTATTGACATCGGCAATATCCACACCCATGGAAAATTGACTGGTATGCATCATGCTCTTCTCCACTTCCTCCTTAAAAGTCCCGTTATGCTGGTTGATATAGAGATAATCATTTTCATGAAAATCGTTGCCAATATATACATCAGGATACCCGTCCATATTGATGTCCGAAACACAAACCCCTAATCCATAACCAATAACAGAATGATAAATTCCGGTCCCTGGGGTAATATCCGTATAGTGATTATGGTCGTTCCGGAAAATCCGGTCCCCTGTAAGGGGATTGAATTTTCCGGAAAGTATTTTCCGGTTACCAAAGGACCCCGTTTCATGCACGGTATGGTTTAAAAGAAACATATCCAGATCCCCATCTCCATCATAATCAAAGAAAACAGCCTGAGTGCTATATCCCGTAAAATCCAGACCATATTCCTTGGCTTCCTCTTTATAATGCGGTATTCCCCCGGCATCAATACCGGTACAAACTAATAATTGGTTGGTATGATGACCATTATTTAAATTTCCCACACAGCATATATAGATATCCAATAATCCATCATTATTGATATCCACCACGGAAACGCCTGTATTCCATGACCCGGTTTCTGGAATTCCTGATTCCGAACTTATATCCCTGAACCGAAGCTTTCCTTCATTAAGATAAAGTGTGTTCTTTCCAAGGTTGGAAGCAAAGAAAACATCAATTTTACCATCATTATTAAAATCGCCAGCGCCTATTCCGCCCCCATTATAATAATACATATAATTGAAAATATTGAAATCGCTGGTCGATTTTAAGGAATTTACGAAGCTCAGGCCCGTTTTATCCTCTTCCAAGGCCGTAAAAAGAGCCGCTTCCTTTTTCTGCTGATGACAAGAAAATAAACAAACACCTAATAGGATGAAGACCTTAATAAGGTTTTTAGGGAACATAAATCGAATAATTTTCAATGGATATAGGGTTTCTTATTTGGACGTAAGGTTGCCAGATTCCTTATTTTTATTTCAGCACGATTTTGCCCATTTAAGGAATAAAAACTGGGTATTTCTTCATTTTCTAGCCATACTATATGTGTTTTACCCTTTATAATTAATTTCTTAATATCCCTAACCTGACCTCGTTCCAGGATGCCGGTTTGATCAGGTCCTTCCATGGAAAACCCACCTTTCCCATTATTGATAAGGACTTCTCCCAAGCTGGCATCAAGCCTCCCAAATTGAGGGGCAAAATTAAAGTCATTCCCTCCCAACAGGATATCGGGGAATCCGTCTCCGTTCATATCCAGACTTAATCCCGCATTCATAGATGATAATTGTACGGCATCGGGTAATTTTTCTATCCGAAACTTCCCATTTCCTTCGTTAATGGCTATTATAGAAGAGGTGAAATTAAATTTCTTCACAATAGATGATTTCAAAAGAGGTTCTGGAATTAATTCATGGATAGACTTTTTTGCATATTCCTCATGCAATAGGTTTTTCTTTTTCAAGAAGGGCAGTCTGGATTCCAAATCATTCTTTAAGACTACCGGAAAATCCTTCCCATTTAAGGTATAGGTTAGGATTTTATCTAAATTCCCATTTTGGTTAAAATCATTTATAAAGAGTTTTACCGGGTGTAGAGAATCCGGCTTTAAATAAAAATTATCCCCAATGTTTCCTATAACCAGGTCCATTTTACCATCTCCATTAAGGTCTATGGGAACGAGTACCCCCCAGAAGCCATATAATTGGTTTAAATTGGAGGGAATTTCCTCAAAATGATCCTTTACGAAATGAAAGAAACGGGGGCTCATCCAATCTCCCACCACTGCCAGGGTATTTTCCTTTTGGCTAAATAAGGGAAGCCATTTTGCATCCCTAACCATTCCTATATGGGCCAATCCCCCTAATTTGGAGGAATCCATTTCTGTAAATTCTCCTTTACCATTATTGATATAGATATGGCTCTGTGGGGTAATACCATATTCCTGAGGCGTATTCCTGCTGCCCACGAATAAATCGGGATATCCATCTCCGTTAATATCCATGGGAAGGGTAATAGAGGTATTGGCATTATTATTTGGAAAAGCATGGGTATCCAGGGTAAAGTTCCCCTTTCCATCATTTTTATACAGGCGCAATTGAAGTTCGGCTGAATTAGGTCCCACGGTATTACCCCCCGATCCGACCAGCAAATCCAAATCTCCATCCTTATCCAAATCAAAGAATAGGGCAGAGGTTTCCTCAAATCCGGTAAACCTTCCAAAATCAATTTCCTTTCTTTTTAAAAACTGCCCATTCTTTTGTTGAATATAGAGTTGACCTTCCTGGTTTAAACCTCCCCCAATATACATATCGTCCAGACCATCCCCATTTACATCGCCAATGGCCGATTTTGGTCCTTCCCGGGATAGCATTTCCGGGATATTGGGTTCCTGGTAAAAATCCACATAATCGTTTTCTACATGCTTATCCAATTGGATGGTGCTTTTCGAAAATAGGGTTGGCCCTGATTTTTCTTCTTTCCCGAAACCTCCCGGAGGATTTAAATCCTGTTGGAAGAGATTTAAATGGGTATTTGGAATGGGATGAGGAATTTTGGAAGTACTTAAGTTAGGCCAGGTAATAATAATGGAATCGATTTTAGTCAGTTTACCCAGTCCTATTACCTGTTTATAATCTACCGATGATTGGAATCCCCGAATGGGTTCCACTTCCCTATACAAAATTTGTTTACCCAGGTATACTTTTATTTTGGCTCCTATGCAAAAGGTATTATCTCCTTTTGAATGAAGGGAAATACTGATGAAATTATTCTTGTTTAGCTTTCTTGCCCGGTTCTCATAAAGGAATGCGGGTTCATTTTCATTGTTTACCACCAAATCCAGGGCCCCGGAATTATTCAAATCGCCATAAGAAACACTATTGGAAAAGGATGATTGGGTAAATCCCCAATCCATTCCCATATCCTGAAATTTTAAATTTCCAAGATTTCTATAGGCTTTATTGACTAAGGGATTTCTTGGAACTTTCTCAATAAGGCTTTTTGTGGCTTCCTCCCTATTTCCCTTTTGCACCATATCCTGATAGGTGCCATTGGAAAAAAATTCCAGGAAATCCAGGTTGCTTAAATCCCGATTTATCCCATTGCATACGTAAATATCCTGTAAGCCATCATTATCGGCATCGAATAGGACCAATCCCCAACTCCAGTCCGTAGCAGCAATGCCGGAAAAATTGGCTACCTCCTTAAAAGAATGGCTTGGATTATTGATTTGCAAACAATTCCGAACATATTGGTGGTAAAAACCAGATTTTATCTTACTTCTGAAAAGATCAATATTGTCGAAAGTTCCTGTAGTTTTTAAGCGATAGTCATTTTCTGGAAACATATCGGTGGTATAAATATCGGGGTAACCGTCATTGTTCATATCGGCGATATCCGTGCCCATAGAAGACATGCTGATATGCTGCATATCCTGGGTTAATTCATCTTTAAAAGTTCCGTTTTTCTGATTTATATAAAGATAATCCCTCTCCAGAAAATCGTTTCCAATATAGATATCCGGATACCCATCCCCATTGATATCGGCTACCGATACGCCCAATCCAAAACTTAAAGGACTGGAATGTAGCCCCGACTGGGAAGTGACTTCCGTAAAATGACCATGATCATTTCTAAATAGATGATTCCCGCCCCCTCGCATAATTTCAGGAACTTTCCAGGAACTTTGCGACGAATCCCTTAATGCACCGAAATTTAAGGAACCAAAGGGAATTGGGCTATTATCAATAATCAGGCAGTCTAAATCACCGTCTAAATCATAATCAAAGAATACCGCCTGGGTACTATAGCCGGAATGATCCAATCCGTATTGGGCGGCAGATTCGGTAAAGGTTCCATTATGATTATTTCGGTAAAATTTATTTTTTCTTAAATCGGTTCCCACATGTCCCGATTCACATATATAGATGTCCAGCCAACCATCATGATCCAAATCGACCAAACTTACTCCTGTACTCCAATGATGGTCCTGAATGAGACCTGATTGGGCCGATATATCCTTAAACCTATAATTTCCCTGATTGATATAGATTTTATTTTCTCCCTGGTTGGAGGTGAAAACCAGATCTGGCAAACCATCATTGTTCAGATCGCCCAAAGCCACTCCGCCTCCATTATAGAAATTTCTAAACTGGAAACAGTTTTCTTTGGAATTGTCCACTACTTTATTGATAAAATGAATTCCCGTATTTTCCTTTAGTTGGAAAAGGGTTTCCTTTTTAGGCTGTTGACAGGAAAATAAGCATGCTACGATTCCTGTCAGGTAAAACCAAATACCCGCTTGGCTATAAGTGAATACCGACCGAACTCTATTAATACGAGTAGGGGTAAAAGGAAACAAATAAGCTATTTTCATTAGGGTTTGCCCTGAATGGATTGTTTAAAAAGGATTGGTACCTGGTTATTTCGAAGGAATAGGACATAATTTTTATCCTTACCCTTTATTTGTACAATAGAGCGAACATCTCCTTTTACAAGAATTCCTGTTTCCTGTGGACCTTTCCAAACAAAATTATTTTTTCCTGTATTCAAAAGATAATCCCCATAACTGGCGTCCAGCCTTTCAAACTGGGGAAGGAAGGTATTCATATTCCCCCCTAATATAAGGTCGGTAAAGGTTCCATTCATGCCTTTATAAGGTAGAATAGCATTCAGGGAAGAAAGCTGAATTCTTTGTGGCAATTTTTCTATCCGGAATTTGCGTGCACCCAAATTGATGGCTATACAGGAACTTGGATAATTAAATTTTTTAACCAGGGCTTTAGCCAAAACTTCAGGACTGAATAATTCCTGAATGGATTTCGTTGCATAAATTTCATGACGTAAATTCTTCTTTTTCAGGGAAGGAATTTGTTCCTCCATTTCATGTTTCAATAAAACCGGCATATCCTTGCCATTTTCTGTTTCCGTAATAATTTTATCGGCCGAGCTATTCTGGTCAAAATCGTTTACCCAAAGTTTAACGGGATTTAGGCTATCGGGCCTTAGTTTAAAATTCTCGCCAATATTCCCCAGAACCAGGTCCATTTTTCCATCTCCATTTAAATCTACAGCAGCTAGGGATTGCCATAGGCCAAAAAGGGAATTAAGATTGGAAGGAATTTCCCTGAATTTTCCCTGCTCAAAAGAAAATATCCGGGTGGGCATCCATTCACCCGTCACAACAAGTTGCTTTTGCTTAGTTCCTAATACATCGGCCCATACGGCTCCGGTAACCAATCCCACATGATCCAATCCTCCCATTTTTTCAACCGGCATATCCTGGAAATGTCCTTTCCCATCATTTATATAGATATGAGAACGTGGATCCAGGCCATACGACATGGTTACATTCCGGGCCCCAACAAATAAATCCAGGTCACCATCCTGGTCAAAATCATAAGCAACTGCTACCGATATATTATCTTCATTTAAAGGAAAGGCACCAGGGTCCAGGGTAAAATTTCCCTTTCCATCATTTTTATAAATTCTATTTTGCAGTTCCCGGCTTTTTGGAATGACATTATTTCCACCGGACCCTATAAATAAATCCGGTTTCCCATCTCCATTGGCATCAAAAAACAAGCAGGCCGTTTCTTCAAAGTCTTGATAATCCTTAAATGATGGTTGCGGCTTCTCCATAAATCCATTAGCAGTTTGGATATAGACTTTTCCCTCCTGTCCGGATGCACCCCCTATAAAGACATCATCAAGGCCATCGCCATTAATATCGGCAACGGTAGCCTTAGGTCCTTCCCGGGATAGTATTTCAGGAATACCTCTTTCATAATAAAAATCGATATGGTCATTTTCGGTATGCTTTTGAAATAAAGAATCCTTAACCTGGGTAAATAGGGTAGGGCCAATTTTGGGATTAGGACCCTGATTGGGATTTAATGGTTTTTTTATGGGATTTTCATTCGTCTTATCCTTATTTTCCTGTGTATAGGTATAAAATTGATCCAACTTGGGATGGAGAATGGTTTTTTGGGTACGGTTTGGCCAGGTGATGACAAGGGAATCTATATGGGTAATTTTTCCTAATCCAATTAAGGTTTTATAATCTACCGATGATTGGAAACCCCTGGCAGGTACCACTTCACGAAAAAATACCTGTTTACCGGAAAAGACTTGAATCTTACTGGCAATAGCATAGGTATTTTCAGGGGTTCCTTTTAAAAGAACACTAATAAAATGGTTATGATTTTGATTCCTGGAATTGTTTTTATAAATAAAGGCAGGGCCATTTTCATTGTTTATAATGATATCCAGGGCGCCTGTATTATTTAAATCGGCATAGGCGGCTCCGTTTGAAAAACCTGGAGTTTTAAAGCCCCATTGTTCTCCTATATCAGTAAAATGAAGATTATGGTCATTTCTATAAATTTTATTTAACATAGGGGTTCTTGGTATCTCCCTTAAAACCTGGTCTATTTCCTTCTTTTCACCACGCAGCACCATTTTATGATAGGATTCATCGGCAAAAAAGTCCATAAAGTCCAGATTGGTCACGTCCCGGTTCACCCCATTGCAAACATAAATATCATTCCATCCATCATTATCCATATCGAACATGAGTACCCCAAAACTCCAGTCGGTGGCAGAAATACCGCTATAATTTCCAATTTCAGAGAAGGTGGAATTCTTGTTATTGAGTTGTAAGCAATTTTTGGTGTATTGATAATAAAATCCTGCTTTTAATTTTGAATTAAAAAGGTCCACATTATCGTACGATCCGGTTGTTTTTTCCCTGAATTTCGTTACCGGAAGCATATCGGTGGTAAATAGATCCAGGTAACCATCGTTATTAATATCGGCTAAATCGGCTCCCATGGAAGAAAAGCTGGTATGGCACATGCAGTTTTCCAATTCATCCTTAAAGGTTCCATTTTTTTGGTTGATATATAAATAATCTCTTTCGTAGGAGTCGTTGGATACATATATATCGGGGTATCCATCATTATTAATGTCCCCAACAGAAACCCCTAAACCAAAACTTATCAAGGAGCCATGAATTCCGGCTTCTTTGGTTACTTCTACAAAATGTCCATGGTTATTTCTGTATAAATGATCCCCACCACCTTTCAGAAATTCTCCAACCGGCCAATCTTTTTCCGGTAGGTCCCTTCTATTGGAAAACCCCAGTTGATTAACAGGAATTGGACTATTATTGATTAAAAACATATCCAGGTCTCCATCCCCATCATAATCAAAAAAAGTAGCCTGGGTACAATAACCGGATATATCCAATCCGTATTGAGCCGCCGACTCGGTAAAAGTCATATTACGGTTATTTATATAGAGTCGGTTCTTCCTATTGCCGGTGGTCATATGACCCGATGCGCAAACATATATATCCAACCATCCATCGCCATTGATATCTACAAAGGTGACTCCTGTGCTCCACATGGAATCCTGAATAATTCCAGATTTTTGGGTAATATCTTCGAAGGTATAATTTCCCTTATTTAAGTATAATTTGTTTTTCCCTGAATTAGAAGTAAAAAAAATATCGGGCAAACCATCCTGGTTTAAGTCTCCTGCAGCCACTCCACCACCATTATAATAGTTTCGAAAAGAAAAGCTGTTCTCCTTTTTCCCATCTTCGACCTGGTTGTTAAAATCCACACCGGAATTCCTGACCAATTCAAACAATGGGGGATGGGGATTTAGAGAATTACAGGAAGAAAACAGGTATAGTAGGGTGAATAGTAAAAAAGAAAATCGAAGCATTATAAAAGGTAATAGGAATCCACTCGGAATCAAGATGTAAAGATCGGAATTTATAGATAATTATAATAAAAATGGGTCAACCCTTAAAAAACAGAAAAGGCCACCCGGAGGTAGCCTTTTCTGTTTTTTATGAAAATATTATGAATTAATAACCAGTGTTTTGCTTCAGATTAGGATTGGAAGCCAATGCCTGAGTTGGAATTGGAAATACCAAATATTTTGGAGCATCGCTTGGCTTATATTGCCAAATAGTATTGAATAGACCAAAACGAATTAAGTCTGTTCTTCTATACGATTCCCACCATAATTCACGGCCTCTTTCTCCAATTAAGGTATTTGGGGCAGCTTTATCATCTACAATATTAGATGCAGGAGCCAATGTCATGGAAGTAAATGGAGCAGCACCGCGGGCAGCACGTAAGCCATTCACCAGGGCTAAAGCACCTGCATTATCCGTCGCTGAAGTAGAACGCATTTTTGCTTCTGCAACCATTAATACCACATCAGGATAACGCATTAAAACAAGCCAGTTACCTGAATTGGTATTATAATAAGTACCGTCTGCTTTACTGAAATCAGGTACATATTTTACTCCACGAATTCCGGTAATTTCCAGGTTACTTCCAGTTTCCTTCATATCAGGAGAGATGTCAGGTTGGAAAGCTAAAAGATTACCTTTTCTGTCATAACGAACAGCTCCTTTTTCGTCATATTGCTGACCAACCAATAATCCTGGTCTTAAGCCGGAATATGGTGTATTATCTGCTCTAAAACGGCCACCCATACGAGTGTCAGCCAAGGTATCGGCCGGACCATAAACAAATGGAGCAGTAGCTTGATTAGGATTGAAGGAATTATAAAAATCGGAAATGGTTGAAAACCCATTCCATCCCGCATTGGTATAAATACCTTGTCCAGGATGTCCATAGGAATTATAATGTAAGGTCATCATCCAACGTCCCTGAGGTGAAGAGTTTGGAATTCCACCAGCAACCGCGGCGCCCGAGGTATTAGGATAGGCCAAAATTAATTCCGGAGAAGTGCTATTGGTTACATTAAAGTTTGCGAAATAATCCTTATTGTAGGAATATTTGCCAGAACTCATAATGGATTGTCCTAGAGAGATTACCTGCAACATATCGGCATCGGCGAAGGTTGGACTTGCTGGGGTTGCCCAAGCGCCTCTTTGTAATAAGGCATGCATTAACAAGACCTTTGCCGCATCAGGAGTAGCATGAGTAGTTCCATTAGAGGCACTTAATACAGGGATAACAGCATTTAATTCTGAAATAATAAAGCTGGAAGCAGCCGCACCTGTTTGAACCGTTGGAGGGTTTAATAAATTATCTCCAGGGTTACGAATTGGGAACTGTCCATATAAATCTAATAAATAATACAAAGCCATAGCTCTTAAAAAACGAGCTTCTGCAGCTTGTTCAGCGGTTGGACTGAAACTAAGTACATTGGTTGCATCAAAATTGATTTTGTTTAAGCTATTAAATACGTTCAATACCTGAGAATGGTCTGCGGTCCAGGTATGGTTATGTACCACCCGCCAAACACCATTATCATCCCAGTCACCCGCACGGGTAGGAACCAAGGATTCATCGGTACTGTTTTCCTCTAAGGAGAAAACCTGATCCTGTCCCTGAAAAGAACCTGCCAAATCATTATAAGCACCTTGTAATAATAAGGCCGCAGAAATGGTTGTGGCAGCCTGGGAAGGAGATAAGGTATTTCCCAATTGCTGATCCAGCTTGGTACAACCGAAGCCCAGAATTAATCCGGGAACCAGGATACCAATTTTTAATAAATTACGATACGATTTCATTTTTATATTTTTTTGATTGATTTATAATGAAAAACCAAGACCTAAAGAAAATGTTCTTGGCGTTGGATAAGGTAAATATTCCAACGAACGAGAGGGAACACTATTTGCACTCTTATTAGTGTTTACCTCAGGGTCAAATCCACTGTATTTAGTAATAACAAATAGGTTGTTACCATTTACAAACACTTTTAATCCTTTAATATACTGACCTACGTTTCCTACACTATACGATAGGGAAGCATTTCTCAACTTTACATAATTACCGCTTTCCAAGAAACGATCGGATACCTGTACCCCATCATTGGCAGATTCAGCAGAATTATAAGCATTTAAGTCCACATTTCTTCCATTGGAAATACCAGCTAGGTTAGTAATGTTGGTCGCCGTATTATTATAAATTAAATAATTAAACTGGGCTCCGAAGTTTAATTGAGCAGTTAGTTGTTTATAGCGGAAAGTAGTTCCTAAACCAGCAATGGTGTGAGGGTTTGGATCTCCGGCAACCGATGGATTAGCGGAAACAATTTGATTTCCTTTCGCATCAAAACCACTAAAATGTTTTAAATACCATTCGTCTAAGGGCAGGTTATTGGTGATTTCCTGAGCTAATGATCCGGAAACACCCTGACCATCCACCGTACCCGTGATAAATTGGATAGGTAATCCAGTTAATGGGTTGATATAATTTTTAATGATATTATGGTTATACGCTACGTTTCCATTAATATCCCAGGAGATATTCGGCTTGGAAATGATGGATACGCCAATGCCTAATTCAATACCCGAATTAATTAAATTATCATTTAAATTGGTATAGAACACCCCAGATGGGCCAGGTTGGATAACGGGTTCTTGGGTAAGGGTTTGGGAAGTGTTTTTATGATAATAATCGAAAGTACCATAAATTTTTCCTTCTAATAAACTGAAGTTTAATCCGATATCCGTTTGTTTAGTCTTTTCCCATTTTAAATCTGGGTTACCTACTACAGACTGGTTAGCAGCGTTGAAGGATGGATATGAGAATTGGCTTTGAGCAGATCCTGCGGAAAAACTTGAGTTACCGGTAGTACCATAAGAAGCTCTTAATTCCAAATTGCTAATGAATTTGCTATCCTTCAAGAAATCTTCCTGTTTTAATACCCATTTGAAGGCTCCAGAAGGAAAAACCCCGGTATTGTTATTGGAACCAAATTTATTAGATCCATCCGCACGGATAGTTCCGGTTAAATAATACTTACTAGCGTAAGATAAATTAACCCGGGCAAATTCTGATTGAATTTCCGTAACGGGTTCTACAAAGGCCTGAGCTGGTGTTTGACTATTGGCATTTTGTATTACAGAGGTATAAAGAATAGGAACTCTATTGGCTTGATTTAAGTTGAAGTTGAATCCTGTTCCGGTTACAATGTTAGCGTTAAGCTGGGTTCTGTAATAATCAAAACCAGCTAAAACTTCAAGATTGATTTTACCAAAATTGGTTTTATAATCCAAGGTATGAGTAATATCCTGACTGTTTAACACCGAATTTAAAATGGCTCCATACCCTTGTCCAGAAATTCCGTTAAAACCTCCTAACCAACCGGCCACATTATAATTTTCACCATAAACACTATGGTTGGCACCATAAACAAACTTATATTCTAAGTTTTTCAGAATTTTATAGGAAGCGGCGATACTACCCACAATATTGGTAGAATTGGCAATATCAGAGGTGGCATCCGAAAAGGCAATTGGGTTACCGGAACCGTTAGCAGGAATAATATAGGCACCAGCCGAATCAAAGCGACGGGTTGGGTTCCAGCTTAAGGCAGCGGAGATAATATTTCCCTGGGAACCTGGGTTATTGGCAATAGGAGCCAGGCTTTGATTCACATTAGCCACAATTAAACTAAAATCTACTGTTAACTTTTGATCCAGAAATTTATAGTTACCACGAAGGGTTCCTACATATTTCTCTAAATAATCCTTTAATAAAAGACCATTTTGTTTGGACCCCAAGAAACTGGCTCTGAAGTTACCTAAATCGGAACCTCCGGAGAAAGCAAGATTATAGGATTGAGAAACACCATGTGCTTGGATTTGTTTAGTTGCATCGTAATTTCCACCATAATTCTGTCCACTAACACCATATTTACCTAAGGCAGAAACAAACTGGTCATGGGAAAGAATATCATACTTTTTCATTAATCCGGCAGTAATACCAAAAGTAGCATTAGCATCTACTCGGGTGGTACCTGGAGTCGCTTTTTTGAAGGTATATTGAATAACCCCGTTGGAACCTCTGGAACCGTAAATAGCGGTAGATGAAGCATCCTTTTGGATATCAACCTGTCCAATATCATTGGTGTTTACATAGATCAATGGATCAGAACCTGTCGATCCTCCAAATGGCGTACTGAAACCTACCCGAACGCTTCTTCCGTCCAATGGAATACCATCAATTACATATAATGGATCGGAACCCGTAAATACAGAGGAATTACCGCGTAATTGAACCAAGTTAGCAGCACCCGGCTGTCCGTTGGAGGCGGTTACTTCCAAACCTGCCACCTTGCCTTGCAATAAACCACTTGGGGTAGAAATGGTACCCTGGTTAAAATCTCTCGGGGTTAAAGAGGTTACTGCACCAGTTAAATCTTTCTTTTTAGCGCCTCCATAACCAGTTACAACTACAGCATTTAGATCCTGGGCATTCGAAACCAGGGATACCGAGAAATTGGTTTTAGAACCAATGGTCAATTCCTGTTTATCATACCCTACATAGGTAATGGTTAATTTCGTGGAGCTAACAGGTGCATTTAGCGTAAAGGTACCATCTGCACTGGTTTGGGTAGCTTGTTTGGTAGCACCACCGGAAGCCGTCACTGTTGCACCGAAAATGGCAGAACCGTCTTTCGCATCGGTTACCTTACCAGTAATTTGTTTGGTTTGCGCAAATGCAGAAACCGAACTTAGGCCTAAACCAATAATCATAAAGGTTTTTAAGGCATTTTTCGATAAAAAGCCTGAGGCTTTCCTCAAGGAGCTTTTAATACCTGTTTGAAATCCCATCAGAGGAAATTCCTTACTGATGAGTCTGGGTAAAAATTTGTTCATTCGTGGATTAGTTAATTAATTGTTTTACTAATAATCATAGAAATACTTAGATGCAGTATATCAATCAATATTAGGCCTAATTC
>Ga0209067_10001324_pt1 | contig 15328 bp, 9 predicted proteins | sample ColStrG_CSR_2013_FD_187199 | JGI IMG/M metagenome (GOLD analysis project Ga0209067, IMG submission 187199) | Freshwater sediment microbial communities in response to fracking from Pennsylvania, USA - Cold Stream Run_MetaG_CSR_2013 (SPAdes)... | ecosystem: Environmental > Aquatic > Freshwater >...
GGTTATATTGAGTTGGGCTGAATCCATTGCTAATCGAATAGTTGTAGTGACTGGTGAGTTTTCCGGCGGCCACATCGAGATTTTTGTCCACGATGTTGGAATAGCCATCAAGGTGATACCCAAAGCCGATATAAAAATTTTTCTTGATTTCTCTAAAGACAGTTTCGTGCAGGCGGATCCAGGTAAATTCCATTGGCTCTGCTGCTTGGTCTGGATCAACATCATAGCCCTGTATGCTGAACCCGTTATTGGGTATAGCTCCATAGGGAGAATTGGTACCCAATCCATACGTTGATTGAGAATACAAATAATACCGCCAATCTCCGGTGAGTATCCATTTATCACCCTTGGTCATTACATTGGACTTTACGGTGACAAGAATTTGATTTTTTGTGGTATAGGTAAAGTTGGCCGATGTCTGTGAAATCCTCGTTGTTTCAGGCGAGCCCATGAACCAGGCTCCTTGTCCAACTGCACCAAATTGAAAACCCGTTGCCGGTGATGATCCTAAGACCGGAAATAAAATAATGGTTGGCTTCTTGATGACAATTGCTTTTGGAATGTCTTTCCCCTTGTTGCCCCGCAATAGATCAGTAATGTCTTTCCCCGGACAATCTTCTTGTTGTGCCAACAGCCCAATTGGACTCTCCCCAAAAAATAGGACCAGGAGAATTATTCTGAATCGGAAAAGAATTAAAATCTTATTTCGCATTGTCTAAATGTAGAGTCCACCAGAAAGCTCGCCAATGATTTTTGTCATGTATTTAATTGAAGAATTACCAACCCAAACTTTTTAAAGTATCCAATTTAAAAAAATAAAAACTTTGTTGAATCAATGGGTAAGCAGCAGAGAAAATGTGATCTTTAGCGAAATTCAACAAGAAAGGTAATTAAAAAAAAAGGCAATTCGGGAACCAGATTTTGCTTAATTGTTTGGCGGGGGTTCAATTTCTTTACAGGTCTGTCAAGAATATCCTTTAGCGACTCATCAAGTTTGTTGTTGATTTAACGGCCTCCATGAAGGAGTATAATAGGACCGCTCTTTGCGTCTCTTCACGGGACAAGGCTAGCATATCGTCGTTAAAAATGAAAACCCATATTTACGTAGCCTGAAAAGTTTCTCGCTTGATCGTTATACATCGCTGAGATTTGTATGGGTCCGAGAATGGAAGCATACCCCACCGTAAAGGAGTAACCACTAAGGAAAGTTCCAGAGCTCAGAATCTTAGACCGTTCATAGGCAAAATCATTGAGTCCAACGTTGGCCCGAAGGGTGGTATATAAATTATTGTACGGATTAAACTGAAGAGCCATCATAAAGGTGGCAATGCTGTTGCCTCTTATCTGATACTCGTTGAGTCCGGCAAAGGTAATCTGGTTACGCAAAAAATCATTTAATCCCCCCACATTAAAAAAGTTAAGATAGGATTGGTTCTGTTTTAAATTCATCCCACTGTTAATTTGCGTGATCCATGTATACTTATCGCTAAGTGGCTTATAACGTTCCACATTAAGACGCAACTGTCCATAGTTTTGAAATGATAGCGTATCAATGATCCCCGATTCAGCACCAAGCTGATAGAATAGGTTGTCGGGGCGCTGATGGTAAATTCCACCAAGGCGTGCATAGACCTTCCACCCGGATGTCGTAAAATGTTTTCGATTCAGCGTATTCAAATCGTAAAATACATACGAGTTCCAGTATTTATTACCCGCTTCCACGTTCACGATGCCGGAGAATTCTGGCTTTAATATAAAATCTTCGTACGATGTTCCAATCCCCAGGGCGGAAGACTGCCCAAAGGTATGTTGCAAACGAAGATCGATTTGCGAAAAGCGGTCATGATATAGATAAGCCTGTTGGTAATCTTTATAAATCGGAAGTTTAAAACGTTCGTGATAAAAAGTGAAGATTACATTATTGTTGTCTTGTTTCCCAAAAGTTTGGTTTTGCTGAGCCTGCATTCTGAAATTTTCACTGATATTCAATTTAAGTAGAGATGTCGAACGATCGAATAACAGATTTTTGGTGGCAACGGAGGTCAACAGCGCCACGCCGCTGAACGTGTGGTAGTGCAATCCTAATTTGAAATAGGTCTGTGGATTTTCAACGGCATCAAAGACGATATTGGCATGACCGTCTGAAGTGGGTTCCCACCGGTAGGAGATCCGGCTATAGTTCAGTGAGCCATACACGCGCCGAACGGCCTTGGCTATTTCCACCCCGTCGTAATCTTTGCCCACCTCCAGATGAAGCCTTTTGATAAATGATTTTTCGGACGTGTGTTTTAGTCCTTTGATACGCGTACCGTCAATCGTTATTTTTGTTTTGAGAGGTAATCGATTTTTTCTGAAACGATACTGCGAATTATTAGCCTTCAGCGAGTCGGCTAATTTCTTAAAAACCGGATAAAATTTCTTTCCCCATTCTTTGCCTAGTTGAATGAGTTCAGCGGAACTTCCAAAACTGGCCGCGGAGTAATCCTCCATAGGCGGCTCAATCAAAATGTGGCAAAGCTTGCGCTGATGCTGAAAGTCATCCGCATCTTTGTAAAAAGCAATTTGGTATAAAATGTCGATGGCGCTGTTGAGTTTATCAGCTTTCGACAAGCCGGAAGATAAGTTTACGCCGATCACGTACTGGGCACCCATATCGATAACGTCACTCACGGGAAAGTTTCTAACCACCCCGCCGTCCACCAGTTTGGTGTCTTTATAATCGATCGCCGTAAAGATCGAGGGAATAGCCATGCTTGAACGGATGGCCGTTACAATTTCACCTCGATCAAGTACGACGGCTTTACCCGTGGCCACGTCTGTAGCAATGCATTTAAATGGGACACTCAGTTTTGAAAAATCCTTGATGTTATAAACGGGTAAAAAAAGCTCCTGAAATTTCAACCATATTTCCTGGCCTTCAATAACACCGGTGGCAATTTTTAATTTTCCTTTCTCGAAAGGAACCTCAAGAGCATACTGATCGAATTCTGATTTTTCGTTGACATTGACATGCTCGTACATGGGCTTGCTGGAAAAAAGGCTACCCCAGTCGAGGTCGCGCGCTATTTTCTCCATCTCTTTTCCTGAATATCCGGCGGCATAAAGGGCCCCCATGATGCTGCCCATGCTGGTACCGGTGATGCAGTCAATATTGAGCTCAGCACTGTCAATGGCTTGCAGAATACCAATATGAAAAAGTCCTTTGGCACCTCCTCCACTCAGTGTCAACCCAATGCTTGATTTTTGAGCAAAGGATGGAATCGATATCAAGAAAAGAAGGAAGACCTGGCCAATCTTGATCATAAGTGGATAGTTACTAGATCAATGTTAGATTAAAAGTAGCAATGCAAAAAGGACAAATGTCACTTTTGTGTCCGGTAAAGTAATCACAATCGCTTACCGCATGGAAAAATTAGTAAATTGGTCTTGAATCAATCAATACGATGAAATGTTTTTCCAGAAAGCGATAACAATTGTTTGTGGATCTTTTCTTTTTTTTCAGGTCCTTGGCCAAAAAGAAAAGCCATTGAAATGGGATGTCAATAACCCCGGTGGGCCCTTCAAGGAAGTGGCCTTTACAACCTCCGAAGGAACATGGATGAATCTCGACGTCTCCCCTGACGGAAAAGAAATTGTGTTCGATCTTCTGGGGGATATTTACAAGATGCCCATTACGGGTGGCCAGGCAAAAGTTTTGCGGCAAGGTCACGCATTTGAGGTACAACCGCGCTTCAGCCCCGACGGAGGAAAGATAAGTTTTACCAGTGATGCTGGCGGTGGCGACAATGTTTGGGTGATGGATAAAGACGGAAATAATGGAACGCAAATCACCAAAGAAAATTTCAGATTGTTAAATAACAGCGTGTGGACCCCCGATGGCGAGTACCTTATTGCGCGCAAACATTTTTCGTCCATGCGCTCATTGGGGGCGGGTGAACTGTGGATGTACCATGTGAGTGGTGGAGGTGGTCTTCAACTGACGGCCAGGAAAAACGATCAACAGGATTTGAATGAACCTTCGGTGAGCCCCGATGGACGCTATATTTATTATAGCGAAGACATGTATCCGGGTGGCTACTTTCAATATAACAAAGACCCCAACAACCAAATCTTTGTGATCAAGCGCTTTGATCGGGATAAAGGCTCCAGTGAAGTGGTTACCGGCGGCGCCGGCAGTGCGGTACGCCCGCAGATTTCACGCGATGGAAAAATGCTGGCGTTTATTAAGAGAGTTCGCACACAAACCGTTTTGTTTTTGAGAAACTTGGAGACGGGGGAAGAATGGCCCATCTATGACAAGTTGAGTAAAGACCAAATGGAATCGTGGACGATCTTTGGTATCTACACAGGATTTTCTTGGAGCCCGGACAATAAATTCATCTACATCTGGAGTAACGGAAAAATAATGAAGGTAGATGTAAGCACTGTTAATCAGGCGGAGGAAGTCCCTTTCTCCTGCGCCGTAAAAGAAAAAATCTATGATGCCGTACGCTTCAAACAAGAAATTAATCCAGCCAAATTCAGGGTGAATGTTATTCGCCAGGGAACAACTTCACCCGATGGAAAATGGTTTGTGTTCCACGGGGCGGGTTATTTGTGGAAAAAAGAATTACCGAACGGAGTGCCACAGCGTATCACTTCGGGAAATGATTTTGAATTCTTTCCTTCCTTCTCCGCCGACGGAAAAACATTAGTCTATTCAACATGGAATGATCAGTCGATGGGAGGAATTTCAAAAATCGATTTAACGGGGTCGGGTAAACCAATGAAACTTTTCTCAGAGAAAGGAATTTATTCTTATCCTTCCTTTTCACCGGATGAAAAATCGATTGTTTATTACAAAGACGGCGGTGATTTTGTTTTGGGAAATTCCTTCAGTGTAAATCCTGGGGTTTACATCCTGGACGTTCAATCAGGAAAGACGCGATTCGTTAGTGAGAAGGGGAGTGAACCTCGTTTTAATAACAAGGGAGATCGTATTTTTTACAACGTTGACAATGGGATGAATAGTACATTCGGAAGCTACAAAACGGATGGTGCAGACGACAGGACAATTTTTAAATCAACCTATGGAACCTCCTTCATCGTTTCGCCTGATGATCGCTGGATTGCCTTTATTGATTTGTACAAAGTATACGTGGGTGCTTTTCCGCAAACGGGTAAAGCGATTGAGCTTAATGGTGGCACCACCGAATTCCCGGTGAAACAAGTTGCCAAGGATGCCGGGATCAATCTTCATTGGAGTAAGGACAGTAAGCAACTCCATTACACTTTAGGTGAACAATACTTTACGATAAATCTGGAAGACAGGTTTGAATTTGTTGCCAACAAACCTGACTCCACTTTTAAAATGCCAGACCAGGGAATGGCAATTGGGTTAACATTGGCAGCGGATAAACCCAACGGCATCATCGCTTTTACCAATGCCCGAATCATCACCATGAATGGAAACGAAATCATTGAAAATGGAACAATCGTGGTGGAAGGGAATTTGATTAAAACCATTGGTAAGGCAGATGAGGTCACGATCCCCGCGCAGGCAAAAGTTATTGATTGCAAAGACAGAACCATTATGCCGGGATTCATTGACGCGCATGCCCATGCCGCTCACTTCCGGTCAGGAATTACTCCTCAAAAGCATTGGCCATATTTTGTAAACCTGGCCTATGGTGTCACCACCATGCATGACCCTTCTGCCAATAGCGAAATGGTATTTTCTCAAAGTGAAATGATAAAGGCGGGATACATGGTTGGCCCACGGGTCTTTTCCACAGGAACGATAATTTACGGCGCAGACGGAAATTTCAAATCGGTGATTAATTCATTGGCGGATGCTCAAAGTGCATTGACGCGCACGAAAGCCTATGGTGCTTTTAGTGTAAAAAGTTATAATCAACCAAGGCGCGAGCAACGCCAGATGGTAATTCAGGCAGCTCGTGATTTAAAAATGATGGTGGTTCCTGAAGGGGGCTCTTTTTTCTATCATAACATGAGCATGATTCTGGATGGCCACACAACCATAGAGCATAACCTGCCTATAGCGACCTTGTATAATGATGTCGTGCAAACCTGGAAACAAGCCGGAACAGGCTATACGCCCACATTAATTGTGAGCTATGGATCGGTAAGTGGAGAATATTATTGGTACCAGCATTCCGATGTGTGGGAGAAAGATCGCCTCCTGCGGTTTACACCGCGCTTTATTGTGGACACACGCAGCCGGTACAGAACGATGTTGCCGGAGGAAGAATATGAAAATGGCCACATCCTTATTTCAAAACAACTCAAAAAACTTTCCGATGCAGGCGTAAAAGTAAATAGCGGTGCTCATGGTCAGTTAAACGGTTTGGGATATCATTGGGAAATATGGATGATGCAACAAGGTGGAATGAGCAATTTTGATGCGCTCAAGACAGCAACCATTAATCCTGCGCAAACACTGGGTCTTGATGATTGGATTGGCTCCTTGCAACCCGGAAAACTGGCAGACCTCATTGTGATGGACAAAAACCCATTGGAGAATATCCGTCATACGGAAAGCATCCGCTATACGATGGTAAACGGAAGACTGTACGATGCTGAGCAAATGGATCAAATAGGAAATTATGAAAAGAAGAGAGACCCCTTTTATTGGGAGCTGAATAAGAATGCCTCAGCCTTTCCATGGCATGAAGGGGCAGAGACAATTCCCTATTGTTCTTGTGGTAAACATTAACGGATTATTTTTTGTTAAGAGGGCCTTTAACGTAATACCGTTGAAAAAACTTATTCCTATTCTTTTCGCCCTGGGGGCATTGTCATGCCACGCCCAGGGTGATCTCAGGCGGTCGATCGCTATGATTAGCGATACCCAAGCGCCCATGCGAATTGAAAAGTTGTTTTTAAAATCTCATGAAAATGAAAAAGCTACCGCTAAACTCTTTCAGCAAATAGCAATACTGAAACCAGGATATTTGTTTATCCTTGGCGATGTCACGTCCTGGAGCGCAAAAGAAAAAAAGTGGCGGGCGATGGACACTTATCTTCAGGAATGCCGTTCTGCTGGCATTACCGTCACCGCCGTTTTAGGCAACCATGATGTGATGGGTTCAGCTCAAAAAGGGGAATCGAATTTTTTAAAGCGATTTCCAAAAGCTACCCCTACGGGTTATTATGAAGTGATTGACTCAATCGCGTTTGTGATGCTCAATTCTAATTTCAAGAAAATGAAACCGAAGGCCGTTGAGTTGCAACAAAATTGGTATAAAAAAACGCTCGACTCTTTAGACCAAGATAGCCGCGTTAAAATGATTGTTGTTTCTTGCCATCATGCACCTTATTCCAACAGTAAAATTGTGGGGTCGTCTAAACCGACGCAAGAACACTTTGTTCCGCTTTTCATCAGTTCCAATAAATGCAGGCTTTTTATCACGGGCCACGCCCACGCGTTTGAACACTTCATTCAATCGGGCAAGGATTTTCTCGTTATTGGCGGTGGCGGAGGAATTCATCAACCCTTACGAAGTGACCTTACCGATCTTCAGTCCGATTACAAACCTCAGTTCCATTTTCTTACAATCTTGCCTAAACACGGCTTTTTGCAAATTGATAGTTATGCACTAAAGGATGATTTTTCTGGTGTGGAGAAAAGGCATATCCTTGATTTGCAAGTTCGCTGACTTTATAAGAAGTGACGGGAAGCGTTTCACTGAAAGTAATGCTTTAACTCCAGTCCTCCCTACTTTTTTGCAGGTGTTAGGATTACTTTCCTTCCAGTGGCCTTTTATTACATCGAATTAAAAATCGATGAAAGGCTTGGAATCCATGCTAGGTGAAATTGATAGCTCGCCGCTATTCAAATCCGTTTAAATTGAATGCATACCCTACTTGTATTAGATAGCCGAATCAATTGAGATCATCAGGACAAATCATGGTGGTAATTTTGATCTGACAAAACACACAACCAACATGAAAAAATCAACCTTACTAATTATTACCCTTCTAGCCATCGGGAATTTTTTCTTTTCCTCTTGCTCGAGAAGCATGTTTGATGGCCGCACGTACGTACAAGGTCAACATGCCTCCAAGCAAGGATCGAAAGCACAAGCCCGTGCCAACAAGCAGACCAAGCACTTTTGGTTTTGACAACACGAATACACATGAAGGGATTGATAACAGCAATGGTATGCTTGGCCTGGCTAGGCTCTTTTGCTCAAAATAGTAAATTAGAGTCGGAGGGTGCCCCTTGGATTGCCTCTGATTTGCTGGCCACTCCCAAGGGGTGGAGCGTGGGGCATTCATTGCTGGCAAATGAAATTTCGTATGCGGGACGCGAAGAGGTGCTTCTCATGCCAGGTTGGAGCAACCCCCAGAGTGATGAGTATTGGACGTATGCCTCCATGTGGTCATTAGACCATGCTCCCCAGATGAATGAGGAGACTATCAAGAGCAGTTTGACTGCCTATTTTACCGGTTTGCTCAACAGAAACATTGAGAAACAAAAAATCCCGACCAAGAAAATTTTGCCTGTCAAAACCTGGATCACGGCGCTGACAGCCGAAAATGACGACCTAAAAACATTTTATGGTGCTATCGCCATGCTGGATTATAAGCAACAAAATCCAATTTCTTTAAATTGTATTGTGCATGTGCGGATTTGTCCAGGTCAAGCTAAGACGATTGTATTTTACGAACTTTCACCCAAGCCCCTCACCCATGCTATTTGGAAAGGGCTAGACAAACTCTGGTTAGATTTTAATTGCGCTCCAGTTCAACCCGATAGCTCTAACTAAGTTAAAAAATGGGTTTGAGCCGATATGATTTGCCGGGCACCGAGTGTCATTGAAGTACACATGCGCCACCGGCACAGGCGGCTTCGGCCTGTAAATCTGTTGCGTCATCGGGTTCGTATACGGCCGACAAATCAATGCTTTTGAGTGATTTTTCGAGTTCTTCGTATTGTTCTGGGCTAATGTCTTCAAAAGGAGGTTGTTTAAAATTGCCATTATCGTAGGGCAGAACACTTAGTCCGTTATACGACGCCTTGTTAGCCCACATCCATTCGCCAACTTTTTCCCATTCATTTTCTTTTATCGATACGGTAGCCGATACATTGTTGGCATTGTACCCCAGCCGGTACCCTTTGCGTACCCACTCCATGTTGAAGGCTTTCACTCGCTCCAGCATATGCAGTACACTCTCCGTGCGGAGGATACTGCCATCCGGTGCTTTTTGTGGGATGCAAATGATGCCCTGCTTGCTATTGAGCAAATCATCTTCAATGAGTTTAGGATGATTGTCTTTTAAATAGTCATAGAGGGCTTCATTCTTGCCAATCCTCATTCGGCGAAGGTAATAGTCGTTGTGCCAGGCGTGAATTCCCGAGGAGGTGCCCAGCACTAGTGAACTTGTTCCTGAGGGCTTAATGGTTGTACACCGGGCAGCAAACTCAATTCCAATCTTAGCAGAGGTATCAACGTTTATTCTTTTGACTTCCTCCGCTGCTTCAATGAGATCCAGCTTAGCCACACGACCACTGGCAATGCCAGTCATCCCTACGCCGATCAAGGCATCTTGTTCCGTCGTTTGTCTCCAAATATCGCGTAGGTAATGAAAGTTGGTAAAGCCAGCTTGAAGTGTTCCAAAGAAACCGGCTGTCCGGGCGCGCGTATTCAAATCGTCCTGAGTTTCTACGTCGGAAACATTGACCTCGCATAGATTACAAAATTGAAAAGGTCTTAATGCGATTTCACAGCAGGGGTTTGTACCCCAGTCAGGATGATTGGTGAAATAAAAACCTGGTTCACCGGATCCCGATAACTCAATTTTTTTCCAAAGCGAAATAAATTCGTCTTTTGATGTGTAATCACGTGACAAAACCGCTGAGTTGTTGGCCCTTCCTCTTTGTTCGTTTTGCTCCCACCAGTTTCCAAACTTACACGTAAGCATTTCTTCGTCATCAAGGGAAAACAACGAAATCATGGCTGACCGGCGGATGCCACCCGACAGAACGGCATTCGCAATGTGGCACATCAAATCATGGCACTCCAGGGAGGATAGATGTTCTCCGTTTTTTTTGCTTCCTAAAATTGCCGTGAGGTGTGCGTGACATACCATTAAGGGTTCTGCGCCGGGCGCTTTTCCACCGGCGGTAATGAGCCGAGCTCCTTTTGGACGAATATCGGAGTAATCGAACAGCGGCATGGCATCGCTTAATCCAAAGTGGGCCTTCATGATCATTTTGATGGAATCGGCCCACCCTTCCAAACTATCCCCGACCAAAAACCTTTTTTGTTTTGTTGCCTTGGACAGGGCGGGAAGTTTGCTCACGTGGTGCTGCTGCACGGAGAACCCGACCCCGGTGCCACCTAAAAGAAGAAACATCGCTTCAGAAAAAGCCCGGACGTCATCCACTGGCATGTAGGCACAATTATAAATACGGCTGTTGTTTTTAATGATGGGTGCCCCGGCAAACTGCATGGCTCGCATGGAGGGCAACACTTTTTTTTGCAGCACCAATTCCATGTTCTCATGAATTTCGTCTTTCAGGTTCGGATACTTGTCAGTCATCATGCTCTGGTAGCGTCCGCAGATTTCTGGCCAAAGCTCTCTTCGGCTTAGTTCCGGAATATAACGGGCATACTTCATATAAATGACAATGTCGCTGAGGATTTCCTGGTTTAGTTCCATGGTGGTTTGAATTTGACGAGCTAAAAAAATTATAGGACAAATTTAATAAAAGACTAAATTATCCTAATATAATTAAAAAGACAATGTTATCCTCTATTTATTTATCCCAAAAGAAATTTGCCAAACCTTCTTTTCAGTACTGATTTAAATCATATTATTAAAGAGGGATGTTGCTGTCATTTGCTGTTCAATTCTTGTCATGAAGGAAAAAAAGACCCGTACCCTGTCTGAACCGTTCCGGATTAAAATGGTGGAACCGATCCGCATTACCACTGAAGAGTACCGGGAGGAAGCCTTACAAAGAAGTGGATACAATCCCTTTTTACTTCATTCTGACGATGTGTTTATTGATTTGCTCACCGACAGCGGCACCGGTGCCATGAGCGACCGTCAGTGGGCAGGAATGATGATTGGAGATGAAAGTTATGCGGGTGCCAAAAGTTGGTTGCACTTAGAATCGGTCGTGAAAGAACTGACCGGCATGCCTCATATTTTGCCCACTCACCAAGGCCGTGCGGCGGAAAGAATCTTATATGGGATACTCGGAGGGAAAGGCAAAATTTTCATCAGCAACACTCATTTCGATACCACTCGCGCCAACATTGAATTTACCGGAGCTACGGCTATCGATGTGATTGCTGATGTAGCTACAAACCCCGAGATCGATTTCCCATTCAAAGGCAACATCGATACCGATAAAGTGAAGGATTTAATCAAGCAGCATGGTGCTTTAAACATCGCGGCCATCATCATGACGATTACCAATAATTCATCGGGAGGCCAACCGGTTAGTTTGGCCAATCTTAAAGAGGTAAGAAAAATTTGCGAGGAGAATAAATTATTGCTTGTAATTGATGGTTGTCGTATCGCAGAGAACAGTTATTTCATCAAACACAGAGAGGCGGGATATGAGGAAAAATCATACGAAGAAATTGCCAAGGAAACGTTGCGCCTTGCCGATGCGTTTGTGATGAGTGCTAAGAAAGACGGGCTTGTTAACATTGGAGGACTGCTCACGTTAAGAGATGAGAAATTAAGTCGGCAATGTACAAACCTTCTCATCATCTCAGAAGGATTTACCACGTATGGTGGCCTGGCTGGCCGTGATATGGAAGCGATGGCCATTGGATTGAAAGAGGTTTTTGATCCGGATTATCTTCATTACCGCATTCGAAGTACCGCGTATTTAGGAGAGCACCTTAGAGCAAAAGGTGTTCCGGTAGTGTGGCCCATCGGTGGTCACGCCGTTTATATCGATGCAAAGAAATTGTATGCCACTATTCCTGTCCACCAATACCCCGGACAAGCACTCGTATGCGATCTCTTTACCCTAGGAGGAATCCGCTGTGTTGAAGTGGGTAGTGTCATGTTTGGCAAGTATGATAAGCAAGGCACGCTCATTCCTGCAAAAAATGAATTGGTCCGCCTGGCTATCCCTCGAAGGACCTATACCCAGAGTCACATAGATTATGTCGTTGATGTTTTTGATGACCTTCTCGAATTAAAAGAAAAAAACAAAGGATATAAAATTGTGTACGAGCCACCGTTCTTAAGGCACTTTACGGCCCAATTCGAACCACTATAAAAGAACTCCACATGGCAAAAAAAATTCTTAAACGCTCATGGGCAGAACCCTATAAAATGAAAATGGTGGAGCTGCTAAAGATGACTTCAAAAGCTCAGCGCTTTAAAGCCATTAGGGAAGCCGGTTACAATACCTTCTTATTAAAATCGGACGATGTGTATATCGACCTGCTCACCGACAGCGGCACCAACGCGATGAGTGACCGTCAGTGGGCTGGCTTAATGCTTGGTGATGAAGCATACGCCGGAAGTAAGAGTTATTACCATTTGGAAGAGGCCATTCATAACTACTACGGATATAAATATATTATACCCACGCACCAGGGACGTGGAGCAGAAAATATTCTTTCTCAAATTTTAATTAAGAAAGGCGATATCATTCCCGGAAATATGTACTTCACCACTACGCGGCTGCACCAGGAACTGGCCGGAGGGAAATTTGAAGATATTATCATTGACCAGGCCCATGATCCACGTAGTGAGTTTCCCTTTAAAGGAAATGTTAACCTCAATAAGTTGGAAACGCTTGTAAAAAAATATAGTGCGAAGAGAATTCCTTATGTCAGCATTGCCACCAATGTAAATATGGCCGGAGGACAACCAATCAGCATTAAAAACCTGAGGGAACTTCGAGCTTACACAAAGAAGAACGGCATTCGCATTATTCACGACATGACGCGCGTAGCAGAAAATGCGTACTTCATCCAGCAACGAGAGAAGGGGTATGCTGATAAATCCATCAAAGAAATTGTGAAGGAGATTTGTTCCTTCACCGATGGAGCCACGATGAGTGCAAAGAAAGATGCACTGGTAAATATTGGAGGCTTTATGGCCACCAATGAGTGGGATGTATTTGAAGAGGCAAGAAATCTGGTGGTGGTATATGAAGGACTACATACCTACGGCGGCTTGGCAGGACGCGATATGGAAGCTATAGCGATTGGTATTGGAGAGAGCTTGAGTGATCAACATCAGCGAGCGCGGGTTGGCCAGGTGGAGTACCTGGGCCATCGTATGGAGGGCTATGGCGTGCCCATCGTAAAACCGATTGGAGGACATGGCGTTTTTGTTGACGCCAAAGCATTCCTTCCGCAGTTGACCCAAGATGAGTTTCCGGCCCAGACACTGGCTGCTGAAATTTATATCGACTCGGGTGTTCGCACCATGGAAAGAGGGATGGTGTCAGCCGGGCGAAAAGCAAATGGGAAAAACTATTACCCTAAACTTGAATTGGTACGGTTCACGATTCCACGAAGAGTTTACACGCAGGCACATATGGATGTGGTAGCGGAGTCTGTCGCCGCGGTCTATGAACGAAGGACTAAAATTAAAGGACTTAGCATGACCTACGAACCGAAGTACCTTCGGTTCTTCCAGGCAAGGTTTGAACCATTACCGAATAACATTTAATAAAAGATAAAAAAGTCTTTATTTTGCAGGAAAAAATAATCAGTGAATTCATCCTTCAAAAATATCATGTATGCTGGGCTTCTTCTAGCCTTTGTGTTTTACACGGGCGGAATTTACCTGCTTTCCGTTGTAGACAAATCGGTAAATTCAGCCCTAGTGATGTCCGGGAAGATGATTTGGCAACAGAATAATTGTTCGGCCTGTCATCAACTCTATGGGTTAGGGGGCTTTTTAGGCCCCGATTTAACGAATATTTATTCGAACCAAGGGAAGGGCCCGGCCTATATTAAGGCGTTTGTTCAGAATGGCACAACCGTGATGCCCTCCTTTCATTTACCCGACCAGGAGATGGATGCTTTGCTCGCATTTTTCCAACACGTAGATGCTTCCGGTAAGGCCGATCCAAAGACATACGCGACTAAATCCAATGGAACAATTGAACGAAAATAGACATGCCACTCCAAAACGGTTTGTTATTGTCGGGCTGGCATTGCTCCTGATAGGGATGTTTTTTGGTTTGGTGGGAGCACTGCAATACGTCCTCCCCGGTTTTTTAAAAACGTATTTGTCCTTTGAAAAAATCAGACCCTTGCATGTCTCCGCTGTTGTGTTTTGGATACTCTTTGCTGCCATGGGTAGCACGTTGATTTATGCGGAGGAACATTTTGGGAAAATTTATTCGCAGACTTTAACTAAAATTCAGTTTGGCTTATTTCTAACGGCGATTATCCTCATCCTTGGAAGCTATCTGTTTGGATTTTTTGGCGGGCGTGAATATTGGGAGTTTCCACCGGTATTGGCCATTCCGATTGTATTAGGCTGGCTCTTTTTTGTAATCAATTTGGTGAAAACGGTTAAATCATTGGTGAGGCAGCCAGTGTATGTGTGGATGTGGATGACCGGATCGATCGGCTTTCTTATTACGTTTTCAGAATCGTACTTGTGGATGTTGCCCTATTTCCAGCGTGATATTGTGCGTGACATGACGGTACAATGGAAATCGTATGGATCTATTGTGGGATGCTGGAATATGCTGGTATACGGTGGGAGTATTTTTTTGATGGAAAAAATCAGCAAGGACAAATCGTATGCCTATTCTAAAACTGCTTTTGCTCTGTTTTACCTGGGCCTATTCAATTTACTTTTCAATTGGAGTCACCACATCTATACCTTACCTGTGGCGTCGCCCATTAAGCATGTTGGCTATGTGGTAAGCATGACAGAATTGTTAATCCTGGGCCGGATTATTTACAAATGGAAGGGAACGATTACTCAAGTTCAAAAATTTAATCATCTGATTCCCTACCGGTTCCTCTTGGCCGCCGACCTATGGGTTTTTCTAAACCTTTTTCTAGCCATTCTTTTGTCAATTCCGGCCATTAACCTTTACACGCATGGTACTCATATAACGGTAGCGCACGCCATGGGAACAACCATCGGAATTAATTCCATGATATTGATGGGTGTTTGCTTTGACCTATTTGCGGATGCACGTTTAGGTATTTCTTCTTTTCAAAGACAGATAAAGATGGGGAACGGGTTGGTGACGGTTTCACTTTTTGTGTTCGTCGCAGCCTTGGTGACGGCCGGAATACTGAAATCGCAATGGCAGATGAGCGAAAGAACCTTGTCCTTCAGCCAGATGATGAATGGCCTGACTCCGTAC
>Ga0209067_10001325_pt1 | contig 15317 bp, 17 predicted proteins | sample ColStrG_CSR_2013_FD_187199 | JGI IMG/M metagenome (GOLD analysis project Ga0209067, IMG submission 187199) | Freshwater sediment microbial communities in response to fracking from Pennsylvania, USA - Cold Stream Run_MetaG_CSR_2013 (SPAdes)... | ecosystem: Environmental > Aquatic > Freshwater >...
TGCCAGAACTGCCACAGCATGGTTCACGGTTCGAACAGTCCTGCAGGTGCAATCTTGCAGCGGTAATCAGATAAATGGAGCTTGTTATGAAAACTTGTAACGCAAAATCTGCGAACAAAATTTTGGCAGTAGCAGTTCAAAGCGCACTGATCGCCATGTTTGCCCTGCCGGCTTATTCACAAACTGCAGCACCGGCGCCTGTCGCCGACGAGGTAAAAGTACTAACCCAGCCGACCAGCTTTATTGAAGTTGGTGCCGGCAACGTATCGGAGAGTTCTGCTAAATTTGGCGAATATAACGGTTTGAACAAGGCCGGTGAATTTTTCGCAGGTAACTTTCAGATACGTGGTGGAGACGCTTATGACGGCAGCGACGGTATACGGCGCTGGAGTCTGATCGGAACTGATTTGGGTACCACATCGCGCGAATTTGGTGCCAGTATCGCTGATCAGGGCGTGTGGGGCGCCAATGTCCGGGTTGATGATCTGTATCATGCCATTACCGATACGTTTGATACCCCGTACGTCGGAGCACCCGGCGGCAATGTATTTCAGCTTCCCGGCAATTTTGGCGTGATCAACACGACTGCGCCAGCGACTGCCAGTCAGTTGGTAGGTTCTCGTAATCTTTCCACTACCCAGCTGCAGGATTTTAACAACGTGGATGTCGGTGTAACCCGCAAAAATACCAGTTTTGGGACTTCCTACTTTATTGACCGCCAATGGTCCGTGCAGTTTGACTACAATCACCTGGACGAAAGCGGCGATAAAATTCTCAGCACCGCATCCAGTTCCGTACCTGGTGGTGCTGCATCGACACTCTGGAGTTCCTGGAATGGCGAATCACCGGTTTCGTTGCTCAATCCCTATGCATATCAGACTGATACGTTAAATCTGGCACTGAACTGGGTTGGCGAACAATCCAATTTCACTGTCAGTTATTTCGGTTCGTTCTTTACCGACAAAAGTAATTCTCTCAATTGGGACAGTCCGTTTGTCAAGGGTAAAGTGGGCGGTGCAATCATTACCGCCCCGTCTGGCCTTGTCTACCAGCAGGATTGGATGAGTACCGCACCGGGCAACGAATTCAATCAGTTTAACTTCAAGGGTGGTTATGCCATTTCGTCTACAACCAAGCTGGCCGGTGGCGCTTCATACGGACGCAATGTACAGAATACGCCGTTCTTTACAGATAACGGTGTCATGCAGGCCGGTGGTACACCAACTCCTTCGCTGGGTGGTGTTGTCGTCAATAAAAATGCCAACTTCAAACTGACCGATACGTCGATTCAGGATTTGGGTTTGAGCGCCGGTTTTAAATACAATGAACGGCTCAACAATACACCGTCCCAGGTGTATCTCTGGCAGGATCTTGGTGGGGTCGATCGCATTAACGCCAGCACGCCCTACAGCAACAGCAAAACTGAGACCGAACTGGCCGCAAATTACCGGCTGGCCAGAAGTCAGACCGTCAATCTTGCCTTCACCAATGAAGTTATCGAACGCTGGTGCGAAAATCTGGCGGCGGTCAATCCACCTGCCGGCAGCTCTGGCGGGTCTTCACCGGCCGGTGCCAATTGCGTCATCACGCCGAAGAGTGATGAAAACCGGCTGACTCTGGGTTATCGCTATAAAGTCAGCGGCGATCTGAATGCTAACCTCAGTTACAGTTATGGCAAACGCTCCACTACAGTTGACAATAACGCGATCACGCCGCTTTATGACAATGGATACCAGGGTGCTCCAGGCGCATTTGCTTTGGATAGCAGCGGCAAGCAAATTTACAATAATGCAGCCGGATTCGTGAATGCCTCGAACTTCCCGGGTTTCATGTCTTATTTTGACGCTTCACGCAAGCAAAATACCGTCAAGGGTGGGGTTAACTGGCAGCCAACTGACACTCTTAACTTCAGTGCCAGCGGTCGTTACAATAAGGATGATTATTTTGAATCGGCCTTGGGCGAGAAAAACGGCCATTCATCCAGTCTGAATCTGGACGCGAGTTATGGTTATTCGGAAAATGGGGTTGTGGCTGCCTACGCTACTTCGCAGCGCCGTGTCATCAATGCGCTGTCAGCAGTCGGCAGCAATGGCAACGTCACGACAGGTATCGACAACTCGAATAATCTGTCCGGTAACGCTGCAGGTCTGGTTGCTCCAGCCAATATCTTCAGTACCCAGTTGAATGACAAGGACGCGACGATTGGTCTGAATCTGGAGCAAAAAGGGCTGCTGGATGGAAAGCTCGATGTGAAAGCGGATGCATCGCTGACACTGGGTCGAACTGGATATGTTGTGGATACACCTTACTACGTGATGTCAACAGCAACCGGTGTAATTAACTCCACAAGCTGCTCGAGTCCAGGTCAGCTGATTTGCGGCGCCACGCCGGATATTACTAACCATACAGTGCAATTCACCCTGAATGGTCAGTATGCGGTGGACAAGCGCAACAAGTTTTCCGTTCGCTATATCTATCAGCGTGAAAGCGTAGTGGATTACTACTACAATGCCCTGCAATATGGTTACACCCCAAGTTCGGTCATGCCGACCAATCAGGTGGCACCTAACTACAACGTTAATGTGGTTGCAGTCACTTACCTTCACTCTTTCTGACAGTCGAAAAGTGGAAAAATGGTGAAGGAAAACGGGGGCCAGGCGGCATGCTCCCGTTTTTTTGCAAGTGGTGTGATTTAAATTGAAACAAGGAAAATAAAATGAGTGAGCAAACCGCAGACCCATCCAAGTTCAGACGGATGATGGATTTCCTGAGAAAACCCAGCGCCAAATATTCCCTCCTGACTTTGCTGGTAATCGGATTTTTTTCGGGAATTATTTTCTGGGGGGGATTCAACACTGGTATGGAGGCGACAAATAAGCTCGAATTCTGTATTGGTTGCCATGAGATGCGTGACAACGTCTATCAGGAATACAAGGAAACCATACACTATTCCAATCGCACCGGTGTCCGCGCTATCTGTTCGGATTGCCATGTTCCAAAAGACTGGGGACACAAAATGCTGCGCAAAGCCAAGGCATCATTTGAAGTCTGGGGCAAGATTACCGGAGAAATTGATACCAAAGAAAAATTCGAGGCAAAACGAATGGAACTGGCTACACATGAATGGGATCGCATGAAAGCCAATGGTTCTCAGGAGTGTCGCAACTGCCATAACTTTGAAAGCATGAATTCGAAGAAGCAGAAACCACTGGCCCAGCGCAATCACGCTGAAGCAGTCAAAGAAGGCAAAACCTGTATTGACTGCCATAAAGGTATTGCTCATCTGTTACCCAAGGAATACCACGACCCTTCCGAGGATGAGTGATCCGGCAACACTTGAAACCGGCTGATCGCAAAAGGCAATTGATGCAAATCAATTGCCTTTTTGTTTTCTGCGCTGAATTTGTTTTACCGCAACGAATGAAATGGTCAGCGGCATATGATTCTAAAAAGAAATTTTAATCTATAAGAATCTGTCGATGATCGCTTTTATATGAGTTTGCAGACCCGCCATTTAGCCTGTACCCGAGGTGAACGTGCTTTATTCTCCGGTCTTGATCTGGAGCTTGAAACTGGTACCGCGTTACGAATTCTGGGCAGTAACGGAACCGGAAAAACCAGTCTGTTGAGAATGCTGTGCGGACTGTCAGTGCCAAATGCCGGTGAGGTCCTTTGGAACGACCGCAATATCAGCGCCAATCGTGAAGAATATAACCGCAATCTGACCTATCTTGGCCATGCACCTGCGATCAAGGATGATCTGTATGCCTGGGAGAACGTCATGGTGGCGTCAACTCTGGCTGGCAATCCGATACAGAAGAACGAAGCCTATGACGCACTGGACCGGCTTGGACTTGAGCAGGCCGCCGATCTGCCGACCCGGGTACTCTCGCAGGGGCAACGCAAGCGCGTGGCTTTGGCACGGCTTCAATTCTGCGGCCACACGCCGCTTTGGATACTTGATGAACCGTTTGTCGCGCTCGATCAGTCTTCGGCAGGCCAACTACAGGCCACAATGAACCGACATCTTGACAATAACGGCATGATCATATTTACCACCCATCAGGAATTTGAATTGAATGATGACCGACTGCTGTACCTTGATCTGAATCAGGGTGAGGCATGCTGAGCGTTTTATTTTGCGTGGCACAACGAGACCTGCTGCTGGCATTTCGGCGCCGTTCTGACGTGTTTTCGATGCTGAGTTTTTTTATCATCGTCGTGTCATTGTTTCCGCTTGGTGTCGGACCGGAACCGGCCATGTTGCAAAATATGGCGCCCGGCATACTTTGGGTCGCCGCACTGTTGGCGTCGACTCTGGCATTAAACTTGCTATTCGCCTATGACTTTGCCGATGGCACGCTGGAGCAGATGCTGCTGACCCCTGAACCGCTGACAGTTATTGTGATCGGCAAGGTACTGGCACATTGGATTATTTCCGGATTGCCGTTGGTGCTCTTGGCGCCACTGTTGGCAGTGCAGTACGGACTGCCGGCCGATGCAGTTCTGGTGCTTTTTTACAGCCTGCTGATCGGTACGCCGATTCTCAGTCTGATCGGAGCCATTGGTGCTGCATTGACTCTGGGAACTCGAGGTGGTGGGGTGCTGGTTTCGCTGCTGGTGTTGCCGCTGTATATCCCGGTACTGATCTTCGGCGCCGGAGCCGTGGGCGCACAGGCAAGCGGCATGGGTGCGGGAGCCCATCTGTTGTTGCTGGGAGGTGTACTGGCCGCAGCGCTGGCGCTGACGCCGTGGACGACGGCTGCGGCATTGCGGATCTCGCTGGAATAAGTAGAACTTAATGAAGTAACTGAAAATCTTTTATGGAGCACTCTACGTGGCTACTGCAAACATAAACAGTTCAATCACCGCGGCGAACGCGACAAACCGTGTCCACTGGTTTAAATACGCCGCACCTAACAATTTTTATTTTTTGGCCGGACGCCTGATTCCGTGGTCTGCTGTTGTTGCAGCGGTGTTGACAGTACTTGGGATGATTGTCGGTTTTTTGGTGGCACCCACCGATTTTCAGCAGGGCGATGCTTACCGGATCATTTTCCTGCATGTGCCGGCAGCGTGGATGTCAATGTTTATTTATGTCGTCATGGCGTTCTGGTCAGCGATCGGGCTGGCCTTCAACACACGCCTGTCGTCAATGATGGCCAGCGCGCTGGCACCGACCGGTGCCCTGTTTACTTTTCTGGCCTTATGGACCGGTGCACTGTGGGGCAGGCCGACCTGGGGCGCCTGGTGGGTATGGGATGCACGGCTGACGTCAGAACTGATTCTGCTGTTTCTGTATATCGGCTTCATGGCCCTGCAGGCATCGATTGACGACGTGCGTCGCGCCGACAAGGCTGGTGCGCTGATTGCGTTGGTTGGCGTCATTAACGTACCCATCATTTATTTTTCAGTCCAGTGGTGGAACACCCTGCATCAGGGCTCTTCCATCAACATGAAAGGTGCACCCACCATGGCGTTGACCATGTTACTGGGTATGCTGATCATGGCGCTGGCATTTTGGGCCTATACGATTGCGATAACGCTGTATCGTGTTCGGTGCATTGTGCTGGAGCGCGAACAGCAATCTGACTGGGTAAAAACGGCAGGAGAAATATTATGATTTATTGGCACAGCGTTCAGGACTTTATCGCAATGGGCGGGTACGCGTTGTATGTGTGGGGTTCAGTGCTGGTGGTGGCAGCTTTTTTGCTGGCAGAAATTGTGTCGGTCCGGCTGCGCCGGCGCTCCGTGTTGGATCAGATCGCGCATTCAGGTCGGGCCAGACAGAGGAGATCAGTATGAAACCTCGTCATAAGCGATTGGCGCTGATTCTGGCGGGACTTGCTGCACTCGGTCTGGCAGCGGCATTAATACTGCAGGCATTCCAAAAAAATCTGGTGTTCTTTTTTACACCCACCCAGATTTTGGCTGGTGAAGCACCACATAACCGCAGCTTCAGAATGGGTGGCATGGTTGTGAAAAATTCCCTGGTTCGACAGGCCGACGGTGTGACCATGAGTTTCATGGTGACCGATACGGCGCAGTCGCTGCGGGTTAGTTATCACGGCATGCTGCCGGATCTGTTCAAAGAAGGCAAAGGCGTGGTGGCGCAGGGCAGACTGGATCAGAACAATTTATTTGTTGCTGATGAAGTGCTGGCCAAGCATGATGAAAATTACATGCCACCGGAAGCAGCTTACGCATTGAAAAAAGCCAATGAAGCTAAACAGACTGGCGCCAGCGCCAAACAGATCAACTATCCGACCAAGAGTGCAGAATGATTCCCGAATTAGGTAATGTAGCGTTAATGCTGGCCTTCGCGCTGGCCATCATACAGGGCGTGTTGCCGATTGCCGGCTCATTTAATGGTAACCGGCGTTGGATGGCGTTGGCCCGTCCCGCAGCAGCCGGTCAATTCTTTTTTGTGTCCCTTGCATTTGGTGTGCTGGTGTATTCCTTCATCGCCAATGATTTTTCCGTTGCGTATGTAGAAGCCAATTCCAACTCAATGTTGCCGCTCTACTATCGTATTGCAGGTACCTGGGGCGGCCATGAGGGCTCGTTGCTGTTGTGGGTGGAAATGCTGACAGTGTGGATGTTTGCGGTAGCAATGCTGAGTCGCCAGCTACCCAGGGAAACAGTAGCAAGGGTACTCGGTATTATGGGTCTCATCGGAGTCGGTTTGATGGCCTTCATGCTGTTCACCTCGAACCCGTTTGACCGTCTGCTGCCGGGTGCTGCCGATGGCCGCGACCTGAATCCGTTGCTGCAGGATTTCGGCATGATTATTCATCCTCCGTTGCTCTATATGGGCTATGTAGGATTTTCGGTCGCGTTTGCCTTCGCGCTGGCAGCTCTGATGGGAGGGCAATTGGATGCCGCCTGGGCCCGCTGGTCACGCCCGTGGACGCTGATGGCATGGATGTTTCTGACCTTGGGAATTTTTGTCGGCAGCTTCTGGGCATATTACGAACTTGGCTGGGGCGGCTGGTGGTTTTGGGATGCCGTGGAAAATGCTTCGTTCATGCCATGGCTGGTCGGTACCGCTTTGATCCATTCACTTGCCGTGACAGAAAAGCGTGGAAGCTTTAAAAATTGGACCGTACTGCTGGCGATTATCGCTTTCTCATTATCTTTACTTGGCACTTTTCTGGTTCGTTCCGGCGTACTGACATCGGTTCATGCATTTGCTACTGATCCGCGTCGTGGGCTGTTTATTTTGATCTTGCTTGCCATCGTCATCGGCGGTGCCCTGACCCTGTACGCGTGGCGCGCTCCGCAGGTCGGGCTGGGTGGACGTTTCAATCTGATCTCGCGTGAATCGCTTCTGCTGGTCAACAATGTGCTATTGCTGGTCTGTGCCGCAACCGTGCTGCTGGGAACCTTATACCCATTGTTTCTGGATGCACTGGGCGTGGGAAAAATTTCAGTCGGCCCACCTTATTTTGAAGCGGTGTTCGTGCCGTTGATGGTGCCGGTACTGTTTTTGATGGCGCCGGGTTTGTTCATGCGTTGGAAGGAATCGTCCATCCGGCAGATTGCCCAACGGCTGAAGTGGGTGGCGCTGGCCAGTGTGCTGACCGGTTTGACAGCCGCTCTTGCAATGTCAACCTCGGTGATGGTTGCACTGGGCCTGATTCTGGCGTTGTGGATATTGTTGGCGACGGCCACGCATCTGGCCCAGCGTCTGGGACACTACGCTGCTGGCACGCCAATAGGCAAACGTCTGTCCAGTCTGACGCTGAGCTACTGGGGCATGCTGGTGGCACATCTGGGAATAGGAATTTTTGTGGTCGGCGTAACACTGGTAAAAGGTCTGGAGACGTCGAATGATGTCAGTATGCGCCTTGGTGATACCACCAGCATCGGCGGCTATGAGGTACGGATGACCGATCTGCAACAGGTCAAGGGTCCGAACTATGTCGCAGCACAGGGAACGTTTGTGGTGACCAGAGGTACTCAGATTATCGCGATTCTGAAGCCTGAAAAAAGGGTCTTTACCGTGCAACAGATGCCCATGACCGATGCTGCCATCGATCGCGGATTTACCCGTGATCTGTATATATCACTGGGCGACGCCATCAGCGATTCAGCGTGGGCAGTGCGCGTGCAATGCAAGCCGTTTGTCAGCTGGATATGGAGCGGCAGCATCATCATTGCTCTGGGTGGGTTGCTGGCTGCTTCGGACCGTCGCTATCGGTTGGCCTTAAAGAAAAACCGGCAGAACGTGCCAACGTCAGTCGACGTCAATTCTTTTATAGTAGCTGAGTAACGTCATGAAACGATTTATTTTTCCTCTCGGGGTCTTCGTCATTTTGTTAGGCTTTCTGGGTATCGGATTGCGCTTGAATCCGCATGAAATTCCTTCGCCGTTTATCGGAAAGGCTGCACCTGCCTTCAATTTGAGTCAATTGCATGACTCCGCAAAGACGATATCGCCGCAGGATATGCGTGGCAAGGTATGGCTGCTCAATGTCTGGGCGTCTTGGTGCGGTTCGTGTCGCGAGGAACATCCGGTACTGATGAATTTCTCACGCCAGAATATCGTCCCGATGGTCGGACTGGATTACAAAGACACGCGGGTCGACGCGCAGAAACAGTTAATCGAAGAGGGGAACCCATATCAGCTTTCCGCATTTGATGAAGACGGTAGAGTGGGCATTGACTATGGCGTGTACGGCGTGCCGGAAACATTCGTTATCGACAAGGCAGGGGTGATTCGCTATAAATACATCGGACCGGTAACACCCGAAGTACTGGCAAAAAAACTTCTGCCGCTGATCAGGGAGCTCAATCGTGTCTAAGCTGAAATTTATACTGGTCGTGTTGGTTGGGTATCTGTGTTGTTGCTGTATTGCGCAGGCTGAACCTGCCAAGTCGCTGGCAGCAGATCCGGTTCTGGAAAAACGCATGTTGCGTCTGACCGAAGAATTGCGTTGTCTGGTTTGTCAAAATCAGACGCTGGCCGACTCGCACGCCGATTTGGCCATTGATCTGAAAAATCAGGTACGTGAAAAACTGGCGTCCGGCATGTCGGAACAAGAGGTCATTGATTATATGGTGCAGCGTTACGGTGACTTCGTATTGTATCGTCCGCGTCTGTTTGCAGCTACTTGGCTGCTCTGGTTCGGACCACTGCTGCTGTTGGTGCTTGGGTTTGGCTTTCTGATTTGGAAATTGACCAAGCACAGAACGGAAGCCGCATTGGAAATGACGGAGGCAGATCGGCAGCGCGCTGTCGAAATGCTCTATGAAGAACCAACCGATCTGAAAGGAAATGTATGATTACCTTTGAAATTTCGGTGACAGCACTGGTGCTGATCGCGCTTCTCTTCGTGCTGCCAACGTTGTTAAGAAAAAAGGCGTTGCCGCATGACGTGGCGCGTAATGAACTCAATCTTCGGGTTATGCGTGATCAGTTGCGTGATCTGGAGCGCGACCTGCGTTCCGGCACGTTGTCCGAGAGTACTTTTATCAGCGCAAAACGCGATCTCGAACAGCGCCTGATGGATGAGCTGCAACCGGATGCTGCCATCGCACCGACATCGGCACTGAGCATCCGCTCGGCAATCGTTGCCGGTCTGTTTATTCCTGTGCTGGTTGTAGGTCTGTATCTGCTCCTCGGTAACCGCGCAGCACTCGATCCAGCCCAGATTGCCGTGCAGGATCCCGGGCATGAGATATCGGAGCAACAGATCATCAGCATGGTGAACAATCTGGCTCAAAAGTTGAAGGATCAGCCGAATAATGTCGAAGGCTGGAACATGTTGGCCCGGTCATATAACGCGATGGGGAAGTATAGTGACGCGGTACAGGCCTACGCACACTTGATCCAGATAGAACCCAAAAACGCCGACTATCTGATCAGCTATGCTGACACCCTTGCCGTGACACTGAATAAAAATCTGCAGGGTGAACCGGACAGACTCATCAAGCGCGCACTGGAACTTGATCCGCAGAATGTGCGTGGCTTGTCCCTGGCTGGCAGTGCTGCTTTTGATCGTCAGGACTACGCTGATGCGGTGGCCTACTGGAAAGACATCATGAAGCTGGTACCCGCGGACAGCGAGATGGCGCGCACGACGCTGGCTTCAATCGGTGAAGCACAAAGTCTGATGGATACCTCGCCACAACATAAATAAAGTCGTTATGAAAAAAATTGATCTGGTAGCGCCGGCCGGCAGTCTGCTGGCACTCAAGGCGGCCGTGGACAAGGGGGCCGATGCGGTTTATCTCGGTTTGAAAAATGCAACCAATGCGCGCAATTTTGGCGGCCTCAATTTTGGTGATGCCGACATTCGCAGCGGAGTGGACTATGCGCATGCAAGAGGCCGGCAGGTGCTGTTTGCCATCAATACCTATCCACAGGCCAGGAACGTGCAGGAATGGCGCAGTGCCATTGATACGGCTGTCAAAATGGGCGCGGATGCCGTGATTCTTGCCGATCCCGGCTTGATGGCATATGCGCGCGACACGCACCCGTCACTGCGTCTGCATTTGTCGGTGCAGGGTTCGGCAACGACGATCGACGCCATCGAACTGATGCGCGAACAGTTTCAAATCAAACGTGCGGTACTGCCACGCGTATTGACCTTGCCTGAAATTGAGAAAATCATACGTCAGACTTCAGTTGAAATTGAAGTATTCGGATTTGGCAGCCTGTGTGTGATGGCTGAAGGGCGCTGCCTGCTGTCGAGCTACGTTACAGGCGACTCACCCAACAACAAGGGGGCCTGTTCACCGGCGCACGCCATCAGTTGGCAGGAAGTGGATCATTCGCTGTACGCGCGACTTGGCGGCACATTGATTGATATTTATGCACCCGGTGAACCTGCAGGGTATCCAACCCTCTGTAAGGGACGCTTCGAAGTAGAAGGTGAACTTGATTATGCATTGGAGGAACCAACCAGCCTGAATGGCATCGGACTTTTGCCAAAACTGGTTGAGATCGGTGTTGCAGCGCTCAAAATCGAGGGGCGGCAACGCAGCCCGGCGTACGTATCCCAGGTTGTTGCAACGCTGCGTGCCGCACTGGACGCGGCAGAAAAGGATCCGGCTCGTTATGCGCCGCGTCAGGAATGGATGACCATACTGGCCAAACATTCGGAAGGTGCCCAGGTCACCCAGGGCGCGTTTGAACGTCCATGGAAATAATATGAATACACAAAAAATTGCATTGGCGCCGCTGGCCTATTATTGGTCAAGAGAAGAGACCCTGTCATTTTATTTGGATGCGGTGAATTGGCCGGTAGATATCATTTATCTCGGCGAAGTTGTTTGTTCGCGCCGTCGTGAATTGAAACTTGAAGACCGGCTGAGTCTGGCAGAAGAATTGCGCGCAGCAGGCAAGGAAGTCGTCATGTCGACCCAGACACTGATCGACAATGAATCTGACCGTCGCAGCATGCACCGTCTGATTGAACGTGCTGTGGCAAGCGGATTGCGGGTGGAAGCCAATGATCTGTCTGCGGTACGAATGCTGCATGAGTTGAAACAATCGTTTGTTGCCGGTCCACACCTGAATATTTACCATGCCGGAACATTGAGCTGGTTTGCCGGGCTTGGCGCAACACGATTCTTGCCGCCGCTGGAACTTCCCGCGACCGATCTGCATGCGCTGCAGCAGACCCGGCCGCAGGGCGTGCAAACGGAAGTACAGGTCTGGGGGCGCATGGCACTGGCGTTTTCTGCGCGCTGCTTTACGGCGCGCCATTACCGTCTTAAAAAAGATAATTGTGAATTCCGTTGCCAGTCGCATCCGGATGGCCTGTTGCTGTCGTCTCGCGATGGTGGTCAGTTTTTGAATCTGAACGGCATTCAGACCCAGAGTGCAGGTTGCACCGACCTGAGTACGCAGCTCCCTGAACTCACCAAAATGCAGGTTGATGTATTACGCATTCAGCCGCAGTCCAGACATACGGGCGAGGTGGTTGCCGCCTTTGCCATGGCGCGCGACAAAGGGCAGGCAGCCCTGCTGTCAGCCTCATTATTTCCGGCGCAGTCCACGCCCTGCAATGGTTACTGGTTCGGTGCGCCGGGTATGCTTGAGAAACAAAATGACGCTGTCAATGCGTAACAAGGGAGAAAGCTATGAATCTGACTGATTTTCGTTTTCCGGCGCCGGTCGCTGCTCTGGGCCGATTATTGCCATCGCCTCTCGCCAGTCTGCCGCTGTTGGCCATACTGGAACTGGCCCGCCGGCGCGAGTGGCTGATTGCACCGGAAACGCTCAATGGCAAACGATTCCTGATTCAGATCGAAGATATGGGATTGCAAATACGGTTCCTCTGTGACCAGGGACGTTTTAAGCCAGTGTTTGAGCGAGAGGACGACATGCCGGTTGATGTCAAATTGTCCGCAATGGCAGTGGTTTTTTTTCAGATGACTTCCGGCGTAGCTGACGCGGACACCCTGTTTTTTCAACGCAAACTGAAAATCGAAGGGGACACCGAATTAGGCGTGGCAGTGAAATACTGGCTTGATGCCAGTGAGCGACCTGCGTGGCTGAGCTCGCTTGCACAAAAACTGTCCTGATTTTTCGTGTGAAATTAGGAAAATCGTGCCGAGCAAAAATAGAGCCTTCGCTCTAAACGCTAACGCGACGCTACAGTTTTGCTTTACAGAAACTATTTAAAACGTTATCCTCGGCACGAGAAGCTTTATAAAATCTTCCTGCGCAATCCGCAGTGCATTCAATTCTGTCAATAAGCGATATCGGCGCAACGCGGTATCGGGAGGAATTGACGGTTACCTTGCCCGTGCAATAGATCGTTTTGCATTCGGCGGAAATTGGAATCCAAAAAAATCAACATTTCTCAAAAAGTTGAGCGCGTTTCAGAATAAAAGAATTTCAGTATCCGTTTGCCTGAAATTAGACAGATTTTATTGTTTTTTAGTACTCATTCTTATCAATTCATTTACAAAAAAACCAGGAGATAAATATATGGTAGTTCGTAAAACTCTTCCCGCTCTGATCGCAGGCTTGTTGGCCGTTGGTACATACAACTCGGCTCTGGCTGTTGAAAACGACGAGCTGGATGCACCGCTCGGTGTATGGGGCCTGGATTCGGCAATTTTGCCGCTGTCCGGATTCTATGGCCAGATCATTGGTGGGCACTATGAAGCCAAATCGGTGAAAGACGCATCGGGTAATAATGAACAGTTCAGCACCGTGTTGCCGTTGGCCCCAGGTGGCTTGACCGTTAACGGGACAGTGGATGCGAAAATCATTACCAACGTTGTGGTACCGAAATTTGTCTTCATCAGCGACGATGTATTTTTGGGTGGTCATGCCGGTGCTTATTTGGCAATTCCTTTGGTTGATAAATCGAGAGAAGTGAATGTCGCAGTAACCACAGCGTTGCCTGCACCATACCCAAGCGTGATTGGTGCAGCAGCGTCGCAGGCCGCAAGCGGCAAGCAGCGCGGTGTTGGTGATGTTGAACTGACTTCATTTATTGGCTGGAAACAGGACGAACTGTCCATCGTTGCTGCTTTCAATATTGATATGCCTACAGGTAAATTTGATAAAACCAGTCAGGTCAATCTGGGTACCAACTATTATTCGTTCCGCCCTTTGGTCTCTCTGGCTTATTCAACGGAATCAGGCTTTGACGTTGCCTCTGCATTGAGCTACAACGTAAGTACGGTCAACAAAGATACCAGCTACAAGTCCGGCCAATACCTGACATTTGAATACGCAGGAACCTATCAGTTTTCTGGCAACTTCAAAGCAGGTCTGCAGGGCTATTATCTGGACCAGACCAAGGACGATCAGGATCCAAACAATACGGCTGCAATGCCGATTGTCAACGGCAACAAGGCCCGTGCCACATCGATCGGCCCGATTGCAAGCTGGCAGTCTGACGACCTGAGAACCAAGGTTGAATTCAAGTATCTGGCCGAATCAGGTGCGCGTGCACGTCCGCAGGGCGATCTGGTTTTGCTGACTGTCAGCCGTCAGTTTTTCTGAGTTAGCAAGTAACATCACCTGGCAGCATAAAAAGGGGCGATATGCCCCTTTTTAACACGAACTATATAAAAAAATGGCCAAAGGCCAACAGTGGAGACAATATGAAATCAAACACCTTACTCATCAAGGTATGCATTGCCATTTTCATTATGGCTACCGGAATATTATCTGCAACCGCCAAGGACAGCGCACCCAATCCCTATGAGGAAGCAACTCAGGTAGAAGGACAGAACCTGGTGCTAAACGGCAACGGGCCGTTTTCCGTCAATCGGGTCAAGTTGTATTCGGTGGGGATTTACGTTCCTGCCCGCAAATCAACGGCGGAAGATTTGCTGGCATTGCCGGGAATTGTCCGTGTGAAGATGGTCATGCTGAAAACGGTGGAAAGTGAAACCATGAGCCGCCGTTTCATCGCCGATATTCACGCCAATACCAGCAAAGAAGATCGACTCAAAATTGCTCCACAGATTGTGCAGATGGGAATGGGCTTCGGATCGGTTGCTGACTGGAACATCGGCGATGTCCTGACGATAGACTGGCTTCCCGGGAAAGGCACCGTGGTGCGTTTGAATGGCAAGCAGATGATCGATACGTTGAAGGATCCCTTGCTGATGCAAACGATTATGAAGATATGGATCGGCGAAAGCGCCTACGATGCAAAACTGAAAAAGCTGTTGCTGGGTGAAAAAGGCTGAGACTACAAGGCCGAAGTAAACATATTTACCTCGGCATAGTTCGTCAGTTGAACGTCAAATTTGTTTTGTGTACTTCAAATTGCTTAAGTCAAATCCCTGTTGGCGGGCCACTTCAAGTGCACGTTCAAGTTGGTCTGGCGGTAGTGTTTTTGTACGTGACAGCAACCAAAGATAGTGCCGGTTGGGGTTGCCAACCAATGCCCACCGGTACTCGGAATCAAGACCAATAATCCAGTAGTCAGCCCAAAACGGACGAAAGAAGGCAACCCGCAGTCTGGCATTGTTGCTGCCCGCTACCGCTTCGGCGATCCCATCGGCTTTGTCGACGCCATCATTGGTTTGGCATTGATTATGCACGCCCACTTTTCCTTCTGGTTCAATGGTGTACCTGGCCTGGGTATTGGCAACGCAATTCCTTTGAAAAAGCATGGGGAATGAGCCAATTTCATACCAGGTGCCGCTGTACCGCTGCAGGTCGACATTCGCGACACTGACAACCGGTGGCGCGCTCTGATTGGGTGTGGTGCAGGCGCACAACAGGGACGAAAGCTGTTGGCGCGCACCGAAAATTGACCAGATAAATCCATATTTTTCCATCGAAAATTGACCAGGTAATTACTGTACCCTGCTGATTTTTTAAGCAGGGA
>Ga0209067_10001326_pt1 | contig 15304 bp, 9 predicted proteins | sample ColStrG_CSR_2013_FD_187199 | JGI IMG/M metagenome (GOLD analysis project Ga0209067, IMG submission 187199) | Freshwater sediment microbial communities in response to fracking from Pennsylvania, USA - Cold Stream Run_MetaG_CSR_2013 (SPAdes)... | ecosystem: Environmental > Aquatic > Freshwater >...
AGACTGTTCCCGGAGAAAGTGCTGGCGGAATGGGGAGAACGGACCCGCTGTCCTCGAAACGACCGGCTGTGCGAGGAGGCGGTTTGGTTCACCCAGACCATGCTTCTGGCGCCGCGCAGCGGGATGGACCAGATCGCCGATGCGATTCGCAAGATACAGTCCAACGCATCGTCGCTGCCAAAGGTGTAGTTAGGGACCACATGCGTGGCGCACGCACGTTGCGTTCCGCGTTGCGCGGAGCGCGGTGAGGCGAAACCAAGGCAGGCGGATGCCAGTGGCCGGATGGCGGCGCCAGGAACGGGAGCGAGTGGCGAAACGAACCCAATGGGTTGGGAACCGGGTGAAGGGTGACGGTGCGGAACGAAGCCAATTCTTGACGCGGAGCGGCGGAGGAAGACGCGGAGAAGACCTTTGAAGGTGGTGGGATGGTTGTGCCTTGGACGGCTTTTGAAAATCAAAACCTGAGAGAGCGCGGGAGGAAGCGGAGACGCAATTGGGCTGGCGCAGTGAAGAGACACGTGTGGATTGAGGATTGGAAGAAAGTTCGTTGCGGGCGGCCGGGCCTAGGAGCGGAGCTCCTCGGACTTATCGCCGTGCGTGTCGGCCGCCCAATGGATTGGAGAGCACCTTCGATGATCTAGGCCCGCTGGATGGCGGGCATATCCTTGCCGATTCGGTGCTCTTCCTCTGCTACCAGATGGGGCGACAATCACCGCTATCCGCACACCACCCGATGTTACGGGTTCGAACCCGAGATCTCTCCGCCGACCCCGTAGCACTGCTCAGCCAGCCGTAAGGGCGTTGACGGCCCTACGAAGAGTTCAGTTCCACCGTACGTGCAACGCTTCCTGGCCAGGAAGAAAAACTGTTGGAAGGAATCGCGGTGGGCGAGACCTCCTGATTTGAAGGTAGCACACGACCTCAAGTGGTTTCGGGACCGAATATCGGTAACCCATTGAATTCAGGGCGAAGAAAAAGTCGATTTCGGCGTCACTGCACTTTCGCGGCGTTGCTACACGGTGGCGGGAGCAGCATTAAAGCACCGGCCACCTCACGCGATCAAGTAGATCCCTTACAGCGTGGAATACACATTCGGAATATTCGGTATAAAGCCGCTTGCGAACCTTGACACGCACTTGGACGGAATGACAATCCAACGGAAAGCGATCATTTCTCGACACAGCAATTTCAGGCAGCGGTCTTCTTGCGTTTACCGCTCTGAACCGTCGTTTTTGGTGAGGCAGTCTCAGTACAGCCGGTACGATAGGAGTCTAGCGCCGTCATCGCCGGAATGTTGAGTTGCTTGCCGATAGCTCTCCACGACAACCCTTCCTGATCTCGAAGCCGCAAAACTTCGTCACGCCGGAAAACTCGCTTGGGTCTGCCCACCACTTTACCGGCAGCTTGAGCGGCCCGGATGCCCGACAACGTTCTTTCCCTAATCATTTCCCTTTCGAATTCCGCAACGTTGGCGAGAATCTGAAGCAGAAGGCGACTGGTGGGGTTCTTCTCGTCCGTGTCAAGAGATTGGCTGGTGGCGATGAACCGGACGCCGTAGCTGGTGAGCGCCTCTAATTGCTGGTTCAGATGAAGGACGGAGCGGCCATAGCGGTCGATTTTGTAGACCACAATGCAATGGAACTTGCGTCGAGCGGCGTCGGCCATCAACCGGTCCAAGGCGGGGCGACTGGCTTTGCTGCCGCTGAATCCGGTGTCGATGTACTCGCCGCCGTTCTTCCAACCACGGCCGGAAATGTACTCACGAAGCTCCCGCAGTTGCATTTCGCAATTCTGATCCGTGGTGCTCACTCGGGCGTAAATAGCGCAAGGCATAGTATTATCGTACAGTATTTTCGTACAACAGTCAACTGGCGTATTCGAACACCCATCAAGTCTTCTGATGTGCCTTTTGGGACAGGGGCGATCTTGTCACTATCATCCCGGCCTGGAGAATCGCACCGGAGGCTTCGTTTAGGTGCGGCGGCGGCTAAGCGTCACCCTTGCCTAAACAATCGGAATCGCAGGGCGCTCTACGATGGCCCTGGTGATTGGACTGGAACAGCGTTAGCATATTGTGTCGATGTCCACCAGAAGTCGTTTCGCCATTGCGTTCGCCTTGCTGTTCGGCACAGGCCTTGAGTGGAACGCCCTGGCAGCCCAGGAGCCGCCACCACGATTTGAGGATTTTCTTGTTTCTACGCTGCTACCGGAACGAAGCAACAACGCTATCATCGGCAAGCGGGTTGGCGAGACGACCGATGAGTTCCAAAACCGTCTTCGCCAAGTAGCCAAAGAGGGACCGAACTTCGCAGGGCACTATGCCGTCGTAAGATGGCAAGAGGGCGAACTGTCAAAGGCGCTTATTGTGGACAGCCAAACCCTCGAAAGCCATGAGCTTCCGTTCGTCGGAGTGTTTGATTGTTGGCATCATAAACAGGACACGCTGCTCTACCGAATCGACAGTGCTCTTTTGGTTGTGCAGGGGTGGCCTGAACCGTCGTTTGAGCCTCGCAGTAGTTTTTCTCCCGATCCTTGCGGTACGTACTACTTCCGCTGGACTGGCACGGCATTGACCGGCGTTGCCGCTGTTCTGCGTGTGCCCTACGTTCCCTTCGAAATCTCCGGTAGGGTAGTGGATGCCGATGGTTCACCTGTTAGAAAATTCGTGATTGGATTGTTATCCGTGCATCGCAATTGGTTGCGTAAAGGGTTTACTCCATCCTTCGGAATAGAGACCGACCAGAACGGGCGATTTTCCGCAACTGTACCAGCAGACAGGTACAACTTGGTACTTGGGGGGAAAGATTGGGCTACGAAACTTGTTCGGGGTATAGATGGTGAGGTAGGTGGCTATGTCAACTTGGGAGATGTCGTTGTTCCTTCGCTTCTGCCAACGCCACCTGACGTGCTTAACGTCACCCCGCCTGCAATCGCTAATATTTCGGGAGCGTTGGCCTCAATCCTGACCTTCCAGCCAGCGGCTCCATTGGAACCAGATCGCTAGAAATTGATGCGACGGCTGCGGAGCGAATCTGCAACTCGTGGAAACGACATCATAGGGTTCTTTCTCCTGTCTTTGTAGAGTCACCGCTGACTCCGTCAAACTGATGCGGATGTTGGTCACAATTCTGTGGTACAACTTTGCTCTTCTGGATTGGACCCTTTAGGCATCTCAACGGATCGTTAAGGCACGTTTATACAACCACTGTGCGATGCGCTCAAGGCCGATCTGGTTTAGCCGGATTGCAACGGCACTCTGAACTGTCGCACTGTTCGCAAGAAAAATCGAGAACAGGAATCCAGCGATCAACGACACGATCCCGCAAACCATCATTGACCACACACTCGGATCTCGAAACCAGCCCAACAGGGCACCTATAATGAGAAAGCCGCACGGCACCTTGAATCCGTAGTCATGCGGATGGGCCTTGAGCTTTTCAAGCATTGCCGTTTGAAGGGAGTGCAGATCGTCCGCCTTGCGCTCAAGCGGTTCAACTTCAGCCATCACCTCTGGTGCTGTTTCCCGCAACTGTTCCGTGAGGCCGGTGAAGAGTGCTTTCCACGCTGCTTGCTCTGCTGTCAGATTGCCGCTGCCAAGATCCGTGCGGGATTTGGCATACTGGCGAATTTCAAAGGTGTCCTGGATTGTGAGCTGCGGTCTTCCAGCCACTCTATCCGCAAATTCAGCCTTGACGTGCTCAAGAGCGACGAATTCTTCTTCGCTATACATTGTTAGATTGTTATTTGGATGATACAACTCGGTGCCGCCGTTTGCTACCGGGTGCAAGCGAGGCTCACCAAAAGGGGGAACAAGCTGCACCGGAAGCGTTCGGGCCGCTAGCCGCTCCGTGGACTTCTAGCCACTTTGCCAGAGCACAGATTTCGACCACTTGTCGTAAATCCAAATTCGAGTAAACGGCCCGTGCTGGTGCAAGTCGTTCAAGGCATCAGTTTGTTCCTGAAGATGCCTTGCCAGTGCGGTGCGATCCGGTGGCTGCTGGTCGAAGTGGAGCAGGAGGTCTACCTGACGGCCATTCGTTTCGTAGTGTGCTTCCGCCTTCTTCCCGATTATCCTCACGAATGGCTCCTTCTGAGCGAACGAAAATGATTGCGGAGTCGTAGGCCACTGGATGCTGATAGCTTTCGCCAAGGTGGTATCCGTAATGCGGCCAAGCTCGAACCAATACTCTTCACCGTCGATAAGGCATCGAATATCGGGGTGCGGCGGTTTAGCGCTCTCTGGCGACTCGACCACGAGATGGGCTTCATTGGCGAATTCCTCGAATACCGACAACTCGAACGCTTCTTTCTTCGCATTCCCTGTTAGCGCTATGTTGACGGATTGCGGATCTTCCACGTCGTCAGGATCGGCCACGTGCTCTGCCACCAAGGAGCCAACCTTGTCACAGCCCTGGAACGGGCAACGGAATCTTCGGCACTGAGCAAATCTCCCGATAACCATGAACGGAAGTCTATCGTGGTGTCCGCATTTTTCCTGCGTCCTCGGGTTAGCTTGAATGTGTGCTCCAGGATGTCGGTCCAGGTTGCAATACCCGAACATGTAAGGTTCATAGCAACGGCTACACTCCGTGCGGGAGCAGCGCCAGAACTCAAGAGGATTACAGTCCGCCATGTCGCCGCCATACTGTCCCGCCAGCCACGTTCCATGTGGAACCAGTGGAGAGGCCAGATGAATGTCGCAATAGCCAAGCCGGTCCCTGGACTCTGGAATTTCCATTTCTAACGTGATTATGGAACAATTTTGGTCGAAGCGATGCTGTTGATTTCTTCGGCGTGCCGGGAACGACTGGAAGACACGGCAGACCACGTGGCGGCGATGCGTGCAGCGGCGGAGAGGATCAGGCAGGACGAGCAGGGTCTCCGGCTCCAGCCGGGTAGCGGAGCCATTTGAGGGGTTCATGTGGGCCTTCGGGGGCCAAGCCTGGAGAGGTTTGCGATGGAGTTGTGATTACGGCGATGATGGTGAATTACGTCTTCGCATCGTTCACAGGAATGAGGAAGGGGCAGGACGGAATGGTTGCTCCTGCCCCAAAGACACCGACTCCCAAGCGCCTTCATTCCGGCGAAGGCAATCTCAACGGGCCAAGAATTTTGGAATGAACTGGAATGAAACTGCGTTTTGGAAGTTCTGTAAGCTATTGAAAACATGGTGGCCAGGGACGGAATCGGACCGCCGACGCCAGCCTTTTCACGGCTGCTACCCACTTACCCACGATGAGTCCGGTTAAGTCCGGTCACGTCAACTGAACGCAAAAAGCCCTACGGGTCCAGGTGGGTTCGGTGCCCTTTCGCGAAGGTACAGCGAGGAAGTCGCCGCCGAGCAAGTTGGGCGCAAGACTGCAAGACTGAAAGTTGGTAGAGGCCGTATTCCACAGCGTATGGCCGGATCTAGGGTACCCTGCCAGCCTGCCCCCGGCAAATGCCCGACTGAGCCGTGGCAAGAATGTAGAAACTCCAGCGGCGGATTGGTAATCTGATTGCCAATCGGTCGGACCCATCGGCCGCATGGTGGAAGGCATTTCGAAGAGCCGGTTCTGGGCCAAGAGCCTGATCCTGGTGGGCGGAAGGCGACGCGCAGGATGGCTGGGACCATGTGGACGGCCACCGCACCGTAGCACTGGTCATCGGCCCCTTCATCCGCCGCAACATGGTGGACTCGAACCATTACAACCATACCAACATGATCCGCACCATCCAGGAAATTGTCCGCATGAAGTCCGCGCACCCATGACGATCATCTTCACTGCGCAGACGGACCTGACGCCTTACCAGCACCTGGAGTTCAAAGTCTCCCTCGACGAAACCAACCCGCCCCTCAAGGCGTTGGCCGGCCGGCAACTCTGGGCGCGCCAGTCGTTAGCGATGAACTTCAAGGGAACTGGACGACGTGCCGTCGGACACGCTGAACCGCATCCCGTGGTGGGATACCAAGGGCTGGGACATGCCATATCCGAAACCGGCACGGAAGTAAGTGAGACCGCGTTGGTTCCCGTTGTTGAAAAACAAAAAACAAAGGCGTAACCCTGGCGGTGTTACCGGGTGCAGCGGGGCGTTCCGCTGGGATTCCCGACGCGGCGGGCGGCTCCGGCGGGCAATCCGCCGCAGTTCGGAAATACCAGTACACGGGCCATAGTTTGGCGAAGTGCCGCGTTGTATGCTGTACATGGAGTCTGGGGGAAACCCTAGGCGCCAGGCTGTCATGCATCTGCTGCGACACAACGCGCGATTGCTTCTTGGGCTGGCCCTTTGGTGTGGCGGGCTTCATGCGCAGGTGGCGATTACCGGCCGCGTGGTCGATGAGAACGGCGCCGGCATCGGCGGCGCCCGTGTGGAACTGTGGGCGCCGGAGCGGGCCAACCGCTACGTAGCTTCCTCGGACCCGGCGGGCAATTTCAGTCTCAACCTGGCCGAGGCTGGAGAATATCGTGTCCGCGCCGAGCGTCTGGGCTTCTTTATGTACCAGGGCCAAGGCCAGAATTTCGATGCAGGCCCGAGCCAACTCATCATCACCCTGAATCACCTGCAGGAATTTGCCGACCGGATCGACGTGGTCTACTCGCCTCCCGCCATCGATCCGCAGCAAACCGCCGAACGCAAGGAATTGGCGAACACGGAAATCGAGTCCGTCCCGTACCCCGCGCCCCAGGACTACCGCAACGCGCTACCCCTGATGAACGGGGTGATCCAGGACAGCTTGGGCCGCATCCATTTCAACGGGGGCGACACCAACCAGGCCAGCTACACACTGGATGGATTCAATGTCGCCGACCCGGTGACCGGCCGCCTGGAGACGCGGCTCAACATCGATACCCTGCAGACGATGGAGATGGAAAGCAGCCGTTTTTCCGCCGAGAACGGCCGCGGGTCCACGGGAGCTTTAGATCTGAAAACCAAGATGGGAGACGACCGTTGGCGTTTCGGCGGCACCAATTTCATTCCGGGCGTCTCCACCGATGGCGGCCTCCACTTCAACAAATGGACGCCCCGGCTCGAATTCTCCGGCCCCATCGCGAAGGGCCGCGCCTGGTTCCACAACGGATTCGACGCCTTCTATAATGTCGACACGGTGAGCGGCCTGCCCAACGGCCAGAATCGCACCAGCGGCCTGACTACGAGCGACCTCTCCCGGTTCCAGGTCAACCTGACGCACGCCAACAGTCTGACCGGCAGCTTCCTCTATAATCTGGCCGACACCTCGCGCTTCGGTCTGAGCATCCTGAACCCGGTGGAAACCACCACGAATATCCGCCAGGCCACTTACATGAGCACGCTTCGCGATCAGCACTACTTCGCCAGCGGAACTCTGCTCGATGTGGGAGTGGCCGATACCCGCACGCTGCTGCGCAACCCTTCCTTGGGCAACCAGCTTTACGAAATGACACCATACGGCAACCGCGGCAACTATTTCGCCACGGTGAACCGGCATTCCTACCGGCAGCAGGCGATCGCCAACCTGTTTCTGCGCACGCTGCACTTTCACGGCTCCCACCGTCTGAAGTTCGGCACGGATTTCGAGCGCGAGGCCTTTCACCAAGAAACGCTCCGCCACGATTACGAGGTGTTGCGCGCCGACAACTCCGTGGCCCGGTACGTCACCTTCCAGGGCCTCCCGTTTCAGGCGCGAAAGAACTTCGAATCGGCGCAGTACGTTCAGGACCATTGGACGCCGCGCGACGGGTTGGCGGTGGACGCGGGCGTGCGCATGGAGTGGAACGAGATCGTGCGCGATGTGGAGGCGGCGCCCAGAGTTTCGGTGGCATGGGCCCCGCACGGACTGCCCGACACCAAGTTCTCCGCGGGCTGGGGGATCTACTACGACGCAATCAGTCTTGGCACCATCGCGCAGCAGGAGCAGGTGAGCCTGTCCACTTTTTTCCTGCCGGGCGGAATCGTACAGGGCCCCGTATCCACGTCCTTCCAAGTGAACGAACAGGCACTTAAGGCGCCGTACCACCAAATGGCGAGCGTGGGAATGGAGCGCAAACTGCCATCCGAGTTCTACGTGCGCGCCGGCTACACCTGGCGCTATGGTCCGCGCGGTTTTGTGTTCGATACTACGGCGCCGGAATTGGGGCCTTCGGTGTTTAACGGTGCCGTCTACCAGTTGGTGAACCGCCGCCACGACCGGTATGACGCCGTGGACTTCACGGTGCGGCGCACGTTTGCGGGACAATTCGAGTGGTTCGCCGGTTATACGAGGTCCAGCACACGGTCGAATTCGGCTGTGGACTACAGCATCGAGAACCCAGTCTTCGCTCCGCAGATGCCCGGCCCGTTTTCCTGGGACACGCCGAATCGTTTCCACATGTGGGGTTGGGTCCCACTTCCCAAGCGACTTCTGCCGGCCAGTTTCCTGTGGATCATACGCAACACCACCGCCGCATACCTGCTGGAATACCGGACGGGTTTCCCCTTCAACGTGGTGAGTGAGGAGGGCTTCCTGGTGGGCCGCCCGGATGGCACCCGATACCCCGATTACTTCAATATCAACCTGCACTTCGAGCGCAAGTTCCGCGCCTTACATTACCTCTGGGCGTGGCGTTTCGGTTACAACAACCTGACAGGCAGCCTCAATCCTAACGTAGTCAACAACGTCCAGGGAACCCCCCAATTCCTGACGTACGGAAGAGGACAGGCGCGTGCCTTTAGCGTGCGGTTGCGTCTTTTGGGCCGTAAATAAGCTCCCACTGGAGCGCCAATTGCGGAGAGAATAGGGGATGGAGGATGAGTTATGAAAAGCACGCGAATGCTCGCTATTTTGATGGTTTCCGCCGCGGCGGCGCAGGCTGCCGAAAGCGCCGCGAACCGCTTGACGGAGGCAGCGGAGGTGTTTTCCGAGATCATGGCGACGCCGGACAAGGGAATTCCCCAAGACCTGCTGGAGAAGGCGCAGTGCGCGGTCATCGTGCCTGGCTTGAAGAAGGGCGCATTTCTGGTTGGTGGGGAGTTTGGCAAGGGTTTTGTGGAATGCCGGAAGTCCAGCGGAACCGGTTGGGGCGCGCCGGCGGCGGTGCGCGTGGAAGGCGGCAGTGTCGGGTTTCAAATCGGCGGATCTTCCACAGACGTGATCATGCTGGTGATGAACAAACGCGGCATGGACAGGCTGATGACCAACAAGTTCACGCTGGGCGCGGATGCTTCCGTGGCGGCGGGACCGGTAGGCCGAACCGCCGACGCCAAAACCGACGCCTACATGACGGCCGAGATCCTGGCCTGGTCGCGCTCCAAGGGCTTGTTCGCCGGGATTTCACTAAGCGGCGCCACGCTGCGGAACGACCTGGACGGGAACAAGGAATTGTACGGCAGCCGCCTGACCAACAAGGAAGTGCTCGGTGGCGACAGGGCAGCGCCAGAGGCAGCCCACAAGCTGATTGCGGAGTTGGACAAGTACTCGATGCGCAAGGAGAATTAGCGACGAATGGGGTAGCGAACCGGCGTACGTGCGGCTACATATCCGAGGTAAGAGCTGTGTGCGTTAGGAGCGCCACCACGGGTCCGTGCGCAAGCTAAAACATGCGGTACCCATCGCGCTTAAAACGAATACTTCAATCCGAGTTGGATCTGACGCATGCCGATAGACGTGCCGCTGATTACGCCGTACCCCTGGTGAGCGGCCGTACCCGGTTGGCCGGCGAATACCGAACCCGATAGAATGTTGAGATTCGGCGCGCCCCATGACGGGTGGTTCAGGACGTTAAACGCTTCAAAGCGGAATTGCAGCTCGTGACGCTCGTTGTACGGCATCCGGAACTGCTTGTGCAACTCGCCGTCCAACGCAAAGATGCCCGGGGTCTCGATGGTATTCCGGCCGACGTTGCCGAAATTTCCGGGCGGGGCCTCGACGAATGCCGCTGGATTGAGCCATCGGGAGGGTGTCGGATTGCTCAAGTAAGGACTGACGCCGGTGGAGTTGGGGCGGTCGTAGCCGCCGTCGGAGGTGCTCGCGTTATCGACGCCGCCGATGGAAAGGGTCGCCGGCAGGCCGGTTTGCAGCGTGAGAATACCACCGGACTGCCAGCCGCCGACGATGGCGTTCGCCACCGCATTGTTTATGTTCAGCCTTTTGCCCTTGCCCACCGGCAGGTCGTAAAGGACGGAGGTCACGAAGCGGCTGCGCACGTCAAACGAAGAAAGTCCCCGTTCGCACCGGATGCAGTCGCTGTTTTGTGGGAACAAGGTGTCATAGCCTTGCACGCGAATGCCACTGGTATCGTCAATCGACTTCGACCAGGTGAAGGAACCGATCACACTAAGACCTTGGCTGAAGCGCCGGGTTGCTTTCACGCTGAGCGAATTGTAATTGGCATTCCCACCATCGGCGACTAACTGGATGACTCCGTAGTTGGCGAACGGAAGCCGCGAGGTCGCGCTGCCCACGGTTCCGGGAATTCCCTGGTTGGCATCCTGGAAGCCGTAGAGGTGATGGCTTTCGCCTCCCAGATAGCCGGCTTCCAGCAGCCAGTTGCCGCCAAACTGGCGCTGCACGTTGAACAGGAACTGCATCGTGTAGGACGTCTTATGCGAGAAGTCGTCGACATAGGCATAGGGAGGCGGGATCTGGGCCACCGCGCCGCCGCCTCCGCCGGGCACCGAGTTACTATAGAAGAGGCTGGGTGTGCCGAGGTTCGAGGTGAGGGTGACCCGGGCAGCGATATTGCGCGACATGTCGAACACGGCGTTGCCAATATCCTGGTTGTAGAAGATGCCAAAGCCCGTCCGGATCACGAGCTTCGCGTCGGGCGAGTAAGAAATACCGATGCGGGGCGCGAAATTCTTGTAAGCCGTCTGCATGAGCTGGGCCGGCATGGCGCCGTTACTGCACACCGCGTTGGTTTTGGTCCAATGGATGCTAAGGCCGGCATACGGATCCGTGCAGTTACCCTCCCGAACGAAGTAGGGATAGTCGGACACCGGGGCGTTCGAGAAGAAATCGAGGTGCGGAATGGCCACGGTGAAATCGTTATTAAGCAGATCGGTCCACGGCGGAGTCAATTCGTAGCGCAAACCCAGCGATAGAGTCAGTTTCGGCGTGATCTTCCACGTATCGTCGGCGAAAGCGGCCCAGGTATTGCGCTGGAAATTCGCGGTGGCGATGGCCACTGCGACGGTCGATTGGTAGAGATCGCCCAGCAGGAACTCGGCGAACGCATCGCCGCCGGTATTGGTGGAACTCTGCGTCGCATTCGGCTGGAACACGAAATTACCGCGAGAGAACTGATTGCCAACCTGGTCGTAATTCTGACGGTTGTATTCGAAGCCAAAACGAAAAGTGTGTTTGCCGTGAATCCAGGACAGGTTATCGACCACCTGTAGGGTGTTATTGTTGTTGGCGTAGGGACCATCGGTATTGTCGCCGAAGCCGCTGAAGCCGTCTCCGTTCAGCGTGATCGCCGGGACTCCCCAGGTCACTGGCATGCCGGCTTGCAAACCAGGGATGCCTAGCGGGGTTACCGAATCGGTGGAGAACGCAGAGTAAGTTCCGGTGGAGTTGAAGAACCGCGAGTAACCGAAACGCGCTTCATTCACAAGGTTGGGAGTAAACGTGCGCGTGTTCGTTCCCAGATATTGCTCGTAATTGGTAAGAATTTTGCTTCCTGTGATGCTCAGGCCCTGCGACGCCTGGTTCTCGTCGCCCCAGCTATAGCGGCCCGTCCATTGCGACCTCGACGATTCCACAAAGTCCATGCGCAGAGTAAAGGCATCGCGGTTATTCGGGGAAGCATTGAATTGGGTGTAGTTTCTCTGCAGTCCCGGCAGGTTGGAAGCGTTATAGTACTTCAAGAACTTTTGCGAGATCGGATCGATCCGGCTGGTGGGAATTACATTGCCCGCGAACGGGGTCTTCGCGGCTCCGCCGGCCGCCGTGTTTGGGTCGTAGATCACAGTCCCCAAGCCGCTGAAGTCGCCGGCGAACATGGCGGCGGTCGGAACCGTGTAAACAGCCTGGCTATTCGCGCGTTGCGTTTTCCATTCGTCGTTGGCCATGAAGAAGAGCCGGTTTCGTCCATTAAAGAGCTTGGGAATTCGCACCGGCCCGTCGAGCACGAAGCCGTAATCGTTCCACTTGAACGGCGATTTCGCCGGGTGGCTGGTGCTGAACGAGTAGGGCACCGCGTCAAACACGTCGTTACGTACGAAGTCGAACAACGCTCCGTGGTAGGAATTGCCGCCGGACTTGGTGAGCACGTTGATTTGAGTCGCCTCGTGGCCGAACTCAGCCGGATAGATGCCCGTCTGTACCTTGAACTCCTGAATGGCGTCGATCGAGGGAAGCACGATGTAGGAAAGGAAGTTCGGGTCCGTGTTGTTCACGCCATCGAGCGTGAAGTAGTCGAACATGATGCGCTGGCCGGCCGCGGAGATGGACTGGGCGGCGCGGTCGCCGCCCTGCCGCGAACCCGCCTGTCCGGAGGCCGGCGAGAGGGTGTCGACGTTGGAGGCTAGCGCCACCAGGTTCAGGTACGAGCGCCCGTTGAGGGGCAACTCCGAGACGGCCCGGTTCTCGATCACGGTTCCGACCGACGAGTTTTCCGACTGCAACAAATCCGCCAAGGCTTGCACCTCGACGGACTCCGAAACCTGGCCGACCTGCAGGTCAATATCGAGACGTACTGTTTGCTGCACCTGAACTTCGACGTTATCACTGGCCGCCGACTTGAAACCGGGGTGCTCGGTCTTGAGATTGTAAAAGCCTGGGGGCACCGCGGGGAACGCGTAATCGCCTGAGGTCGTGCTGACGGTGGAGCGCACCCCGTTGGTGCTGACGTTGGTCAGAGTGATGGTTGCGCCGGGCACCCCCGCCCCGCTGGGGTCGGCCACCCTTCCCGTGATTTCACCGAGCGTCTGACCGGACAGGGGCGTGGCGCACAAAGCCATCAGCCCGCAAAGTGCAAGTGTTAACCGCTTCACGACGGGTTCCCTCCACAACAGAAGAAATAGACTGGGGCGCAGTATATCAACTCCGGCAGGAGGGCGCAAATTCAGCACGGCTGCACGGCGCGGAGCGAATCGCGATGAGCCAAGAGGAACGAGAATGGTTGGAGTGGTTGAAGCGCGTAGAGGATGGTGTGATCACGCAGCCGCTCGGGAAGCACTCACGGGTTCTGCGTCAAAGGGGAGCTTTCGCCGATTGCTTGGTAGCCAACCCCGTCGCCTCGGCTTGGGGCAACCTCGCCAGGCGCGACCCCAGCGAAGCTGTGCGAATATATCATGAGGGCTACCGTTTGGGCCCCTACACCGGAACTTTCGGCTTGGCTGGGAACCGGAACTTTCTATTTGGCTCCGACAGCATGCCGGGGGATGTTCTGTGGCACTTTGCGTCACGCCATGAAAATCGCGGCCCCATTGCTGCTCGCGGCGGTTTCGATGCACGTGGTGCGCGCCGCCAAGACGCTCGACGTGTATGACGTTGACGTCGAAGGCGGGAAGTGCGTGCTGATCGTTTCGCCTTCCGGCGAATCGATGCTGTTCGATGTGGGCTGGCCCGGTTTCAACGGCCGCGATACCGACCGCATCCTCACGGCGCTAAAGGCCGCCGGCATCAAACAGATCGACTACCTGGTGATCTCGCATTACGATATCGATCACCTGGGTGATGTTCCGCTGCTGCTTTCGAAGTTCCCGGCGAAACACATCGTGGACCACGGCCCTATGGAGGCCAACAAGCCGCCGTCCGCTCAGTACAATGCCTACGCCGCGGTGCGCGACACCGTGGACCACATCACGGTGACGCCCGGCGACCGCATTCCCATCAAGGGCGTTGAGGTGCTGGTAGTGACCGCGGCCGGGAAGCGCATCGCGAAACCGCTGAAGGGCGCCGGCGCGCCCAACCCAATTTGCGCGACCACCAAGCCTGAGCCCGCGCGCCCGTCGGACATCGAAGACAACATGTCCGTCGGCCTGCTGTTCACGCTGGGCAAGTTCCGGATGCTCGACTTTGCCGACCTGGAATCGGCTTACGACTACCAGTTGATGTGCCCGAACAATCCGATCGGCAGCGTGGACGTGTATCAGGTGAGCATCCACGGCCAGGACAAAGGCGTGTCGCCGGTGCTGGCGCAAGCCCTTCATGCGCGCGTCGCCCTGATGGGCAACGGCCCGCGCAAAGGCGGCGCGCCGCAGACGTGGGAGACGCTGCGCGGAGCCCAGGGCCTGGAGGATATCTGGCAGGTGCACTACTCGGTTGCGGGCGGCAAGGAGCACAATCCGCCCGACAGCTACCTCGCCAACCCCGAGGGCGCGGACGAGGCCTTCTGGGTCAAGCTATCCGCGCGGCCGAACGGCACGTTCACAGTGACCAACAGCCGCAACGGATTCAGCAAGACGTATAAGCGGTAGCCGGTGCTGTCGGGAACGCTTACTCGGGCCTCGGCAACTCCCGGCGCGGCAGCATCTCTTTACGCGTGGCGGTCTGATACACCAGGGTCGCGATCACGGCGGAGGCCTGCATCAGGTCCTCGGGGACGGCGTGATCCCAGGTATCCATGTCGGAGTGGTGCGTGATGGTGCCGTAGTCCAGCGGATCCTGGATGAATTGGAAGCCCGGCAGGCCAACGGCTGCGAAGCTCAGGTGATCGGTGCCGCCGGTGTTGCGGATCGAAACCGTGGTCACGCCCATGTCGCGGAACGGCGCGAGCCACGCCTCGAAGATCGGCCGCATGGCTTCATGGCCCTGTAAATACACGCCGCGGATTTTGCCGCTGCCGTTGTCCAGGTTGAAATAGCCGGACAGTTTGCCGTGTTCGGAAGTGACCTGCATGGTTTTGGGATCGGCAAAATGCTCTTTCACGTAGGCGCGCGAGCCGAATAAGCCCTCTTCTTCGCCGCCCCACAGACCGATGCGGACCGTGCGGTCGAGCTTCAGGTTGAGTGCTTTCAGAATGCGCACCACCTCGATCATCACGGCGCTGCCGGCGCCGTTATCGGTGGCGCCGGTGCCGGAATGCCAGGAGTCGAAGTGAGCGCCCACCATCACGAGTTCCTCTCTTTTGTCGCCGCCGGGGATCTCGCCGACGATGTTGAGCCCATCCACATCGCGGTCCGACGTGGCAGCCTTCAAATTCAAGCGGACACGCGCCGGGCTCTTCTTGTCTACCAACCGCGCGATCCGGTTGTACTGTTCGGCGGTCACTACAAACGTGGGCGGCGCGGGCGTGGCGGCTGCCTTGAAGCCGCCAGCGGCCTCGCTGAAGAGCATGCCTTCGTGGGCACGCTCGTCTTCCAGGAGCACGCCGGCGACGCCCTCCTTGGCGAAGAACTCGCCGCGCTCGGCCACGGCTTGGTC
>Ga0209067_10001327_pt1 | contig 15303 bp, 10 predicted proteins | sample ColStrG_CSR_2013_FD_187199 | JGI IMG/M metagenome (GOLD analysis project Ga0209067, IMG submission 187199) | Freshwater sediment microbial communities in response to fracking from Pennsylvania, USA - Cold Stream Run_MetaG_CSR_2013 (SPAdes)... | ecosystem: Environmental > Aquatic > Freshwater >...
GAAATGGACCACCAGGCGACGCACAGGCCGTATCCCAGTCGTGTGCCCAACCGGTCGATCAGCGGGCCCGAAATGCCGTTCATGATGGTGTAGGCCAGCAGAAATGCCGAGACCACGTGCCCGTAGTCCACGCTGCTCATGTGGAACCGCTCGCGCAGCGCGGGCGCGGCGACCGACAACGTCTGGCGGTCGAGATAGTTGATCGCCGTGGCCCAGAAGGCCAGCGAGATCATTCGCCAGCGCAATGGCGAAGGGATGGCTGAAGATGCCTTCACGCCAGGTGCACCCGCGTGGGCGCAGCGGGGCCAGCGGCGCTCGGTTGGCAGCGCAGTTGAGAACTGGCCGAAAGGAAACCGGCTTGCTTCAGCAGTTCGCGACGGTTGAGGGAGCCCATGACGACAGACCGATTATAGTTCCCCGACGCAATAAGCCGAGAAAAACAGGGGTGGACACCGGTCTGCCTTCGCGGCGACGGACTGGTGCCCCTGGACAGTGCGCTGGGCCGGCATGACGATCCAAGGCTTGCCTTGTCACTTGCCAAATCCCGCCAGTGGGTGGGCCGCGGCATCAACCATTGGGACATGCTCTGTCATCCCACGGTTTACGCACATCTCAGGGACTGGTTCGTTCCGGCCCTACGCCGCCGTTCGACGGCTGGCGAAGCGATCCGGATCCATCCGGGCGCGGGGCCCCGTGCGCCAGCCGTTCTGGCCGTCACCGGACATCACACCACCCCGACATCGCAGTTGGCTGTTCCGAGGGATGCGCTGACCAAAGCATTGACAGGCAAGATGAGCCGTGAAATAGTTGTGTAAGCAAGTGAGTCCCTGACCGGGATAATTAGACCCGGAACACGGGGTTGAGCCCGCAACACGGGGCTTATGGGACCCGAGAGGAGCGAAAGCGCATGGCGCAGCCGTCCACTGCTAGGGAGGTTCTATGTCGCCCGCCGGCGAACCGTCTCCCCGGCCATGTGCCGCACTCCTGCACGAGCCGTACGCTGCCGGCAGCCGGGTGGGGAACCGGCTTTACAGTCGCAGCCGAATGGCGCAGCAATCGGGTGGCGCCGGACCAGGCGATTGCCACCTATTTCACCTCTCCTTGGTTGAGGGATCCATATGCGAACCTTACGACTAGTAATTGGATTGCTGGGAGCGGCACTTGGCATCGCGTCCGCCCAGACCGGTGGGGAAATCACCGGTGAAGTTAGAGATCCGAGCGGCGCGTTAGTTCCAAACGCGTCGGTGACGGTCACCAACACCGCGACGAATGTGGCGCGGTTGACGACCACCAATACCGCGGGAATCTACAGTTTCCCCGGATTGACGCCCGGGATGTACAACGTGAAGGTCGTCGTAGCAGGCTTCGCCACCGTCGTGAGGACGAACATCGAGCTCCAGGTGCAGCAGACGGCGCGCGTCGATTTCGCCCTGGCCGTGGGACAAGCCACCGAGACCATCCAGGTCTCGGCCAACGCGGCGTTGCTGGCCACCGAAAACGCCACGGTCGGCACGGTGATCGAGGAACAGCGCATCATGGACCTGCCGTTGAACGGCCGCAGTTACTTCAGCCTGGTGGCGCTGAGTCCCGGCGTGACTACCGGGTTTGTTCCCGCCGCGCAGGCGGCCGGCCGCCTGGGCGGCTCGCGCGGCTCCCTCACCATCGCCGTCACGGGCGGGCGCTCGACGTGGGAGAACTACACCCTGGACGGCGTCACCAACACCGACATCGACTTCAACACGTACATCCTACAGCCGTCGGTTGATGCGCTCCAGGAATTCAAGGTGCAGTCTGGGATCTATCCCGCGGAGTTCGGCCGGGAACTGGGACAGGTCAACGCCGCCACCAAGCCCGGCACCAATGAATACCACGGAGCCGCCTGGGAGTTCCTGCGCAACGACAAGCTCGACGCCGTGCCATACGACTTCGCCTCGGCCACCCGCGGCCCGACCAATCCCCCTCCTGTGAAGGCGCCCTACAAACAGAATCAATACGGCTACACGCTGGGTGGGCCGGTTCGGATCCCGAAAATATTTAACGGAAAGAACCGGTTGTTCTTCATGTCGAACTTCGAGGAATTCAACTCCCGGCAGACCAGTCCCGCGATTATTACAACGCTGCCGCAGGCGATGCGCAACGGAGACTTTTCCTCCCTCCTCTCATCCGGGTACGTACTTTATGACCCGAACTCGCGCAGCCTGGGGACCTCCACGGTTGCCGCCCAACAGCTAGCCAGCGTCGTTGCGACCCAGGCTCCATTCCCTGGCAACATCATTCCCGCCAACCGCATCAGCGCGGGCTCCAACCTTCTGCTCACCAAGTGGGATCCACTGCCGAATCTGCCCCAGACGACGGCCGGGCTGCCTTACCATAATTATCAATACGGCTTGAACATTCCGCTCGACAAGGACACTCTCACCACGCGCATCGATTTCAACGAGAGCTCCAAATCGCAGTGGTTCGGCCGATACAGTTGGAACGACGAATCCACCATCTTGAACACCGGCCAGATCACCGACGACGGAGAAACTCTGTACACCCGGGCCAGCCAGTGGGTGTTTTCCAATATCCGGACCCTTTCCCCCACCAAGGTGAACGAGGCGCGATTCGGCTACAACTCGCTGTTCAACAATATCACCCAGCAGTTGGCGGGTAAAGAGAACGTGAACCAGGAGCTCGGCATGCCGGTGGTACCCACCGATCCGAATTCCTTTGGCATACCCAATATCAATTTTCTCAATGGCAATTTGGCCACGTTCGGCAACCCGACCAGCAGCCCCTTCCAGATCAACGACAAGTATTTCGAGTTCGTGGACAACTTCTCCTGGGTTATCGGGAAGCACTCGCTGCGCTTTGGCGGGGAATACCGGTATAACCAGTTTCCCCAACTCGGAAACGAATTCCCCCGCGGCCAGTTTTATTTCGATGGCCGGTACACCAACATGGTGACGGCCTCAGGCGGGGGAACCGGCGGCTTCTCGGGCGCGGATATGCTGCTGGGCGATCCGTATGAGGCCATTGTCGCCGTCTCGCTGGCTCGGGCCGATTTCCGCTCCAGCGAATGGGCGACCTATATCGACGACACCTGGCGGTTACACCCTCACCTGACCCTAAGCTTGGGTCTCCGGTGGGAGGTCTCGCAGCCCTTACTGGATGCAGCCGGCCTCCAGCCCAACGTCCAGCTCCAACAACCGCTTCCCAACCAGGCGAACGTGCCGGATCTGAGTAAGCATCCGGTTTTCGTCCGCACGGGCACTAGCGGGAGTTTTTACGACGGCATCAACTTCCGTTACGCACCCTATTGGTCCGCCAATGGAGGAATCGCCGGGTCCCCACCCCTGCAACTCGCCAGGGACGGGCGCATGGGCAGCCGGATGATCAATACCAATTACCACGACTTCGCGCCTCGCATCGGGATCGCCTACAGCCCCTCGGATAAGTGGTCGGTCCGCACCGGCTTCGGCATATTTTACTCGATGGAGAGCAAGAACTCCATCTTCGACCTCGCCCGTGGAATGGGTGGCCGAGCCACCACACTGGCGAGTACGACCTATGTGCCGCCGACGTTTACGTACACGAATTTCCTCAATACGGCGGCGCTGCCGGTCACCATACCGATCGGTCTCACCTGGGGTGCGGCCCAACACTTGCCGGACAGCTCGACCATGCAATTCGTGCTGAACGTCCAGCGCACGCTCGGCAAATCGTCGACCCTGGAGGCTGGTTATAACGGCGCGTTGCACCGCCACCTGGCCTTCCTACTGGATGAGAATCAGGGGATTCTCAACGCAACCTTGCCGGTGGTTCAACGTTTGCCCTATCCGGAATGGGGGGCTTCGGGAATCCAGTATCTGATGGCTGCCGGCAGCGGGAATTACAATGCACTCAGCCTCAAGCTGACCCAGAAGTTCGGGTCAAACCTGAACAGTTTGCTCGCCTATACATGGTCCAAGGGTCTGGACGACACCAGCAACATCCGCGGCACGGTGGGGAGCGACTTCTCGCCCCAGAATGCGCTCTGCCCCACGACGTGCGAATACGGCCCCTCGGATTTCAACATTCCGCAACGCTTCGTCGCTTCCATTCTCTACCTCCTCCCATTTGGCAAAGGCCAGCATTTTCTCAACCATGGTGGGGTCGTAAACCAAGTGGTAGGCGGCTGGCAGATCAGCACCATCACCACGTTGCAAAGCGGCGGTGTGGTGAACACGTCCTCATGGGACTCCGGGGGCACTAATTTCGTTTCGAACGCCACCCGGCTCAACTGCAACGCCGGCGTGAACCCGGTTCTGCCTGGTAACAATCAGAACGGCTGGTATAACCCGGCGGCGTTCTCCAACCCCGTGTCGGGCACGTTTGGCAACTGCGGGCGCAACACCCTGAGGGGGCCGTGGCTGGGGAACGAAGATATCTCGATCGTGAAGTATTTCCGGCTCGCCGAAAAAAGGACGCTGGAATTCCGCACGGAAATGTTCAACGCTCCCAACCATGTGGAATTGACCGAAGGCGGCCAGTTAAGCTGGGGTAACGGATCGAGCCCGAACCCCGCTGCGTCCTTCGGTAGAATTACGGGGACTTCGAACGCCATGCGCCAGATCCAGTTCGCACTCAAGTTGAACTTCTGACCGTTATCAGTCCGGTTGCGGGATGCGGCCCTTGCGCCACATCCCGAGCGATCCGCATGGCACGGAAGGACACGTTTTTGAGCACTAAGGAGAGAATCATGGACGGAACCAGTAGGAGGGCCTTTATAGGCGCGGCCGCGATGACGGCTGCATCCTATCAGCGGATACTCGGGGCCAACGACCGCATCGGTGTCGGCTTCATCGGGTTCGGGCTGATTGGAAAACAGCATGTCGCGGATTTCAAAAAGTTCACGGACGTCGATCTGGTGGGCCTCTGCGATACCTACAAGCCCCGCGTGGACGAGGGCCTGGCATTCATCGGAAACGGCACGGCCAAGGGCTACAGCGATTTCCGGAAGATGCTCGAAAACAAAGACATCCAGGGAGTGGTGGTGGCTACGCCGGACCACTGGCACGCGCTGCTGACGATCATGGGCTGCGCGGCCGGCAAAGACGTCTACTGCGAAAAGCCCATGACGGTCTTCAACGACGAGGGCAAGTGGATGATCCAGGCCGCGCGCAAGTACCAGCGGATCGTCGTCGTGGGCACACAGCGGCGGCACGGAAAAGGCGTGGCCGAAGCGAAGAAGGTGGTAGAGAGCGGCCAACTCGGCAAGATTCACTCCATTCGCATCGCATCGATGCGCAACATTTATCCGGGCTTCGGTAAGACCACGGTGCAGGATCCGCCGTCCGGACTGGATTACGACATGTGGCTCGGGCCGGCGCCCAAGAAACCCTATACGCCGCACCGCTCGCTCTACCATTTCCGCTGGTTCTGGGACTATTCCGGCGGGCAAATGACCAACCTCGGCGCCCATACGCTCGACCAGGTGCTTTGGCTTATGAACGTGAAGGGACCTTCCATGGTTTCCTCTACCGGCGGCCGCTTCGCCCTTGAAGACGACGGCGAGACACCCGATCTGCAGGACGCCCTTTGGGTCTTCCCCGGCTTCACCGTCAATTACGCCATCCGGGAGGCCAATGCCATGCGCGGCGATCCCGCGGCCCGCGGCCAGGTCTACCTCGGGACCAAAGGGAGTCTGGTGCTCAGCGGCGACTATGAGGTGATCCCGGAAAACCGGATCGACCCGGTGAACGACATCCCGCGATTCCAGGGGCATCCAGTCGGCGGTCCCGTATACAGCGATGTCAAGCCCGCGCCGTGGATCGAAGCCTCCAAGGGAGGGGTGGCGTCCGACGCACGCTACGGCACCGGCGGCGAGGACACCATGGCGATGAACGAGCGCAACTGGCTGGACTGCATCCGTAGCCGCAAGCGCCCGTTCTGCGAAGTGGAAGATGGCCACAGGGTGGCCGTCGCTTGCAACCTGGCGAACATGTCGCTGCGGCTCGGGCGCTCCATCCGCTGGGACCCCGAAAAGGAACAGGTGATCGGCGACAAAGAGGCCGCCGCCATGTGCGTGCGCCCCTACCGGGCGCCGTGGGATAGCGTGCTGCGAAGCATCGTCAAGGTGTAGTGGGTGGCCAACTCGGCGCGACCCGTACCCAGGGAGGCTCCAATATCGCCAAGGGGTCGTAGGACCGGTGGAAAGCATCTCGCCTGAATCGATCCCCATCGTCCTGGGGCAGGAAGACGACGGCCGTTGGTGGGCTGATATCGAATCGATGCCCGGAGTGATGGCCTATGGCCCAACTCGCGAGGCAGCGATCTTAGCCGTGCGAGTGCTGGCGCTGCGTGTTGCCGCCGACTGCATCGATCATGGGGAGGACGTCCCGCCACAATTTGGCAAGGTCTTCACCGTCGCATAAGCCGTTGGCCATCGGCGAAGGTGAACAGGCTCTTGGCCACGCTGTGCCGGATCGGACGGACAGTGGCATGGCAGTCTCATTCACAGCCCCGAAGAAGTTGGTCCCGGACTACTCGCACAGATCGCCAAGAAAACTGGGTTACGGCCCGAAGACCTTTAATCGATTGTTTACTCGAGGTCACGTCAGAAGATGGGTCAAAGTCCGAGACGGAGACAACCCGTCCGGGTGGCCCTCCTCAGTTTCCGATATCGCCGTATAACGGCCGGAAGCCGCGTGTGCAGGCGGAAATGCTACGATCATCTCGTATGGAACTCGCGATTCAGATCCAGATCGAAGAACTGCCTGAAGGTCTCTTTCTGGCGACATCCGACGAACTTCCGGGTCTCGTGGCCCAGGGACGGACCGTGGCCGAGGCGCTGGAAATCGCGCGGGATGTCGCTCGCAAACTGATAGAGGCCCGGCGTGAGCGAGATGGGGTACCGAATCTGCCGAGTACGAGCGAACGACGGGATTATACGATAGTGGTTGCGGCCTGATGGGCCGCCTTGCCGGATTCCGGTATCGGGAGATCGCGCGGAAGCTTAAGGCGCTGGGCTTCACATTCGACCGTCAGGCGGCTGGAAGCCACGAGATCTGGTTTCACGCGAGTGCCAATCGGTATACAACCATCCCGAATCATCCCGGCGATATGCCAGAGGGAACGCTACGCGCGATTCTAAAGCAGGCCGGAATTGAACCTGACGTCTTCCTCAAGGCGTGACATCTCTGCCTTCGAGTCCGTTCGTTTAGAGCTCCAGAACCTGATCAGGAGTCATTCTACGATTCTACGCTATCGCCGTTTTTACGCGCTTACCGGGGACCATAAGCGCGTGGGCATGCCGCGATCACCTCGGCAGCCGTAGCTTGTTTGACGTGAGCTTACCCTGCCAACATGTGATCACGTTGGGATTAGGGTAACCGTACAAGGGACAAGCGAGAGGAGGTATGGCAGTGCTGCCAACGTATTTGCAGTCCAACTCTGCCCAAAGCAAGCCGTTTCGGTGAATCAAGGACTCCAGCTCCTTTCGATTCGTAAGGCCACGGGTCCACGCTGCTAGTGGCAGTTCCAGGACGTAGCTGCTGTGGGAGATCATTGGGACGACAAGCGGATCGAATCGACCACGTAGGGGTATTGTTGGGTCATCAAGACTGAAGGTATGCTCCCCATCTGCTGCGGAAATAAGAAGTTTCAACCTATGTCTGGAAACGCGTTCGCCAGAAATAAACGCGAACGGGAGCAACAACGGCTTTTCCCCTACATAATGGGCTGTGACTCGAATCTGAACATCGCCACCGTCATCCGATACCACTGCCAGGGACAGTGTCAACCCATCTATCGTCTGTCCCCCCTCGTTCGTCTGGGCGATCGCGCAGGCCAGGGTGCACACCATCAAAGCCGCGACACGCAATAATCCCTGCATATTTCATTTGACACCGGAAGGATCGGGTGTGACCCAGAATTGGCGGAAATGAAAGGTCTCCGCCGCTTCGCGAGCCGCCACGGGAACGATATGTGGGCTTTCCGGAAATTGGGTGTTTGAAAAGGGTCGACGATTGTCAACTTGACGGAAAATATCAAAAAAACCGGCCAAATCTGATTAGACGAAAAGCCTAGCGTAAGTGACTTTGAGTCAAGCAGCTTGGCCGGTTTTTTTCAAATGAGTTATCACCGCGCGGGCATCATGATTGGCCGATTATGCCCGAGCTCGGCATAAACGGCCTTATGCCGAGTGCCGGATTATGCCGAGTTGATCAGTTGATCCGTGAAAGTGCACCGGGCACGCATCAGGTGAGAATTGAACTCGGCACAATCAGTGAGCGGAGGGAATGCCTGAACTGCGTCGCCTCCTTTGAACGATGCCTGGCTTATCGGCGTTGATCTGCGTTCATCGGCGGCCAACATCTGGGACAGAGCCCAGAGGTCTCCCCCGAACCACAAAAACGAATCGAAATGGGCCGCCGATGAACGCAGATCAACGCCGATTCTGGGTGAACCCCTTTCGTGAGACACGAAGGAAATACGCAGTGATTATGCCGAGAAGTTCCAATCAGAACAATGCCCTCCCCTGCTCTCTACGGTGCCTGGGTCAATCACCCCCAAAGTACTCGGCATAATCCGGCACTCGGCATAAGGCCGGATAAGTCGCCATCGCGGACTTTGGCTTGGCGGTGTTCCCGAGTCCGCGTTTCTGAGCAATAGATCCTGCCTGGTCGTGGCGTTTTACGGGCGTCCGCTCGAGACAGTTTACGGCATGCTTCGAGACCGGCCCATCACGTCGTCCGACCCCATTTCGCGCCGGCTCAAACTTCAGTCACAAGAAGACGGAATCTATTGATCGTTCATAAGTTTTAGTTCCAAATCAACAGGTTACAAGCCAACCCGTCTCGGCACAGGCCGCAGCCAACATGCTGCCTGGCGCTCCGCCGGAATGCACTCGGACGGAAAAAGCCATCCCGTAGCCGTGGAACAAAAAGCACCGCCAAGTCCCGCCTCTGGGAAGTTGCAACCAAACAGCGTTGCACAAGCTGACGCACGCGCTACCAGCATATAATCGAGTTTCCTCATGTTGACCCTGGAAAAATTCTCCCTTGGGGTGGGCGACCGCTTCGCTCACCAGGCGGCGGCTCAGTTGCGCGCCTGCATGATGGCCGCCGAGCGCAGCGCTACCGTAATTCCGGTCTGGAACAAGTCAAACCGCGAGCACGGCATCGTGGGCTCCGAACCGTCGAGCGTACGCGCCGCCGCCGATGCCGCCGTCCGCAGCCTGGGCTGGGCCCTCCCCTACTACGTGGATGCCGATCACATCAACCTGAGCACGGTGGACCGCTTCCTCGGGGCCAGCGATTTCTACACGCTGGATGTGGCCGCAGCCATCGGCCAGCCCGCCGCTTCCGCCGATGTGGAGGCGTTTCTCGATCAGCATCCGGAACTGATCGGCACGGTCCGCATTCCGGGAATCGACGAGCCGTTCGCGACCACCCGCGATGCCATCCGCGCCGTTGCCGGCAAGTACCTGTTTGCCGTTCAGCAGGCCGGCGCCATCTACCGCCACATCGGGAACCGGCGCGGCGAAGGCACCTTCGTGACCGAGGTCTCGATGGACGAGACCGACGCGCCGCAGACGCCTCCGGAATTGCTGGTCATCCTGGCGGCAATCGCCGGCACTGGCATTCCCATCCAGACCATCGCGCCGAAATTCACCGGCCGGTTCAACAAGGGCGTGGATTACGTTGGTGACGTGGCGCAGTTCGAAAAAGAGTTCGCCGAAGACCTGGCCGTCATCGCGTTTGCCACCGGTCAATACGGACTACCCGCCAACCTCAAGCTCAGCGTCCATTCCGGCAGTGACAAGTTCTCCATCTACCCAGCCATCCGGCGGGCGCTGAGGAAGTCTGGCGCCGGTGTCCACGTCAAGACCGCGGGCACCACCTGGCTGGAGGAACTCATCGGCATGGCCGAGGCCGGAGGCGACGGGCTGGCGCTCGCCAAAGAGGTTTACGCCAAGGCCTTCGCCAATCGCGACGCACTATGCGAGCCGTATGCGGCGGTCATCGATATCCGGCCCGAAAAGTTGCCGGCGCCCGAAGAGGTGGAGAGCTGGACCGCCAGCCAATACACGTCGGCCCTGCGGCACGACCAGTCCAATCCGGGCTTCAATCCGGATCTGCGCCAGTTGTTGCACGTCGGCTTCAAAGTGGCGGCCAAGATGGGCACGCGGTATCTGGAAATGCTCGACCGCTGCGAGGCTTCGATTTCGCGCAATGTCACCGGGAATCTGTTTGACCGGCACATCCGCCCGCTGTTTTTGTAGTACGGGTCTCCTGGCCTGTGTGGGTTTTGGTGGTATCTTGAAAATCCCGGAGGCCCTCATGCGCTCACTCGCATTCCTCACGCTACTAGTTACACCTGCCTGGAGGCCCGTGCTGCTGGCGCAGCCGGAACCGCGCTACGAAGTCGCCGCCACCCCGAACGTCATGGTGGCCATGCGCGACGGCGTGAAACTCGCCACCGATATCTACCGCCCCGCCCGCAACGGCGCACCCGTCGAAGGCAAGTTTCCGGTCGTCCTGGAGCGCACTCCCTACAACAAGGATGCCGGCGCCCGGTCAGCCGCCTACCTGGTATCGCGCGGGTACGCCGTGGTCCTGCAGGACGTCCGCGGCCGCTACCAGTCGGAAGGCCGCTGGGTCCCCATCCGCGACGACCCCAACGACGGCTTCGACACGGCCCAGTGGATCGGCGCGCAGCCCTGGTCGGACGGCAACATCGGCACCATGGGATCGTCCTACGACGGCGCCACCCAGCACGCCCTCGCCATTGCCAATGCCCCCTACGTGAAGGCCATGATTCCCCGCAACGCCATGTCGGATTTCGGCTGGTACGGGGTCCGCCACAACGGCGCTTTCGAGCTGCGCTGGCTCAACTGGGTGCTCACGCTGGGCAACGCCGCCGGAACCGTCAACGCCATGCCCGCCGCGTTGCGCGCCGCCGCCGATCCGTTGTCGGCAACCGCTTTGGCGGAGATGGGAAACCGCGTCCGCGAGTACGTGCGCAGCCTCCCGCTGCGTGCCGGCACTACCCCGTTGAAGTTCGCGCCCGACTATGAAGCCTGGCTCGTCGAAGCCATGGGCCACGGCGACTACGACGGCTTCTGGAAAAACCACGGCTCCAGCGTGGTGGACCACCTGGCCGAGTACAAGGACATTCCCGCCTATCACACCACCGGCTGGTACGATTCGTGGGGCACCCAGGTGGCGAACCTGAATTTCGTGGAACTGCGCAAAGCCAAAAAGAGCCTGCAGCGCCTGATCGTGGGGCCTTGGATTCACAGCTCCGAAACCAGCAGCCACGCCGGCGAAGCCCAGTTCACTGAGGACGCCGCGCTCGACCTCCAGGCCTTTCAGCTCCGCTGGTTCGATCACTGGCTGAAGGGCATCGACAACGGCGTCGATCGGGAACCGCCGGTACGCATCTACGTGATGGGCGGCGGCGACGCCCACAAGACGCCCGAGGGCCGCATCTTCGTTGGCGGTCACTGGCGCGACGAGCGAGAATGGCCGCTGGCCCGCACCGCGCCCACGCCCTACTATCTGCACGCTGGTGGCGTTCTCTCGCCCGAAAAGCCCGCCGCCGAGCACTCCACCACCTACCTCTTTGATCCCCGAAACCCGGTGCCCACACTGGGCGGCAACGTCTCCTCGCAAGGCACACTGATGTTCCAAGGCGCTGCCGACCAGCGTTGCCGCCCCGACTTTTGGCTCTGCTCCGATTCCAAGCCGCTTTCCGCCCGCAACGACATCCTGGTGTTTCAGACCCCGCCGCTGGACGCCGCCATGGAAGTCACCGGCCGCCTCATCGTCAAACTGTGGGCCGCTTCCAACTCACCGGACACGGACTTCACCGCCAAACTGATCGATGTCTACCCGCCCAATGCCGATTTCCCGGCTGGCGTGGATCTCAATATCGCCGACAGCATCGTGCGCGCGCGCTACCACGGCGGCCTTGGCAAGGCCGAGTTGCTCAAGCCCGGCCAGCCCTACGAGTTCACCATCGAAATGTACCCCACGTCGCTGGTCTTCCAGAAGGGCCACCGCATCCGCCTCGATATTTCGAGCAGCAACTTCCCCCGGTTCGACATCAACCCCAATACCGGCGAGCCGCTCAATGACAACCGGCGCTGGCAGATTGCGGAGAATACGGTTTTCACGGATGCGGCGCACACTTCGCAGATTGTGTTGCCGGTCATCCGCTAAGTAGCACGGGTGGTCACAGAATGCACCCCCAGCCGCTTCCGCGCCTCCATCCAGGCCGTAAAAATTCCGGGATTCTCCAGCCAGACCAGCATCCAATCCACCATCTCTTTCTTCTCCGCCTTCTTTTCCGGTGGAGTCTTGGCGGCGTACGCGATCCGCCGGGCTCGGTCCTTCGCGCTGATGACCTGGCGGCGGCAGTAACGGGCGCGCTGGCGGTCGCCGGAAGCTGTGGCATCGGCGTACACCTGCAACATTTCGTTCAGCGATTGCTCCAGCTCCTCGAAGGTATGTTGGCGGATTCCAGCGAAGGGTTGATCGAAGGGCAGGCCCGTGCCGCGCAGTAACTCGCGCAGGTAGCTTTCCGATACCGGCGCCAGGTGCTGCAACAGCTCAGTCCACACCGTTTCGGTGATTCGGGCCACGGGCTGCGCGGCCAGGTAGTCGCGCAAGCGCTGCTTCACTGTATTGCCAGACATCTGCCCTCAGAGGTGGCGCACGCTTTAGCTTGCGCTGCGGCCGGGCGCAAGCTAAAGCATGCGGTACCCAGTTTATCGGTTCGCACGGCGGTACTTTTCCACGGCGTTTTCGTGGGCGGCGATGGTGCTGGAAAACTCGTGCGAGCCTGAACCATCGGGCCGCGCCACAAAATACAGCGAGTCTGAACGCTCCGCCGCGTCCACCGCGCGCACGGCCGCCAGGCCCGGGTTCGCGATCGGTCCCGGAGGCAGACCCACGTGGCGGTACGTGTTGTACGGGTTGCCGTTATCCAGATCCGAGCGGTGGATGACGCCCCGGTACCGGCCTTCCAGTTGCGCCGCGTAGATCGTAGTGGGGTCGCAATCGAGCTTCATGCCGATGCGCAGGCGGTTTTCAAAAACGGCCGCGATCTTCGGCCGCTCGGCAGGCAACTTGCTTTCCTTTTCCACTAGCGACGCCATGGTGATGGTGCGGTGTACGTCTTCGTTGCGCCCCAGGCTTCGCCAGGCTTCGCGGAACTTGCCGGTCATGATGCGGCAGAGGTCTTCGGGCGTGGTGTGGCGGCGAAGTTTGTACGTATCCGGAAACAGGTAGCCTTCGAGCGTGGGAGCTTGCGGGTCCAAGTCGCGGATCAGGTGCGGGTCGCGCGCGGCGGCCAGAAACTGGCTTGCCTGGAAGAGGCCCAGTTGCTCGGTGGCAGCCGCGATGTCGAACATATTCTTGCCTTCCGGTACCACCAGTTCGTAAAAGAAGATGTCTCCCCGGGCGATTCGGCTCACCACTTCGAACGGAGTGGCCGGATGATTGAACCGGTATTCGCCGGCCTGCAGGACCCGGCGCTGTGAAACCAGCCGGGCGAGGAGGAAATCGCCGCGGCCGCGGATGACTCCCGCCTGCACCAGCAGATCGGCCATGGCCGAAGTGCTCGTGCCGTGCGGAAGATCGACGAAAGTCTCGCCCGCAAAGCCCTGGTACGGGGTGGCCAGACGGTAGGCGGCGAAACCGCCAATAGCGAGCGCCGCCAGGATCGAGACGCGAACCGCCTTCACGCGTCCTCCCCATCCGCGCCCAGGTTCCCGCGGTGGGCGGAATCCAGGTAGCTTTGCAGCAGTATCACTGCCGAAAGGCGGTCGATCGCCGCTGCCCGCTTTTCGATGCTGATGCCGCTTTCGCGCAGCACACGGCCGGCTTCCACCGTGGTCAGCCGCTCGTCCCAGAGTTGGATCGGCAGACCGGTGCGCCGTTCCAGGGTCTCGGCGAATTCGCGGACCCAGCCAGATTGGCGTCCCTCGGCGCCGCCCATGTTGATGGGGTTGCCCAGCAGGATCATGCCGACTTCGCGCTCCTTCACGATCTGGTCGAGCGCGTCCAGGTCGGCGCGTTTTCTTCCGCGCACCAGGTTTGGCAGCCCCTGGGCGGTGATTCCGAGGGGATCGCTGATCGCCAGACCGATGCGTCGTTTACCCAGATCCAAGGCGAGAATGCGAGGCCGCAGGCGCGTCAATTCATTTCATTATAGACGCGGCGGCATGATACATTCGAGACAAGGGTCGTCTTTGCTCCGTGGCGCTGATCACCAAGCCTCACGCTATCACCAGCCAGGCCGTGCGGGACGCGCGGCACATCGCCATGCCCGTTTTGGCGATGGGGGCGATCATCGCGATTCTCTACTTCGGGCGCGTATTCTTTATCACATCTCTGGCCGCCCTGACCATTGCATTTATCCTGGAGCCGTTCGTGGCTCTGTTGGTGCGCATCCGTTTTCCGCGCAGCCTGGCTAGCTTCGTGGTTTGTTCCATCGCGCTGGCGCTCCTTTATGTTCTCGGGCTTGGGGCGTACTCGCAATTGGCGGGGCTGTACGATGAGTTGCCGAAATACGGTGAGCGCATCGGCCAGATCGTGGATAACATCCAGCAGAAGATATCCGGCATGGAAGACCAGACCTACCGCGTTCTGGTGCCGGCGCGCCAGCGCCAGGAGGAGGAGCGGCGCAGGGCTCAACAGCAGCAACAACAAGCCGAGCAGTCCCTCCGCAAGGGCAGAAAAGGGGTTGCCGCGCCGCAGTCGCCGATCCCCGGCGCGGTTCCAGGCACGGGCGCGGGGGCCATTCCCGAGGTCCGGATTCACGAGGAGAACACGCCTATCGGCGATTACATCTACTCGCGCCTGAGCTCGTTTTACCAGATCCTGCTCATGGCGTCGTTCATTCCGTTCCTGGTCTACTTCATGCTGAGCTGGCGCGACCACATCAACCGCAGTTTCCTGCAGTTCTTTCACGGAGAGGACCGACTGGTGGCGGCGCGCAGCATGCAGGGCATTGCGGATATGGTGCGCGCCTTCGTAGTGGGGAACTTTCTGCTGGGTATCCTGCTGGCGATCGTCAGTTCGTCCCTGTTCTGGATGTTGCATGTGCCGTACCCGATGCTGGTGGGGCCGCTAAGCGGCGTCCTGAGCCTGGTGCCATATATCGGCCTGCCGTTGGCCATGATCCCGCCGCTGTTTGCCGCGCTGCCGCTCAACACCGTCTCGGTGTACGTGCTGGTGATCGTGACGGTGGGGATGCTGCACCTGATTGCGCTGAACCTGCTCTACCCTAAAATTGTCGGGTCGCGCGTGCACCTAAATCCCCTGGTGG
>Ga0209067_10001329_pt1 | contig 15297 bp, 12 predicted proteins | sample ColStrG_CSR_2013_FD_187199 | JGI IMG/M metagenome (GOLD analysis project Ga0209067, IMG submission 187199) | Freshwater sediment microbial communities in response to fracking from Pennsylvania, USA - Cold Stream Run_MetaG_CSR_2013 (SPAdes)... | ecosystem: Environmental > Aquatic > Freshwater >...
CGCGCCGACGGCGTCACCATCCTGCTCATCGAGCACGATGTCAAACTGGTGATGGGGCTGTGTGATCAGGTGACGGTGCTCGACGAAGGTCGCGTGATCAAGCAGGGTCCGCCGGCGCAGGTGCAGCGCGATCCGGCCGTGATAGAAGCCTATCTGGGCCGCGCCCACGAGCCGGCGTAGATCATGTCCAGCGTAACCATATCGGGCGCCGCCGCCATGGGCGAGTCCAAGGGGGCCGGTGGCAGCGCCGATCCCATCCTTCGCGTTGCCGGGCTGCGGGTCTCCTACGGCGGCATCCAGGCCGTCAAGGGCGTGGATCTGGAGATCGCGCCGGGCGAACTGATCGCGCTGATCGGCGCCAACGGCGCCGGCAAGACCACCAGCCTGCGGGCCATCACGGGCTCGCTGCCGTGGGCGGGCGCCATCGACTACCTGGGCGCCAGCACGCGGGGTGTCCCGTCGCACGTACTGCTGGAGCGGGGCCTGGTCATGGTTCCCGAAGGGCGCGGCATCTTCACCCGCATGACGGTTGCCGAGAACCTCTTGATGGGTGCCTATTCGCGCAACGACAAGGCCGGCATCGCCCGCGACCTGGAGGAGCAGTACACCACCTTTCCGCGGCTGCGCGAACGCGCGGAACAACTGGCGGGCAATCTGTCGGGCGGCGAACAGCAGATGCTGGCGATGGCCCGCGCACTGATGAGCCGCCCCAAGCTGCTCCTGCTGGACGAACCCTCCATGGGACTGTCTCCCATCATGGTGGAAAAGATCTTCGACGTCATACGCGCCGCCTCGGCGCGCGGCATTCCCATACTGCTCGTCGAGCAAAACGCGCTGCTGGCGCTGGAGGCAGCCGATCGCGCCTACGTGCTCGACTCCGGCACCATCAGCCTCAGCGGCAAGGCCGACGATTTGCTGCACGATCCCAAGGTCCGCGAAGCCTATCTGGGCGAGTGAAAGCAAAAACGCCGGGAAATTACCGGCGTTTTGCTCACGACTTTGCGAACGACGCGGCAGGCGACTGCCGCGTCCCCTCAGAACGAGTAGCCCGCCGCCACTACCCAGGTACCCGGGTTGAAGTGGACGATGGTGGTGCGGCTGATGCCCGCGGTTATCGAATCGTAGTTGCTGTTGACCTGGGCGATCGAATACGACGCGATGGCGTTGCAGTGCTTGTTGATCCTGTAGGCAACACCCAGGGTTCCGGCCGGACCGAAGGAATCCGACAGATACGTCTTGGTGGAACCGCCGTTGGCGGCATTGCCAGCCGCCGTGGATTCGCGGTCATAGAAGTGGGTGTAGTTCATGCCGATGCCGATATAGGGCCGCAGCGCGTTGTGCTCGTCGAAGAACTTGTACTCGAGCAGCAGGGTCGGCGAGAACCACTTTGCCGTGGCCACCTCCACACCGTTGAACGGCACCGATCCCAGGGTGGCAGGACCTACGCCACGGGTGTGCGTCTTGGGCGGTACGCCCGCAGCCAGTTCCAGTTCCAGGGAGGAGGAGAGCCGGCGCAGGTAGGCAAAGTACGGCGTGTTGACGTGATCGACCCGCAGGTTGATATTGGGCGGCGTGAACGGACCCGTGAGGTCCGCGGCGCTGGCGTTGTACTTCACGAAGTACATGCCCACGCGCAGGGTATTGGAAGGAACAGCGTCCTCGGCCGCAGCGGCCGTGCAGCCCAGCCCCGCCACCAGTGCGGCCAGCGACCCGCAGGCAAGAGACGACCGCGAAGTCGCAAGGATTTTGCGTAACGTCATGATCGGCTCCATCACTGAATCTGCCCAACGATTTTGTAGAAAGCCCGCGCGTAGTAGGTACAGGCGGGCGGCACCAGGGTTCCGTGGTACTGCTGGACGATGGCATTGTTGATGTCCACGCCCAGGGTTGCTGTCGAGGCGGCGGCAACGTCGGCCGCCACCACCTGCGCCGCGACTCCGGCAGCGCCCAGGATGAGAATGCCCTGCGGCGTGGTGGGCGTGGTACCGCTGAAGTTGGCGGAGAACGCCGGGGCGGTGATGACGGCACCGAGCGCGGCATTGGATATGACCGTAGGATCGGTGGCGCCGCCGGCAAGTGCGTTGCCCGCTGCCGTGGCAGCGAGAAAAGCAACCTCGGAAGCCAGCCCCGCCGGAAAGGTGGGCGAGGGTGCAACCGGATCGGTATCAACTTCGGTCACGAGGGTTCCGACCAGAGGCTGCCAGTAGGCCAGCATGGTCGTGGTATTGACCGGGTAGAACACGGTGGGATCGTTCCGTCCGCCGCACAAGGCGATGGGCGTGGTGCCATTGGGTGTCCAGCTGCGCATATCGTTCTTGCCCAGCGCAACGCGCAGCGGATAGGCCGTGTTGGTGGCAAGCGGTACGCCGGCGGCCAGCGTGCCGGCGTCCGCACCGTCCGGATGGGCAAAGACGTCGGCCGCGTAGGCGATGCGCACACTGTTCTTGATGAGGTTCGAAGACCCGAATCCCAGCGCGAACAGCGGATTGGCCTGCGCGGCAGTGGTCAGGGAATCGAGTGGCGCGAGACCGGTGGGCGTGGAACTGAACAGCGCGGTCTGCGGCAGCTTGCCGGTCTTGAAGATGGTGTCGATGGACTGCGCACTGGGCAGCAGGGAATCGATGCCGGTGGCGTAGGCGGCCTCATAAACGTCGCTGGTCTGCGCGTAGATATTGCCGTAGGTCTTCTGGTAGCTCTCGGTGATGAGCGGCAGGAAGACGGTAGAGCCCAGGTCGACATTGCCGAACACGATGGCGTCGCCGAGTGCCTCGGTTGCATAGGGGCCCGACATGGGTGCGGCAGCTGTCACAGGCAGCCCCGCGGCCTGCATGGCCTTGTGCGTTGCCATCGCGACGTATCCACCCTCGGAGTAACCCGTGAGCAGCAGCTGGCCATTGTCCAGTGCGCCGGCAAGGCCGCCCGAGAGGGCCGCACGCGCCGCCGACAGCGCGTCCATCATGTCATGCGCGTTCTGCGTGGCGTTGAGGTAGGGGTGGTAGCGCAGCGTGGCCACGTCGGCCTGGTCGTAGCCCACGTAGTTGGGCGCCACGACGATGAAGCCCTGGGCCGCGAACATGGCGGCGATCAGCACCGACTCGCTCCACGCTTCGTTCGTGGTGGCGGTGATATCCGCGATGTTGTAGCCGGATGTAGTGGCCGTGCCGTGTGCATACTCGACGACGGGCCGCTTGCCGCTGCAACCCGCGCCGCCGGTCGGCACCATGAGGGCGCCCGATGCACTGGTGGCCTCGCCGGCACCGCCCACGGTGGTGTACTCGATGAGGTGGAAATCGACGCCGCACTTGGGAGCACCCGCCAGGCTCAACAGCTGCTGGCCCGAGGCCGAGGCACTCAGCTGCGCGGTTAGTGCCGCTGCCGTCAGTGACGCGATCCGGAAGGGCGGGTTGTAGACGAGGCTGCCCTCGGCCGTCGAGGTATTGGCGCTGGTACCACCGCCACCGTCGTTACAGGCGGCCAGCAGTACGGCGCCAATGGCTGCAATCCCCAGGGTTTTACCCAGGGTTCTACCTTTACGCATGTGCTTCTCCTTGCGTTTGCGCTCGCGGCGGGTTCCGGAGCGGCATGCATGTTCTTATGGCTTAGCCTGCGCATTCTGACACCACGTGCACAGCGCTCGCAACACTATCGTGGGTCGAACGTTGCAGGAATGGCCTACTGCAGTGCAACAGAAAAGATCAAGAGCGCGCGGCCGCCAGGTCGGCACGCGACACGAAAGCATCGGCGTGGAAGTTCTCCGCGCGCAGCCCGCATTGCACCGTGAAATCACGGCGCGCCGCCTCCACCATCGCGGGCACGCCGCAGGCATACACCCGATGCGCGGACAGATCGGGCAGGTCCTCCATTACCGCGTGATGCACGAGGCCGGTGCGGCAGCTCGCGGCGTCAGCGGCATCCTGCGGTCCTGCTGCGGAGAGCACGGGGACATAGCGAAAATTGGCGTGTTCGGCAGCCCAGCGGCGCGGGAGCGCATCGAGATAGAGATCGGCCCGCTTGCGCGCGCCCCAATACAGCACCACGGACCTGGCGCGCCGGCCCGGAACACGGCCGTCGGTATCGAGACCCTTGTCGAGACCCTTGGCGAAGATCGTTTCGGCAATGGCCTTCAGGGGTGCAAAGCCGGTGCCGCCGGCCAGCAGGACGATGGGTGCATCATCGTCCTCGCGCAAATGAAAGTTTCCCAACGGGCCTTCAATGCGCACGATGGAGCGCTCGACTATCGCGGGGCTGGCGCAGCCAAAGAGCGTGTCGGTGAAAAGGCCACCGGGCAGGTGGCGTATGTGAAACTCGAGCGGGCCGGTGGCGCCGGGGGACGAGGCAATCGAGTAACTGCGCCGCTCGCCGCCGGCAAGCAGGAAATCCACGTACTGGCCGGCTCGAAACAGCAGTTGCTCGCCCGCAGCCAGCTTGAGCGACAGTATTGCAACATCCGGCGCCGGCCGCTCGATGCGCTCGATGCGCGCCGGCATGCGCCGCGCGACGATGCCCTCCAAGGCCGAGGGGACGCGCACCTCCAGCACCAGATCGCTGCGCGCCTGCGCGCAGCAAAAAAGCGCATAGCCGCGGGCAGCCTCCTCGGAGCCCAGCGCCGATTCGGCATGCGGTCCCTGCTCGATCCGGCCATCGATCACCCGTCCCTTGCAGGTTCCGCAAGCGCCGTCCCGGCACGCGTGCGGCAAGGTGATGCCGGCGGCCAGTGCCGCCTCGAGCACCGTTTGATCGGCCGCCACGGAGAATTCGCGGTCCGAAGGCTGGAGGTGGACCTTGAAGGTGGGCATATGTGGAAAAATACGTTGTGCCAGACCCGTGCAAATCGGCTGCGGGGTGTGGGCGCGCCGTTCACCAGGGATACGACCCAGCAATGCCTGCTTCAGCGCTCGCCGCAACGCCCGCAGCCCTATCCGGCCCGGCGCTTGATCCCGCCGCAAACGCGCTCGTCAAAGCACGGCGCAGGCGCCTGGGCCAGCCGCGCCTGCTGCTGGTCGGGTGCGGCGACGTCGGGCTGCGAATTGTCGCACGGTTGCAGCACCGTTTTCGCATCTTCGGCACGGTCACATCAACGGTCCGGGCCGCGCAGGTGCGCGCGGCCGGCGCCATTCCCCTATTGCTCGATCTCGATGCGGCCGCGGGTGCAGGGCGCGATGCTGCAAGAATTGCCGGGCTGGCCACGCGCGTGATGCTGCTGGCACCCACGAGCGCAAGCGGCCGGCGCGATCGGCGTGCGCGGCGCCTGCTGAGCCTGCTGGCGCGCCGCGAGCCCATGCCCGCGGGCGCACGGTTGATTTATGTCAGCACGACCGGTGTCTATGGCGATCGCAAGGGCGCATGGATCGACGAGACCACGACGCCTGCGCCTGGCAACGATCGATCCGCTCGCCGCCTCGATGCCGAAAACATCCTGCGCGCGTGCCGGTGGCATGCCAGGGTCGTGCGTGCTCCGGGAATCTATGCGGCCGATCGCCTGCCCGTTGATCGCCTACGCACGGCAATTCCCGTGCCCTTACCCGCCGAGGATGTCTACACCAATCACATACACGCCGAGGATCTGGCGCGCGCCTGCATCGCCGCGCTCCTGCGCGGAGCGCCAGCGCGCGTTTACAACGCCGTGGACGACACCGAACTGCTCTTGGGGCAGTACCTGGACCGGGTGGCCGACCACGCGCGCCTGCCGCGCCCGCCGCGGGCGCCCTGGGAGGACATGCGCCGGGCGGCAGGACCCCAGCGCATGGCATTTCTCAGTGAATCGCGGCGCATCCGCAACCGGCGCCTGAAACGTGAACTGCGCCTGCGGCTGCGCTACCCCGACGTGGACGCCGGACTGGCCGGCGCCGCCCGGGAGGCCGGCAGCCGCGGCCATCAGGCGTCGAATAGACCGTCCACCGACAGGTAGCGCTCGCCGGTATCGTAGGTGAAGGTCAGGACACGGGCCCGGTTGGGCATCTGCGGCAGTTTCTTGGCGATGGCGGCCAGTGACGCGCCGGTGGAGATACCCACGAACAGGCCTTCCTCGCGCGCGGCACGTACCGCGTAGCGAAAGGCCTCCGGCGCATCCACGGTGATGACGCCGTCGAGCAGCGAGGTGTCGAGATTCTTCGGAACGAAACCCGGCCCTATGCCCTGGATGGGGTGCGGGCCCTTCTGGCCACCGGAGATCACAGGGGACGCGGAAGGCTCAACCGCATACACCTGCAGCTTGGGGAAATGTTCCTTGAGCACGGCCGCAACGCCCGTGATGTGCCCGCCCGTGCCCACGCCCGTGATGAGGTAATCCAGACCCTCCGGAAAATCCGCGAGGATCTCCTTGGCCGTGGTGCGCTTGTGCACCTCGATGTTGGCCGGATTCTCGAACTGCTGCGGGATCCAGCTCCTGGGGGTCTCGGCGGCCAGCAGCTTGGCGCGTTCGATAGCGCCGCCCATGCCCTGCTCGCGCGGCGTGAGCACCAATTCAGCGCCGAGCGCCTTGAGATAGCGGCGCCGTTCCAGGGACATGGATTCGGGCATGGTCAGCACCACGCGGTAGCCCTTGACCGCGGCAACCAGCGCAAGACCGATACCCGTATTGCCCGAGGTGGGCTCGATGATCACCGAACCCGGGCCAAGAATTCCGCGCGCTTCGGCGTCTTCAATCATGGCGACCGCAATGCGATCCTTGATGCTGCCGCCCGGATTGGCACGCTCCAGCTTGGCCCACACTTCGACCCGGGGATCGAACAGGCGATTCAGGCGCAGATGCGGCGTGTTGCCGATGGTTTCGAGGATATTGTTGGCTTTCATCGTGCGCTCCGATCACTGCTGGGGCCCAAATGGGGGCCCAAAAGGGGGCCCAAAAGGGCTAACGACCCATTTTGAGCACTTTACGGCCGGAAGGGAAATAATTGCTGGTTCTATGCGAATGCAATTTCGGTCGTTTCACTAGGCCGTGATGGGCAGGAATAGGGCCAGGATGGGGCGGTGACAGGATCCGGAGAGGGCCGGCGTTGGCCCGTAAATTGCTCCCACTGGTAGTACGGGTGTAATCGCTGCCCTGCACAATGGCGACATGTCATCCGCGACATCCGCCCCCAACATCCGCCCGGCAGGGTCAAAACGGCCCATCGTCCTCGTTACGGATGCCTGGCACCCGCAGGTCAACGGGGTGGTGCAGACCTGGACGTACATGCGGCGCGAACTGGCGGCCCTGGGCCACGAGCTTCTGGTGATCCATCCCGGCGGTTCGCGCGGCGTAGCCGCTCCGGGCGAACCCGATGTGCTGCTCTCCACGGAGCCCGTGCGTCACCTGGAACGCAGTCTTGGCGATCTCGTGCCCGCGGGCCTGCACATTGCCACCGAGGGGCCGCTGGGCTGGGCGGCGCGCGCCCTGGCCCGGCGCCGCCGCTGGGGCTTCACGACCTCGTATCACACGCGCTTTCCCGACTACCTGCGCAAGCGCTTTGGCATACCCGCGGCCTTGACGACCGCCGTCCTGCGGCACTTTCACCGGGACTCCCATGCGGTGCTCGTTCCGACCGATGCGCTACGCGGCGAACTGGGCGCGGCCGGCTTCGTGCGCACGCGCCTGTGGGGACGGGGCGTGGACGGCGAGCTGTTCCGTCCGGGCGCGCGCGACCAGCTGGCCGGCCTGCCCCGGCCCATCATGCTGTACGTCGGCCGCGTGGCGCCAGAAAAGAACCTGGACGCTTTTCTGTCCCAGGACCTGCCCGGCACACGCGTCGTTATCGGAGACGGCCCCGACCGGCCGCGCCTGCAGGCGCGGTATCCCGGCGCCGTATGGCTGGGCCGCAAGCGGCACGAGCAATTGGCCGGCTACTACGACGCCGCTGACGTCTTTGTCTTTCCCAGCCGCACGGACACGTTCGGGCTGGTGATGCTCGAGGCCATGGCCTGCGGCTGTCCGGTTGCCGCGTACCCCGAGTCAGGCCCCCTGCACGTCGTGACGCCCGGCGTCAGCGGCGTGCTGCACACCGACCTGCGGCAGGCCTGCATCGGGGCCCTGCAACTGGATCGGCGCCTGGTGCGCCAGGCGGCCCTGCAGCGCTCGTGGCGGGCGATCGCGCAGGAACTGATCGCCGCAGTCGTACCCATTTGAACGACAACCGCTAGAGCATCGCCAGCGAGGTCTTGCGCCGCGGCGGCGGGAAGCTGCGTTGCAGGGTCGCCGTCTCCTCGGCGGTGAGGACCAGTTCCGCGGCAGCGAGGTTTTCACGCAGGTGGGTTTCGCGCACGGCCTTCGGAATGGCCAGAACGCCGTCCTGCGCCAGCACCCAGGCCAGCGCCATCTGCGCCGCAGTCACGCCGCGGGCGTGGGCCAGCGCGAGCAGCGCCGGGTGGGATGCCAGCGCTCCCTGGTCGATGGGGCTGTAGGCCATGAGCGGCATCGCCCGCGCGCGCTGCCAGGGCAAGAGGTCAAATTCCGGACCGCGGGTCGAGAGCGAGTAGTACACCTGATTGGTAGCGCAGCCCAGGCGGCCGGCCGAAAGGCCCAGGTCCTCCTGCACGGATTGCAGCTCGATGAGATCGTCGGTATCGAAGTTGCTCACGCCCCACAACCCGATCCGGCCCGCCTCCTGCAATGCGTGCATGGCCTCGCAGGTATCGCGCAAGGGATGCTGGCCACGCCAGTGGAGCAGATATAGGTCGATGCGGTCGAGCTGCAGGCGGGCTCGGCTGCGGTCGAGCGCGGCCACCGTGCCCTTGCGGCTGGCATTGTGGGGATAGACCTTGCTGACGACGAACACGTCTTCGCGCCGCACATCGCCGGCGCGCAGCGCGGCAGCCAGAGCCTCGCCCAGTGCGGTCTCGGCGCCCCCCTCGCCATACATCTCCGCCGTGTCGAACAGGCGATAACCCATGGCGATGGCCGCACGCAGGGCCGAGACCTCCGTCGCGCGCTGCCGTGCGCTCTCGCCCATGCGCCAGGTACCCAGGCCCAGGACGGGGACCGGCACGCCACCGGGCAATAGTCGGCTCTGCACACTGCACCTCCACAAGGAATCCCGGGTATTGCAGGCTCATCCGCGCGCGCGCGCCCCCCGCTCCACCGCGTTGCGCACCGCCTGGCGCGCCCGTACGAAATTCTGCTCGCCTTGAGCATCGAGGACAAGCACAACACCGCGCGGCACCATGCGGCGCCAGTTGGTAAGCCAGGCGGGCCCATGGCGCTTCACCAGTGCGCCATCGAGCAGCACCAGGTCCATGCTGTCGAGCGCCGGTGCCAGTATCGCCCCCATCACATCGTCGCTTTCCACGCACGTGGCATCGCCCGCCGCCGCGAGACACTCGCGAACCAGCGCCTTGCGGAAAGGCGCGTCCAGCGACACCAATAACACCTGTATGGGAGCGTCCATGTTCCTGTGTGCCGGGCTGGGCTTCAACCCTGGCTGCAGCGGCTATCCGGCCGTGCCGGCCGCTGCCGGCGGCTCGGTGATAGGGATCCGCAATCGGCTCAATTTATCCCCGACGCAGAGCGGGGTCTGTAGGGGATTCTTGACGGTCAGCGTACGGCCTTACCCCAGGCGCACTTCCGTGACCGTGCGCCCACCTGGCGGCCGCCGCCGGCTGCTCAGTTGCCGTCCGTGTCGATAAGACCCGTGCGGATCGCGAAGCGGACGAGCGCGGTCACGTCGCCCACGCCCACCTTGGCCATGATGCGGCTGCGATACGTGTCAACCGTTTTTGGCGAAAGGTGCAAGTCCTCGCCGATCGCCGCGCTGGACTGTCCCTTCACGACCATGGCGATGATCTGGCGCTCACGCGGCGAGAGGCTCGAGATGAGATCGGCGCCCGGATCGGCGGTAAGTCCTTCGACCGCGAGGGCAGCGACATCCGCGCCGAGATGACGCTTGCCCTGCACGACCGCGTTGATGGCACTGAGCAGCTCGGCGCGGGGCGAGCCCTTGAGCAGGTAGCCGGCGGCACCGAGGCGCAGGGCTTCGGCCACGTTGCGCGGCTGCGCCGACATCGTGAGGACGATGCAGCGTACGGGAAGGGCTCGGCGTTGCAACTCGGTGAGCAGTTCAAGTCCGGACCGGCGGTCGAGATTGAGGTCCAGCAGCAGCAGGTCGGGCCGCAAACGTTGCAAGTCGGCCAGGGCGACGGTGGGATCCGCAGATTCGCCCACGACGTCATAACCGCCGCTTTCCAGCATGGCACGCAGGCCTTCGCGCACGATGGTATGGTCATCCACGAGGTAGATGCTCGTCATTGTTCGCGCTCCTGCCAGCTCAGCACCACCGAAGTGCCCTCCCCCGGCCGGGTATCGACCTCGAAGCGCGCGCCGATGGCAATCGACCGCTCGCGCATGCCGATCATGCCCAGATGGCCGGGCCGCGCCGATTGGCTCGCCGGCTCAAAACCTGCACCGTTATCACGGACTTCAAGGCGCAGCGTGCTTGCATTTCCCGACACGCAGATCCGCACCTGGGTTGCGCGGGCATGGCGCATGGCATTGCTGATGGCTTCGCGCGCGACCATGAACGCCGCGTATTCGACATCGGGCTCCCAACGCAGCTCGCGCAGTTCCGGCGCCACCGTAAGTTCGACGGCCATGTCCTCGACGGAAAGTCGCGGCGCGGCCAGTTCGTTTTCCAGGGCCTGGACCAGTCCGCTTTCATCCAGGACCGTGGGCCGCAACTCGGCCAGGACACCGCGCACCTCGCGCACGGCCTGATCAATGAGCCGATCGACCCGGGCATGCCGGGCACGCTCGTCGGGACCCGCCAGTGGCACCTCGCTGACGAAATCGATCCGTATGGCGGCCAGGGTCTGGCCCAGTTCATCGTGCAAGGCCTGGGCGAGACGGTTCGTTGTCGATCTTTCCTGCGCCAGCAGCGCCTGCGTCAGCTCGGTCAGTTCAACCTGGTACTGGACCAGGGCCCGCTCGGTGCGCACGCGATCCGTGATATCGCGCATGATGGCGGCAAAGTACCGCTGTCCGTTGAGCTCGAGCCCGGAAACGGACATTTCCATGTCCAGTTGCGCGCCGTCGGAGCGCAGGCCGCGCACGCGCGATGCGCCCAGACGGCCGTGCAGATGCAGCGCCGACGCGCCGGTGCCGGATATTTCGTCGCCGGGCAGTATGGCGGACAAGGGACGGCCCAGGATGGTGTTGGCAGGGTAGCGGAAGATGCGTTGGGCGGCGGGATTGAACACGGCGATACGCTCGGCCGCATCGACGCCGATAATGGCATCGTAGGCGGAATCGAATACCGCCTCGAGCATTGCCGCGCTCTCTCGCGCGCGCGCCTCGGTGGCACGTTGTTCCGTCACATCGAACTGAATGCCATCCCAGCAGATCACTCCGCCCCCCACCGCGCGCGGCGCCGAAACCACCCGTATCCAGCGCAGCCGGCCATCGCGATGCCGCACGCGGATCTGCCGGTCGACCGTGGCCATCGTGTCGGTGGAATGGTCGGCCGCTTCGCGCAGCTGCTCGCGGTCCGCGGGTTCGATCCGGTCATACATGACGTACGCGTTCTGCAGCATTTCGGCCGCGCCGATGCCATAGAGCCGTTCGCAGCCCTCGCTGACGTGCAGGAAACGCAAATGGCCCCCGGCATCGCGCATGACCTGGTAGACCATGCTGTTGGGAATATTGTCGCTCAAGGTGCGGATGCGCCATTCACTCTCCATGGCACGCAACTCCGAGGCGCGCTTCGCCTCGTAGGGCATGCGGATGCTGGCAATGTACGTGGCCCAGTAAAGGAGCGCGTAGGCCACCAGCTTGTGCGCATGGCCGAAGATATTGATGAAATCGCTCGGCTGCTCATAGGACGTGAAGGCCAGTTCGCCGACGCCAATCACGAACGCCGAGGCCGCAATGATGCGGAAGCGCGGCTCGTGCCGGCGGACCGCCTTGGCCCAGAGAATGCCGGCCAGCAGGACATCGGTCAGGCATAAAGCGCCCTCGTAGCCGGCCTTGAAGGCCGTAACGCCGATGCCATCGACAAATGTTTGCGGAAACCACGCGATGTGGACCGAACCTATCCAAACCAGCAGCGCGCCGATGGCGGTGCCGATCAGCACGGACTGGCGGCGGGTGAGCGCGGCAATGCCGTCGAGCGCGATCAGGCCCAGCGTAAGCGCCTCGACGCTGCGCCCCATGAGCCAGTAGAAGATCGCGCGCCGGGTCGAGCTGGCACCCAGGAAGGCGGGCATGCCTTCATAGGTAAGCGCATGCGCGAGGTCGCAAACGCCGATCACGATGAACCCGGCAATCAGCAGGTTGCCTTCGGGATTGGCCGCGGCGTCGAACGTATGCCAGGTGACGGTGACGATGAGTACGGCGATGGTGACCGCGAACATCTCCATGAGGAGGTGCACCGTCAGCATGCTCGTGCCCGCGGGCAGCGGTACGGGCCCGGCCGGCAGTGCACGGGCGAGCACCAGAAGCGCGACGGCTGCCGCGCAAATGCCGAAAAGGATGCGCTCCTTGCCCTGGGTCAACTGCACCGCCCTTGCCCCGACGCCCACGCCAGCGGTACGCCAGAGTGGACAGAGATAGACGATTTGCCGCGGGCATTATGGCCCAGCGCAGGGACTTTGCGAGGTTTTATGCGGGCGGCCCACGCAGAAATTCCAATCGGCAGCGCGCCGCGAGGGTCCACCACAAACGCCGTCAAGAGACCCTTACAGACGCACAGGTGCCGGTTCACTAGATTCCCGCAATTGCCTGCGGCGCATGCCGCAGCTCCCCAACAAGGCGACATGTGCAGCCTATCCGGAGGACCGGCGGCCGCAACGAGCGTGATCATGAACGTACACGACAACACAACAGACAAAATCCTCCGTGCCGTGGGGACGGCGCGGCCGGTGGCCGTGGCCCTGCCCGGAGCCGCCCTTGCCGACGGACCGCCGGCCTTGACCGTGGCGCGGCTCGACCCCTTGACAGGCCTGCCCGATCGCGGCGGCTTCATGGCCGAAATCCGCGCGCTGCAGATGCGCGGCAGCGCGGCGACGCTGGTATCCCTCGACATTGACGATTTCACGCAGATCAACGAAGCCTTTGGACTCGATGCGGGCGACGAACTGCTGCGCGCCGTGGCGGAGCGCTGCGGGCAGTTGGGTCGCAGCGCGGGCGGTCATCACGTCGTCGGCCGGGTGGGGGCGGACGAATTCGCGCTGGCGCTGGTGCCGCCGGCCAGCCAGGTAGGCGCCGCCGCTGCCGCCTGGCTGGAGGATGTGATGTTGCACCTTCAGGAAGTCCTGGCGGCACCCTATGACATCGCCGGCCACAGCCTGGACGTGCGCGTGCGCATCGGGCGGGCGGGGCTGGTCCGCGGCAGCGACGCCGCAGAATTGTTGCACCAAGCCGGCTTCGCGCGGCGCCTGGGCGGTGATGGCCACATCGTGCACAGCTACGAGGACAAGCACGGCGAACGCCGCCTGGTGCAAGCCTTGCACGAGGCGATCGCCGGCTGCCGCATCGAAATTGCGCTGCAACCCAAGGTCGCCCTCGCTTCGGGTGCCCTGGTGGGACTCGAGGCGCTGGCCCGCTGGCGACTGCCCGACGGCGAACAGATACCACCGAATATCTTCATCGCGCTCGCGGAGCGCCACAACCTGATCGGCAAACTCGGCGAACGCGTCCTGGATCAAGCGCTCGAGACGCTGGCCACCTGGGGTAAAAGAGACCTGCCGCGCGTTCCGATCGCGGTGAATTTCTCGGCGATGCAATTTCACGACGGCCGTATCGTCGATCACGTTGCCCAGGCGCTGGAGCGCCACGGCGTGCCGCCAACGCTGCTGGAGCTGGAGCTGACCGAATCAAAGCTCCTGGGCAATGCCGAAACGGCCATGCACACGCTCCATGGGCTGCGCAGCCTGGGCGTGTGTCTCAGCATCGACGATTTCGGAACGGGGTATTCATCGCTGAACTATTTGCGCCGCGTGCCGGTACACCGGCTGAAAATCGACAGATGCTTCGTCAGCGGCATTGCCGAGGAATCCAGCGCGCGCGAGATCGTGCATCTGCTGATACAGCTGGCCCACAAGCTGCAACTCAAGTGCGTCGCAGAGGGCGTCGAGACCCGGGAACAGCTGGCAATACTGAGGGAAATGGGTTGCGACGAGGGCCAGGGCTTCCTGCTGGCCACGCCCATGTCGCCGTGGGCGGCACGGCGACATCTCGGATCCCACCGCCCCTGGATGCCTCTGTTTGAACGCACATCATGATCGACCAGCCGCCCGCCGGTGACCCACCGGGCCCCCCGCAGGGGCGCGGGCGCGGTCACTTCCGGGGCGAGGGCCGCGGATAACCCGCGCCGGCGGCAGGAGAATTCGGGCAAAATCAGCGCGCCGTGTTCTCGTTGCAACGATATTCCTTCCGACAACTGCTGCTGGTGGCCTTCCTGCTGATCGCCACCTTGCTCAGTGTGGCCTCCTTGCGCGAGTTTTACCTGCTCGAGGGCCTGCTCGGTCAAAGCAACGACAGCGCCCGCCAGGCGGTGGCGCATACCGCCGACGCCGAAGCGCTGTCCGAGCGCACGGCCGCCATGGAACGGGCGGCCCGCCAGTACCTCGTGCTGGACGACCCTACCTTGCGCCAGCGCTTCGACGAAGCGGCGCGCGATGCAGAGGGCACGCTGGCGCGGCTTGCCGAGTACCGCACACCGTCGAGCCTGGCCGATGCCTGGCGCGCGACCGAACAACAGATCTTTACCCAGCTGCGCGGCCCGGAGGCCACTCTCCACGCGCGCGAACTGGCCGTCACGGCCGCATTTCGCGAGCTCGACAGCATCGACACCGCGATCGCCGAGCAGGTTCGCGCGGCGACCGAGGCGCGCAACCAGATCCTGATGGACGAGATGGAGACCGGCCGGACGCAATTGGGCCGGCAGATCCTGGCGACCATCATCGTGACCGTGGTGCTGGCGCTGGGGTTTGGCCTCTGGCTGGCGCGCCCGCTACAGCGCCTCGAGGAGGTGATGGTGCGTCTGGGCGAGAACCGGCTCGACGAGCCCATCGACATACGCGGCCCCACCGACGTGCGCCTGCTGGGCCGCCGCCTGGAGTGGCTGCGCCTGCGCCTGGCCGAACTCGACGCCGACAAGTCGCGCTTCCTGCAACACGTCTCCCACGAGCTCAAGACCCCGCTCGCGGCGCTGCGCGAAGGCGTGGCCCTGCTGGAGGACGGCGTGACGGGAACCCTCAGCAGCAGCCAGCGCGAGGTGGCGCGCATCCTGCGCCAGAACACCTCGGTCCTGCAAGGACAGATCGAGGATTTGCTGCGCTTCAACGCCGCTGCCTTCGAAGCGCGCCGCCTGGTTCGCCGCAGCACCGACC